>ODAK010002977.1_pt1 | contig 17683 bp, 21 predicted proteins | sample 1539591 | NCBI WGS metagenome assembly ODAK01 (sample SAMEA3539303, study PRJEB22396) | soil metagenome | biome: tundra; feature: field; material: soil | place: USA | collected 2010-05 | depth 0.15 m
CGCGCGCAACTCTCCGGCTCCTCGACCCCCCGATGCAACTGCAACCGATCCACCAGCTGATGCTATGGACCCCTCGCTCCGAAGACGACCCAGGACACCGATGGCTGCGCCGCCGACTCATCACCCTGGCACAAGAGCTCACAGGGCCCGCACAGCGCCTGGCCGCGGCCGACCAGAAGCAAGCCAGCGCCGCGCACGGAGTTCCGTTCGTCGCGGCCTAGGCGAACGCAGTCACGACCTGAGCGGCAACCGGGCGGCAGCCCGTTCCTCGGCTCCTTCAGACTGTTAGCGAGCACGACACCTCCGCAGCTGCCGGTGCGGCACGATCACTTTGGCGAATCGCAGGAGCAGAAGCGTCGAGAGCCATCAGACGCTGCCCCGGCACGAACGAGGAGCAAGGGCGTGATGGTTGCCCACACACTTCTCGCTTCACGAAAACTGGGCAGTCTCGACGAGGCTTACGCCCGCGCGTGAGACAACCGCATTCAGCCAGACTCGTGGGCACCGCCTCGTCGCGATGAGCGTTGGTTGATGAGATCCGCGCCCGAGGCCTCCATGGACGTCGCTTCGGACGCCGACGACGACGGTGCGCGTGCGGTCCCGGATCCTCATTTGCCATGTGATGTCGGTGGTACGACTCAACGGACAGCCGTGGTCATTGACCTGCGGTTGGGGCGTCGAAAGTGGTCAGACGCCGACCAGCTTTGCCAGGCATAGCCTGGCTGGGCCCAAACGATCACTCCGAGAAGTGCATGCAGCCCCGGCGGCGATTGCTCCAAAGCCTCGGTTTCTCGGTTTCTTGGGATCTGTCGCACAACGGTCGTTCGAAGACCCCTCGGTTCGCGAGACGCCCGAGACGCCAGCGCCGCCCGCCGGTGTCCGACCTCCGGAGCGTCCGTTGCCCGATCCCTGAGGAGACTGGCGAGATGCCGTTGGCGCCGGATTTCGATGGAGCGTGCCCGATCTTTGGGGTCGGGCAGGACGTCTAGCTTGTGGGTATTCAGCGCGAAGATCGTCGGCTTGTACGGATGCGTCATGGCCGTGGAGCCTTCAGAGTGAGGGCGTGGGATCTGCCCAGAATCTGGTTGCTGTCGTTGCATGGCGTTCGTTGCCGTCCAACTTGCCGCTGGTCGAAGGCTGGAGGCGCCTGGGGATCCGTGCGGAGTTATTGAGCCCGCCTGATGCTTGCCGGTGGCTGGGACGCGGTGACGTCGCGTTGGTGCGGTTGGACGTGACGCCGGCGCTTGACAGCGTGGAGGCCGGCCTCGACGAGCTCGCCACGCTCGAAGGTCGTGGCGTGCGAGTTCTGAATCGACCCGCGGCGCTGCTCGTTGCCCACGACAAGTGGCAGACAGCGCTGCGGCTTGCCGAGGCCGGGATTCCGCAACCCCGCACGCTCCACACAACGAGCCTCGATGAGGTGCGGGCACTCGAGCCTCCATTCGTGCTCAAGCCGCAGTTCGGTAGTTGGGGAGAGGAAGTCATGCGGTGCCGTGACGCCGGTGAGGTCGAACGGTGCCTGGCGACGATTCGGGAGCGTGGCTGGTTTCGCCGTCACGGCGTGCTCGTCCAGGACCTCGTGTCTCCGCTGGGGTACGACCTGCGCGTGGTCGTGGCAGGCGGCCGGGTGGTCGGAGCCGGACGGCGAGAGGCGGCGGCGGGCGAGTGGCGCAACAATGTGGCCCTCGGCGGCCGGTGGATCTCGGCAGCGCCACCGCAGGCCGCGGCACCACTCGCGATCGATGCCGCTCGCGCGATTGGCGCGGATCTCGTCGGAGTCGATCTCCTGCCAGACCCCGGGCGCGGATACCTTGTCCTCGAAGTCAACGCCGCGGTTGACTTCAACGAGGAGGATGAGGCGCTCGCCGGTCGTAGCATCTACGCCGACATTGCGCAAGCGCTCGCGCTCGGCCAGACACAGCTGGTTGCTGCCTGATCGCTGACGGTCTGAGCTGCCCTGGCTTTGACGGAGCCTGAAACCGAAGGGTCCGGTCCTTGAGCGACCTGACCGCGGGGCGCCTGGGCGCGTTCGGCTGGCCTTCGGTATCTGCGACGCCCTCGGCGTGGGATTCGGACACCATCATTGACCCCCAACGGCGTCCGCTGGTGGATCCCGTGTGAGACGCCGCCTTCGTCACATGGCTGCCTTCGGCCGAGAGCGGCCGCCTGGTCGAGACTTCCCCAACGGCGACGAAGGAGCCGTCTCTAGGCGCTTCGCGAATGGTGGCCTTTGATCACGCTGGTGATCGCGGTGAGCATCGAGAGGATGAGCAGCAGCGGCGTCCCGATCTCAAACGTGAGCCCGAAGATTCGCCAGAGCACCATGCTGTGGAGAACGAGACCGCTGTCGGGGTTGAACGCGGTCGCTCCCAGAAGGCCTACCGATAGGGACAAAGCACTCGTCAGGGCAAAGCGTTGAGGCCAGGTCATGTCACTCTGGCTGGTCTCGACGCAGAGTAACCGCCCGGCTTCGGCCTATGGCTTTGGCGGCTTCTTCGATCTCGGATCGTTTCAGCAGGTAGATGCCGGGCAACGACACCAGAAGCGCGGCGAAGCCCGGGGCGATCAACAGCCAGCCGGTTGCCCCTCCGAGTCCGATAATGATCAGCGCCAGCCCAACGGCGCCGATGAGCGATAGCGCGAGCAGCCGGACTCTTGGAGGGTGCCGTGGCAACATGCGATCCATTATCGCTGTGGGCCGCTTTGGCTGTCCAACAGAACCACACCCGCGGTTGTCGTCTGCCGGGCCGCCTTTGCGTTGGCTCCCCGCCGGGTGCTCCGCTGCTTGCAAAGCCTGCCTGCATACGTCGTCTTGAGCGTGTGGTGCCCGGGAATGAGCGCGCCGCAGAAGAACCTTCCGTTGAGCTGGTGGCCTCGCGCACGGAACGGCTTTCTGGTCAATCGACCCTCGGGAATCGAGCAGAGCCACGGAAGCGATCTGGTACCGGTAGCAATTTCCTGGTGCGGACCCTCCCTCCGCCTCCACCACTCCCTTTGCGCCCGCAGGACCCGAGGACTCGGACAGCGGCGACTGCGCGCCGCAGCCCACCCCGACCAGGGACGGTCATCAACCCGCATCGTCTCATCCTGTCAGCGTAGGTCTGAGCCTTCTGATGACCCCGATGTCGGGATCGCAGCGATGTCATGGGATCGAGCCAGCAGTCACAGCACTGGCGGCGCGGAGTGCCGCCGTTCAAAATCAGCGAGTCGCTCGGCGGTTGCGTGCTGGACACGCGTGAGTCGTCTTGTCTTGAGCATCAGGCGGTGGGCGATCGAGAACAGCCAGGGCCAAGGGTCTTCTTCGGGCGGGAAGCGGTGGCGATGAGCCCACAGGCGCAGGAAGGCCTCGGCGGTGATGTCCGCCGCGTCGTCCGCGGATTGGCCGTTCTCGATCAGCCAGGTAGTGAGCTCGCCACGTCGCGCGAGGAACGTCCTCTTGAAGTCCGGGGGCTCAGGATTGGTCATGGCTCGCGGGCCGGCGCGAGGACGCGAGCTGGTGAAGACGAGCACACAGCGCGTCGAGCGTCTATCCGTGGCGGAGAGCGGTCTGGATCACGCTCACACAGTTGGTGTACGCGCGCTCCGGGGCCGGCATCGTCGCTAGGGCGTGACGCAGCTGCGTTTTGGTGTAGTGCCCGGTCAGCGAGCCGTGCTTGAGGCAATCCTTGATCACCGCGTCATGGATCGGTGCCGGTGTCTGGGTTGGCGCGCCCTTGCCTGGGGCGTGGTTGGTTCCGCTTGTCTGGGTCACGGACGACCCTGATGCCGATCTATCCGGGCGCCTGCCATGGCCTTGCAGTACCGAAAGAGCCACGATTACGCACACTGCTGCGGAGAGCGCGACGGCGACCCCGGTTGCCGGGAGCCGGGGCACGCGGGCCGTGGCCAGACGCACTTTGCGGGTGCTGGCAGCGCGAAGCTCGTTCTCGAGATCGCGGATGAAATCGGTCATTGCTCGCCCTCGCTAAATCGTGATCGCAGTGTGTTGAGCGCGCGGCTGACCCGCTTGCGGACCACCTGAGGCGAGACGCTTTCCTCGCGCGCGATCTGCTCATAGGACTGATCGCCAAGCACGCGGGCCGCGACGGCTCGACGCTGATCGACGGGCAAGTCCCGTAGGAGATCATCCGAGCCGAGGTCGACCTCAAGCTCGGCGGCGTCCAAGCGCAACGGACGTCCGCCGATCCGCTGATACAGCTTGGCCTCGACTACTCCCCGTCGGCGGGCATCAGCGAGTTTGTGGTTCGCGATCCCGACCAGCCAAGCCCCTCCCGAACCCCGGCCTGGGTCAAAGCGCCGACTGTGGACCAAGGCGGTGGCGAACACCTCAGAGACCAGATCGCCAACGTCAGCGGCAACCGCGCGGCGAGCGCAGAAAGCCATCACCTCTCGTACGTGGCGGCGATAAAAGGCCGCAAAAGCGTCGGGATCCCCCGCGGCCGCGAGAAGCTCAGCGTCTGTCCGGTAATCGCTCGCGGTCATCGTTTCCTATTCGCACACAACCCCCGAAATTGTGACCACGCACCCCAAAAACTTCTCGTCTCGCGCCATCGCATACTGCTCGGGAGGTCGATCCTTGCGCGGAACTGAGCCCCGGCCCCGCGCCACAGATCCGTCAGGAAGAATCGAGGCAGGCAGCGTCTACACGCTGACCCCCCAACTGGCAGTCTGGTCCGGCGAAGCGAGATGACCGCTTCACGAACATCCGGCACTCTCGTGGCCCTTAGCCACGGCGCACGACACGGCTGTTATCGGCTGATTGCGGCCACCGGCTCGGACCCGACCGGCAGCCCCTTCCGGCACGAGTCGACGCGCCGCCGGCGCCAGGCTCTCGTCGCAGTCAGCGTTGGGAATTGACACAGGCCCCGACAGCCGCCGAGCATTTCTCGGGCGCGAAGCCGTAGCGGCCCGGCGCCGTCAGCTGAGCCGTGCAATAGCCATCCATGCCGATTCGCCAGTCGGCGGTCAGAGCGCGAGCGACGGGCCTCCGGGCTCACTCGTTCCACCCTGGTTAGGGATCAAGCTCGGCAAGTCGTTCGTCGGAGCACTCGATAACGAACGGTGCCGCGATGAGCTCAGTCTCGGTGACGGCGATCTGCTCAAGCACCTCACCGAACTGCTGCCAGGCCAGTTCTGGCGGCACTCCACGGCCAATATCCCTGCCGACCATGGAACTGATCGACTGCTCGATGTCGCGTCTGGTCACGCGCTTGGCCGGATCGGCCGAGCGGCCGCCGCCGAAGACGAGACCGATCGTGCCGCCAGTTGCCTGCAGCCGCCTTCCGTCCGACGTATCAACAAACAGCCGACCCGAGACCCTCAGAGACAGCGGAGGATCGCGATATGGCTCGTCGAGTCCGACCTCTGCTCCAACTCTCGCAATCTTCGGGCTCATATTCTCCCGCCAAGGCTACGCTCAGAGGTCCGCACGGGGTTCCTTCTGCGACGCTCGCCGCGATGGCGGGCCCCCCGCGCTCTGGAACGCATCGTCGGCCCAGAAGCCAAGATCGCGTTCGGGCTCACCGTCCGAGGGGGACTCCCCAGCTGCTGCTGCAGCCCAGCCCGGAGTTGACGTCGCCGACGAGCGGCCGGCCGTACCAGCTGCCGCGCGGCATCGCGTGGGCAAAGCCGATCAGTATCTGCGACCACCCGCCTTGCCGGGCCATCTCGCGCAGGATCGGCCAGCGGGGCGCTGTCGCCATCGCGGCGATCGCGCGCCTGATCATCGCCGTATCCCCGGCCACGCGAGCGCGGTTCCAATCGGCAATCCACATGCACGCGACGGTGCCGGTAACGGCGGCGCCGAGCTGGTAGCGGTCGTGGACGAGGCGGCCGCCGCGGATCTTCGCTGCGTCGAACCCCGGCGGTAGCGGGATCCCCTTGAGCATCAGGCGGATCGTCTCGCCGCTGTCGGCGGTCTTGACCACGCTCGGCGGCATCGCCCGCAGCCACGTCGCCGTGTCGACGGCATCCAGGGCGCGTAGTTCGACACGGAACATCGCCATGTTGGGGGCAGTTGCTCGGAACGTGAGTTCGCGGCCGCCGTCGATGAACACCGCGCTGATATCGAGCCACCCGCGCGAGCCGCCCTCGCGGACAAACCGCCGCGCAGTCACCCCGAGCCCAGTCGCCACTGCCTCGTGGCCGCCGGCGATGTACTTCCGGGCCGCCGGGTTCAGTGGTCCCCAGGTGAGGGAGGCGACTCGTCCGGCAAGCGACGCCTCTTTGCGAAACGAGGCGCCCTGAGGGTCCCCGTCGGCGTTCGCGGCACCCCGGACGAAGTGCATCTCACCGAAACCGCCTGACTCCTCGTCGGCATAGACGACGTGCCAGCCCGGTAGCCGCAGCAGCGCGAGCGGCGACGCGTTGGCAAAACGCACCAGCGACGCGGCGAACGCCGGGGCCGGACCGCCGTCGCGCTGCCCGGACGGGAGCAGCGCCAGCACGACCGCTGCGGCAGCGGCGACGGCGAGCACAAGCCCCAAGCGCCACCGGCGCGGCGCCCGGGCGCCGCGCCGCGACGGACGCGCGCGAACGTCGATCGAGACGATTCGCTCGACCAGCTCGACCTCAGCGCCGTGCAGCGCCAGCTCCACGGCCGTGCGATCGGTCAGGGGATTAGCGGCGGTGAGCGCCGCCTCGATGTCGGTGCCGGTCATCGGGCCTCCTGAAGGCGGACGGGGTTCTTATCCTCGGGCTCGGGCACGCGCTCAAGAGCGGCCCGCAGCCGCCGGCGCGCGCGATGCAGGCGACTACGCACCGCGACCTGACTGATCCCCAGCACCATGGCGATCTCGCCCGGCGAGAGCTCCTCCCAGCCCGCCAGACGCAGGATCTCCTGGTCCTCCGGTCCTAGGCGGGCGAGCGCAGCCCGGACCGCGCCCGTCCGGGACGCTGTCAGCGGCGCACCCTCCAGCGCAGCCGGTAGCTCCTGACGCAACCGCTCGCCAAGGCGCTGGCGGCGACGCTCAGATCGCTGCTGATTGGCGAGAACGTTGCGGGCGACCCCGTATAGCCACAGCCGCGCCGTCTCAGCGGGCGGCACGTCATCCAACCGCCGCCATGCCACCAGAAACGTCTCCGCGACCACGTCAGCGGCGTCCTGCGCGTCACTCGCACGCCGGACCGCGTAGGCGAGCACAGCCCGACCGTGCTCGGCGTACAAGCGCTCAAAACGAGCCTCCGCTCCCTCGCGCCCCACCGGCCGCCGCTCCCCATGAATCCTCATAACCCCGTATGTCCGCCTCGCCTCCCAGCGTTGCTGAGAAGTCTGTCATCCGCAGAAAACCAGCGAGACCCCGAGCCCCCAAGCAGCAGACCGATTGCGGTGTGCGAAGCGACGCCCTACCGGCCGTACCGCCTCGTCGCAGTCAGCGTTGGGCATTTGCGACGCGCTCCCGACCGGAGTACGACGGTCCGAACGGCCGTCACGAACGTCCGGTGGTCGATGCGTCATCTGAAGCGCGTTGATGGCGACGCGCGCCGTATATTGCGGATCATGAGCGGGGCATGGGACTCGGCAGCTTCCGGCGTGCTGCGCCTGCCCTCCGCTCGACTTGTGCGCGGCCGCGGGCTGCGCTGGCCAGCGCCCGACGGACCCACGCCCGACTCGCCCTTTATCTGCTGGCCGGGGAGCCACCCCCGGTTGCAAGGGAGGCCCGGTGGGTCAGGTGGTCGGACTTCCGGCTGCCTCTGTTTCCCGATCCTGCGCGACGCGATCCTCAGTGGCGCCGCCCGAGCGTCAGGCGGTCTCAGCTCGACGCTTCCTCGCTTAAACGCCCGCCGGTCGTGGGTGCCTGGTTGAGCGCCGCTGCCCGTGTGGTTGTCGTCGACCTGGAGCCAGCGAACCGAGCAGCGCAGCCGGGCGACCAGCACTCGTCGGTGGGGCGGAAATTCTGCGGTCTCAACGAAGGCCGGCGCAGACGACCGGGGTTCGGGCACTCAGGGCCCGGGTTTGTGACGTCGATTTCCAAGCGGCTGCCCCGACGGCGTTGGGCCTTGGCGCGTAGGTACCCGGTGGAAAGGGCGTTCTACCGGGTGCCGTCCGTTCGCGATGCGCAGCGGCGTCGTGCTCCGCGATGTCGCCGCTCTCACGATGCGCGCCGCGTTGCTCGCCTTCGAGCTGCTCTCTCGCTACGGCGGCGAGGCAGCGCTGCCGCAGCGGCGCCCCACGCGAGCCCGGGCCGACCGTCTACTCGGCGAGACCGCGGCACCTCCACTGACCCCCGGGCCAATCTTGGGTTTTCAGCGAAGCACAAACGTCTCTTCGCGACAACATCTCTGCCGTCAAGTGCTGAGAACGGGGCCTTGCTCAAGCGGCCGGCGCCCGAGGCCCAACATTAGGGCTTCAAGGCCCGGCGGCCAGCCCACGTAGTGCGGGGCAACGCGGCGACGATCGGGGCCGCTGACCGGCGAAAGAGAAACGGCTGGGACGTATCCTTGCGCATGCGGCTCGTGTGTCTTGTCACATTGCAGCGCCTGGCGGCGTCAACCGTGGTTAGCAGTTTGATGTCGCTCGTGGCCATCAGCCGGTCTGCGGTCGATGTCGATCATCTCGCATGTGTGTTCACCCGCGTCGTCATCTGCTGCCACGGTCGCTAGGTCGGCGAACGCCCACCGCTGCCAGCGAGCTCCTCGAGGCCGCCCGAGCCGCCTACCCTCGGGATAGTTCGGCACCCGAGTTTTTGACGCGCTCTACGCCGACGCCAGGTGGGTGCCGGGCCGCCGCCGCCCAGGTATGCGGCCAGTCTGTCAAAAGCGTCTCGGTGTCCTCGCGCGATAGCGCCTTTGAGAACAAGTATCCCTGACCGAACTCACAGCCGAAAGTCCGCAGGCGTTGGAGCTGCGAGGCGTCCTCGATACCCTCGGCGATCACTCGCAGTCCGAGGTTGTGAGCGAGCGCGACGGTGGAGCGCACGATCACGTCGCTGCCGCTGCTCTTCTCATTCATGGAGGCGACGAAGCTGCGGTCGATCTTCAGCGCGTCGACCGGGTAGTGGTGCAGCGCGGAGAGCGATGAGTAGCCGGTGCCGTAGTCGTCGAGGTGCAGGCCTACTCCGGTTTCGCATACCTTCGAGACCATCGCCTGCGTCCGCTCGGGGTCCTGCATCAGAGTGCTCTCGGTGATCTCGAGCAGCAGCAGGTCTGCTTTCAGGCCGGCCGTTGCGATCGCGTCGCGCACGTTTCCGGGAAGCCCGGGATCGTCTAGTTGATGGCCGGACACGTTGACGCTCATTCGCACGTCCTCGGCGACTAGGCCAACGCGCCGCCAATGTGCGAGCGTGTTCAACGCGGTACGCAGGACGTGTAGGCCGAGTGTCCCGATCAGGCCGGTATCCTCGGCGATCGGGATGAAGTCGACAGGGGCCACCTGAGGCCATTCTGGCGGCCAGCGCGCGAGCGCCTCGAGCGCGCGGATGCGCCCGCTGGTCAAGTCCACGATCGGCTGGTAGTAGACGCCCAGCAGAGACTCGTCGATAGCATGACGCAGATCGTTCTCGCGCTCGCGGCGGTCGACGATGCGACGGTGCATTCCCTTGTCGAAGACGGTGGAATGGGAAACACCGCGTCGCTTTGAGTCGTACATCGCGATATCGGCATTGCGCAGCAGCTCAGTCGCGCTGATGTCCGGCGAGCTGAGCGAGATTCCGATGCTCGCGGTCACCACCAGTTCGTGTCCGTCGATCGTGAAGACGCTGGCGATTTCCTGGTGGACCCGCTCGGCAACCGTCGTGGCGGTAGCTGGGTCGAGCACTTCGTCGAGTAGGACTGTGAACTCGTCGCCCGCGAGTCGCGCCACGGTGTCAGCAGGACGCAGGACGCCGGCCAGGCGGCTGGCGAGCGCGATCAGCAGGCGGTCACCGACAGAGTGGCTAAGGCTGTCGTTGACACGCTTGAAGCTATCGATGTCGACGAACAGCGCGGCACAGCCGACGTTCGAGTCACGCACCGCGCGTCGTAGAGCCTGGTCGACGCGATCCATGAAGAGCGCCCGATTGGGAAGACCCGTGAGAGCGTCATGCAGTGCGTCGTGCTGAAGCTGGCGCTCAGCGGCGCGGCGTTCGGTGATGTCAGACAGCGAGCCCGCAAGTCGCGTCGCTTCACCGGCGGGATTGCGGATCGCCAAACCACGGACGAGCACCCATCGCCAGCCTTCTGCTGCGTGGCGCATCCGCAGCTCGATCTGCAGGTGCGGAGTCGCATCCGAGATATGCGCGGCGATCGCGGCGCGCAGCGTCCCTAGGTCGTCGTGGTGCACGAGATCGAACCATCCTGCCGGCTGCTCGTCGTTGTCGCGGCCGGTCTGTCCGAGGATCGCGTGCCAGCGGGGCGAGAAGTAGATCCGATCGCGGCGCAGGTCCCAGTCCCAGATGCCGTCGCTCGCGGCTCGCACAGCCAACGCGTAGCGCTCTTCGCTGCAGGCCAGTTCGCTCAGCGCCCGCTGGTGCGCCACGGCGTAGCGGAGCGAACGCTCGAGCGAAGTCGGGTTAAGCTCCTGCTTGACCAAAAAGTCCGTGACGCCGAGCGCGGTGGCCTCGAGATCAATTTCGTAGTCGCTCTGGCCGGTGAGCACTATGACCGGCACCGTCGGCTGGGAGGTGAACCCCGCGCGCACGAGATCGAGTCCGTTGTGCCTGCCGAGGCGGTAGTCGACCAGGTAGACATCGTGGCGCTGCTCGCGGATCGCGGCGAGCGCCCCGTCGTAATCCGAGCACCAGTCGAGCTTGTACTGCGCGCGGTCCTGCGCCGCCAGCATGTCCCGCGTGATCAGATAGTCGTCCTCGTCGTCCTCGACGAGAAGTACCCGCAGCGGCTCAGTCGTCGTCGCCATCGCCTCACGAGCCTTCAGGAAGGTCGACAATCTCGAACCAGTAGCGGGTCCAGGTCCTCATGACCTTGACCAGGCCCGCGAACGTCACCGGCTTGGTGATGAACGAGTTGACCCCGAGGTCGTAGGTGCGAAAGATGTCCGCCTCGTCGTTGGAGGTCGTCAGTACCACGACCGGGATCTGGCGCAGTGCCTCGTCGGACTTGATCTCCGCGAGCGCCTCGCGCCCATCCTTCTTGGGCATGTTGAGGTCAAGCAGGATGATCCCCGGCCGCGGCGCGTCTACTAACGGGTCCGCGTAGCACCCCGCGCGGCGCAGGTAGTCCATCAGGTCCTGGCCGTCGACGGCGAAGCGCACCTCGTTCGTCAGACTCGTGCCCTTTAGCGCGTCCTGGGTGAGCTCGCGATCGTCCTGATCGTCGTCGGCCATCAGAATCGTCATCGGCCTGCGGGGCGGGTCAAGCTGTGACATATGTTTCCTCACGGGCGACGAGCTCGCCGTTCCCTTCAGGACGGTGGGCGACGATCACTTCCTCGCCTTGGTCGATCGGGATCGTTACGGTAAAGGTCGAACCGGCTCCCGGAGCGCTCTCGGCGGTGACCGTGCCGCCGTGGCGTTCGGCGATTTTGCGGCACAGTGCCAGTCCGATCCCGGTGCCCGGATACGCGCTACGCGAATGAAGTCGCTCAAAGATCCGGAAGATGCGTCGGCTGTACTGGGGATCGAAGCCGATTCCGTTGTCGCGTACGATGATCGCGGCGATGCCGTCGGTCACCGAGGCGTCGATCGAGATCTCAGGCGTCGTGCCCGGGAGGCGGAACTTAAGTGCGTTCGAAATCAGATTCTGGAACAGCTGGCGCATCTGCAGCGAGTCAGCGGTAACCGCAGGAAGCTTCCCGAGGCGCACCACCGCCCCCGCCTGCTCGACCTCGTAGTCCAGATCCTTCAGCACCTCACGGCACACCCGCTCGAGCTCGAGTAGGGCGAACGGGCGCCCTTTGCTGGCCACGCGCGAGAACTTGAGCAGGTCCTGGATCAGCATCTGCATCCGCTCGGCGGCTGTGTTGGTCCGCTGCAAGTAGTCGCGACCCTTGTCGGTCAGGTGATTGGACTCGATCACGGTCAGCTGCTCGGTAAAGGTGCGGATCTTGCGCAGCGGCTCCTGTAGATCGTGCGAGGCGATCGCCGCGAACTGCTCGAGCTCGCCGTTGGAGCGAGCGAGCTCCGAGGCCCGCTGCGCGAGCTTCGCGTTCATCGATGCAAGCTCGTCGTTGACCACCGCGAGCCGTTCGTTGGCGCCCCCCAGCGCGTCACGCGCCTTCAGCACGCGGCGACTCAGCACCAGCGCCACGAGCGCGACAAACCCGAACGCGATGAAGATAATCCACGGCACCCACTTGCGGACGCCCGTGACCGTGGCGAACAGGGGCCCGTCAGGCGCCGTGAGCACGATCCGCCAGGTAGAGCTCGAGAGCCCGACCTGATCGTAGTAGCTGCCGTTGCTATCACCCGAGGAGCGCGACAGCGCTCTTAGCTGCACGGGAGTGTCGAAGACATGGCCGACAGCGACCGCGGGATTGGTCGAGGCTAGGACCGTGTTCCTACCGTCGATCAGGTAGTTGTGTGCTCCCGGAACACCGGGGATCTTCTGAAGCTCGCCGGTGATGAACGTACCCAGCACGCCCGGCATGAATCCCGTCACGAAAACCCGTGGTCCGGAGCGCGTGGGCAACGCCGCCGCCAGGTTGATGACGCCCGTGGCGCCGTAAGGCCGAACGTCCCCGAGCCCGTAGCGGTGTCCGCCGCTGACCAGCGCTAGCGCAGCCGAGTCGCGCAGATCGGCGCGTGCCTGCGGCGTGAATCCGCGCGAGTGCGCGATCACACGCCCTGTCTTCGCGTCGAGCAGCACGACGTAGACGTCACCCTGACGGCCCGTGTTCATCGCCCGCGCCGTCACCGTGCGGGCACCGTAGGTTCGCGCCTCCTGCGGGATCTGCTGCTCGACCGATTGGAACAAGGAATCGATCAACGCGCCCGCCAACACGGCACGCTCGTGGACGCGGTTCATAACGTCAAGCTTGGACTTTGCCTGCGTATTTGAGAGCTCGATTGCGAACACCGCGAGCAACGCCAGCACGACACACGCAACGGCACCCAGAGAGAGCATCGAATTGCGCCGCTTCATGTCCTGACTCCGATCTCTTGGAACGCTCGAAACCCAATCCGACAGGTCTATCGACACGAGGTGGAAAGAGCATTAGCCCGAGCCCTTAGCTAAAGGGCGGAAATCCGTCAAATGTCGTAGGGCGAAGAACGGACCCGCGCGCAGGTATGCGGCGAACCGCTCTCCCCAGGAGACGTTCGCGCGGCTGATGGGACTGCCCGACCGCCGTACCCGCAGGGCGAGAGCGAGCGGCCTCGATGACCGCGGTCCCGCCGTGACGCTAACGCGGTGACCGCGGTGGCGGCGCCTCGGCCGGAATGCAAGTCACGGTCTGACAGGCGGGGTGTGAGGTCCGTTCGGGACCGCGAGTTCGCGAGCTCGCCGACCGTCTGACGGCGGCCGTGGGAATCTCCCCGTAGGCGGCCATCGAGAGTCCCGTTGGCGGCCACCGGATCTCCCCATGAATGGCCACCGGAGCTCCTCACCGTTCTATCCTGATCGCCCGGTACTCCCGCGCGTCTTGTCATCGATGAGGCGCGTCAACGAGGCGGGCTTGAAGAACTCAGATCTGAGATCGTCGTCCAGCTCCGGCCCTAGTCGGTCGTGCGCAGCAGTCCTTTGGTGCTGCTGCCGGCGGCCGCGCCGCCCAGGCAAAGCAGCCACCTTCGGTTCGCGCGGCGGCGAGATCGCTAGCGCCGGTGCACTGGTTTCCGTCCCATATTGGGTCAGGTCTCTGCGTCCACTGTTGACCGCCGTCGATGCTGTCGACGAGCTGGCCGGGGCCGGCGCCGGAGAAGAGACCGACCTGAGACACAACTATTACGTTCGGCGTGATCGCGATCTGCGGGTCTGGGGCGGATGCCAGCTGCGGGATTGCGAGCTGTGTCCAGGGCCCGCCGGGCGACCCTGTCCGATCGAGTACCGGACGGCACAGGTGCCGCACCGTGTGCGGGCAGGCGAGGGCCCACACGGCGCGATCGGCGACGGCGAGCTGAACAACCGGCCGGGGAAGCGGCGCGACGATCCAGGCGCCGCCGCCGTTCGAGGTCACGAGCACGTGTCCGTTGCTGCTAAGCGCCCACACGTCTCGAACAGAAGTCGCGACCACCTGTTCGCCGCCCGCTCCAGTCGCAGCAGGCGTCACCGGCAGTGTGCCACCCACGATTAGCCAATGGCGTCCGCCGTTCCGGCTGATCGCCAATCGCACCTTCTGGCTCTGCCGGGCCACCTCGACCCCGCCGGAGCGCACCTGGACGTAGCACGGGAATTCGGCGGCCGTGACCCCGACGCCCACGCTGCTGGACAGGAAATGCACCGCCCCCATTCGCCATCCATCAACTTCCACGCCAGGACTCAGCCGCGCTTGGCGCCCGCACGCGGCGGCTGCGGCAGACGCGGATACACGTGAGTGCTTGTGCCGCACCTGCGAGGTGGACGTGCTCGACCCGCACGCGGCCAACGCCACGCAACCGATCACAACCGACATCCACCACCGCGTCAGCGCCTCGGAGCACCGACGCGACCCGGCGCTCACCAGCTCAGTGGCGAACCTCGGAGCGAGCGGCCCGTCCAACCGCGCGAACCACTGTCACGATGCGAACCCATCAACGCATCATTGCGCGAGCCCGCCCCGATGTGACACGCCGCGTGACGTCGAGCTGGCACCCATCCGGCCCGCCCCGCAACGAGAACCCCGACAGCAACCCGCTTCGACGGACCTCCGCCCACTCGAGGGCGACCGCTCCGGTGTGGGCGAGGTGGGAATGAGCGGGACGCTCGTCGGACGGGCCCACTCGGGTCGAACGCGCACGACCTCGACGATCGGTCACGCGCGCGAAGCGGTCGACCTTCGACTGATCGCGGGCGGCATTCAGCCGATTCGGTCCGCTCCAGCGCCCCCCCGTCTGCCCCATCTCGCAATCTCTCGAGCACCAAGGGCGCTTGCAAACGAGCCCAAAGCCGCTAATCAGCGGAGGCTGAGGATCTCGCAAGCGTTGCGATGCAAGCACGTGAGACATGCCGGCGAGAACCCTGGGGTCCGCGCGTTGGGGGACACTCGCTGGGGGGTCCAGATGCTCGCGTTGACGATGAAGGCAGGAGCACCTGGAACCGTTAGGCGGGCTCACCGGGGGCGGTGAGCAGGGCGTCGCCGAACGCGTCGCGAAGGAGCCGGCCGGTCTGGCTGAACCGGAACTGGCCGGGCTTGTGTGCTCCCGTTCGCGCTTCGCCCAAGCGCTACTTGGTGGTCGCTTTGAAAGTCACGGTCGAGGACCCGCAGCTATGAGTGATACCAGGAGCGCTGAATCCATTGCTATACGTGATCGACCCGGTCGCGGTCTTCGCGTTCTTGAACTTCCCTCTGATGCTACTGATGGTGTAGTCCGTCTGCTTACCGCCGGGCACGTTGCTCGTAGACGTCGTTGTCTTCAGCTTCTTGATCGAGAAGGTGCCTGCTAGCGAGACATGGATCGTGCCGAGCTTGACGACCACACCGCGACGACGGACTTATCGGGTAGTTCGGAGAGCGCGTCCTCGCATAGCTGGATGCGACGCTCCTCGCTGACGCCCCCGAGCTGTGCGGCGAGCTGGCCTGTTGGGGCGTCGGTAACTCCTGTTTTCTCCCCGAGGCTCGCCAGTATCCGGGCGTCGTCCCCCAAGAATCGCTCGGCCTTCAGAGCCCACGTCTCGTAGTCAACACCTCGGTTCTCGGCTAGCTCCACCAGCTGCAGGATTCGCATCTCGCAGCAATCCGGCGAGGCGCTCAGATGGCGGAACGTCGCGACCGCGTCACGCCACCCGGCAGCGACGGCCTCGGCGGTGCCGAGCCGCTCGAGGAGCGAACTCAGAGCCAGATTGACCGTCCTGGTCGCAGGAACTGAGTCGAGGGTCTTGCCGAGCCCGCCGATCTGCTTCTTGAAATCGGGCAACTGCGGCGCGATCACATCGGTGGCCTCCGGGCCGAGCCGCTCGATGGACCCGCTGGATGTCCGCAATGAGGGACACCCGGTTGTCACGACTCGGCGTCCCGCGACCGGCTGTCACGGAATCGCAGATGGCTTCAAGCTCACGGAGCGCAATGATCGGACCAAGAACGTCCGCAGGCGCTTGAGACCCGCGCGCCCGGAGCTGTCTCCGTAACGCATTCAGCCCAGCGCTCATCTCGGGAGACGCTGAATAGATCACCCACCGCGGCCGCATCGCACATACTTTGTAGCCGCAACGGCGGTCGCGTCGAGCTCGGCAAGGGTCTCGTCGAGCATGCGCCGGTTCAGTCCCTATTGCGCACCGGGCTGCCCGACCCGGAGCTTGATTGGGTCATCTGTCGACGGGACCCGTCGAGCTGGAGGGCCAGCTACGAGTCGAACTCGCCGAGAGCAGGGCCGCGGAGCCCCGCCTCGAAGGCGCGCTCGTGCCTAAGCCTGGATCCACCGAATGGCTCGCAGGGTTCGCTCGGTTGGACTGATTCGTCGGTTGCGAGCTCGGTTTGGCGCTCAGCTCAGGCGGTGTGGCGGTCTGGTGGCGGCGTTGAGGCTCGTTGAGTGGTTTGGTGTCTGGTTGGGTGACGTTTTCGGGTTGGGTCTGCTGGCCGTTTTCGGCGGGGCTGCGGTTCGTTGTCGGGCGGCCGCGCGGAGCGGGTCAGGTGAGGGCGGGGAGCGCGCGGATGCGCGTGAGCGCGTCGTCGAAGTCCTGTTGCCAGGGCCAGCGGGCTGGCATCCGCAGCGTCCATTGCCGGGCGGTGCGTGTCAGTCGTCCCGGGATCGGGAACAGCCGGCGGCGGCGGGTAGCGGCGGTCGGGGTGCTGTCGTGGGGCAGTCCGATCTGGCTGGTCCACCGTCCGAGGTTGTGCGCCAGGGCGGCGATCACGGTCCAGGCGCTGTTGGTGTGAAACTGGCCGGAGGGGAAGTGCGCAAGTGCTTGGTCTTTGAGATCGCGGATCGCGAGCTCGACGACGGCGTGCTCGCGATACTCGGCCTCGACCAGGAGCAGCGGCTCGGTGCGGTTCGAGGCGAACGCGAAGTACTGCCAGTTGGGGAACAGTTCGGCCTGCTTGCCGACGAGCGGCCGCTGGAAGGAGCCGGTGTCGGCAGTCGTGACCGCGCCGATCAAGGGCACTACCTCGCTCGACGAGCAGATCGCGGTCCGCCTCGTCGAAGATCCCGATGGACCATTCAACGGCACGCTCGTCTCGTTTCTGGATGGCGAGCGGTGGCTGATCTGCGCGCGCGAGCTGGAGGACGGCACGCTGCTGCCCCTCGACGGCACACGCCGACGCGCGATGCCCAGCCTCTGACTCGAGCAGAGTGCCGCTTCCACGAACTTAGGGCACTGTCGGCGAGGGGCCGCCGCCGCCCGTGAGACGACTGCTTCCAGCCAAATGCGGCCACGAGCTCGGACCAGAGCGGCAGACCGATCACGGGGCGAGGCGATGCGTTGGTGGCCATATCGCGTCGTTGCAGTGAGCGTTCCGTTGTGCGACGCCCCCGAAGGTGGCATCCGACGGTCTCAGCGGGGGCTCTGGACCGTCCGTTCGTCGATCCCCTCTGAGACTCGGGCGACCGGAGTTAGGGAGCCGCGGAGCTCCGCGCCGAGGTGATCGCCTTGCACCACGAGAAGCGACGTCGCCGGTGCGGATCGCGCGGCCGCTTCACGCCTGGAGCGGCAGTGTTGGCGTCGCGGCTGCTTTCGACGG
>ODAK010002978.1_pt1 | contig 17683 bp, 10 predicted proteins | sample 1539591 | NCBI WGS metagenome assembly ODAK01 (sample SAMEA3539303, study PRJEB22396) | soil metagenome | biome: tundra; feature: field; material: soil | place: USA | collected 2010-05 | depth 0.15 m
CTTCTCCCTGACAGCCGACTTCCGCCCCTGAGATTGATGCGTTCTCTTTGTAGAGGATACCGATAGCCCCAGCGGTCAGCAGATATTGGAAAATTCCACCATCGGAAGATCCGGGGACAAATTGCAGGTTACTTGCCCGACCAAGTCCCGTTCTCACCACGTTCGACAGCGATTGGCGCTGACCATCGACTGGCCTGCCTTGCACCCAAATGCCTGCTGAAATTCCGGCATATTCACTAGTACGCCGTCCACGCGGTACTGGCCCGGAGAGTGGGAATCCGTAATGGCTCGCAGACGCGCGCTCTCAGGCGTGACGTTCTGACACCATATCTGCGCGAAGCCCAGGAAGAAGCGCTGTTCCGGCGTGAAGCCATCGATCTTGGCGGTGGCCGCGCTCGAGCGGTGTTTCAGGCGGCTTTCTAGCGCCATGTAGCTGAGACGCAACCCGCCATTGTCGGCGGTGTTTTCGCCCAGGGTCAACTCGCCATTGAGATGGACATCCTCGATCGCGACGAAGCCGGAATACTCGTCCACCAGGCACCGGCCGCGCTTCTCAAATTCGGCAAAGTCCTCCTTCGTCCACCACATACGGAAGTTGCCGGTGGGATCGAACTTAGCTCCCTGGTCGTCGAAGCCGTGGGTCAACTCGTGCCCGATGATTGCGCCGATAGCGCCGAAGTTCACGGGATCATCGAGCCGGTTGTCGTAGAAGGGCGGCTGCAAGATGCCCGCCGGGAAATTGATGTCATTGCGCGAGGGATTGTAGTAAGCGTCAACCGTGGGCGGCGATGCAAGCCATTCGGTGGGGTCCACAGGCTGGCCGATCTTGTTTACCTGGCGAAGGAACTCGAAGGCGCTGGTGCGATACAGATTACCTATCGCATCACCGCGCAGAATGTTCACCGTGCTGTAATCACGCCACTTGTCAGGATAGCCGATGTTATCGACGACTTTCGCGAGCTTCTCGTGCGCCGCTTTCTTCGTGGCATCACTCATCCAGGTAAGCGAGTCGATGTCCTGCGACATCGCGGCGAAAATCGCTTCTGCCATCTCGCGGATCCTCTGCTTTGCATCGGAGCCAAAGGCGCGTTCGACATATAGCTGGCCCAGGGCCTCGCCCAGCTCGTGGTCGGTGTACTCCAAGCAGCGCTTCCAGCGAGGCTCCAACTCTCGCACGCCAGCCAGGTATTTGCGTTCAAACTCGAACTCCTCCTGGACAAACGGCGTATCCAATACGCCCGCGGTCGCACGCAGGAGATGCCAACGCAGGTAGCTCTTCCAATCTGCCACTGGCACGGAATCGAAAGTCCCGCTGATTGCCTTGAAGAAGCCAGGATTGCCAACGTTCAGGCTCGTGAACTCGGGCGCGGCCACAGCGGTGAAATAACGCGGGAAATCGAAATTTGGCGCCAAGGCCGACAGTTTTGCGACGCTCATCTTGTGGTCGCGGCTCTCGACGTTGCGGCGCGCCGTACGATCCATGGAGGCCTTGGCCAACTCGGTCTCTAAGTGCATGACGGTCTTGGCCTCGTCCGCGGCGGCTTTAGGCTTGTCGCCTAGTAGCTCGAACATCTTTTGCACGTGGGCAGCGAACTTCTCGCGCGTCTCGACGGACTTCGGGTCGGTTTTGAGATAGTAATCGCGATCAGGGAGGCTGAGACCACCCTGATCGATGTTGGCAATGGTCATCGTGGCATCATGCAGATCGGCGTTGGGATAAAAAACGAATACGGCGCGCACGCCGCGAAGGTTGAGGTAGGCGATGGTCTCGATCACGTCATCGCGAGTGCGAATGGTGGCAATGCGGTCGAGTTCCGGCTGGATGGGTTTAGTGCCCAACTTGTCAATCGCGCTAACGTCCATGCATGAGGCGTAAAAGTCGCCAATCTTCTGCTCGACCGGACTGCGGTTGAGATGGGGCTGCGAGGCTTTTTCAACAATGTCTCTCAGCAACAGGCGAGTGCGTTCCGCCAGCTCATTGAAGCGGCCCCACACCGACTGGTCCGCCGGGATGGGATTCTGCGCTATCCAGTTGCCACAGGCAAACTTGTAGAAATCAACACATGGGTCGACGCTGCGATCGAGGGCGTCGATGTCGAAGCCCAGAACCAACACGGTTGGGTTTGCAACCCTAGGCTTGCCTTCGTCGATGGCACTGAGTACCGATTTCGCCCGCTCAACGGGTTTTCCCGCGGGCGCCTGTTGCGCTCCCAGCAAACCACTACATAGAAACAGAACAGAAAAAGCCTTCAATAAAGGCATATTTTCCCCCTATTTTGTCGTCGTGGGTTGGACGTTCGCGTGTCTCTTTTTGATTTCTTCGAGGTAGTTGTAGATCGTGTACTTAGAGATGCTCAGCAACTCGGCCATCCGGTCGGCGGAATAGCGAATGAGAAACGCACCCTTGTTCTCCAGATAAGTTATGACGGCGACCTTGTCCTCGCGGGTGAGGTCGGCAATTTCCTTTCCCGTGCTGCGAACGGCGTCCCGAATCAAATGGTCAAGAATGCTATCCACGTCGTGCTCGAATTCCTCTAGCACGCCACTTTCGGCTGGCAACACTGTGTCTTGCAGCCAGTGCTGCAGCTTCATCAGCCCGGAAATGTCGTAATTGATACAAAGGGCACCGAAGATCTCGCCCGAATCCTTGCGCAAAAAAATGGACGATGAACGCAAAACCCGGCCGCTCTTGGTTTCGGTGCGATAGTTCAGAAGATCCCCAGGCGGCGGATTGCGCAGCAACTGCAGGCCAAGCACGTCTACTGTGTCGCCGACTTTCCGTCCAGTGATGTGGCCGTTGGCAATGGCGGCGATTGAGTGCTCTGGATCTTCGAAGTCGTGAACCACAGCCTCACAGTTTTTTCCGATGGCCTCCGCCAAACCAGCGGCCAGCCGAGAACATAAATCAAGCATAGTCCTGCGTTCCGCGTCGGTCATCCTTCTCTCCTCGACTGAACCATAATGCGGGCGGTCAATGTTTGTCAAATTATTTTGTAAACTTTCCCTTGACTTTACAAACACTTTGGATTACAGATGTAGCGATTACTTGTTGGAAATCACTGTTGTAGTGCATGCAAGTACAACATTCCTTGTCATGCAACTGCAACAGGGCAATGGTTTCGGCGTTCAAGACCGGCATCAAATTATTTTTTAATTTAAAGAAGTTGTCTGAATTTAAGTACAAAGTTATTTGGCAATGGAGGTACCATGGGCAAGTTACGTTGGCTGGTGACAGGAGTACTGCTTCTAGTTACCGCCTGGCCCGCAGTCGGAGTGAAGGTAACGATTGACGACCTGATCCGCATCCGGTCGGTGTCTGATGTGCGAATCTCGCCTGATGGCAAACGCGTCGCCTACGTGGTTTCCACGCCCTCCCTCGATACAGCCTCCCATGAGCCCGTGCTGTATGTTGCGTCGACTTCGGGCGGCCCTCCCTTGCGTTTCACGCACAGCACCCGGATTTTCAATCAACCAATCCCAACCCCTGTGCTTCGGTGGTCGCCGGATGGCTCGCTGATCTCGTTTCTTGGGTTTGTGGGCGACAATCCGCAGGTGATGGCGATGTCGGGGTCCGGTGGCGAGGCCTATGCCGTGACCTCGATGAAGGATGGCGTTGGCGCCTACGAATGGTCGCCTGACGGCAAGAAAATTGCCTTCCTTACTCCTGACCCGCTCACCGAGGACGAGCAGAAGCGGAGGAAAGACAAGAGTTACTACATCCAGGTTGATCGCAATAACCGTGTGCCGAGGCTGTGGATACAGGATGTGCCCGGTGGTACGCCCAAAGCGATTTCGCCTCCGGGCCAGGCCATTGTGGACTTCAGTTGGGCTCCGGATGGGCAAGCCATTATTTATTCCTCTTCCAAAGAGTACGGATTCAACGCGCAGTATCACAGCTCGATTTACCTGCTGCCGGCCGGCGGCGGAGAGCCCCGAACGATTCTGAGCAGACCGGGTATGAACCGTACTCCGCGCTATTCGCCGGACGGGCAGTCGATTGCCTTCATATCCAGCGGCGGCTATGACGGGATGATTTCGGCGAAGGACCTGTACATCATGTCCGCCAATGGGAAGCCGGAGACGATCCGCCGGCTTACCGATGAAACCTGGATGGCCGAATATGTTTGGGCGCCGGACAGCCATTCAATTTACTATCTGACGGGCGAACAGACGCACGGTTCCGGCGCGCAGATGTTCGAGCAGCCAGTCATGCGCGTTGCAGTAGCGGGCGGCCGTGCTGAGGTCGTGACAAACGGAGCGGTTGTGACGTTTTCCATCAGCATTTCAAATGATGGGACACAACTTGCTTATAAGCAGGTCGAGAGCCGTACCTCCGGGGACGTTTACGTGATGAACCTCGCGGAGCGTCGCTCCTCGCGCCTCGTGGAGATCAATCCTGAATTGCGGCAGTTCGAACTCGGAGAACTGAAGGCGGTTTCGTGGAAGAGTTTTGACGGCGCTGAGATCTGGGGCCTGCTGCTGACGCCGCCCGGATACAAGCCAGGAAAACGGGTGCCGCTGATTGTCTATTGCCACGGAGGCCCGATCGGCGGCTTCACCTACGGCCTGTTCCCGCAGTTCATGCACATCCCCGGCCAGGTGGATCCCTATCCGGTGGAAGCGATGGCGAGCGCGGGGGTGGCGATCCTCTTTCCGATGCCGCGAGGCGGGTCAGGATACGGTGTCGCTGGCTTCCGCGCGATCACGAAATCCTGGGGCGAGATGGATTACAAGGACATCATGGCCGGTGTGGATGCAATGCTGGAGCGAGGCATTGCCGATCCGGATCGCCTTGGCGTGATGGGTGCTTCTTACGGCGGATTCATGACGAACTGGATCGTCACCCAGACTTCGCGGTTCAAGGCAGCTGCGTCGGCCTGCAGTCTGAGCGATCTCCCGCAGGAGTATTACCTATCTGAAGCCGGGGATTTTATGATCGAGTACTTCGGTCTGCCTTGGGATGCAAACGAGTCCCTGATTCAGCACTCTCCTATAACGCATGTTCGCAACGTCAATACACCACTACTCATTCAACACGGTGAAAACGACATGCGCGTGCCAGTGGGTCAGGCGAAAGAGTTTTATCGGGCCCTGAAGGCTTTGAACAAAACGGTTGAGCTGGATATTTACCCGCGCGGCGGTCATGTCAACTTCGAACCCCCGTTGGAGCGCGAATACTGGCGCCGCAACCTGGAGTGGTTCACTCGCTGGCTCAATCTGGCTCCGTCGGTAAATTGAATTTCGAGGTACTGCCATGTACGCACGATCTAATGTTGTGTTCTTTGCGGTAGTGTTGTGTGTGTTATGTCTGCCCCTCACGCTCGCGGTTCCGTGGGCGGTTGCGCAAACCACCGTCTCCATTCTGGAGGGCAAGATCACCGATAGCACGGGCGCAGTCCTGCCCGGAGCGACGGTGGCGGTTGAAGGCACGACCGTGACACGGACTATTGTGACCGACCCAAGCGGTCTCTACCGCGCCGTCGCCCTCCCTGCGGGCACCTACACCGTGACAGTCAACAAGGCCGGGTTCGAGACCAAAGTCCTTCGGCAAGTGACTCTGGTGTTGGACCAGACCGTCGAGTTGAACCTGGCCATGGAGGTCGCGTCGCACAAAGAATCGGTGACCGTCACCGCCGAGGTGCCACTAATAGATGTTACCTCGTCGTCCACGCGGGGAGTTATCGAGAGCAGCGTAATTGACAGCATTCCCCTCAACGGACGCAACTACCTGGACCTGATACAGCTTCTCCCCGGCGTGGCTACCAACGCCAATGCCAGCTACGGGGGCCAGGCAAAAGATGCCGTGGGCAGCATTCTAGGAGAGCGTTCTGGTAATGCCACTTACATGATTGATGGGCTGGAGAACAACGACGATTTCCACGGCGGAGTGCTGCAGGCTTTCACCCAGGATGCCATCCAGGAGTTTGAGGTGATTCAGGCCGGCTACAAGGCCGAATTCGGCCACGGCTCCGGCGGCGTGGTGAACGTGATCACCAAGAGCGGAACCAACGATCTGCATGGTTCCGGCTTCCTCTTTAACCGCAACGACACGTTCGATACTTCGGATGTCAATGGCGCGCCCCCACCAACCCTGAGCCGCTACGACTACGGCTTCACGCTCGGCGGTCCGATCCGCAAGGACAAGTCCTGGTTCTATGGTTCTTTGGAGCAGGTGCACGAGACACGCGGCTCGATTTTCCCACCGGACATCCCATCTCTCCTACTAACGGGTGAGGATTTCAGTCGTATCCCACAGACCAACGATCTGCGCTCCTTTGGCAAGTACAGCCAGCGGATCAACGCCAACAATGACTTCCGCGCCGAATTAAGCTGGACGCGGGCCGTCTTGAAGAACGACCTTACCGACCCGGTGGGACTCCCCAGCGCCAGCTTCAACAACCAGACCAACACGTTCCTGGGCAAGCTCGCGCTCACCACTGTGTTTAATCCACATACATTTCTCGATAGCTCTTTTGGCGTCCGCGATCAGGATTTCGGGCAGAACCAAGGCCAAGGGCCCGCAGCTCTCAGCTATGGTGTGATCCTCCTTGACGATGGGACGAGTTATGACTGGAACCCGCCAATTGGAAGCGTTCAAACCCTCCACCAAAGGTATTACACCGGCCGCGAAGTGCTCAGCTTTTTCCCGGGGCAGAAACACTCTGCCAAGGTGGGGTTCGAATACATCCGCACGGAGGCTGAAGGGAACAATGGCCCAGGCGCCCTTCAATCCGTGCTTCTAAGCACGCGGAGTCTTTTTGACCTGTACGGGACCGGATCGTTTCAGATTCCCCAAGGAGTAGCGTTTCTCAACCCGGGAGATAACCTCTCCCACCTACGCAACAATGGCATCAGTTTCTTCGGCCAGGACGATTGGAAGATCGCGAACCGGTTGCAGATCAATTATGGCCTGCGTTGGGACTACGACTCCACGTTCGGCAATGCGAAGGAATTCTCCCCACGCCTGGGCTTCACCTACAGCCCGGACCAGAAGACGGTGATCCGAGCCAGCTTTGGCATGTTCTATGATCGCTACCGCATTGGCATCGCCCAACCGGTCCGGGAGTTGGGCGGGTTCAACGGCCAGACCGTCGTCGGCATTGACTATCCCCGATTCACAATTGATAACCTGCTCTCGCTGAACCCGGGCAGCCTGACGGCGCTGTCACAGACACTGGGGGACCCGGCATTTCTCTACACCCACTACGGCATTACTGCTGGCGCCTTGGTGGACAAGACTACTATCCAGACACTAACCGGTATGACGCCAGATCAGTTCCTTGCATCCCTGAATGACTATGTTGCCAGCTTCGGCTCTTACCTCCCGGTGGTCTGGGATCCGATTACCGGGTACTTAAGCAATAACATCACCGGCAATTTTACGGACCAGATCCAGGTCGCAAAGCCCTTTCGCACTCCTTATAACAACACGTTCAGCATTGGGGTGGAGCGGTCGATCGGCGGCAATGTTGTTGTCGGGGCTACTTACATCAGAAGAAGCATCATTGACATTATGGGCGTCAAGATTACGAACCTGGCGTACGATTCGCGCCTGACTGGAGTTCCCACTACAACAGATGGCCTGCCCCTGGAGCGGACTTACGGACCTTGGTATAACGGCAAGTATCAGGCTCTGCTCCTGACCATGAACAAGCGCTTTGCACACCGTTTCCAAATCATGGCGAACTACACTTACGCCCAGGGAACCGACGACTTATTGAACTCCAGCTTGGGCATCGGTATCGCCCAGCAGGGCGGCGCATCCATGCCCACCGACAACCTGAATGTGGAGGCCGACCGCGGCAATTCGGACCTTCTCGTGCCGCACAGCTTTGTCACCTCCGGATTAATTGATTTGCCGCTGGGATTGAAGTTCAGTGGCGTGTCGCGGCTAAATAGTGGCGTGTACTTTACGGCTTACTGTTACCCAAATGACGTCGATGGAGATGGCATCTCCCAGTTGACGTGTCCCGGCACAAAGCGTAATCAGTTCCGCGGACCCGTGACCTACAACCTCGACCTCAGGCTCTTAAAGAGCTTTAAGATTAGGGAACGCTTCACTACGTCGGTGTTGGCGGAGGTTTTCAATCTGACCAATGCGCGTAACCCCTCTGTGATTCAAAACTTTATGCAACTCGGCTCAGGCGGCAACTTCGTCCCCGGCCCGAATTTCGGGGGAACGCAAACGCCTCTGCCCGGACGTGAGGCCCAGTTCGGATTGAAATTCGAGTTCTAACGGTGTGGTTACACACTGGGCGCTGGGTCGATTTCGGCGCGAATTTCACGCTGCGTTAGTCGCACCGGTCCGCCGGAAGGGCCTGCTCAACACTAACATTCTCCTGGCCGATCCGGGCCTTCGGATGCCTGGCGAAGGCAGGTCACGACTGAAAGGAAAGAAAGAGGTTGGCGATGCGCATTCGTATATTTGCAGCGAGCTTGCTGTTGTCTTTCGTGCCGCTTTCGTCCTCCTGGGCCCAAGTGGGTGCCACTCCGCAAACCAAACAGGAACTGGTCAAGATCTACGACGACGCGAAGAGTGAGTTCTTTGTAACTCTGGACAAGTTCATTTTGATTCATCCACGCCGATTTGAGCTCACAGCGGATGATGCTTTGCGGCTCCATGACGCCCGCAACCAGATCCCAAACTTATTCGAGCGACTGATGATCGTTGCTTACCAGAAGGACGAGCCGCTTTTCTCGGAATGGATTCGCAAAGGCGACGAGGAATCCCTCAAGGAATTCCGCGAGGAATTCACCGACCTTTCCAAGGAGTACGCGGCTCGGTTCGTGGGTTCATTGTTCCGGCAGGAGAAAGGCTACGACTTCGCAATGGCTCTGCCGCATAACCGCGGCAAGGGTCGGCTGGATCTGGTGTTGCAATCGATCGGGTACAACGCGAAGAACGATCCGCCGCCAGCTCAAGCCGAGCAGCGGTTCGGTAACAAGATCGAACCGGAGTTCTACAGCCAGTGGACTCTGGCCGCCCTAAATGCGCCCAAAGCTCAGCAGGCGTCCAAAGGAGAGGGCGTCATCGTGGCAGTCATCGACTCCGGTCTGGATCCGTACAACGCCCTTTTCAAGGACAAGACGGTGCCAGGATTCAGCTTTGTTCAGCAACGCAGCAAAGCGCCCTGGGTGGACGAACCGGTCACAACCGTAGACTGGGGTGTCCACGGAACCGCCATCGCATCCGCCGTTGTGCTGATCGCGCCGGAAGTACACATTATGCCGATGCGCGCGCTCGACGGTGACACCATGAATGATCCGCCGTACTTGTACTGGCCATACGAAACGATGGCGTCCTCGATCTATTGGGCCGTCAACCACGGAGCGCATATCGTCCAGGTCTCGGCCGCCCTCCCCTCATCTGAGCCGGTGATCTGGCAAGCTGTGCGCTACGCCTACGCGAAAAATGTGGTCATCTCCACCTCAGCTGGAAACATCCCTCGTGCCCAGTGGGGTCTCCGGCCGCAGGATGGCATGTACCGTTCGTTCGACCACGAAGTGTTATTGGTGGGCGGCGTCGCACATAAAGGGGCGACTTTGCGGCCGTGGGAGCACACCATGCCCGGACCGCAGATGTCCGTCGGTGTTCCTTCCGCGGATGTGTTCGCGATCGTGCCCACATACATACCTGGAATCAAGGACGACTTCGTTGCCGGCACCTCGATCGCGTCGCCGCTGGTTTCGGGCGTGGCCGCACTGATGCGAAGCGCGGCGCCGCCTCCGCAGCGATTGCTTGAGCAGCCCGGAGCGTATGTCCGGCTCGTGACTGATGCATTGAAAAACACCGCGCGCCTGGACGTGCTTGGTTTGACCGACCCCAACGAGATTGTCGGACACGGCCTCGTCGATGCATATGCCGCCGTGCAGGCCGTGCAGAAGAAGGTTGCGGCACTGAACGCGACACTCGCCACCAAGTAGCTTTGCGTTAACCGTGAGGGTTGAAGATGAAAAGAGTATCCATGCAAATCGTGGGCGCCGTGGTGTGCATCGTCCTTGCACACCCATGTGTCTGGGCTACGGCGCCGCAAGCCGTTGCGAACGCGCCGGAGCCGGCACTCGCACAGATCTTCGCCGACGGCAAAGACGCGTTTTTCTCCACCATCGAAAAGTTGCTGGCGCGGCATCCGTTGAGAAACGATTTGAGCGCTGCGGACGCTCTTCAGCTCCATGACGCTCGCACCCAGATCCCCAACCTATTCGAGCGGGTGATGATCCTCGCCTACCAGAAAGACGAGCCGCAATTCGCCGAATGGATCCGGAGAGGCGACCCCGAATCGCTGAAGACCTTCCGCGAGGAGTACATCGGCCTCGCGCAAGAATATGCGGCGCGGTTTGTTGGATCGCTGTTCCGGAAAGATCGAGCTTTCGACTTCGCGATGGCGTTGCCGCACAATCGCGCGAAAAGCCGCTTGGAGCTCGTGCTGCAGACACTCGGCTACAACGCCAATATGAATCCGGCGCCCGTCGCGCCCCAGCAGCGGTTCAAAAACAAGATCGACCCGGAGTTTTTCTCCCAGTGGGCCCCTGGCGCGGTGAATGCGCCACAAGCACAGAAGCTCGCTAAGGGGACTGGAGTAGTTGTCGCGGTGATCGACTCGGGTCTGGACCCCTACAACAGCTTTTTCAAAGACCGAGCGGTACCCGGGTTCAGCTTCATAGGGCGAACTAAGCCGCCGTGGGAGAACGAGCCCGGAGATACGGTTGATTGGGGTGAGCACGGCACAGCGGTGTCGTCGGTCCTTGCGCTGATTGCGCCGGAAGCGCAAATCATGCCGATTAAGGGGCTCGATGGCGACACCATGAACGATCCGCCATTCCCGTACTGGCTGAGCGAATTCACGGCCGCAGGAATCTACTACGCCGTACATCATGGCGCGCAGGTGATCAGCCTTTCCCAGGACGTCATTTCTTCCGAACCGGTGATCTGGCAGGCAGTCCGGTACGCGTATAGCAAGAACGTCGTGATCTCCACCTCGGGCGGCAACATTGCTCGCGATCAGTGGGGTCTCGGCTCGGATAGCGGTATGTATCGCTCGTTCGATCACGAAGTCCTGCTCGTAGGTGGGCTCGAGAAAAAAGGCGGTGCGATTCGTGCCTGGCCCGGAACGATGCCAGGTTCTCAAATGACCATCGCGGTGCCCTGCAACGCGTTTGTGATCCCGCCTACCTACATGAGCGACGCTAAACCTGACTACCACACGGGAACATCGATCGCTGCACCGATTGCCGCGGGCATCGCGGCCCTGATGAGAAGTGCCGCCCCACCGCCGCAGTTCCTGCTGGACCATCCGGGCGCATACGTGAGAATGGTCTCCGACACACTGAAAGAAAATGCGCGGCTTGACGTGCTCGGTTTTGTCGACCCCAATGACATCGTCGGACACGGTCTGGTCGACGCCGAAGCGGCCGTACGCGCAATGCAACAGAAAATGGCGGCGGCCCTGAACACGACCTATTCGGCGGCGCACTGATTTCTTACTACTGGTTATAAGGAGGCCTAATGCGCAGTTCATTCTCCCGGATCATGTTTGTGTTGCTATTTGCCGTTCCAGCGTGTGTGCCGGCTGCTATTGCCCAGACAGCGGCTCCTCAGCAGGACTCGCCCGCGAAGATTTACGAAGATGCAAGGAACGAGTTTTTCAGTGCCATCGATAAGTTTATTGAAATCCATCCGCGGCGGCCGGAACTGAGCGGAGACGATAGGCTGCGCCTGCTCGACGCGCGAAACAAGATCCCCAACCTGTTCGAGCGGGTGATGAACATCGCCTATCAGCAAGATGAGCCGGAGTTTTCGGAGTGGCTGCGCAAGGGGGATGCGGAATCGCTCAAGCTGTTCCGAGCGGAGTTCCTGGATTTATCGAAAGAATACGCGGCGCGCTTTGTCGGTTCGCTGTTCCGTGAGGAGAAGTCGGTGGAATTTGCGAAGTCGATGGCCCACAATCGCGGCAAGAGCCGGCTCGAGCTGGTGTTGCAGACGCTTGGATATAACGCCAAGAATGATCCGGCTCCGGTACCCCCGGATCAGCGTTTTTCCAACAAGATAGAGCCTGAGTTTTACAACCAGTGGACAGTAGCCGCCCTCAATGCTACCAAGGCCCAGCAGATCTCGAAGGGCTCTGGAGTGATCGTCGCCATTATTGACTCCGGTCTTGATCCCTACAACAGCCTCTTCAAGAACAAGACAGTGCCGGGATTCAGCTTCCTACAGCGGACGAAAGCGCCATGGGAACAGGAAGAGGTAAGTACGAATACGGTGGACTGGGGCTGGCACGGAACCGTGGTTGCCTCGGAAGTAATGCTGATTGCTCCCGAGTGCCGCCTGATGCCTATCCGCACGTTGGATGGCGACACCATGAACGACCCGGTTCACGACTACTGGGCGTACGAACTTTACGCGGCGGCGGTGTATTACGCCGTAAACCACGGCGCGCACGTTATCAACATATCCGCGCCAATGCCTTCGTCCGAACCGGTTTTGTGGCAGGCCATTCGGTACGCGTACAGCAAGAATGTGGTTGTGAGCACAGGAGCCGGCAATGTCTCCCGATCACAGTGGGGCATCAGCAACGTAACTAAGATGTACCGCTCCTTCGACAATGAGGTTTTGTTGGTCGGAGGCGTGGAGAACCGGCGGGGCAAGTACATCCCCTGGCAGTACAGCCTGCCCGGGCCGCAGGTGACCGTAGCCGTGCCGGCGGACAAGGTCTTCATGATCGCCCCGGTGTACGTAGAGGGCACGAAAGACGACTACGGTTCGGGCACGTCCCTGGCAGCACCGCTGGTCTCGGGTGTGGCGGCACTAATGCGAAGCGCGGCGCCGCCATCCCAGATACTGCTCGATCAACCGGGAGCGTATGTGAAGCTCGTCAGAAGTGCCCTCATACAGACCGCGCAACTGGACGTTCTGGGGCTTGGTGATCCCAATGACATTGTCGGCCACGGCTTGGTTGATGCATACGCCGCAGTTCAGACCGTACAGAAGAAGATGGTATCTGCGAACCGCACAGGCGTGACGCAATAACACCTTTGTTAAACCGATGCCTCTCAGGAGAAGCACCATGTTCAGATCAATTGCCCGACTGGTCGCGTTCGCAGCTCTCGCCACCGTATGCGCACTGCCATCGTTCGCCCAAGCCGGAGCGCCGCAAGGACAGGATTCAGTCGCGAAAATCTATGAAGACGCAAGGACCGAATTCTTCAACACCGTGGACAAATTCCTGTCAGTGCACCCACGAAAAGGTGAACTGACGGGAGATGACGCGCTTCGTCTTCATGACGCTCGCACCGGAATTCCGAACCTGTTCGAGCGGGTGATGAACATCGCCTATCAGCAAGATGAGCCGGAGTTTTCGGAGTGGCTGCGCAAGGGGGATGCGGAATCGCTCAAGCTGTTCCGAGCGGAGTTCCTGGATTTGGCAGACGTGTACGCAGCACGGTTCGTCGGCTCGCTGTTCCGCCAGTCCAATCTTCCTGAATTCCAGATGGCCTTACCACATAACCGGGGGAAGGGCCGACTGGACCTGGTTCTGCAGACGCTCGGGTACAACGCCAAGAACGACAGCCCGGAGTTGTCCGCGGAGAAACGGTTCGGCAATAAGATCGAGCCGGAGTTCTACAACCAGTGGACGGTCACAGCTCTGAATGCCACCAAGGCACAGGAAACTTCAAAGGGTGCTGGGGTAATCGTGGCGGTGATTGACTCCGGCATAGATCCGTACAACACTCTGTTCAAGGGCAAGATTCTCCCGGGATTCACGTTCGTGCAGCGCACCAAGGCGCCGTGGGAAGACGATCCGGTGGCTACGAACACGATCGACTGGGGCTGGCATGGCACTGTGGTCTCTTCCGAACTCATGCTGGTCGCGCCCGACTGTCAGATCATGCCCATCCGCATGCTCGACGGTGACACCATGAATGACCCGGTGTACCCGTACTGGCTGACTGAGATCATGGCGGCCTCCATCTACCACGCCGTCCATCACGGCGCGCATATCGTGCAGATCTCGGCAGCGGTGCCATCCTCCGAACCGGTGCTGTGGCAGGCGGTACGCTATGCATACAACCACAATGTGGTGGTTTCGACCTCGGCCGGCAACATCTCCCGGTCGCAATGGGGATTGGATCCAGCACAGAAGATGTATCGCTCCTTTGACAATGAAGTCCTTCTCGTGGGCGGTGTCGCGCACAAGCACGGCAAATATCTTCCATGGTGGGGCACTCTGCCGGGACCACAAATAACGATCGGGGTGCCCGCGGCAGACGTGTACATGATCGCGCCGGTCTACTTGAAAGATACGAAGGATGACTACGGTTCGGGCACGTCGCTGGCTTCGCCGCTGGTTTCCGGCGTGGTCGCTCTGATGCGGAGCGCAGTGCCGCCTTCTCCCGAGCTGCTCAACCGGCCTGGGGCGTATGTCAAGCTGGTAACAACCGCGCTGACGGAGACCGCGCGGCTTGATGTTCTGGGCCTTGCCGATCGCAATGACATCGTCGGCTATGGCCTGGTGGACGCGTACGCTGCGGTCCAGAAGATGAAACAGTTGATGGCACCGCCCGAGCGTGTCCCGAGCCAGTAAGTGACGCGTCGACTCATGCAACGATCCCGCGGGCCAAGCTAGGCAGCGGAAGGTGGTGACGAATGATCTTCTTCACAAAGCGGAGACCCTGTGTATGGCATGTCGTGATCGCGCTCGCGATGGCCTTTAGCGCGGCGCGCCCACTTGGGGCGGAGACAAAGATTGAGGTCTCTTATTCTGCGTCACTGCGCCAAAAGCCGATCACAGGCCGGGTATTCGTTGTCCTGACAACACACGGCGAGACCGAGCCGCGACTGCAAGTCGGATCACTGATGAGCCCGGGCTTGCTCTTTGGCGTCGATGTGGATCAACTTCGCGCGGGGAATGCAGCGGTCATCGATGAGAACACTTTGGGTTATCCGGTTCGCAGCCTCGGCGAGTTGCCGAAGGGTACCTACTATCTGCAGGCATTGCTGAATGTGTACTCCGAGTGTCACCGCTCGGATGGACATACGGTTTGGGTCCATCTGGACCAGTGGGACGGTCAGTCTTTCAATATCTCTCCCGGAAACTTGTACAGTGAGGTCCAGCGGATCGAAGTGGATCCCGCCGCAGGGTTAAACCTGCATCTGTCTTTGACGAAAATCATCCCACCGATCGAGAGCCCGCCGGACAGCGCGTGGGTAAAGCACCTCAAATTCCAGAGCAAGCTGCTGTCGGATTTTTGGGGCTGCCCGATCTTCGTCGGAGCCACTGTCCTATTGCCGAAGGATTACGAGAGCCATCCCGACGTCCACTATCCCGCCATTTATCTGCAGGGTCATTTCAGTCTGGACGCGCCATTTGGCTTCGATCCAGAAGCAGCGGCGCCATTACCGGAGAGTCCACCGGCAGCCGATCATCGACGTCTCAATGTGCCCGAGCCAGGTAATGATATCCGTCTCGCATCAGGCGGCATCATCATGCCGGAAACACCCGCGGAGTTCTATAAGGCATGGACTTCCTCTGATTTCCCCCGTGTCATAGCGGTCACATTCCAACACCCGACGCCCTACTTCGACGATTCCTACGCGGTGAATTCAGCCAACAATGGCCCTTACGGCGACGTGATGATGCAGGAACTTATCACTACCGTCGAAAAGCGCTTTCGGGTCATCCCAAAGCCCTACGCACGCGTTCTGACAGGCGGATCGACGGGGGGCTGGGAATCGCTGGCGCTGCAGGTCTATCATCCGGATTTTTTCGGCGGCGTGTGGAGTTTCTATCCAGATCCCGCGGATTTCCGGCGTTGGGGATTGGTCAACATCTACGAAGATGAGAACGCGTTTACCACGCCGTTGCGCAATCGCGCTCGGGCTTCCGTGGGAACTGCGGAGCGGTATATGCTGCGCGGGCACGACGGGCAGCCGTTCATTACGATTCATCAGTCGACGAACCTGGAATCCGTTATAGGCAGCAAAGGCAGGTCGGGCCGCCAGCAAAATGCGTGGGAGGCGGTCTATGGCCCGGTCGATGGAGATGGATATCCAAAGCCGCTTTGGGACAAGACAACCGGCATGATCGATCATTCCGTGGCCGCCTACATGAAGGCTCACGGTTACGATCTTCGCGACTACCTTGGGACAAACTGGCCGAGGATCGGTCCTGAACTAGCGGGAAAACTTCATCTGATTTGCGGCGACATGGACGATTGGTATCTGAATCTCGGCGTGTACTTGCTTGAAGACTTCCTCGCCAACTCGAAGAATCCCTACTATGCAGGATCGTTTCAATATGGGCGGCCCATGAAAGGTCATGGTTGGCAGCCGACGACAAACTTTGACCTGATCAGGGAAATGTCGGAGCAAATAAGCAAAAATGCTCCACATGGCGATGATCCGATCATCTGGCATTATAAGTAAACGAGCTTCGCATTCCTGGGCGCTTGAAAAGCAGACATGACTCTATTACCCATGCTCGATACTTCGCACAGCACTCGGTTGTCAGGGCTCTCACAGATCATTGGAAATACACCGCTGCTGGAAATCTCTTTCCAGTTTCGCGGCAAACAACGCGTGATCTATGCCAAGTCCGAACAGCTTAACCTGACGGGCAGCATCAAGGACCGCATGGCTCTGCATATTCTGAAAGAGGCCTATCGAAGCGGGCAGCTCCATCCCGGCGATACGATTGCGGAAGCCACAAGCGGCAACACTGGAATATCGTTTGCTGCGATCGGCCGCGCCCTTGGTCACCCCGTTAAGATCTTCATGCCGGACTGGATGAGTCGTGAACGCCAGGGCTTGATTCGCAGCTACGGTGCCGAGATCGTTCTCGTCAGTGCTGAGCAGGGCGGATTCTTGGGGAGCATCCGCCTGTCGGAAGAGTTCGCGGCGAGCCGATCCGATGTTTTTCTGCCTCGCCAGTTTTCGAACAGCGCCAACACAGAGGCGCACGAGACAACCACCGGTCCGGAGATCTGGACCCAACTGGAGTCTGCGGGTCTTCGCCCGGACGCCTTTGTGGCTGGAGTTGGCACCGGCGGAACGGTGATGGGAGTTGGTCGCTACCTACGTGCGCGGAACCCGGACATCAAGGTTCATCCCGTCGAGCCCGCCGAATCACCGACAATCTCTACCGGACACAAGGTGGGGAGGCATCGCATTCAGGGCATCTCGGATGAATTTATTCCGACACTCGTCGATCTCACCCTTTTGGATCCAGTCATCGCAGTGTCCGACGGAGACTCGATCTTGATGGCACAGAAGCTAGCCTCCAGTCTTGGCTTGGCCGTGGGGATTTCATCGGGATGTAACTTTCTTGCCGCGATAAAGGTGCAGGAGGAACTTGGCCCAACTGCAATCGTGGCCACGGTATTCGCGGACGACAACAAAAAGTATTTGAGCACCGACCTGACGCACGTCGAGCCCGTGCGCCCCAATTTCCTCGCGCCCGAAGTTACCCTGACCGGAATCTCGGTCCTGGGGCGCGTTTGTAGCTTCTGTGAGCGTGGTCAGGATTGAAGGAAGAACGTACAGCCTGCCTACACAAGCGTGCGTCTATAGCCACTATTTGCCTTCTCCTGTTAGGTTATTCGCTCGGACTTTAAGGCATATTTCTCCTCGACCACAAAGGGGATTCTAGGACTGAACAAAGAAGCCGCTTGCGGTGTTGAATAGCAG
>ODAK010002979.1_pt1 | contig 17681 bp, 22 predicted proteins | sample 1539591 | NCBI WGS metagenome assembly ODAK01 (sample SAMEA3539303, study PRJEB22396) | soil metagenome | biome: tundra; feature: field; material: soil | place: USA | collected 2010-05 | depth 0.15 m
GTTGTGTTTGGATCAGCAGCACGCTGTGCAGTTGTAGCCGGTCGAGGAACACGCCCCCCTCGATTTCCGACCTGATGATGTTGCGATTCACTGCATCGCTCAAATTAGGATGTGGTGTGAACAATGCTTTCCCTCTGAGACCACAGAAATCGAATGCATAAACTTGTTCAACGGATTGATGACGACCAAATCATCGGAACATAAACATTCCAACATTATCGGGTCATTGCGGTAGTGCGAGATGGTCTGGCCGATCATGGCGAAGGGTGAGAACTCAGGGTGCCATGTTAGGCATGCTGATGGGGGCAAGTCAACAGGCTGCCGGAACGCCACAGCAAGCATGTTCATCGCCATGTCGATACCGTCATCCATGCCCGACACCATAGCAGTCAGCAGGGGAGCGAGTCGATTTGCGTGAGAAAATGCCCTAGGAAAAACCGCTATGGGATGGTCTCACGAAGACTCGTGGGAAGTGAGCCTCGTACTGAGAGTGCTGGAACAACTGCGAGATAGCACTCAATCCGTGAACTTTGACACAGGCGACGTGACGTATGGGATTGACTTCGCAAGGGAGTGGACGATACCTTTTGACAAACAGGCGTAATCACGCGAGCTTGAGGTCTGGTACTCAGCGAATGAAACGCTGCAAGATGGAACCGAGAATGCCGCTGCCCGTGTATTCGTCCTCTATCTCTTGCTCGCTGCGCATTGTCGTCCGTGTTTTCTTTATTTCTTGCAAAGGCGCTTCTTCGTGCATTCCTTCTTCCGTGATCGGGAACTCTTGGACCGATAGGCTCAGTTGTTGTTCACCCTCGTCAACGCCATATGGCTCTTGAGCACGTTGGTACTCGTACCAGCGTTGCTGGTCTTTCAACTGTGATGCCTGCTTCTCCGCAGCGGTCCACTCCCCAGTTATTTCTCTGTAGAAAGTTGGTTTTCAATGTGGGTGGCAAACGCAACATGATTCCCTATCAGTCGAGAGAACCCGTGGAGAAAGAGGTTTGCACCCAACGTCACACGCAGAAGCAAATAGGCGATTTCATCCTTCGTCATGCAAAGACTCCTCTTTATCCCCATTCGGCTGCTCACCTGCTTTTCATGACTGCAACCTCTTAGACGCTCTTTATCACTTCAAGATTCAGCGGATACGAAGCAGAGGGCGAGCGACAAGCGTTCAGTTCACGCTCGCCCCGCCGCAGCACCGCTTGTATTTCTTGCCCGAGCCGCATGGACACGGGTCGTTCCGTCCGACCTTGGGAGCACTGCGCCGTGGCTCACTCCGGTGGGCACTGGGCTTGACCTGTAGATGCGCCCGGAAATAGCGATACGCTCCCAACAGCCCAGCCGCCATGTGCACGATGACTTCTTCGCGCTTCTCTGGGCTGATCGGCTTGGGGCGCATCTCCGGGTCTGCGTCGTGCTCGTGGCAGAGCATCATCATCGGAATCAGGCATCCGCCGTGCTCCTCGTCGTTGACCAACTTTGCCCAGCCGTCGTGACGCATCCCCATGCCCCGCATGAATCCGCGAGCCCAGTCGTTGCCCTGCGCCGTGCCGTCCTCGTCCTCCAGCAGCAGCGGCACGTAGACCTCGCCCTTGAACAGCGTCCCGGCGATGTCGTTCCAATGCCGCATCATCAATCCCAGAATTTCATTGGCTTCGTCGAGGCTCGTGAACTCGCAGGCGTCCGACATCTCGCCGCCGAAGACCTCCGCGTAGTATTCGCTCGGCATCACGGTCTCCGGTCCCGCGATGAGGGCGGCGAAGAATCCGTCGAGCGCCTCGACGTTCATCGCCTTGCCTCCCTTGCAGCTTTTGAGGAAGTCGCCGAGGCGGTCGAGTTCGGCGTCAGTCAGCGGCTCGTGTTGGGCAAACGACTTCATTTCGAATCCTGCGGACGTGTCCACGATACCATCCGCCCTGTCGCCAGTTCGGTGCGAAGGATAACAGGATAGAATAGGCAGTCGATGAAGACTGGAACAGAGCAAAAGAAAGAGGAAGGTGCGCGATTCGTTCGGTTCTTCGGGCCGCTGCTAGACGCGCTGAGGGCTCTTGGTGGTTCTGGCACTCCCGACGAAGTTGTCGAACGCATTGCCCAAGACCTGAAACTTTCGGATGAAATTCAGAACGAGACTCTGCCTTCTGGAGAGTTGCGTTTTCGCAATCAGGTAGCTTGGGGGCGGTTTTATCTTGTCCGAGAAGGACTGCTGGATTCTTCAAAGCGGGGCGTATGGAGCCTGACGGAACGTGGCCGCTCAACAAGTCTCTCGCCCGAACAGGCGCGAGCGGTCTTCAAAAAGTGGTCCAGTTATCCGCTCAGAACTTGCGGCTGCTGACCAGCTTTATCGGGCGGGCAAATTCGCGGAAGCCGAAGCCAGCTATTTCGTGATCTTCGGGTCTTTCGGACGATCAGCTTCCAATTTGTCAATGATGCTTCTGAGTAATGATGCCTTATAGCGGTTGCGGGGAGAAGGATCGGATTGAAACCATTTCAGTATTTCCTCAAGTTCAATTGTCTTGTGGAAACCATGCGTCGATTCCGCGAGGTAAGACTTCGGCGCAACGAGAACGGTTAAGAACTCGTTGCATTCAAGTTTGTTAACGTAGTGATCGCCTGCTTTGGTATATCGTTCAGCCTGTCCCTTCTGAAACTGGGCATCAATCTTGTCTTCAACGAGCAGGCGAATCGGCTGCCCGGAACACTTCAGATCAATTTCAAGGTCGGATTCTCCCTCATACCTGTCCACGGAATGTCGAGCACAGACGAATTCCGCATCGTTGAATCGCTCCCCAAAGAAGGAAAAGAAAAACTGTTGGAAGCCCTCCGAGACGTATAGCTCTTCTCGCAGAAGAAGATCGACATCCCTCTCCCTGAGATCGGAGGGACTTAGAAGCTCAAATTCGGGAACAATTGTCATACGCTGCCCTTACAGAAAGCCCTTTGGGTCAAGGCTGCCTGTTGCTTGCGCTTGGCGAGTAGGCTCGTGGCAGGTTCCGCAAGCTTCCAAGCCCTCCTATTTCTTCTTCGCCGCCCTGAACTCCGCCCAGCGTGCCCGCTGTGCCGCCGCGATCCTCTTTTTGCCTGCTGCCGAGATCGTGCGCTTGGGTCTCGGCGCTCGACCCTTCGCCTTTGCCCATCGCGCTTTCTGCGCGAGGCTCATCCGCTTGCGAGCCGAGGTTGACACAGTGCGCCCCGGTTTCGTGTGGGAACTCCCGCCCTTCAACTTGCCCAGCACTGAAAGAGCCGCATCAACATGACGAAGCTCACTCACCAGATTCGTTCTGGTTGCCTTCAATTCCGCTACAAAGCCCGTTAGTCCTGCCAGATTTGCCATGATTCCCCCTCGGCAAGGGATTGTAATTGATCGGCTCTTGTTTCCTGAGCGCTGAATCGGAGGCACCCGCCCTCAAAGCTGGGGTGTTTGTGTTTCTGGTGACGAGGGAATATCTTGTGACGGAATTGAGGTGCTGATCATGTCGAGCGGGAACCCGACCGAACTTGCGCGGAGGGAAGCCAACCTCATCAAACTTCCTTCCCCTTCAATTCAAGACCTTGATCGAATGCAGTTTCTATTGGACTGGAGAAAGTTCCGGTTTCAACTGTGTCGCCGTGAGTTAGCGCGTGTCAACACGCCTGCTTTACATCACTATCAAGAAACGAATCCTCGGCTGGGGACTCCCAGTGGACTTTGCCGCGAGCGCAGCCTATGAGCCTTACGATGGCGTTGTAAACGTGGTTGGGAACCCAAGTCCCATCGTTTCAGGCTTTCCAAAGCCCTTGCCTACCCGGTGGTCAAAAAGGGTCTTTTCCGCGGCAGCCGCAAGTGAATGAATCTAATCAGCGGGAAATTGGCTTGCTGGGTGGTCAGGCAGGTATACCTTATGAACCAGTGCACCGGTGGAGCTACATCCATGCTCGACGTCCGGCAAGCGGAGCAGTTGGTATCGACTGCGGCTGAAACCATTCCCGATCTGGAGCGGCAGATCGAGCAGCGGGAAAACTTCCTCAGCACGCTTCTCGGAAACAACCCTGGCCCCATCGCGCGGGGAATTACGTTGACCGAGCAACCGCATGCGCCGGACGTTCCGGCGGGACTTCCCTCCAGCCTATTGGAGCGACGACCCGACATTCGCGAGGCGGAAGCACAGTTGATCGCGGCCAACGCGCGAATTGGAGTGGCCAAAGCAGCGTACTTCCCAGAAATTTCCTTGACCGAAACCGCGGGATATCAGAGCACAGCACTTACGAACCTGTTCACCGGTCCTTCTGGGATGTGGAGTTTCGGAGGATCACTGGTACAGCCCATTTTCGCCGGGGGAAGAATTCGTTCCGGCGTCAAGTTCAGTGAGGCACGGCAACAGGAAGCATTGCTAACTTATCGGCAGACGGTCCAGCAAGCTTTTCGTGGGGTCTCGGACGCGCTAGTTGAGTATCACAAGGACCGAGAGTTCCGGGAGTACCAGCAGCAACTGGCGCTCTCGGCTCAAGACGCGGCGCGACTTTCTGAGATGCGCTATCTAGGCGGAGCTGCCAGTTACCTGGAAGTGCTGACCAATGAAACCAATTACTTTGCCGCCGAGTTAGGGCTCGCTCAGGCTCAGTCGAACGAGCTTGTAGCTCTAGTTCGCATTTACAGAAACCTCGGTGGAGGCTGGCGGCAGTGAACACTTCGACCTTAACCTCATCGATCCCACAAGGAGGAGGCATGCCGAAACTTAGACGCATCCTCTGTCCCACTGACTTCTCAGAGTTCTCGGACCTAGCGTTTCGCTATGCCCTATCACTGGCCCAGCACTATCGAGCCAAGATGTTCGTGCATGATCTCGAAAGATTCGTTGACCCAGCGTGCGTTGTTGACGTTCGCCACAAATAGATCGTATGGTCTTCGAGTCGAACTGCACAAGCAACGATTGTCAATCGGATTCGTGGATTAGCGGTCCATTGCAGCGATTGCTAGGATCGGCGACCTGGGCATGCAGCCTCCGGGCAGCGGCGAGTTCGAGTTCAGCGAAGTATGGACCTTGGGCAACTGGTGATGGCAAGCTAGAGCTAGAGGGAGAGTGGCGTTTTGGCTCCCCCGCGCGGCGGTTCTTGAGCGATGCTAAACATGATTGATCCAATAAGCTGTGTAGTCCTGGTTATTATCGGGGCTGCGATCATAGGGATCGCGCGCATGTGTGTTGATCGTGCGCTGGCGTTTTTTAGGGGCGCAAGCTAGTTCAGGTCATTGGGCGCTACCTTCGGCCTGAATCCCCATCTCGCTTCCGATCGAACGCTGTTTCGCCTGGAAATCGCCCAGTGCTTTCTCAAGTTTCTCTGCGGTGCTGGTAATCTGCCTACCGTTGTTCCCGTTATGACCTAGCCCTCTAGTGAGAACCTTGCTCTGTTTTGTGACCTCGGAATTCGCCTTTCCGAGCTTTTTAGTCGTATCTTTCAGTCCCGACTTCTGCGCCGCCGAAAACCCCTTCACAAATTTCTCATTTTCGGTCAGAGCTTCTTCCACTGCACTGGTTAAGAGGTCGGCGTGCTGGAGCAAATCAGGTTTGTTCTCGCTCCCAGCGAGCAATCGAAGGTCTTGCGCGTCCTTTCGGGCTGCCTGAGTGCTCTTGGTCAACCGCTGGAACTGGATCACCTGGTCTGGGGAGGCTTGGAGCGCAACAGCCCGCTTGAAGTCCTTCAGGTCGTCGGTGTTGGACACCCCAGTCGGAGGGCGCCCAGCACCTGCACCGCGCCCTCCTCCATGCTGTGCCAGCAGGCAGTGAGGACTGATTAGAAGGACGATCCCACACACCAGCCATGCCAGTCGATTCATGTTGTGAAGCTCCGAATTGATTGTAGCAATCATGGAACTGGTTCCAGGTAAAGGGTCCGGAGAAGAACCTCGTCAACCCAACACGCATCTCTCCCAACATACAGGAGGATTCAGACGACCCGGGACTATGACGAACGTTGCGTAGCTAATGATGAAGCTCGTCATTTTCGGCGAGACCGCATGTCGGCTTGTGCGCCAAAGTCGTTGAGCATGACTTTTCCAGGAATCTCGATGTGCGATCCAACATCGAATAGTGGTGGCCCTTTTTCCAGCCAAGCGAGAGGGTAGCCGGTACATCAACCCGGTGCCAACCAAGGTGGGTGGGCTCTCGCTCATGTTCAAAATGGGCCCGCGTTTCTTTTTCGGAGGAGCAGCACGGTCACCTAGGCATTCGCTGGGCCCGTTTCACACCGATCCACGAGTTTATGCAACAAGCCCACAATCCGGCCTGCGCATTACCTGGCTCGGTCACTCCTCCTCCTTGGTTGAAATTGATGGCGTGCGCGTCCTCATTGATCCGGTTTGGGATGAACGCGCGGCTCCTACACAGTGGGCCGGTCCAAAGCGCTTCTTCCCGTCACCTCTCGCGGTTGACGATTTGCCTGCGATAGACGCCGTGCTTATCTCGCACGATCACTACGATCATCTGGGAGCAGGCACCGTTAAGCGCCTTGCTCAAATGGACACTCTGCGGCAGGCGCGCTGGATCACCACGCTGGGTGTAGGCGCCATCCTGGCAAGCCTCGGCGTCGATCCGAGCCGCTGCACGGAACTCAACTGGACGGAGAACGTAAAGGTCGGATCGCTGACCGTAAGCGCGTTGCCGTCCTCGCCTGGACCCAACCAGCCGTGTCCTTCGCCCTCACGGAATGATCCAAATAGCTGCTTCCGAGTCACAGCACCCACTCGACCCGCCACAACGACTCGTTCGCGCCGAACACCAGATTTTGATTTTCCTATACTTTGAAATAGCGAGTCCGACTTCCAACCCAAGTTCCGATCCTGGTTCGGGGCTCGGCCCTATGCCTTCCCAAACGGGTTCTCCAGAGACGGGCTTTGCGGAGTGAACAATTCCGCTCCGCTTTCTGTGATGTGCATATCGTCCTCCAGGCGGATGCCGAATTCTCCGCGGATATAAATGCCCGGTTCATCACTGAAGGTCATCTCCGGCTGGAGTTTCGTCAAGTTGCCGCGAACGAGATAGGGCCACTCGTGGCCGTCCATACCCATGCCGTGTCCGAGGCGATGTGTGAAGTATTTATAATCCGGGCCGTAGCCCGCGCCGGTGATCACCTTGCGTGCGGCGGCATCCACCGAGCCGGCTTCCACACCGGGCTTTGCGGCCGCCAGGGCGGCGCTCTGGGCTCGATGCACGATGTCGAAGACCTGCTTCATCTTGTCGTTGGCTTTGCCGAGTACAAACGTGCGTGTGATGTCGGACTGATAGCCTTCCACCGAGCAGCCACCGTCGATCATCACGATTGTGCTTTCCCGAATTCCCTGCTGTGCAACCGAGCCGTGGGGGAATGCGGAAAACTCGCCAACCTGTACATCAGCGCCGCCATCGAATCCCAGTTTGCGGTGCGCCGCTTCCAGCAGTTCAGAGACGTCCCGCTGCGTCATACCAGCTTTCATCGAGCGATAGGTTGCCTCGTAGGCAGCGAGCGTGACCTTCGCTGCCAGCCGCATCAGATCGATTTCGTGCTGACTTTTGATCATGCGGCATCCGGCGGTGACCGGAGTCGCGCTCGCCAAGGTGGCGCTCGGCGCGGTTTTCTTCAGGTTATCGCTGAAGACAAACATCACCGTCTCCTCGACACCGACCGTGCCGTTCGCAAGCCCGCGGTCGCTGAGTCCCTGTGCAACGCGGGCATAAGGGCTCTCATCCTCTTGCCAGATTCGGACGTCGGGCTTGCCACCATCGGGTGACTTTGCGATCTGCTCGCGAGCGCGGCCTTCTTCGAATGCTGGAGCCACATAAAACGCTTCGCCCTTGACGGGCAAAATCATGGCAAAGAGACGCTCTCCGCCCTCCCAGCGTATGCCGGTGAAGTAAGCGAGCGACATGCCTTCGGCGAGTAAGATGGCGGACAGATTGTTGTCGCGCATCAGGCGGCGAGCTTTTTCCTGACGCTCTACGCGTTCTTCGACGGTGATGGGTTTGGCCTCTTTGCGCAGAGAGCGAAGATCGGCAATGGCGGGCGGGAAATCCTTGTCGCCTTCGGCTGCGCGGGCTAGCGTGGGCAATACCACGCTAACGCCGGCGGCGAGGGAACCGCTTTGCAGGAAACGGCGGCGAGAGACCATGAAACCTCCTGGAAAGACGATCATTTCGGAATCGCGTACCGTTGTTCATCTTCCACTACCGTGGTATACAACTGTTCGATTACAACCCATTGTTTCTAGAAAGCCTTATGAAACTGAAACGGCAGACGTCCAAACCACTTGCGAAGAGCTCTCGCGAACAGGCTGCAACCATTAAGAAAGTAATCAAACTCGAAAAACTGGTCTGGAAGGTCGCCCAGGAAAGGGATGCAACGGCCTTCGAGGAACTCGTGCCCGCTGACGCCATCATGATCTTTCAATCAGGCATCATGCGGCAGCCAGACTACTTGAAAACGATGAAGGAACGGACGATCGCTCATTACGAGTTCGGCCCTATTCGCGGATTTATGCCCACCAACTCGACTGTCATCCTCTTCTACCGGGCGGTTCGCATCGGCCACGAAGGAAGCAGAAAGTTTCCTCAAGGAACTGTCGTCGAGAGCACGACCTGGGTAAAGCGCAAAGGCCGATGGGTCGCGGTGCTGAATCAGGAAACTCCGATCTCCAAGTGAACTTGAACCCGGCAACGCGAAGGTCACGACTGTCCTTCCGAATCCTTCCGTCCGCAATTAAACCAGCTACTTTTTGTCTCCGGTAACCTTGGGCTTCAAGATCTCGCTGAGGTAGTCTGGCGCATCGCTAGCACGTTCAAGATGCGGGAAGCGATTGCCTCCGTGGTACTGAACTCGGTGCATCTGAATTCTGCCGGCGTTCGCTGTCTCCAGCACAATGACGTCTTTTTCCGCTTTTGCGGCTTTAATCGCACGTCTTAATTCGTCCAATGAAAACTGCAGGCCGTTAACAGCAACGATTTTCATGTACGGACTGATCCCGCTCTCAAAAGCCGGCATCCCCGGAATTGCATCCACGACCGAACCATCTTGTTTGACTTGCAGTCCCAGCGAGGACGTAAAATCTCCGCCCCCAGAGGCGGCGTCTTCGGCGGAGAGAAATTCATTGGGCTCGTCGTTATAGACCAGGCCCCATCCACTCCCGTTGATCCCTCCCAGCGGAGCTCCGGGATCCGTAGAACCCAGCCGCGCATGGAAGAAATGTGTCCAGTCATACGGCGCAATCCCGTTTAACGTCGAGACAAGGTCCTCAAAGGCGTAAGTCTTGATCATTGGTTCGCCTTCGTGTCCCGCGTAAAACAACTGACAGAAATCGTCCATCGACTTTCGATCCCCGGTCAGTTTGCGAATCGTCGCATCAACCTCCAGCCAGATCAGGATCGATTCAGGATAGAAGTCTGTTCCACGCCTGTAAGACCCCCATTCAGAAACGCTGAAATATAAGATCTGCGCTGCATTGGCTGTATTTTGCAGCGATCGCCAGCGCCGGCCGGCTCGATGTTCCAGCATCGAAGCAACAAGTGCGATGCGGTCTCGCGACTGGGCTGCCGTCAGCAGCCCACTGCGGGCAGTGAGCACAGTTCCCAGGTATTCCGTCAGGCCCTCATAGACCCAAAGCAGTTCGCCCTTCATCGGTTGCTGAAAATCGGGTGTGGCCAAGCCTTCCGGACGGCGATACTGCCCATTCCAGGAGTGCGAAAACTCATGGGGAAACAAGGTCGCCATATGCAGGCGAGCGTTCGGGTCAGAGATCGAATGCTGCTTAACCCGGTCGTCACTGCTTTCGTGATGCTCTTGCCCCAGTTCCATCACGTTGTCGCTTAACGTCAGCAGAAAGTGGTAATCGCGAAAATGGTGCGAACGGTAAAGCGCGCTCGCTTCATTGACCAGACGCTTATAGTTGTCGATCAATTCAGCAGGAATATCGAGCGCCCAGGCGTCGTCAGACAGCACGTCGAGTTCCTGCGGCGGATCGCCAGCGGCACTCAGCGGGTATACCTTCATGAACTCGCCCGATTGCACTGGCGAATCGATCAACAAATCGAGAGGAACCGGAGCGAAGAAAATCGTGTTGTCCGATTGCTGCTTGATCGGCAAAGATGTGCTGAATTTCCATCCAGCCGGCAAGGCCAGTGTTGGATCAAAGACAAGGTCGGCAGCTGCCCAACCTTTCGGATAGAGGCAGACCTGGTTCCACATCAGAATAAAAAGATTCGACGCTCCCGACGCGCTGAAGTCAATCGTCGACCCAGGCGCGGAGATCAGGAAATCCAGGGAAGCTTCAATGGATGTGACCCGCTCAGGGACAACAAGATTGAACGCGTACATGTCGACGTCGTCTTGTTGCCAAGGAATTTCCCGCCCTCCGGCAACGAACTTCAAACCTGCCAAGTTCCAGATCGGCCCGTCCGGCGAGTGATCCGCCGGCATCCACTTTGGGTAGTAAAGAGTGAGGGGCCCTGACTGGACCGTAAACGCAAGTTTTGCGTGGAGAATCCGCTGCGAGACCTGGGTGGCGTCAACGGCTATCTTGATTGGTACGGACGGTGTCTTCGCGGCGGTTGCAAAGCTCAGGAATGAGCAAGCTAGCGTCATGGCAATCAACCACGCGCTCGGATACCTCCTGCAGTTTCTCAACTGTGCCCTCCGAAGAAGAGTTTGATTTCAGAGAAGTCACGGGCAGAATCCCCAGTTGAGATTCGCCCGTGACTTCCGACTAGCTGGATGGTGCTTTGAACCGGACCTCCTACCAGGTGATCTTGCCCATGAACTGTATGTTGCGCGGTCCGCCCACACCGAAATGCGAGTCGAAACTGCCATCATCCGCTGTCGCGGTGATGAAGGTGGCGCCGTTCGGTCCCGGCGAAGGTTCTGCAAAATTCGGGTGATTGAACGCGTTGAAGAAACTGGTTCGGAACTCAAACCCAAACCTCTCGCCAAGTTTGAAGGTTCTTTGCATGGAGATGTCAAAGGCATTGAGTCCCGGGGCCGTGAGCGGATTTCGTGGGCAGTTCCCAAAGGTGCCCAGTGCGGGTTCAGCAAAAGAGCTGGGGGATGCGTACGGTTGCGTAAAATCCCTGAGCTGATAATGAATCGGACCCACGCAATCGTAGCGAGTGTGGAAGTTGCCCACTCCGCTTTGGTCGTCGAAGGTCAACAGCGGCGTAGCCAGGCCGTCCCGCAAGGTGGTAGTTCCTGAAAGCTGCCAATCCTTCGCCAAGTAGGAGAGCATGCCGCCAGTCTTGGGAGAGGGGATAGCGTACACATAAGTGATGATGAGCGCCCTTCGCTGATCGAATTCCGAGTTACCGTAGCTACCCCTTAGGTTCGTCGAATCCTGAGGCACGTAACCGCTGGTCCCAAAAAAATCTTCCACTTCCGATGCGGTATCACGGTTGTGGGACCACGTGAACGAAACCTGCGTCGTTAACCCATGGAAGTTGTTCGATTTCAACGAAGCCTGCAACGAGTGATAGTGTGCAAAGCCCGGCGTCGAAATCGTGTTGATCTGCGAAAGTGTTGGGAACTTGGCGTTGAACGGCCGCGCTGCTTGCTCACAGACCGCCGGATTTACGCATCCTGGCCCATAGCCTGAGCCGACTGGAGGCTGGTTGATGTCAAGAAGTTGCAACTGGTGCACGCTGTGATTTCCAACATATCCGATCTGAAAGACAACCTTGTCAGTCAGTTCCTGCTGGATGTTCAAATTCCATTCTTGCGTGTTCGGCGTTTTCAGATTGTGCTGGATGCTCACGATATTGAAAGGCGGTTGCGGAGCACCCGTCCCAAAAATGGGAACTCCGACTCCGAAGGGGATGGGAGGACTTGGCACAATCGTATATCCGGCCGTTTGGCCGATGGGATTCTGGGCAAGTCCTTCCTCGAAATTGTTGAGGGGAATCGTGTCGTAGTAAATTCCGAATCCCGCGCGAAAAACAGTCTGACGGCCGCTAATCGCGCGGACATCAGGCGCCCAAGCCAGCGATACGCGGGGGCCAACATTGCCTTTCGGTGCGTCGTAGAGATGGCCTCCCGGCAGTTGGGAAGCTGGGACAAGTCCCAGGTTCGGATCGAATGCGGAGAAACGGCCGCGCGACTCGTTAACGGTCGTGAAGAAATCATAGCGAAGGCCAGCAATCAGCGTGAGCTGCGGGGTGACCTTAAATGTGTCCACCGCAAACCCGCTGATTACGTTCTGGTCAATATTCGCACGAGGGCTGCCAACTCGGTTAATTGACGTTACGCCGGGACCCGGTGTCGGAAGCCCGGCAATCAGATCCACGAGAGAGGCAAGCCCCCCCGTCTGACCCAATTGTTGACCCAATTGAGAACCGGTGAAGGAAAAGATTCCGCGGCTTCCCGCCAGGGTGTAATTGGAGTAGTTGTGCAGGAAATTGAAACCAAACTTCCAAGCGTGCCTGCCACTCGTCCAGTTGACATCGTCGGCAATCTGGTAGCTCGTGGCGACGCGTCCGCCTGCCCCGTATTGAAGTCCCAGGTTCGAGTAACCGTAAGTGTCGACTTCGGGAATGCCGTAGCTCACAGGACTGACCCCGGTATTGAAACCGATCGTCGCTGGATTGACGCTAGCATCACGGCCCGTTTGGAACTGGCTGAATCGGTTCCACCCAAGGCGCAGGGTGTTGAGAAGGTTCGGGTTAAAGAGATGAACTTCGCTGATTGCAAAATTGTCGGCCACGGTCGGCGTCACACCAAACCAAGGACTCAACTGAGAACCGCCGCCGGGGCCAGGGCCGCCACCCGGGAATTCATCCTCGCCGTGTCCATCGATGTATCGGGCGGAAAGCGAATCGGCGGTCGAAAACCTGTGGTCGATCTTCAAAACGCCACTGTTCGGGTTTTGAAGCCCGCGATTGTCAGCCGCAAATGGACCTGAGAGCCCGAGGTTCGAGTAAAGTTGCAGGATGTTGAGCCCTAATTGGTTGGGAGTTATTTCCTGGGACTGTACTAAAGACGTGGCCGTCGCAATGTCCGCTGGAGTCGGTGCGATTCCGCTGAGCGTCGTTCCAAGCCTGAGACGGCTCCCATCGTAGCCCGCAAAAAAGAACGTGCGGTTGCGCCCGTTGTAGAGGTGGGGTATCACAATCGGACCACCCACCGTTCCACCGAATTCGTTCCACACAAACGGCGCCTTTCGCACACCATGGAGATTTTCAAAGTAATTGGCTGCATCCAGAGCTGCATCGCGGTGCAATTCGTATGCGGAGCCGTGGATCTGGTTCGTCCCGCTCCGGACGATAACGTTCATGACGCTGCCCGAATTCTGACCGCTGTCCGCGCCCGCGTTCGCACTGACTGAAACTTCCTGAATTGCATCCAGCGGCAGGCGTGTCGCGGCGGACGCAGAGTTGCCGCCCTCGTTGATAGAGGGAAGATAAGTCGATGGATCCGTATCGGATACTCCGTCGATGTTGAATCCGTTCGAGCGCGAACGGGAGCCGTTAATCGTGTACTGAGCGTACGCAAAATTGCTGTTCTGGGTCACTCCCGGCAGCACAAGTGCCAGACGCGTGTAGTCGCTGTTGCCAATGGGGAGAGACTCGACTTGCGTTTGGCTCAACTGGCCGCCCACTTCGTTCGTCTCGGTCTGAACGAGGCCGGGCGTGGATATTACTTCAACTCGCGAGCTTACCGTGCCAATGGCCAACACCGGGTTGACATTGTTTACTTGCCCCTGCGATGTCACGATGTCGTTGATAAGCGTCATGCTAAAACCCTCTTTGCTCACCGAAAGTCGGAACGTCCCCAGCGGCAATTCTGGAAAATTAAACTCCCCATTCTGGTCGCTGGTGAGGGTCCTCTCTTGTCCCGTTGCCGGATTGGAGAGCTTTAGCGTAGCGCCCGCGACCGCCGCGCCCTGAGAATCTCGAACCGTGCCCGTAATTCGTCCGGGAAACAACTGGGCCGCGGCAAATGGGCCTGCCACTGCAAGAAGGAGCACAACAGCGAGGAACCGTGGAACAAGAATATTTCTCAGGTCAAGCCTCCGGACAATCCTGATTTTCGGGCTCATGCTACCCCAGAGGGAAGTGGTATGTCAATTGTATTTGGATTGTATGCATGGCAAACGCATCTTAATTGTTATATGCGGGTTGTGTTGGCTGGGGATGAGATGGGGAGATGGCCAATCCCCTGAAGTATTTTGCAGAAATGCGGGACCCGCGAGTGGAACGGACGCGGGAACATCTCCTGGAAGAGATTCTTTTGATCGCGATTGCGGCGATTTTGTCCTTCAACCGGGTCTTCTCGGCGCTGGATCCAGAGGAGTTGGAAAAGGGCTTCGTGGCTTGGGTTTCGTCGATTGCCCGACTGACGGCAGGTGAGGTTGTGGCCATCGATGGCAAGGCGCTGCGCGGCACCCAGGAAGCGGGGAAAAAGGCCATCGTGCATATGGTTTCGGCCTGGGCGAACACCAATTGTCTGGTGCTCGGTCAACGCAAGGTCGATGAAAAATCCAATGAAATCAAAGCGATCCCGAAGCTGCTGGACGCGTTGGCGTTGAGCGGAACCGTGGTGACCATCGACGCGATCGGATGCCAGCGGACCATTGCCGAGAAGATCGTCGCCAACCAGGCGGACTACATTTTGGCGGTCAAGGAGAATCAGGGCCAACTGCTGGAAGAGATCCAGGACTCGTTCCGGATGCTCACCGCCGACGCGGTGGCGGAGGAAATCGATTGCGGCCACGGGCGGGTCGAGCAACGGAGATGCTCGGTGATCGCAGATCTGTCGTTGGTGGAGAAGGCCGCCGAGTGGGCTTCTTTACAGGGGTTGGTGCGCATCGAGGCCGAGCGTCACCATAAGGCCACGGGCAAAACCGAGCGCGAAATCCGCTACTACATCACCAGTCTCCAGCCCGATGCGATACGGCTAAACGGCTGCATTCGCCAGCACTGGGGCATCGAAAACAAATTGCATTGGGTGCTCGATGTTGGCTTTGGCGAGGACCTCGACCGCAAACGCGCAGGTCACGCGGCGCAGAACTTTTCCGTACTCAACCGCATCGCCCTCAATCTGCTCAAACAGGACAAAACTTCCCCACGCGGCATCCACGGAAAACGCCTCAAAGCCGGTTGGGACAATGACTACCTACTCCACCTGCTCAGAAATTAAGATGCGTTTGCCCTGGGATTGTATGCGATCTATGTCAAAAATACTGCCGCAAACGAAAGGGGTTAGGTACTCCCGAGGCTCATTCACCGGTTGATCCGTAGGGCGGGATGTTCTGATTGAGCCGGAAGAGATTTTGCGGATCGTACTTCGTTTTGATCTCCCGCAGACGCTCCCGACGGTCGCGGTAAGCTTCTGGAGCCCGTTCTTCTTCATCCCCGCTCATGAAGTTCACGTACACACCGGCCTTCATCCATGGGCGCAAGTTCGCAAACAGCCGGCGCGTCCACGCAATATTAGCGGCGTCCTCCGACACTTTCGTCCAGTGACTCAGAATATTGAAGATGAAGGGCGCGGTGCGTCGTTTGCGTCGCGGCAGCGGGCGATCAATCCCGGCCGGCTGTCGAACATTCCGTTCCAGACGCGAGCCGCTGCTGCGTAGTCCGGATCGTCCTGTCGAAGCAAGCGCCCGCGAAAGTGCTCGGCGAGGTACCGAGACGCAGCCGCAATTTGCGCGCCATTGTTCATCGGGTGCTCCTGCGGGCCGGCAGGATCGATGCGATGCCCAAGACCTTGTCTTTCGATTGCATGATGTGACTGTGCATGAGTTCACGGGCGCGAATGGCATCCCTTCCCTTGATGGCGGAAAGGATCTCAAGGTGCTCGCGTGTCGGAAGTTCGCCGAAATAGTGGATGTCAATGGCGGCCAGCATAATGCGTTCCATCTGACTCCGCGCATCTTTCACCGCCTGTACCAGCAGCTGATTTCGCGCCAACAGGGCTATTCCCAGATGAAAAGCGGTGTCGGCCTCAATGAAACGCACACAGCTTCTTCTGTTATTCGGAAGGCACTGGGCTTTTGCCAGATTCATCAGCTGCTTCAGCGCCTCGTCGGAAGCACCCTTGCTCGCGGCCAGTTCCGCCGCGGCACACTCCACGGCGCTGCGGAATTCGTAGATGTCGTTCAACACCTGTAAAGTGATTTGCGCGACGAAATATCCGCGGTTCGGTACGATTCGCAGCAGCCTGTCATTCTGGAGCCGCACCGCAGCTTCCCGTACCGGCGTCCGGCTCGCCTTGTAGCGGGTCGCCAGCTCCTTTTCACTCAGAGGTTCGCCAGGCTGGAAAACCCCGTAAATGATGTCGCGCTTGAACGCCGCATAAACCTTTTCGCTGAGGGTTGACGCTGTTGCCGCGAGCATCCCTTGCTGCGGCAACGAAGATAGAGCTTGCGGAAGGTTGCCGCGTTTCCCGTTGTTGTTAGCCAAGCCGCCCCCTGACTGCCCGAGCCCATACATTGTTCCCAACCGTTGCGACTCTGTCAAAGGAGTTCAACCTTGGGTAGTATCTCAGTTTGAATTATTTCTTCTTTTCGGCTTCTTGGTTCTCTCCAATTGCAAGATGATATTCTTGGCGACGGATGCCGGAATCCAGATTCACAACTCAACACTGCGGCCACTGGTGCCCACGTGAACGTTACATTTTCTTTTCTTAAGCCATATCTGGTTTGATGCCATTCTATTTTCCTCCCTCTCCTCATGCGGCCAGAAGAACGATTTCCTCAAGACTCCAAACGTGATCGGATAGGCCAGCGGCCATGCTGGGGGTAATCCTTCGCCGTTTGCAGCCGATCCTCCATCCAAGGGTAGGCGTGACCGCACGAATGGCAGAACGAGGGAGGGTCGTAGCCGATCCAATTTGTCTTGGCGACCATCCCACGGATCGCCCCTCCAGTGCCCGAAGTCACGGTGCTGATCCACAGGATCACCAAGGACAGACGCGCTGGCGACTACGAGTTGCACATCAAGAAAGTTCTCGGATTCAAACACTGGGACAAGCGGCGGCAGAAACCCAAGAGGTGAGTTCGGCAACGCAAGCCGGGTTCTTTCTTAAAGTTCCCGAGTCTCTGGGTAAACGTGCTTGAACTCCCGAATCATGTCTTTCGCAGTCTCGATTCGGATGTCCAAGTCGGTCTCGCCTGTATACACTCTATTTCCTTAGAATAACTGGAGAAAAACGTGTTCGGAATAGACCTTGCAGTGAGCATCTTGGACGGACCTGACCTGTCCGAGCAGAGGCGCAAGGAGCTTGCCCTAGCGCGGCTGATGGCTGAGGCAATCGGCATCATGCTGGCAAACTTCATTTCAATCAAAGCACTTGGTTCGCACTTCGAGCGGGCAGATTGCCTTCCCATACTTGATTTCGGAAGTCAGCGAACATGCAACGAATGTCTAAGAACGACGCGATTACCGAATGCACAAACCAAATCAACGCGGCCAAGACCGCTCTGGCTGACGAAGCTCCACGGGCGCGGAGCACGCTACGTCGTCGTGAGCCACGGAATTGATCCGCGTGCTCACGGGATAGCACCGCATGAGCCGAGCATCGTAGGGCTTGAGCAGTTCGGACGCCGCAGCCGCGTCCCTCATCCCCGGATCGAGCCACAGGTCGTAGCTGTCTGGGTCGAGGATGACGGGCATGCGGTCGTGGACGGCTGAGGTCACAGCGCGGGTCGAAGAAGCGAAGCAATCGTACGAAAGCGCAATACAGCGAGATGCAAA
>ODAK010002980.1_pt1 | contig 17680 bp, 16 predicted proteins | sample 1539591 | NCBI WGS metagenome assembly ODAK01 (sample SAMEA3539303, study PRJEB22396) | soil metagenome | biome: tundra; feature: field; material: soil | place: USA | collected 2010-05 | depth 0.15 m
AAGGGTCACCAGACCCCCCCGCGAGCCGGTCGCCGCCACAGTCACGGGGATGCAAAGGAGCATTACCGACAAGCGAACTTCAATGGCGACAATCCAGGCTTGGTCCGCATCACGAAGAGACAAAACGGCACGCCCATGAGCAGCATCATGGCCAGATAGTTAGCGTTCCCTAGAGTGTCTCCCAGCAGGGCCAGACGGCCCCCTTGTACGCGGCCCATCACGAGGGCGATGATCTCGATGCAAACGGTGGCCGCCGCCAGAGTGTACATGATCCTGCGGCACTGCTCCAGTCCACCGCGGATGCGATGATGACGAAGGAGCAAAGCGCCATCGCCCAATAATCCGGAGCATTCTGACGCTGCCACCGCGCCATATGCTGAATGGGACCCAGATACACATCCAAAGGGTAAAGGCAATCAGGCAGATGCCGACTTTCGAGAAGACGGCACGTACATTCCCGCCGAACAGCAGAATCGCCAAAAGCGCGAGAAGCATGATGATCCGCATCGAGTGCACCGCGGACCCCGTAACCATGTCCATGATCTCCGGAAGCCGGGCATACACCACAAATACAAAGACTGCCGTGAGATAGAACGCCGGGCGGGGCGCGGCCGTAGAACCGGCCCGCCAGGCGGGCACTGCCGGCTTGGCGAAGTTACTCCCGCGCAACGCCTGTGTGTGGGGCGGAGTCATGGCCTCGGTCTGCTGCGGTCCCTCGTGAATTCAGTGCAGCATCCCGGCAGACGTTGCCCGGTACTCCGATGACGCGATTAATCGGCCCACTCTCCAACTTCACAATCATGGCCTGGTAACCCGTCAACTCCACGACAGGGTCCGGCTTGCCGCGAAAAAACTCTTCAACTGCCTTCACTACCCCTGACGCCGATGGATAGTCGTGGCAAAGCATGATGCCGCCCGGTGAAAGGCGCCGATAGAAGAATTGGAATGCCGCCAGCGTGCTCTCGTAGAGGTCTGCGTCCAGATGCACGAACGAGAAAAGGCGGTCGCTCAGCGCATCCGCAGTGGCCGGAAACAGACCAGGATGATAATGCACCCGCTCCGTTCCGATGTACCGGCGCACGTCCTCGAGGTTCGACTCGAATTCTCCGGCGTGGAAGCGCACGCCGTCGGCCGCGGTGCCCCGGGGAAGTCCTTTGAAGGTATCGAACAGGTGCAGATGTTTTCCCGCGGGCAGGCGCATCGACAGCAATTTTGCCGAGGCGCCGTAGGCTACGCCCAATTCCGCGACATCGCCGGCGATTCGATCCGAAGTCTCGAGACAGGCCAGGAGCTGGCAGGCTTCGCCGTGGCTCAGCAACAGCGTCCGCTCTGCCGCCACATGCCGCACCATCGCCAGGCGCTCGCGCCGGTGTAAGTCCGCATATCGCGCGAGGAGAATCCCCCTTCGCGCGGCGGCGGCCTTCACGGCGTTGGTCAGGCGGTCTCGTAACTGCATCATTGTCCTCTCGGAGAAGAGCCTAAAACGCGCGGGTCTCTCGGGACGTGCTTCGTCATGGAGCTGATAACGATTTTAAACCGCTGCCCCCGTTTCCGGGGATTTGTCCTCGACGGCGCCGAAGAGTGTCCAATGAAGGATCCGTACCAGCGACCAGGTCGCTGGCCTGGAGAACTCGGGGAGTTCCGGCAAATGACCGAAAGGCCGCACCGCTCCTTATCAGATCTTTTGGCCTCTCATTAGCCGTCGAGCGAGTTCTTCGGTTGGTAATATCTGTATTGGCTTGGGTTTTTCCCAGAGCGCACCGCCTATAGAGAGCCGCTTTTGCCTCCGAAACATTACATTTTCAATCATAATCCGAAGACGGGCGGAAACTCGCTTCTGGCCGTGTGCCGCGATAATCTGGAGCCCGCGGAGATCAGCCCGCACTTGAATGAGTGCGATTGGGAATACCGGACAAGGGCATCCGAGGCTCTCTTTTCGCGTCTAATGACGCTCGCATAACGCAAACCGAAGCTGGGGGAGCCGCGCAGGTTAGAGGGGTTTTCGGGAGGAATCGCTTAATTTATTCACAATTCAGGTCATTGAACAATAAAGTATAACTCGATAATTGGCTTCGTTTCGTAAATGCCCTGGTTTGCTACTTTGTAATCTGAAGTACTTGTTACCTCACGAACAAAGGCGCCGCGCCTCTGGGATCCCGGCCAGGTTTTGCCGGAGCGGGCCGTATCCAATGCCTGCGGGTTTGGCGGACCAATGGCGGGAGGGCACACGCTACGGTCCCCCAGTCACTGGAGCAGTGGTGGTGTTCGGGGTTCGCGGACAGGGTGTGGCCGGTGACCGCGCCGGGGGGAAGCGGCGGGTTGCCGGGCTGTCCCTGTGGGAGGTCGCGCCGGGTCAATTCAGGAGAGAAGCCGTAAACGGTTCAGGCCGCCTTTCTGTACCACCGTGACAAATCTACTTATTTGGCTCCGCCGCGCGAGGAGAATCCGGCCCAGACAGCGATTACGACCTGATGGTGATCGTCCCAGACAGTACGCCGGTTTCTCTTCGCGACAGCGGGAGAGCCTACAAAGCGATCTGGCGGCTTGGCGTGGCCACCGATGTGCTGGTCTGGACCCACTCGGACTTTGAGGAGCGGTTGCAACTGAAAGCGTCTTTGCCGTCAACCATTGCGCGGGAAGGCAAACTGCTATGACGCTCGGCGCAGCCCCCGAAAGCGCACGGAGGCGGCGGTGCGCCGGAAGGATTAGCAGGAAGCGGATGATTCTCACGCTGGATGAGAAGCGTTCGCCGGCTCCCCGAACCCCTTGAGACGGACCGACCCCTCCGGGAACACGGCGCGGATCTCCAGTTCGCCGCCCATGGCTTCGATGAACCGAGCCAAAGTGCTGACATAGAGGTCGGCGCGCCGTTCGATCTTCGAGACGCTGGCCTGTTTGATGCCTAGAGTTTCGGCCAGGCGCTCTTGGGTCAATTCACGGGCGGCGCGTAGTTCATTCAGAGCCATTTCATGTAGGGTGGCCTTGACGCGGGCATCGATGCGCGCGCGGGATTCTGCCGGCAGTTTATTCCGAAGTTCGTTAAACTTTCTTGCTTTTGCCATGGTCGTTGTGTTCCTCAAGTTCGTTAAGGTGCTGCTCGTAGAGGCGGTCCGCTAATGGCACAAAAGTTTCATACCACCGGTCGTTTCCCGTCTTGTCGCCGCCGATCAGCAGCACGGCATTCCGCTGCGGGTCGAAAGCATACAGAACCCGATAGGCCGACCCTGGTGCTGGATGCGCAATTCGCGCATGTGCGGGTAGCGGCTGTTGGAGATGCCGGAAGAATGGGGGAATTTCAGGTCGATGCCAAACCGCGCCAGCAGATCCACGGAATGCGTCACGCTTTCCTGCACTTCAATGCTCAAGCCATTCCACCACTGCTCGAATTCATCGGTGAAGAAGCACCGAACATTCCATATGATGAATATAGACGAAAAGGCATAGTGTAGTCAAGAGCTATTCTCGGCAAACGTCTACAATCGCTTGCTGTGAAAACCTTCGAGCCTGGGAATAAGTTCGGCCGTGGCCGTCCGCGCGGAAGTCGCCACCAAAGGAGGTTGCAGGCGCAACAGAGGGCAAGGCTTTGAGCCGACGCTCACTGGTGACGGTGCCCTCTGACGGCAAGGCCCGTGCCCTCAGGAAGAGCAGCGACCAGAAGATCGATCCACAGGGCGTTTTCCGCACGGCGACACCGGCCAGCACTACAGTCGGAACATGTCGGACGAACTGAACGGCAACACGAATCGATCACGCTGCGAACGGACTGGTAATTCGAACGCCGACGAGATCCGGATTACCTGGCCTGGATCCAGACGCTTCCATGCATAGTTTGTTCCCGCGTGAGCGGCGGGGCCACCGTTATCGAAGCGGCGCACACCAACGCCCTGGGCAGGAGAGGGATGGGGCAGAAGACCACGGACTTCTCGGCGATACCGCTTTGCTCCCGGCATCACAGGACTAATCCAGACTCCTATCGTGTTCTGGGCAAGAACGGGTTTTCGCATGGGATTGACCTGAAAAAGCTCGTGCTTGCATTGAAGAGTCGATTCTGGCAAGTCGTGCCCGCATCCCGCGAACGTCATTCCGACATTGAGAAACCGGACCACGGCCTGGCACGATTTCGCCGCCAATACCTCGGCAAATCCTTCTTTGAGAGCCGCACAAGGTTTTTCGAAAGACCTCCAAATAAACAGTGCGACGTGCGGGGATGTGGCGGGATGCCATTGGCGGGGTTGCAGAAGGTGTTCCAAGGTGTTCAACTGGCGGGCGGGCTTAGCCAAAACACGCACGGGCCCCTTCGGGACGTGCGTCGTCATGGAACTGTTTAACGGTTTTAGACCGCCGCCCCCGCGTCCCGGGCATTTGTCCGGGATGGCGCCGAAGCGTGTACAATGAAAGATCCTTACCAGCGACCTGGAGGACTTGGGGAGTCCGGCAAACGATCAAAAGGCCGCACCCCTCAAAATCTTTGGGCCCCTCATTAGCCGTCGAGTGGTCAACTGGGCTAGCGTGTTCTTCGCGTTGGTAATATTTGTATTCGCTTTGGTTTTTTCCAAAGTGCACCGCCAAACAGGGAGCCGCTTATGCTTCCGAAACACTACATTTTCAATCACATTCCGAAGACGGGCGGAAACTCTCTCCTGGCAGTATGCCGCGATAATCTGGAGCCCGCGGAGATTAGCCCCCACTTGACTGACCACGAAATACGGCTCATGCCCGCGGCACGATTCGAGCACTACAAGCTCATCGCCGGCCACTTCAGCGTTCTCACTCAGGCAGGATTTTGCCGCAGCCGGTATAGCATGACGTTGCTACGGGATCCCATCAAAAGAATCTTTTCGGCCTACACCTTCTGGCGGACCGCGCCAGAGTACAACCCTGTAACATCCAACGCAAAGGAGTCGTCGTTTACGGATTTTGTGCGCTACTTCGCCGACAGTCCAGCAATCATTCACAATCCCTACACGCATCACTTTGCCGCCATTGGAAGAGACTGCCCCGGCTACTCCGCCGACGCAGCCGCCCTTATGGCCACCGCCAAGCACAATCTAGCGGCCTTCGATTTCGTCGGCATCTGCGAGGAGTTGGGGCGGTCCCTCCGGCTCCTCTGTCACGAATTTGGCTGGCAATCTCCGGCCGATATCCCGCATGAAAACCGAACTTCGTCGGAGGTCTATTTTGAGAACATTGAACGTCAAAAGTTGGAAATTCTGCGTGACCGCAATCGGCTCGATCTGGAACTGTACAGCTACGCAGTCCAGCTCCTCCAGACACGCGAGGCGGCGGCGGCGAAATCCAATACGGGGTTCCCGCCCCCGGTAGAACCGAACCGATTCGTACCATTCCCAACGCCCTACAAAATGTGCCGTAGGGCCATCGTCCAATCCGTATCTGCAACGTGGGTTCCGGACGAGTCCTTGAGAATGCTGGAGATCGCTGTCAATTTCACGCCGCTGGCGCCGGTTCCGGAACTCAGTTTGGGCATACAAGTCAACGATGCGGCCGGCAATATCGTCTGGGGAACGAGCACGTCGCGTGAGAGCCTGGATCTCGAGTACGAAATGGGGCACGATTGCCGCGCGGCCCTCCTCGTGGAGTGCGAATTGCCTCAGGACACGTATTATGTGACGGTGGCGCTTTCCGAACCGCGCAGGCTCGGATTTCACGAACACTGGATCGACCATGCGACGCTTTTCACGGTCGCGCCACCGCGGGTTGCCCGATCGCGGTATGTGCGGGGCATGCGCTCGCAAGAGTTTCGGTCCACGGTAGTCAGGAACGTCCCCGGCCAGTGACGGTTAACCGCAATTGTCCGATTTGCGGAGGCGCTTGCGCTCCCGCTACGATTCGCGGTTTGCTCCAATGCGGCGGCTGCGGTTTTGTGACCGCGGATGTTTCCCTGGGGCGCGAAGAGCTGGAGCGGCTGTACAGCGCCGCCTATTTCCAAGGCGAGGAGTACCGCGATTACGTTGCCGAACGCGCGCTCTTTACCAAGCAATTCCAACTTCGGCTCAAGACGCTGCTGCGTTATGTGCCGGTGGCGCGCCGTACATACTTGTTCGAAATAGGCGCGGCATACGGCTTCTTTCTGGATCTCGCGCGCCCGCACTTCGATCGGATTAGCGGTATCGACCTGTCGCGCGAGGCGGCGGCTTATGCACGCGATATAGTTGGTGTCCCCGTGGCCGCTGGGGATTTCCTCGAATACCCCATAGAGGGCCCGGTCGATGCCGTATGTATGTGGGACACCATAGAACATCTGGCGCAGCCAGCGTTATACATCGAAAAAGCTGCCGCGCACTTGCGCGCAGGGGGCGTGCTAGCGATTACGACGGGTGATATCGGCAGCCCGCTAGCTCGCTGGCGCAAGGACAAATGGAGACAGATCCATCCTCCGAGCCATCTGCATTACTTCTCGAAGAACACCTTGCGACTCTTGCTTGCAAAGTATGGTTTCGACGTTTGCTACGCGGGCTACGCCGGCTGTTATCGCAGTGTCGACACTATTGTGTACATTTTGCTTTCGCTCAAACGCGGAATGCCAGGGCAATATCGGAAGCTGAAGGCGACCGGACTGCTAAATTGGAGTTTCTATTCGAACTTTTACGACATTCTATACGTGATCGCGAGAAAGCGTTAACAGTTTTCCGTGACCGACGTTCAGCGAGGTCCCCCAATGCGCCAGGTATCCGGCCCGCTCAAAACCGAAGCACCCATGACGGCCGTGCCCTGCGGACCGTTCAGTTCAGAAACCAGACTTGACTATTGTCCGATACCGGATCTTGCCAGACCACATCCGGGTGACCGTCCAGGTTGAAGTCGGCTACGGATACAACCTGCCATGAGTTGGCGCCCACCCCGCAACTGCCCGGTACCTGAAGCAGTGGTACCGAGTTCTGTTCTGCCGGCTGTGGCGGCCAGTTGTCGCATGTCATCGCCGCCGGGTTGCCTGCGCCCAGCGCGTGCCGAGCGTACCTCCGGACATCCTTGTATGGCATGACGGAAGTGGGCGCACGGTTCGCATTAGAATGAAACCATGGATTGGCAAGCGGAAGATGCCGACGGGCGGTTGGTGAGCATCGTGATTCCCGCCTATAACGAGGGACAAAACGTGCTCCCAATGTATGAGGCAGTCCAGTCCGCGCTCCGCGGGCAAGAGGCGATCGAAGTGATCTTCATCGACGATGGCTCGACGGATGGCACAGCGGAATGCATCCGAAGCCTGCGCGCGCGGCACGCCGGGGTTCGATTGATTCGCTTCGGCCGCAATTTCGGCCAGCAACCGGCGCTACTGGCGGGCATTGAGGCGGCGCGCGGAGCCGCGGTAATTACGCTCGATTGCGACCGGCAGCATCCGCCCGAACTGCTTCCGCGCATGCTGGAGGCCTGGCGCGGCGGCGCCAAAGTGGTGCAGATGGTCCGCACCCACACCGCCGGCGCTGGTGTCGCGAAGCAGCTCACTTCGCGCCTCTTCTACCGTTTCCTGAATCTGCTCAGCGAAATCCCCGTACAGGATGGCGCCGCCGATTACCAACTTCTCGACCGCGTCGTCGTGGAAGCGGTGCTGCAGTTCCGGGACCGCAACCCGTTCCTGCGCGGATTGGTTGCCTGGTTGGGCTTTCCGGTGATCCGCATAGAATACGCCGCGCCCGAGCGAATGGGTGGCAAGAGCGGCTACACCATGCGCAAAATGCTGCGGCTTTCAGTCCAGGCGGTGACCGGCCTCTCCTCGAAGCCTTTGCGGTTTTCGTTCTACTTCGGACTGCTGACGGTCGTGCTGTGCGCGATTTACGCGGCCTTCGCGGTCATTGCATTGATCGCCGGCCGGACCGTGCAAGGCTGGACGTCGGTGATCGTATTGGTCGCCTTCATCGGCGCCGTACAACTGGTGTCCATCGGCATCGCGGGCGAATATATCGCCCGCATCTACGAGCAGACCCGCGGCGTGCCGCGCTATGTGATCGTGGAGGGCGATGTGGAGACCGGCCAGACGGTGGAAGCCTGGCAGTCTAACCGGGCGCGGTCTTGATTGCACGAGCGCCAAGTTCCGGATCGGAACGATACTGGTATGTTAGTCGTCAGCGTGGTCCCACGATCCGCCAGGGATTTGGGCCGCTCAGGCTGGCGGTCCCGAACTGAGTAGTGCCTTGCGCCCCTCCCAGGAGCCATATCAGACTTGTCCCGGACACTGGGTCTTGCCAGACCACGTCAGGGTGCCCGTCCTGATTGAAGTCGGCTACGGCCACAACATCCGAGGTGCTGGCGGTGAGGTGGGCCGCGGAAAGCAACTCGTTGCCGAGCGCGCCGGTCAAATACCAGATCTGCACCGTGCCGCCCACCGGGTCCTGCCATAGCAGGTCGGGTTGGCCATCACCGTTAAAGTCGCCTGAGCCGACAATGTGCCAGGGGTTGTAGAGGGTCAGATTAGCTGCGTTAAGTAGCGTGATTCCCTGCGTTCCGCCGAGGTACCATATCTGGACCCAGCCAGACACTGGATCCTGCCAAACCAAGTCCGGATGGCCATCCTGGTTGAAATCCGCGGCGGCTACGATACGCCATGGATTGGGACCGCTAAAGGTGGAAGCCTGCAGCAACGTCGTGCCTTGCGGTCCGGTCATGAACCAGATCTGGCTAGCCCCGGAAACAGGATCCTGCCAAACGATATCCGGGTATCCATCGCCGTTGAAGTCGGCTATGGCGGCGATTCGCCAGGTATTCTGCGTCGTGATGGTAGCCGCTCCCATAAGACTTGTGCCTTGCGCGCCGCCCAGGAACCATAACTGGCTACACCCCGATACGGGATCCTGCCAAACTACCTCGGTTTGCCCGGGCAAGACACTCGTGCTGGCCGTGAAATTGGCGGTCTGGTTGGAACTCAGGCTGCTGAACGCCTGGTTGAATGGGTTGAAAACGTAGCCCTTCAGGCTGGGCGTCACGGTGTAGGCGCCCGTGGCTAGGCCGTTGAACGAGTAATTCCCGTTTACATCGGTTGCGGCCGAGCTGTTTACCGTTCCGCTGAGCATAACAATCACTCCGCTCAGCGGCCCCGCTCCGGTCAGGGCGATATTGCCGAAAATGGAATAAACGACTATGGCGGTGAGCTTGGCGGTTTGATTCGCATTGAGATTGCTGAGTGTCTGGCTGGACGGACTAAAGGCATAGCTATTCAGAGTGGGCGTGACCGTATATGTATTGCCTTCCGGTAGGTTATTAAAGAAAAAGTTCCCATTTGAATCGGTCGAGGTTGAACCGGCTCCCGCTCCGCTCAGAGTGACCTCGACTCCGCTTAACGGCGCCCCAGCCTGTGTAGTCACTTGTCCGGAGATAGAATAAGCGGGCAGGTTGATGTTGGCCAAGAAGGCGTTCATCCCGGCCGGAGCGGCCCCCTGCATGGCACCGGGCGTGACTGGGAAATTTATGGAGAGCGTGGAGCCGGTCGCCAATACGAGCCCAGCAGGATCCAAGGCAATCCCCAAAACCCGATCGTCTCCGGATCCCCCCAGGTAGCTGGAGGTAAGCAGGACCGCGGCGTTCGGGCTCAGATGGGAAATGAATCCGTCAAAGCTGCCGCCAGCCACGGACTGCCAGGCGCCGGACAACGGGAAGTTTGTGGAGGTGGTGTACCCTCCGATCCAGACGTCGCCCGTGCTGCCCACCGCTACCGTAGTGGCCGCATCGGAACCGTTTCCACCGATGTAGGTGGCATAAACTAACATGCCGCCAGGGTTCAGCTTGGCGATGAAAGCGTCGTAGCTGCCAGCGTTGGCAGGCTGAAAGACGCCGGAAGTGATGGGGAAGTCCGGGGAATAGGTGGTGCCCGCCACGTAAAGGTTGCCACTCGCATCGATTGCCACAGCATAAGCCTGATCCAAATTGCTGCCACCAAAATAGGAAACCATGGTCCACGCGGTTCCATCCGCGCTGAGACAGGCTATCAAGGCGTCGCCTTCGCCACCCGGAGACGGCTGCAACGCGGCATGCACCACCAGGTCGGTTGAATTCGTAAACCCCGCGATGCAGGCATGCCCCGCGGCATCCACCACAATGGCTTCCGCCTCGTCGGTCCCCGTCCCACCGAGCAGTGTCGCATAGACGGCGGCGCTGCCGGTCGGGTTCAACTTGACCACAAACGCATCGGCGGAGCCCCCCCCGTACAACGTCTGGGCTGCGCCTTTAGTGGTTGGAAATAATGATGAGGTATAGCCGCTAACGTACGCATTGCCGGATGGGTCGATGGCAATTCCCGTTCCGGCTTCTTGGCCCGTGCCGCCGATGTACGTTGCGTATACCAGATTCCCCGAGGAATTGAATTTGGCGGCGAAGGCGTCCGCCACGCCTCCAAACACGGTTTGCCAGGCCCCGCTGGTCACCGGAAAGTTGCTGGCCTCGGTGGTGCCGGCAATGTAGACGTTGCCGGATGAATCCGCCGCTATCGCCTGCCCCGAGGTGTTGCCATTACCTGCCAGGATCGTGGTGTAGAGCAGGACTCCACTCTCGTTGAATTTCGTCACAAAGGCATCGTTGTTGCTATAGATGTTCGATCCCTGCGTGGGAAATCCGATGGATGCGGTGGTACCTGTCATATAGACGCCGCCGGAGCCGTCTGTGGCAATGGCATAGCCGGCATCGTAGCCCGCGCCGCCCACATAGGACGAGTAAGACAAGACCGGATCGATCCAAAGCGGCCGCTGGTGGTCGTAAGGCCCCAGCCGAAAGCCGGCCGTCACACCGGACAGGCGAAGTTCGATCTGCACATTCCGGCGCGTGCCGGCAATCTCCTGCCAAGCCACGGGCCGCCGGTGCTGGATTCTGCCGGCCGGCGTCTCCAGTACCAAATTCCCCCGCGCGTCAATTGAAACGCGGCTTGCGCCGCTGAATCGCACCCGGATTTGCCCGGGATCTGCTCCGGCGGCAGCCAGAAACTCGTATTCGAGGTCCGCTCCCCTGGAGCGCCACATCAGGTCGATGCCCGGATAGACGCCATCGAAGCGTACGCGCCCGTAATGGGGGATTCCGGAATGCCAATCGGCGGGAAGGTTGCCGCGATAGTAGTTTGTGACAGAGACCATAGGCTGCTCGCCCTCAACATCGGCAGGTGCGCGCTGGCCCAAAAGCTCGATCCTGAGCGGCGGCTGCGCTTCACCCTCTACACCGGCCGGAAAACCATAACCAGCGCTGCCGTTCCGCTGTAACAGAACGGCATATCCCGGGCCCCTGGCGACAAAGGCGACGGAGGGATCCGCCTGGCCCCGATTCGCCTCAAAATAAGCGTCGGGTGCCACACTGTGCGGAGAAATCAAGGCTGTGGCCAACGCCGCTTTAGCGCCGATCAGTGGAAGCAGGGTGTAGAGTAAACGCACACCCCTTCATCGGCGTTTTTTGAGGAAAACTTAAGGTCTATGCCCGATTCACCAATCAGGACCCCGGGGGAGGCCCTCGCACATCGTGAAGATCTCTTGGCTGGCGCGCTCCAATAAGTACGCGCTCGCGGCCGGGTGCAACCACTGCGTCAGATCGTTGCCGATTCTTCCGGCAAGCTCCAGAGCGGGTATGCGAGGCGAGAGGGCAAGCGCCGAGGATGCGAACTGGGCCATAGCATCCACATATTTCCCCGGGTCGTGATTCTTCAACGCTTGCCTGCCGCGTTCCCCCATGGCACGAAAGGCGCCGGGATCGGCAAGAAAGGCGTGCAGATGGGCCTGAATGTCCTCGACTTCGCGTTCTGGCCGGACAAATGCAGTGGTGCCCTCCGGCAGTGATGCATACCAGCCTGTGCGGGTGACCAGCGTGGGCAAGCCATAGTCCCAGAACTGCATCTGGCTGAGCGAGGCCTCTCCCATGGAGGGGTACCTGAGGTTAATCGCCAGATGCGCGGTGCTTAACTGCTGCTCCACCTGGACGTCCGGGAGAAAACCGTATAGATTGACGAGAGAACTCAACCCTAACCTTTCAATCTCCATGCGGATGTGGGTCTCGTCCCAGAGTTGCCCGCATATATCCAAGCGGAACCGATCGCGCTCCGCAAGGCCGGCCAGCGCCTCTAGCACAGCTCCCAGGCGCCGGTTCCGGCTCAGGTAGCCGAACACTACCATGCGGTATGGCGGACCGGACGCGGCGCTTCGTGAAGCCATCCAACCCCCAAAGCGAAACTCTTCGGTGGCCGCATACGGGAAGTCGAGGGCGCCCACAGGGCAGGGGGGCTCCTCGTGCAGATCTTCGAGTGCGCGGTTCGAATGCGTGATAACCCCAAGCGCGCCCCGGACGGCATGGCGCGTGAGCGGGAACCGTCGCGCCATTGCTTCGGCGCCTAGGCCCCCGGTGCGGAACGCTTCCCCAGCGCGACGGCCCTCCTCGCCGTACCATCGCTCCAGTGCGGCGAGGTAAGCATCCGGCTTCTCCAAAGTGCGCAGAAAAACCATGGCAAAGAAGTCATGCAGACAGAGATCGTGCAGGACCACTATCCCTGCATGCCGCTGGCTCACCTGCCAGATGCCGCCGTGCATACCGCCGTGATTACCCAGATGGTAAATGGAGACGTCCGCATCGTTGAGCGCGCGCCAAGGCGGGTTGGCCGGCCGATAACGGGAAACCGGAACAATCTGGCACAGTTCCGGCGCGACCTGGTCCTGATCCGTCCACGCGACCACCTCGTGGCGGCCGGCCAGCAAAGGCAAAATCTGGGCCGCGTAATAGGCGATCCCGCTATGGGCGGGCGGAAGAGGCGAGAACCAGTTGATTTTCAACACAAGAGCTTCTCCACCACATCCTCCCAACTGATCTTCAGGCCCCGATAGCGTTCCCGTCCGGCCTCGCCCATGATCGCCGCGCGGTGCCGGTCCACCCACAAGGCGTCCATCGCGTCGGCGAGCGACTGCGGGGTTGCGCCGGCGACCAGACCGGTCTGGTTATGCACCACGAACTCCAGGGGACCACCTGAATCCACACATGTGATCACGGGCTTGGAAGATAACATGGCCTCCAGCGTGACGTAGCCATAATCCTCGTCCACGGGCGGAAAAACGACACCCAAGCTATTGGCATACCAATCGCGTTTTTGCTCTTCGGAGACCACGCCCAGCCATTCGACTCGATCGCTCAGCCGGAGTTCGCGCACGGCTTTCGAGCACTCGACTTGCTGCGCCTGGTTGTCGGCTTCTCCGGCGAAGTGCACGCGTACCGGCTCGCGGCAAAGGGCTAATGCCTGAATCACCAGCCATTGCCGCTTCACCGGATTGATGCGGCTCGGGAAAAAGAAGTAATCCCGGGCGGGACCTTGGTAGAATAGCGGGGCGCTTGCGGGAGGATTATACAGGGGTTCCGAACTGATCCCGGAGTACCGCTGCAGCCGTTGCGACACGTTTCTGGACAACGTATAAATCGACTTTGCTTCCGGGATGAGAGCGCGATCCGCGCGCCGAATGGCTTCCCGGACCACTGGACCGTCAGGGTAGTGGATCAGGTCCCCGGCAGCCGGGTGGTCCCACAACTCGTAAGCCGTGCGATGCTGATGTAGTAACCAGATGACTTTGTTCGGATGAGGAATTAGATACGCGGGAAACTTCAGCCCGATTACCCGATCAATCGGAACACTGCAAGTTTCCGTGACATCGAGCAGCCGACAGGCCAGCATTTGTTCGGGAATGCGAGATGGCGGACTGGATTGAAACGGCAGAGTTACGATCTCGGCCTGGTGGCCCGCCGCGCACACCGCATCGCGCAGGCTGTCCGCGAGAATCTCGGCGCCGCCGCGAATGAAAGGCACGCCGGATGTCAGAATCAAGACTTTCACTGGAGCAGCCTTTCCAGGACTGCACCCCAATCGATCCGCAGGTCGCTGTAACGCTGCCGGCCGGCTTCGCCCCAACCACGCGCGCCGTCGCGATTTTCCCACAATTCATCCATCGCGGCCGCCATCGCCTGAGGAGTAGGTTCACAAACCAGGCCAGTTTCCCGGTTTACGACAAATTCCAGCGGGCCTCCGGAATCGGCACAAGTGATTACGGGCTTGTGCGCCAGCATGGCTTCCAGCGTGACGTAGCCGTAGTCTTCGTCCAAGGACGGGAAAAGCACTCCCAGGCTGCGCGCGTAGAGATCCCGTTTCGCCGCTTCGGAAGTTACGCCCAACCACTCCACCCTGCTTTGGACTTTGTTTCTGCGCGCCAGCGCCATGCAACTGTCATAGTAGCCGGGCTCGATTTCTGGTCCGGAAAAGCGGACATGCACTTTCGCCCGCGTATGTGCCAACGCTTCGATCACGAGGCGCTGCCGTTTGAGCGCATTCAACCGGCTCGGAAAGTACAGAAAATCCTCTGCCGTACCACCATAAAACTCCGGCGCATCCGGCGGTGGATGGTAAAGCGGAGAGGCCTGGATGCCGCAATACGCTCTCAGGCGGGCCGCCACGTTCCGGGAGTTTGCAAACAGCCGGCGTGCCTGAGGCAGCAGTTCCACATCCGCCCGGTGAATGGCGTCCCTGACCTCGGCGCCGTGGGGGTGGGCATGCAGGTCGCCCATCGGATGTTGCCACAAATCGTATGCCTGCCGGTGCTGATGAAGCACCCAGACGACCTTGTTCGAGTGAGGTATCAGGTAGGCTGGGAATTTGAGTCCAATCAGACAATCGACCTGCGTGCCGCCGGTAGCGGTGAGGTCCAGAAGACGGCAGGCGAGCATATGGTCGAGGATGCGCTGCGGAGGGTACCACTTGAACGGTACGGACACGATTTCGGCCCGATGGCCGGCTTCCAGCAGCGCGTTGCGCAGTCCAGTGGCGTGCGCTTCGGCGCCTCCATCCACGAATGGAACCCTGACCGTGGCGATCAGAATTCGCAGCCCACGACTTTGTGCCATCAGGACTTTGTGGCGAAATACTGGTAACTGATCCAATCGGGACCTGCGAAGCCATCCTCTCGTGTGTCCAGTACTCGCGCTCCTTCGGACTTCAACACTTCTATGACATTGTCCTTTTCTATACCGTACATTTCCATGCGTGGCGGGGAATCCGCTGCCATTGCCGCGACTCGCATCGGCGCTGGTTCAATCTCAGCCTGCACCCAGGCTGTGGAGGAGGATTTGTGCTTGAACCAGGCCACCGCTTCCTGCACCATGTCTAATTCCAGAATGTAGTTGCCCGCAGAGAGCGGAGCGGTTACTGTGATAGCCGTTCGGATCACGGCATTCTGGGGAAGATCGTACGGAAGAGGCTGCCGGCCGTCGTCCCGAACCACCGTTTTGCCCCCCGGAGTGAGCCAGTGGTTGCCGAGCTTTACCACGTACTTCTGCTCGCGATCTCCCCTACTGGGCCAGGCGCACTCGCCCACGTTTTGGATGGTCACCGGCACGGAAACCTGCGATCCGCCAACCGCGTGGAGAGCGGCCGGATAGCCCGTGAGTTTCGCGCGAAAGCCGCGATCCGGCATCGGCCCACAGGCGGCCGCTGCGAGGAATTGCGCCGTTCGCGGGCCATCGGGGATCTGGAACACCACCAGCCCGCCTGGCCGCAGCACCCGTACGAATTCCCTTATATAAGACATGCCGTACTTCGGCTTCATGTGCTGCAGCACGATATTGGAGTAAACCAAATCGAAAGAATCGTCGGTAAAACCCCGGAGATCGTCGTAGGTGTTCAGGAGATACTCGCATCTGCCGCCATATTTGTTGTACCCACGCGCGAGTTCGATCATGGACGGCGCGATGTCCACCCCGCAGCAGCGTTCAAACCACGAGCAGAGGGCTTGTGTGAGGCGTCCCACGCCGCAGCCGAAATCTAGGGCGGTCTCCCGCCGAACAGGCAAACCGAGTGTTCGCGCCAGGCGCATAGTTTGGGCGACCTCCTGCCTGCCCGACGCAAAAAACTCATCCGGGTCCCACTTGCCGCCCTTGCGGCCGGGGTCGGTCAGGATGGCCCACAGTGGGTCGATCCTGCCAAGTCCATCCCAATTTTCTTGGAGTTCTTTCAGTTCCATCCAGGGTCACCGACGATCCGCTCTCCGGCCTTCCAGCCGATTATGGCGTAATCCTGCGGCCCGTAAAAGCATTGGTTGAAACGGGCCGCTACATCTCCGCCCGTGCGCGTATCCACGCGGTGCTCTTCCGGCCACGGGTGCAATTCCAGAATCTCGACTCGCTCAAAACCCCGCGCTTCGGCGAGAAACCGCCCCAGCAATGGAGGAATGGGGTGGCGATGAGTCGGATCGAGATAGAAGTACCGCGAGCTGACGAACACATTGTTCGGGTTGGGAGTCTCAAAAATGGCGACCCCACCCGGTTTGAGGGCGCGCCTGCTTGCGTCCAGTAAATCGAGCAACTGTGGCAAGGCCAAGTGCTCAATTACGTGAAACGCGGTCACTGCCCCCAGCGATGCTTCCGGAAGGCTGCGCAAGTGCTCGATGGCTTCCGCCTCCATCACCGGGAGCCCGCGTTCCCGGCACATGGCTAAGACTACGCGGTTCAAGTCGACTCCGGCCGCCTGCAACTGTTGTTCCCGCAGCAACTCGAGCCATTCACCCCGGCCGCACCCAACGTCCAGAATCGGCATGGACTCGCCGCCGATGCCCGCCTCTGTGAGCTTCGGCACATAGATGCTCAGCCGTTCCTTGATTTCCTGGCGGCTACCGCGGAACTCGTCTTCCAGGGCCGCATAGAGCGCGTCCATGTCATGCAACTGTTCTTCGCATAACCTCTGCGCCAGGCCGGGGTCAGGTAGCTCCGGCAATTCGGTCCGCGCTTGGATCAACAACGCAACGCGCCCTTCCTGCACGGTTTGCTGCGCTCTGAGACGCGTAATTTCGCGATCCAGGCGCGCGAGCGCCTGTATCCGCAGGGCTTCCAGGCGCCTCTCCAGGACTTGAGTTCGCGCCATTGCGGTAGCAACCGTGGCTTGCAGATCGTGCTGTTCGCGTCGAAACGCGGTTTCCAGTTGCTGCACGCGCTTCACCCCGGCCTCCTGTTGCTCGATCAACACGGTTTCCAGTCGCTGCACGCGCTTCAGCCCAGCCTCCTGTTGCTCGATCAACTCGGCTTCCAGTCGCTGGACGCGCTTCAGCCCAGCCTCCTGTTGCTCGATCAACTCGGCTTCCAGTTGCCGGACGCTTTTCGCTTGCCCTTCGAACGCCCGCAGTGCGGAGTCGAACGCCTTGAGTGCGGAATATTGGAAGTGCACGATCTGCGGGGTGTACCAGAAGAGCAGCCTCTGTACGAGTTTTACCAGCCGGGCGCCGATCCGGCCGCGCAGGGTCGGCGGCTCCGGCGGCGTTTGACCCACCACCGCGTAGCTCGCGTTCAGCGCTGCGATCGCGGACCGAAGCTCTACCAATTCGCCGGACGACGACGCGCCTGTTTCCGCCTGTTCGATCAATTTGTTCCCTTCGCGCGGCTTGTACGACCGCTGCATTTCTTCCCGAATTTGCCGCAGGATTCCTTTTTCCGCTGCTAACGGAAAATTACCCGCGCGGGTCTCCTCACGCATGCCGCACTACTTGACCTTGAAGCGGCTCGCGCGCGACCCCGAGCGCGCGGCAATCCGCATCGACCATTTCACGAACCACAGACTCGAAAGTGATGCTCGGTATCCAGCCGAGTTTCGTGCGCGCCTTGGTCGCATCGCCCAGCAGCAGATTCACCTCGGCCGGGCGGAAGAGCGTTGGGTCGGCGACCACGTAGTTCCGGTAGTCGAGGCCGG
>ODAK010002981.1_pt1 | contig 17678 bp, 11 predicted proteins | sample 1539591 | NCBI WGS metagenome assembly ODAK01 (sample SAMEA3539303, study PRJEB22396) | soil metagenome | biome: tundra; feature: field; material: soil | place: USA | collected 2010-05 | depth 0.15 m
TACTGATGGCGGAGAGCGGTGAAAAGCTTGAGGCATAGTCATGCGAACCGGCAGGAGGCATCGAGACAGTGCCGGGATTGGTAGCAGAAAAGTCCAGAGGGCCAAGCGAAAGCGATCCGAAATCGAGCGTATTGGCATGTCCAAGGCCAAGACTGTGGCCCAACTCGTGGGCTACCCCTCCCCACATCTGTGGAAACGTGTTGGTGTAGCTAGAGGATATCGGCATAAAAATGACGGAATACTGGTGGGAGATGGTGGAGGTGGGACCCATGCAGCCGATGGTTTGGGCAAGGCCGCCCCACTTACACGAACTGACAGGGAAGACGATCATAAGCCGGTTGTATTGGCTGAAATCGACTTTCCCGGCGGCAGCGGCCAACGTCGCGTTCATCAATGCCGTGTTGTCGGGGCACCCATAGTATTGCGGAAGATTGATCGGCCCGTAAATATCCCCGGATGCAGAGGTCTTGCCGTCAGACACCTCCTTCCAAAACGAGTCCACCGATGGATTGTTGCCGAACAGTACAGTCTTCCAATAGGAGGCTTGGTCCAGGCCTGTCGGAAAGGCGGGAGTATTCTTTGGGAAATTCACTATCATCACTGCGACGCGCTGATTGCCGGTCGTGGAGCATGAGGCTGGGACGGCATCCGAGTTTGAAGCGAAGCTCATGGCCGACATCTTCCGCGCCGATACGCATTGCTCCACATCCTCAGGTGTCGCCCTGACCACAGAATCTGCCGCTACAATTTCGGCCAGGCCGATGCCGCGCACCGTCACTTGGTTATGCACCATGCGGTCAATGCCGGGGACGGCTACGGCGAACGTGACGTCGAGATCGCGATCGAATGTATGCAAAACGTAAGAAGTAGTCGAAACGCCATTCTGAAAGTCGTCAGCTACAGAGCTGACTAACTCGCCGGTTATTGCAATATCATGCTCAAGAAGGTCGTCTGCACTTGGGTCCGCCGCAAGAACCGCGGACCGGACCGAAGCGTCCAAAGCGTATTTCCGAGTATTTGCCGGGTCGTTGCGAAGAATCTCTCTTAGCAGGTCGTGGCGGGCCGCAAGCGCGAAACGCACTTCCTGGCCTGAGACATTTCCCTTGCGAACAGCGGAATTGATGCGATCGTTTGTCTCCCGCATGGCTTGCGCCTTGAACGCTGGTTCCTGTGCCGTGAGCGCTGGTTCCTGAGCCGCGAGTGACAAAGAAATTGCGGCGAATGTGAAAAGCCAGAGGGTCGCCTGAAAGAGCACTTGGGCCGCAATCAGCAAGGAAAATCCAGCGAACACGCCGGCCGGATTTGGCGATATTCGCCGGAAAGGCGAAGTGTACGCCATTTTTGCTTTGTCATCAATCTGAGTTGGATCTTCATTGTTTACCAGGGAAGACGCAGAAATACGGGAAAAGGCACGCAAAGCGCTGAAGACTTTCACGATCACTCTCCTTACAATTTTGGCCCGGTGATTTGCCAAACATGATGAGCGCTTCGTGTCAAGATTACAAATTACTTCTTGGTGTTACTAAAGTATCAACGTCACTTACCTTGAATTTGAGAAGTTTTGTTCCCACCACCTTTTGCATATAATTACGCCCTCCCGGCGCAGACTATCTGTAGGAGATTAAGAAATGCGCGAATCAAACACCGCGGAACTCAGCTTGGTAGAATCCATCCCAGCCCCTACCCCGGCGCCCCTTGCCGCCCCGGTTCCGGCCTTCGACCCCCATCCTCTACAAACCAGGCCCGCGTACAAGCGTTGCATGGCCGCCTGGCAGCGCACGTTCAAACCAGGCATGGAAGGAACAGACGGGATCGAAATAGCAGCGGTCTTCGCGGCACACGACGCGGGGGAAGCTGATTGCAAAGCCATGCCCCTTCTTTCCGGCTACGAAAACATCCGCGACTACATCGCCTGCGCAACTCACGGCATGCTTATCGGCGCCATTCCCCCGAAGCGCAGCTCCCAGCTCCTTTACGCGGCGCAGGTCGCGCTAGCCACCCTCAATTGCGAGCCTAAATCCCGAAAATCCGCATGACCCCCTCCCCCTCCCCCTTCGGGACCCACTTTTTCGACACAAGTGCGCTAATAAGCCGCAAAGAATGAACAACTTGTAAATTTTACATAGGAAAGTCAGTAATCTGTGCGAACGGATTTAGGCCGTTTTTGAGCCAAAAATGCGAAAAATACGAAGGGCCACTCCGCCCATGCGGAGTGGCCCTTCGCCTTCGTTCTTGCTGCTTAAGTTACTTGGCGGCGACCAACGGTTGGGTCGTGAGGCTGCCGTCCTTGTAGCCCTTGGCGATCTGCTCAATCGTCACCGGCTTGTAGTCGCCCGCGTGCCCGGCCTGGCCAAACTGCGTCATGCGCTGCGCCACAACCTTCTGCATCGCCTCGCGCGCCGGCTTCATGTAGTCGCGCGGATCGAACTTCTCCGGAGTCGTCCAAAGCACCTTGCGAATCGCGCCCGTAATCGCCAGCCGATTGTCCGTGTCCACGTTGATCTTGCGCACGCCGTTGCGGATGCCGAGTTGAATTTCCTCAACCGGCACGCCCCAGGTCTCCTTCAGCTTGCCGCCGTACTGGTTCACGACGTCCTGCAGGTCCTTGGGCACTGAGGAGCTGCCGTGCATCACCAGGTGGGTGTGGGGCAGGCGCTTGTGAATCGCCAGCAGCACATCCATCTTCAGCACCGAGCCATCCGGCTTTTTCGCAAACTTATAAGCCCCGTGGCTGGTGCCGATGGCGATGGCCAGCGCGTCTACGCCGGTCTTCTCCGCAAACTCGACCGCCTGGTCAGGGTCCGTGATGTGCTCGAGGCCCGTTCCGCCCGCGCCGTGGCCGTCTTCCACGCCGCCCAGCACGCCGATCTCGCCTTCTACCGTGACGCCGCGCTCGTGGGCAAATTCCACCACTTTGCGCGTCACTTCAACGTTCTCGTCAAATGTCGAGGGCGTCTTGCCGTCCTCCTTCAGCGACCCGTCCATCATCACGCTGGTATAGCCCAGTTCGATGGCGCTCTTGCAGGTCTCAAAGCTGTTGCCGTGGTCCTGGTGCATGGCGATGGGAATCTCGGGATTCAACTCCGCTGCCGCCAAAATGAGGTGAAAGAGGTAACGATCCTGGGCAAACTGGCGCGCGCCGCGGCTGGCCTGGATAATGACCGGCGAATTGGTGTCCTTGGCCGCGGCCATGATGGCCTGGATCTGCTCCATATCGTTGACGTTGAATGCGCCGACGCCGTAACCGCCCTTGGCGGCCTCGTCGAGAAGCTGCCGCATGGAAACTAAAGGCATAAATTTTCTCCTTCTGGGTTGGTTCTTGATTCGATTTGGCCGCCGGTGCGCTCGGGCCCTCTTGGGCGGGAAATCAGCCTGTCGAGCGGCGGAACTGCAATCGTCCTTATGGTAGCACTGGTGCGCAAGAGAAAAGTGTGCAACCCAACACAGGCGCGGCTGCGGTGCCGGAACGGAACAGGCGCAATCCGGGCTTCCTGTGGAATAATCTGCCGGTGACTCTTGCCTCAAGTTCAACTCATGACTGGTATTTGCTGGCCTGCGTCGCCGGCACGGTGTTGCTGCTTCTGCTGCTGGTCGCCCGGCTGCGCCTTCACCCGGCCTTGGGCCTGGCTATTGCCGCGATTGGTTTGGGCGTGGCCGCGGGAATGCCCCTGAAACAGGTCCCGCTCTCCTTCACCGCCGGAGTGGGTACCATGATGGGCCACATCGCCATCATCCTGGGCATGGGCGCAATCTTGGGCCAGTTTCTCGCCAGTTCCGGCGGCGCGGCCTCGCTGAGCCGGGTATTGGTCGAGAGTTGCGGAATCAAAGGCCTGCCCTGGGCCCTCCTTGCGCTCGGCATTGTGGTGGGCATGCCCGTCTTCTTCGAGGTAGGCCTGGTCCTGCTCATGCCGATTGTGGTCGAGGCCGCCCGCCGCAGCGCCCGGCCGCCCATTCTCGTCGGGCTACCTGTGTTGGCCGGCCTCTCCATCATGCACGGCCTGGTCCCGCCCCACCCAGCCGCCATGCTCGCCGCCACCCAATACCACGCCGACCTCGGCCGCACAATTCTCTGGGGAATGGTGGTCGGGGTACCCGCCGCCGTTTTAGCCGGGCCGGTGCTGGGATGGCTCCTGATCCGCCGCTGGGAGCGACAACAGGCGAAGCTCGTTATAGCGCCCGATGAAGGCTTGCCGCCGCTCGCGCTCGAAGTGAATGAGGATCCCGCCATCGGACTCGCGGCCAATTTGGACACGACGGCCGAAGCAGCCCCCGGGCCGCTCCACAGTCAAGCGGGCGCGGCGCGAGCCTTGCTGGCGATCCTGCTGCCCATCGCCCTCATCTTCATCGGCAGTTGGGCAGATGCCGTCGCCATGCCGGGAGGGATCCCGAATCAGATTCTGCACCTGTTGGGCTACCCGGATGTCGCCATGCTCATCGCCGTCCTCGCCGCCCTGGCACTGCTGGGCGGACATGTTCAAGGCGTAGACCGCGGCCCCGGCATGCTCCGCCGTCTCACCACCGAGTCCTTCGCGCCCATCGCCGGCGTGCTGGTTATTCTATCCGCGGCAGGGGGACTGAGCGGAATCCTTCGCGATTCCGGCGCCGCGCAGGCCACGGTGAGCCTGGCGACCGGGGCGCACATGCCGCCGCTAGTGCTGGCCTGGCTTCTGGCTGCTGTGGTGCGCGTCTCCATGGGCTCTTCGACAGTGGCCATGGCCGTGACATCGGGTGTGCTGGCGCCCATGGCCGGGCACATGGGTGTGCGCCCCGAGATGTTGTTGCTGGCCACGGGGTGCGGGTCGCTGCTGCTCTCGCACGTCAACGATTCCGGATTCTGGCTGGTAAGTTCGCTCTTCAAGATCGAAGTGAAGGGAACCCTGGCCACCTGGTCGGTAATGGAAACGGTGCTCTCGGTGATGGGGTTGGGAGCGACATTGTTGCTGGCAGCGGTGCTGGGGTGAAAGAGACAGGCAACAAGGGAACGAGGGATCGCGTTACTTCCACGCGCCGAGAAGACGTCGCACGAGCACCAAACTGGCCCAGATGATAGGCGTTGTGGTCAGCCGCCAGCAATGCTTCTCTCAAAATGGTCTGTCCTTCTCCATGCGGGATGCGGGCAAATAGATCGGTCGAGTCGTCGGCCACCAAGTCGCAGAACGCCTTCAAGTCCTTGCGAAAGGCGCGCACGCTGTCGTCCCATGCCTTGTGGTCGGCGGGCGCCGGCGCTGCGGGCCAATAGCCGGTGGGGAAATCCGGCGATTTGTGATCGGGATTTCGCGAGAACTCCAGGATGTCCCATTGTGCGATCCGCAGGTGCTCGAGCAACTCCCACGGCGAGTGTTCGGCGCCCTTGGGTATCTTGCCGCGCAACTTCGCGGGGATGTGTTCGACCGCCCGATCGAAATCCGCATGGGCGTTGCCGCCCGTGAGCAGACTGAGCAGGTGTTCTCGCAGAGAGGAATCTTTGGACATGGGTACAACTCCTTTTCGCATCGGCGTAACTTGCCATTCGCATTGAGTGATTCGCCGTGGAGGCGGAACGATGCTTCTTTGTTGCTGAGCGGATTTTAGAATCAAGGAACGCCCTATGCAGGGCGAACAACCGTCTCGCTGTCGCCAACATCAAAGCCCCAGGCAGTACAGCCTGCAAGCATTTTTGACCGGCTCTGTCGGTACAGCCAACCTGAGTTGATGTGGGACCCTTGCCGTGGAACCGGGGGCGAATCCGCCGGCCAGACGTTCTCAGTTCGCGATGCAACTCGCCATCGTCTGCCCCGGAACTGGGAGCTTCTTCATGTTTAATCAACAGCGTATCCTTTTGTCCTTGTTGCCTTGGTCTCTCGCAGTTCTGTCAGTTGCATCCGCGGCAGCGCAGACCCCTCCAGCCGTCAACTTCGCAGCCCCGCAAGTGCTGGGCAGTTCGGGAAATATCACCAACTCGTCGCCAGTTGCCGCGGACCTGAACGGCGATGGGCGCATGGATTTCGTCACCGGCCAGCGCGGATTGTGGGCCCTGATCAACAACGGCGACGGGACCTTTACAACAAAATCCATCACCACCGATAACGTACTGGGCTTTGCGGTCGCCGACATAAACCGGGATGGGATTCCCGACCTCGTCTATTTGGAGTGGGACGGGTCCAGTTCTCGTCTCTTCATCGCGCGCGGCGTTGGCGACGGGACTTTTGTCCTGCTGAATTCCTTTCTTGTCGCCGCGGGGAACGTTGTTGTAAGCGGGATAGCTATTGGTGACTTCAGCGGCAATGGATGGCCCGACATTGCCGTTTCGCTGGGCGGAGCCGAAAACGTCGTCACCATATACTTGAACCAGCAAAATGGGTTCTTTTCCCCCGGAAATAGCTACAACGCCGGCGGCGTGTTTCTGGCCGCCGATCTGAACGGTGACACCATCCCAGATCTGGTAGTGGGCGGCCTCAACGGCGATGCGGTCACCATCCTCTGGGGCAAAGGGCTTGGCACATTTGCGCCCGGCGGAACCTATTCCACAGGACCCGGTCCTTCTTCGATCGCCGTAGGCGACGTCAACTCCGATGGGTTCGTTGACCTTGCAGTAACTGACAGTGGAGGAGTAACTCTGCTCTTGGGCAGCGCAGATGGAACCTTCAAAGCCGGCACTCCCGTTCATGAACCAGGCGCGGGTAGTGTGGTGTTGGCCGATCTAAACGGAGATGGAAAGTTGGATTTGGCAATTACGGTGGCGGCCGACAACAATAGCGGAACCGTTTCCGGCGACCTCAGTCATGTCAGCGTATATCCGGGCAACGGAACCGGTGCTTTCCCCACGCACAAGGTCTACGGCATCGGCGAAGCCGCGCTACATCTTGTCGCCGCGGATATGAATGACGATGGCCACCTCGATCTTGCGGTAGGCACCAATGCGCTTATCGTACTCTACGGTGAGGGCTCCGGTGAGTTCCAGGCCGCGCCGGTCACTCTCAACAACTTTGCCACCGGAATGGTTTCCGGCGACTTCAACCGCGACGGCACGCCGGATATCGCGGTGGTCAACACACCCGTTTGCACCGCGCCCTGCAACGGCACGGTAAGCGTGATGTTGGGAACAGGAAAGAACTATCTTGGCGCCGTCACAAAGTATCCCATCGGCATGCATGGCGCGGCCGTTGCCACCGGAGATGTAAATGGCGATGGACTAACTGACTTGGTCGTTACCAATAACACCGCTGGCGATACCTACGATCTCGCGGTACTGCTCGGCAATGGCAATGGAACATTCAAGCCCGCGCAGAATGAGCACCTGGGCGTCCTGTCGGCGGATGCGGTTCTGGCCGATGTAAATGGCGACCACAAACTGGACCTGGTGACGGATGCCGGTGTCGCGCTCGGCAACGGCAACGGGACCTTTGGCGCCGTCATACCCTATCCCGCGCTGACGAATGCGGTGCCCACGCACGTCGCGGTCGCCGATTTCAACAAGGACGGATTCCCCGATATCGCCGTCTCCACGACGAACGCTCCCGGCGTCATCGGCGGTGGCGATGCGGTTTCGATCTTGAAAGGAAATGGCACCGGAAACTTCACACTTCTCTCGACTGCCAATCCGGAGTTCGGCCAGTCTGTCGCCGTCCTGGCTATCGCAGCAGGAGACCTGAACGGAGATGGCGCTCCCGACATTGCAGTAAGTGGCTCATCGCCCCTGGGCGGTGGCTCGGCCTACGGATATATATCGGTCATGTTCAATCACGGCGATGGTACTTTCCCGCTGGCCGCGGAAGATACCACCAACTTTTACCAGATCAGCACCTATCCTGGCGGCGCGCCCCCCAGCGCTATCGCAATTGCCGACCTGAACGGCGATGGCCTGCCCGACGTAGCGGCCGCCGCCACCAAGGCGCCTTTCGGTTTTAACCCCGCACCCGATTCCATCACCGCCCTCATCAACAATGGCAAAGGCGGCCCCGCCTATGTGTCGGGCTTCAATTCTCCCGTCTCGTTCCTCGCTACCGCCGGACCGACCGGGTCAATCGCAATTGCCGACTTCAACAAGGACGGCCTGCCGGATATAGCGGTCACTTCGCAACTTGGCGTGTCGCTGCTGTTCAACACCGGCGTGGTCACGATCTCTCCCACAGGCCTCTCGTGGGCCAAGGTAACCATCGGCAATACCAGCGCGCCAAAGACAGTGACCGTAACCAATGCCACGCATCAGCCCCGCCTGCTTCATGCGGCGGTTGGGGGCGCGGAGGCCAGTGAATTCAGGATTTACGCGAACACCTGCAACGCCACCATTGCCGCTAACGCAACTTGCGCGGTCACGATCGCGTTTCGTCCCACGGCCGCCGGAAAGCAGGAGGCCACCCTGAGCATCTCGGAGAATGGAGCAATTGTGGGAACTGCGCCCCTCGCCGGCATTGGTGCGCTGCCTTAGTCAGACTGCGGAAAAACACCTACGGCCAAGGCTTTGTAACAGGGCACGACTTCAGTCGTGCCGATAACGCCGACTGGGCTTTAGCCCCTGAGGGACAGGCCTTTTCAGCAGCCTGACAAGGCCAACAAAACCGGGTGCGGCAGTAACTCGCTATAACTCGCCGCGCAACTCAATCCGCGGGCGCGGCGGAGCGTTCGTGCAATGCCGGTATGCCGACACCGGCTTCCTGGTCCTTGTATTGCAGTTGATAAAGCTTCCAGTAAAGCCCGCGGTGAGCCAGCAATTCCTGGTGCGAGCCCTTCTCCCGCAACTGCCCCTTGTGCATCACCAGAATGGTCTCGGCACGCTGCACGGTGGAGAGGCGATGGGCAATCAGCACGCTGGTGCGGTCTTCGACCATGCGCTCCAGCGCGCCCCGGATGCGCAGCTCGGTGTCGGTGTCCACGCTGGAAGTAGCTTCGTCCAGAATAAGAATGCGCGGATTGTAGGCCAGCGCGCGGGCAAAGTTGATAAGTTGCTTCTGCCCGGTCGAAAGCGAGTTGCCCCGCTCCTGCACCGGCTCGTCGAATCGCCCCGGCAGGGTCTCGATAAAATCCAGCACGTTTACGTCGCGTGCCGCCTGGCGCAACTCTTTGTCTGTAATCGCTTCGTTGCCGAGGCGGATGTTGTCCTTGATCGTGCCGCTAAAGAGGAAGGGATCCTGCAGCACAACCGCAAAATGTTGGCGCAGCGCGGTAAGGTCCTGTTCGCGCAGGTCCACGCCGTCCAGCAAAATCTGCCCCGCGGTCACGTCGTAGAAGCGCATCATCAGGCTGATCAGAGTAGTCTTGCCCGCGCCGGTGTGGCCCACGATGGCCACCGTTTGCCCCGGCTCCACGGTGAAGGAAACATCCTTCAATATCCATTCCACAGCTTGAATTGCTGCCATTGCCGTGGCCGGGTTTTCACTCGCCGCCGCCAGCGCCACCAGGGCCTCTTGCTCCGCGGTCAATTTTTGATAAGTGAACCAGACATGGCGGAACTCAATTCTGTTCGACCCGTCGCCAAGTCGCGGATTGGCCGGCGAGACGATCTCCGGCTCTGTGTCAAGGAGTTTGAAGATGCGCTCGCAGGCCGCCATGGCTGCCTGAATGATGTTGTACTTGTCGCTCAGGTCTTGGATGGGCCGCCAGAATCGCTGCGAATACTGGATGAACATGGCCAGAATGCCGATTGTAACCGTGCCCGACAGCACGCCGAATCCGCCGCGCCATATCACCAGCGCAATGGCCACCGAGGAGAGAATTTCCACAGCGGGATAGTAAAGCGCGTAGGCAAAAATGGTGTCTTTGAAGGCCACCATGTGCAGCCGGTTGACCGCCTCGAAGTCTTTGTAGGCGCGCTCTTCCCGGTTGAAGAGCTGCACCACGCTCATGCCGCCAATGTGCTCCTGCGTGAAGCTGTTGATGCGGGCAATGGCGGTGCGCACGCGGCGATAGCTCTCGCGAACATGATCCCGGAAAATTCGCGTGACAATCAGAATCAGCGGCAGCACGGCGAAGGCCAGCAAGGCCAGCCACCAGTTCACCTTCAGCATCAGCGCTGCCATGAATAGGAGGTTGAAAAAATCGTCGATGATCGCCAGTACGCCGGCTGTGAACATTTCGTTGATGGCGTCTACATCGGAGGTCAAGCGGGTTACCAGGCGCCCTACGGCATGCGTGTCGAAGAACCCGATGTGCATGCGCTGCATGTGGCGGAAGATGTCCCGGCGCAGATCGAACATGAGCTTCTGGCCGATCCACTGCATCAGGTAAACCTGGAGGAATTCAAATAAGTAAGCAATGAGAAGCGCGCCGATGTAAACCTCGGCCAACTGGGTAATGCCCAGGACCGGATCGGGGCTGAGACGGCGGGTGAACCAGTTGTCCGTGCCGAATCGATGAACCAGCAGGTTGGTTGAGACGGCGGAAGGCGGGCCGGGGGCCAGGTAGCGGTCGATGGCCACCATCACCAGGTAAGGACCGGTCACGTCGCAAACCGATTTGAGCGAAACCGCAAGCGCGGAGACGCCCGCCTGCCACCAATAGGGCCGCAGATAGTGGCCGAGCCGACGGATCAGCCGCGAGTCGTAAACGCGGTCCAGCGGCTCTTCCGCAGGCTTTTGCGGGGCGGCTTCCTGGAGACCGTCTTTTTGGCTGCCGGGTTTTTGGGGTTGTTTCTGCTCTTGGTCCGCCATGCGAAGGGTAGAATGCAGCTTCCTTCTCTATTGTACGGGGCGGTACTAAAGTAGAAGCGTCGTGTTCCCCCGATCCCCCATCTTTCGGCTCCGGAGCAGGTCGCTGTTTCGCGGAGTGATGCTGGCGCTGATGGCGCTTGCGGCCAGTTTGCGGCTTGCGGGCGTACCCGGCGACAACGCGCCCCACGCTTCGCCCTGGCAGATACTCGCGGTGCCCTTTGCCTGCTGGGGAATGGTGGAGACGGCCCGCTGCCTGGGCCGCAGGTGGAGTCTCTACCACGCCGGAGTCCTCATCCTGCTCTACTCCGAGCTGATGATCCTGGCCTTGGTGCTGTTTCTGTGGATCTATCCATAGAGATGGCCGGGAAGGGTGCCTTTCAGATTGCGAAGAAACCCCTTCGCAAGGCGGGCTTTGTAACAGGGCACGACTTCAGTCGTGCCGATAACACCAACAAAATCAATGGGCTTTAGCCCCTGCGGGATTCCCTTTGGGCCAATTTCTCAGGAAACCATACCCTTCTTTCGCAAACTCTGAAGGCGGCCGGGTCACTCGCCAGGGAAATGGACGCCAAGCGTGGTGCGGACGGATTCCAGCAGGCGCGCCATGCCTAGCGATAAGGCGTGGGTGATCACCGGGCTTTCCAACTTGCCCTGCCGGATCAGGTCGCAGAAATGATCCGTCTCGTAGTTAAATCCGCCGCCGATGAAAGGCTCCTCCAATTCGACTTTTCGGCCGTCGAGGTAATGGACGGTGGCGCGGACGGGGTTCCACCAGTTGGCGTGGAGGTGAACGTAGCCTCGCGGAGCAGAGAGCAGGGCATCGCCCTGGCTCAGCAGGTCGAGGCCGGCGTAGAGCTGCGCCATGCCGCGTTCATGCTCGGTCTGGAAGAGAGCCAGGGAATCAACCCCGGACGACTCGATGCGGCCCATGGTTTGTACGCGCTTGACCGGCCCGAGCCAGTCCAGCGCCAGAAACGCCTGATAGGGGCCGATGCCCATGATGCCGCCGCCTCCCAACTCCGCGAAATGCAGGGCGTAATCGGGGGCAAGGGTAGCGTCGGCGTAACCGGCGCGGACAAAGCCGATGGGGCCGATCGGGTCACTCTCTAGGTGCTGACGCAGCCGCCGGTAAAGCGGAAAGAAAGGCGGCTTCATGGCTTCCATGAAGAGCCGCCCGTTGCGCCCGGCTGCGCAAATAACTTCGGAAAGTTGGCGCTCGTTGAGCGCGGCCGGCTTCTCGCATAACACGTGTTTGCCGGCTTCGAGGGCCAGAATGCTCATTTGTGCATGTGTGTCGGCGTGCGTGGAAACATAAACGGCATCAATGTCTTCGGCCATGAGCTGGGTAAGGGTATCTGAAGCCCGGGGTACGCCAAAGCGCAGCGCATAAGCTTGCGTCCGCTCACGGTTTCTGCCCCAAACCGCCCCAAGCGAGGCGCCCTGGACTACCTTGAGGCCCTCGGCAAAGCGCTGGGCTGCACGGCCCGGTCCCACCACGCCCCATCGAATCGCTTGCATGCTTTCCATTTGAGCCCGCGACGTCTCTACTGAATTCCCTTGGCGTTCAGGTGCGGTCCGCACTTTTGGTCTTCTTGAATGTGAGTTACTGCCCAGGTCTCGAGAAAATTCATCGTTTCCAGCGAAAGCGAGCCCGGCGCTCCACTTTTGTAAAGATCCTGCAGTTCCTTCACACTCTTGGTAAGCTTGCGGTGTTCCTTCTTGTGCGCGGTCCTGCCGCGATAGCCGGTTTGGGCAAAAAGCTGCTCTTCCTGTGCAAAATGATTCTCGGTGTGCGCCACTAATTCATCGAGAACTCTTGAGAGCACATCCCTGGCACGCCCAAGCATGATTCCGTCATGAAGTTCGTTCACAATACCGACCATGCGCTTGTGGTCGTCATCGAGTGCCTTGACGCCCATGTTCAGATTGTCGTCCCAGATAATCAGCGGCATCTGCGGCGTGTCCTCTTTTGGCTTTCCTGATGAAAATGGCGCGCCCTGGTAGAGGCACCGAACGAACGGGGGTTACGTTGTTTCCTGCGTCTTCCCCTATCATAACGCCCCACTCCTTACAGCCCAACCGGACAGCCAACAGGGAAGCCCGGCCTCCGGCCCACGGCGTCAGCGCAGCAAGTCTTCCAGGGCGGTGCTCAGGCTGGTCTTGTCGTCGCGATACTTGACGATGACGGGCGCATAAAGGCTCAAGCCCCAGCTCCGGCTTTGCTCGTGGCCCTTTTCTTTGCCAACCGCGCGCGAGCCGGGAACAACCACCGCGTCCTCGGGAATGATGAGGGGCAGCTCCTCCGTGGCGCGAATAATTGTGCCATTCACCAAATCAAAAACAGGCGTCCCGCGGGTCAAGATGGTTCCGGCGGCCAGTACCGCGCCTTTGCGCACAACGGTTCCCTCGTAAACGCCGCAATTGCCGCCTACGAGTACATCGTCTTCGATGACTACCGGGGTGGCATTGACCGGCTCCAGCACTCCGCCGATCTGTGCCGCGGCGCTTAAATGAACCCGTTTGCCGATCTGGGCGCAAGAGCCGACCAGCGCATGCGAGTCCACCATAGTGCCTTCATCCACCCATGCCCCGGCGTTGATGTACATAGGCGGCATGCAGACCACTCCGCGGGCCACATAGGCTCCGGCGCGCACCGACGAGCCGCCCGGAACCAACCGGACCCCGTCCCCCGCACCAAAATGCCGGACAGGGTATGTACTCTTGTCGACGAAGGAAAACCCGGCGGCAGGCACTTCCTCAAGCGAACCGAGCCGAAAACCCAGCAGAATACCCTGCTTGACCCACGCATTCACCCGCCAGCCCGCCGGCGAGTCAGGGTCTGGCGAAGCCGCGCGGACGTCGCCCGCTTCAATGGCGGTGCGCAGCCTCAGAAATGCAGCCATCGCGGCCGGATCGCCTATGGCGCCTGGCCCCGCAGCAAAGTGCTGCTCAATTAACTCTCGCAATTGCGAATTGCTCATCGTTTCAAGAGTCTATCAACCTTGCGGCGCAAGAGCGGTGTCGCAGGGACCTACCGAGGGGATGGGGGAGGGACTTCGAGCGGCACGGATCGAAATCAACCGAAAGCTACGGGGCCTGGCGCCGGGTTTTCCTTCTTGGCGTCGAGATCGGAGACAGGTTGCAGTCGAAACGAGTTCTCACCCGCCGGAATCATTGCCAGGGGAATGGGGGAGCGATCCGAATGCCCATGCATATGCTTGGTTTCAAGCCACGCGCATAGGCGGGAATCGTTGATCTCCGGCTCTCCCTGCCAAAAACTGGGCGCCAGCCAGCACTGAATCTTCAAATGATCCAACTGCAACTCGATCTCGGGAATCTGTTTGGGGAAATAGCGCCGGACATTATGCGTGCCCACACGCAGCCCAGTTACGCCGATACCTTTGCTTTGCGTTTTGACTACCATACAGACCTGCTTTTTCAGCGTCAGATAGAGACAGTTTAGGGAGCCAGGGTTGGGAACCCGTCTTCAGTTGCCGGAAAACCGCGAGGCACTTTCCTGATTTGAAATCCACGCCCCGGGAGGACAATTCTGGGAAGAACGGGGAACCTGTTCTTGCGCCCTGTCAGAAACTCGTCCGGTTGTGCGTTTTTGTTTGCTCGCCTGATCTCAAATGAGGTCCGTGCTGGCGATGCTGGTTATTCACAGTTTACATCAAAAAGTTGAAAGATTTCGCGACCCCCAATCCGAAGTAATGCTGGCCGCCGTCGTATCGATGGGTGGCGGGCAATCGCGTGAATGTCCTCTGTTGTCGAGTTTTGCTCTTTTCGCCGCGTGCTAAGGACCATCTGCTGCTTCCCTCCCGTAGGGAGAGGTCGAAAATAGCCCCGGATGGAGCGCAGCGCAATCCTGGGATTGCTGCCTGGTCACGTTTTCGCGCCCCGTAAGGCCGCGAAGAACCTTGTCCCGGCGCGAAACCGCGTTCATGTGATTCCCCAGCCATGAGACGACCCGTAAGACCTCGAACGGTCGCTCGCTTACACTGAAGTTCATGCGGCGCTTGATTGAAAAGGCTCGATTTGCGTTTGGGAAGATCACGATTCAGATTGCCGGGCCGGTCGCCCTCGCCCTGCTGGCGGCCATGGCGGCAACGGCCGACGCACAGGCCCGCTTTAACTCTGAGGCTGTGCGGATAAACAATCGCGGCGTGGCGCAAATGGGCCAGCAGTTCACCGAGCGCGCGGCGGAAACGTTTTCCGAAGCGCAAAAGAAAGATCCGAAACTGGCGCAAGCCGCCATCAACGAAGGCATCGCCCTGCTTTATCTCCAAAAGCTGGACGAGGCCAAAATAGCCCTGAGGCAGGCCATCGCCCTTGAGCCCGGTAACGCGCAGGCGTGGTACAACCTGGGCCTGGTTGAGCACGGCGGCAACGAAACCGAGGCCGCTCTGGCCAGCTTTCAGCAGGCGGTCAAGGCCGACCCCAGGGATGCGGATTCGCTTTATTTTGAGGGAGTTTGTTACCAGGAACTCAAGCAGAACGACAAGGCTATCGAGATCCTTGGCAAAGCGCTGGAGATCAACCCGCTGCACGCCTCGTCGGAGTTTGCCATTGCTCGCGTACTGCAGCGCTCCGGCCACGCGCCGGAAGCCAAAGTGCATTTCCAGCGTTTCCAGCACATGACAGGCGCCAAAATCGCCGCCGCCATCGGTCTTGCCTACGGAGAGCAGGGGCACTATGCGGCTGTGATGACGGTGGCTGAGCCGCAAGCGGTGCAACGGCAGATGATTCCGGTGAAACTGGTAGCGCGGCCGTTGGTGGCAGCAGTTTCGCGTGCTTCAATGACGAAATCGGGGGCGCACAAGGCCGCCTCCGATGCCGAAGCGAATTGGCCGACGACCGGCGGCGCCTGCATGATGGACGTTACCGGCGAAGGCCACATGGACCTGCTGTTGATGCAGTTCGGCGAGCAGGCCATTCGCGTCTTGCACAACCACGGCGACGGGAGCTTTGAAGAGGGCAGCGCCGAGGCCGCCGGGCTTAAAGCGAAAGGGCGCGCTGTAGCCTGTGCCGTGGGCGACTACGATGGCGACGGGCTTAACGATCTGGCAGTAGCCATGGACGGCGCGGTCCTGCTGTTCCGCAACCTGGGCAACGGTAAGTTCCAGGATGTAACCGCCGAAGCTGGACTTGTCTCGCGAAACCGGCCCACAGGCATCACCTTCGTCGACTACGACCACGACGGCGATCTCGATCTTCTGTTAACAGGGACTCCATTGAAGGCCGGGGACGAGTCCAACGTCCTTTGGCGCAACAACGGCAACAAGACATTCACCGAATGGACAGAGCCCACCGGCCTTGGGGGCAGCGGGACGACGGCAGCCGCAATTCTCACCGACTTCAACAACGATCGCGCCGTGGATCTGGCCGTGACCGGAGACGGCCCAGCTCCGCTGCTCTACGTCAATCCGCGGGAAGGGAAGTATCCGACGCAGCCGCTCTATGAGAGCGAAAAGCTGCCGCCAACCGTGGGCATTGCCGTTCTGGACTACAACAAGGACGGCTGGATGGACATTGCCGTCACGCACAACGGCGCCCCTGGCCTGACGCTCTGGCGGAATGTGGAAGGGCCGAACCATATTGGCCGGCGCTTTGAGCGCGTCGAACTGCCCCTAACCGGTGCGCTGCGTGCATGGGGCCTGACGCCGGTGGATATTGACAACGACGGATGGATCGACCTGGCGACGATTGTCGAAACCAAGGCCGGCGACCAGGTGCGGGTCTTTCGCAATCGCGGCGATGGCAGCCTTGAAGACGTGAGCCACGCGCTGGGGCTGGATGACGTGAAGCTGAGCAAACCGCGCGGCCTGATTGCCGGCGATATGAGCGGCGACGGCGGAGCCGACCTGATCGTGACCCAAGAGAACGCGCCGCCAGTTCATCTGCGCAACATGGGCGGTAACAAGAATCACTTTGTGCGCCTCGATTTGGCTGGGCTGGCGGACAACAAAACCGCACTCGGCGTCAAGGTTGAGGTCTTTTCCGACGGCTACTGGCAGAAATGGGAACTGGCCGGCGCATCCGGCTATCAGACGCAGCCCGCCCCGCAGATTCTGGTGGGATTGGGCACGGCAAGTGGTGTCGACCTGCTACGGATTCTGTGGCCGACGGGCGTGCTCCAGGACGAGATCGATTTGGCGCGGCCGCCCGTGATTGCCATGAAGGAGGCCGATCGCCGCGGCAGTTCCTGTCCCGTCCTCTTTGCTTGGGATGGCCACAAGTACAAGCTGGTAACCGATGTGATTGGAGCTGCGGTGGTAGGCCACTGGTTCACGCCCGCCCGCCGCAACATTCCCAACCCCGGCGAGTGGATCAAGGTCGATGGGGCGCAAATCGCTCCAGTAAACGGCAAGCTCAGCCTGCGCTTCATGGAGCCCATGGAAGAGGTCAACTACATCGACCAGTTGCGGCTTGTGGCCGTCGATCACCCCGACAATGTCGAGGTCAATCCCGACGAGCGCTTCCTCGACGATCCGCCGTTTGCCTCCGGCCGCGTCGTGGCCTCAACCGGCGCCCGCGTTCCCCTGGGCGCGTGGGACGGCGAAGGCCGCGATGTCCTCAACGAGGTGAGCCGCCGCGATCACAAGTTTGCCAGTGGATTCACGCCGCTGCCTTACGATGGCTTTGCCAAGCCGCACTCCCTCACTCTCGATTTGGGCGACGTCCAGCCCGGCGCGCCGCTGCGCCTGCTGATGACCGGCTACGTCAACTATTTCAGCGCCACGTCCCTCTATGCGGCGTGGCAAGCGGGTATCAAGCCCATCTCCCCCTACGCCGAGGCAGAAATGCCCGACGGATCGTGGAAAAAGATCGCTGACGACACCGGCTTCCCTGCAGGCCTGGAGCGCACCATCGTTGTTGACCTCACCGGCAAGCTCCCCCCCGGCACGAGGCGCATCCGTCTCACCACCAACCTGCAGATTTATTGGGACCAGGTTCTCATCGACAACAAAGCCGAAGCCGAGGCGCGGACCACGGAAGTTCCGCTCTCCCTGGCCACGTTGCATTTCCGAGGCTATCCGCTCCAGATTGAAG
>ODAK010002982.1_pt1 | contig 17675 bp, 17 predicted proteins | sample 1539591 | NCBI WGS metagenome assembly ODAK01 (sample SAMEA3539303, study PRJEB22396) | soil metagenome | biome: tundra; feature: field; material: soil | place: USA | collected 2010-05 | depth 0.15 m
TTACTTCGATCCCACACGCCGCATCACTCCCAGTTCAGCCGTTACAGTCCACTAGCAGCCTGCTGAAAAAGGCTTGAACTTGCTCATTTTATGCATGCCTAATGTTGAGTGTGTTGAAGCAGAGGTAGTGCGATGCGCGGCCACGTGAACCCTCAAGCTCATATGTTCAGCTACTTCTCTCCGGAGAAGCGCGTGCCGGCCACGCACCCGCTGCGCTCCATCAAGGCGTACACCGATTCGGCACTCAAGCAGATTCGCCCGGTGCTGGACGGCATTTACAGCCAGATTGGTCGACCCTCGATTCCGCCGGAGCGCTTGCTGAAGGCGCAACTGCTGATCGCATTGTACTCGGTGCGCAGCGACCGGCTGTTTTGCGAGACACTGGATTACAACATCCTGTTCCGCTGGTTCCTGGACATGGGCCTCGAGGAGCCCTCTTTCGACCCCTCCACGTTCAGCAAGAACCGTGAACGGCTGGCCGGTGAAGAGGTGGCCCTGAAGTTCTTTGATGCTGTGGTGCGCGAAGCGCGCGCTCTGGAGCTGCTCTCGGACGAGCATTTCAGTGTCGATGGCACGCTGATCGAAGCCTGGGCCTCGCTGAAGTCGTTCCGGCCCAAGGACGGTGGGGGCTCGGGCCCGGATGCCGGCGGCGATCGGAACTTCAAGGGCGAGCGACGGCGCAATGACACGCACGCGAGCACCACGGACCCGGAAGCAAAGCTGCTGCGCAAAGCGTTGGGCAAGGAAGCCAAATTGTGCTTTGCCGGACATGCGCTGATGGATAACCGCCACGGCTTGATCAGCGATGTGGGGCTCACCCCGTCGGTGGGCGTGACGGAGTCGGAAGCGGCCCTGGCGCTGGTGGCCCGCCAGCGGCGCAAGCGTCTGCGACCCAAGAGCGTCGGCGGCGATAAGGGTTATCACACCAGCCGATTTGTCGATGGCCTGCTCGCGCAGCGCATCGCTCCGCACGTGGCCATCAACGCCGCTCACTACGGCACCGGCCCGGATCGGCGCACGCTCGGCTCGCCCGGCTACCGGGCCAGTCAGATCGTGCGCAAACGCATCGAGCAGTTCTTCGGTTGGGGCAAGACCGTAGGCGGTTTGCGCAAGACCAGACTGCGGGGCGTCAGGCGCAACAAGCAGCTGATGTGCCTGACCGGGATGGCCTACAACTTGGTGCGCATCAGTCGAATGTGCCCCACCACAGGATAGGTGTCGGTGAGAACTGCTCAAAGGCGATCCGAACATGAAAGAACTCGCGAAATCAGAACATCGAAACGGTTCCGAAACCGAAACATCACTTCGACTGACATTCGACCGAACCTTACCCATGCATAAAATCCTCACAAAACAGCCTTTTTCAGCAGCCTGCTAGTGCGTCCATGTCGGCCTGCATGCTCTCCTTATATTCGTCGGACCAGTGTGCATCTGGTTTGAGTTTCGTGGTGTTTTGCGGTCGCGGTATGGGGGCCGTCTTGCTTTCTCTTGGTGACTTCCGCGCGTCGGCCTTTAGCTTGAGTATCACTCGGGTCGATTTGGCGTTAAGGGATGAGTTCGAATTGTTCATGCAATTATTGGGCACCTATTTCGGGTTTGTTACGTTGCTCGCGCTGGCGTTGAACTGGATCACTCGCGAGATATTAGACATCGGTTATGACGTTTTTACTTCTTACAGTGAGCCGCCCACTAGGGTTGGCCAGGGCAGGGGGGTTATTTGGAAGAGTTTTAGCGGGATATCAAAGGCAAAGGGGTAGGGTGCGATCGCCGCTGTAAAGCGATCGTAGGCGGTCGGATTTTGCCGAGGGCGCGGATTGTACTGCGTAACGAGCGTGAATTCCCGTATCGGAGCACTCTATATTATCGGTCGGGGAATTTGCTGTGCAATTTCTCGATCAGGGTCTCGATGGCCAACAGCCGGCTGAGCTGACGGCTCTCCTCGTCGAACACCTCATGCTCGATGTCAAACCGCTTGCCGATCTCCAGCAACATTCCAATGATCTTGGTCGTCTCGCGTTCAGTCAGCAAGTTGATTTGAAGATTCAGATGCGCGCGCCGGTCTGCCAATTTGCTCATGCGATTTTGCTTCATCAGCACGAATGCCGTCATTAGCACGGCCTCCAACGCAACGATGTGGTTCAGGATAGGGAACGGGAAAGGATCGACGGGGCGCATTGGCGGAATTAGGCCTGCGTTGATCACTACCCAGAGGATCACGCCGATCATCTGAAGGACAACGAACTTCAACGTGCCGATAGAGTTGCCGACAAATTCGTATATTGCCTCGCTACGGGATCGGCGCCTGTTCGCCTCCTGCTCCGAACCGATGATGAGCTCGATGTGCTTGGTAATGAACTTCGGAAGGGATTCTTGTGCTTGCTCCGACATAAGGGAATTCCTTTGCGGCTGTCTTGCGCGTAAAGAACCTGCCATGACATGTGCGTCCTGAGTCGGTCGGTGAACAAATGACCGAGAATGGGTCGCCGAACGTGACCAGCAATTGGGTTTTCGCGGCACTCAAGTCGCGTGCCATAATCTTCCATTATTTGGAAATTTCACGCACCGTGTTGCCACCAACCGACAGAAACACGACCTGGCGGCCTATTTTTGGTTGTCGGCATGCCTGAGTGGGCGGCTCAGCCGCAGCAAAGCAGGAGAACGAAGCGTAGCGGGCACGCCGAAAACGCGCTGCCGTTTCAGCTTGAGCCGCTTCGGGGTGCGCTCATTATTGCTGCCAAGAGTAGCGATAGAAACAGGACGTTTGCCCCGAGAAATACCAGGGTGAAACGTGCAACCCACTGAATTTACGGTAACTTCGGTTCGCTGAAAAGCATCGAAATTTCCCGAAAAATATACGATCGACGATGTGCTTTCCGGTTGGAAAAATATGCGCTATTTCTGCAGGAAAGGGCGGCATTTTTCAGCGAACAGGAAATCCAATGGAATCGCGACGTTATGGCGAACGCGGTCTATAATTCTCGGTATTTCCTACCGCTACTTTCGGCAAGATAAACGAGACTACCCCTATATGCTGCAGAATCAGTTCCAGATTGTCTACTTTGAAGCCACGCGACGCTGCAATCTGCGCTGCCCGTCCTGCATGACCGGTAGCAATGAGCCGCGAAAGGTGCGTCGGCGTGTTCGAAGTGAATTGACTCTGGAGGAGATTCGCGACCGGATCCTGCTTCCCGCCCGCCGTCTCGGGGTCCATACGGTCGGATGGAGCGGGGGCGAGTTCCTGCTGCGCAAGGATGCTTTGGACTTGCTGCGCCTGACCGTCGAGCTGGAGCTTGAATGTTCGGTGTTGAGCAATTGCAAGGCGCTCACGCGCAAGCGTCTCGAGAAGATCCAAGACGTAACACGGGGCCGGGCGAAGATCATCGTCGGTATGAACGCCCTCGATGAGGGCAACCGCTGGAGCCGGGATAACGACTCGGACCGCTCGATCCAGGTGCTCGAGGATTGCGCCGAACTGGGTCTCGGCCGGCACGTGGTGATCACGATCGGCAAATACAACACAGAGAGTTTCGAGAAGACCGTTGACTACATCGTCAAGAACAGCATCTCTTACAATCGCTCGCCGTTGGTCGCGCGTGGGTCGGGATCGCAGTGCTTTGAGCAGATGGGATTCGACAGGAACGATCTCGAGAAGTACTTCCATCCGGCGCTTCGCCGCAATCCTCACGGCTACGTGAGCTATACGCCGTTCTTCCTCTCACCCGAGTTGCACGAACAGGCGTCCGGAGGAATCCGCAACAATACGATCCCGGAAAACCCCGCAATCGGTTGCTGGGCCGGTTCGTGGCTCGCCATCAACGCGGAAGGGGATGTCTCGGTGTGCCCAGTGTTGCTCGATGTGCTCAATGCCGGCAACGTGCGAGAGCAACCGCTCGATGAGCTGGTTGAGTCCAGCTCGCTCTTCGCCGACATCACCGACCGCTCCCGGCTCAAAGGCCGCTGTGGCCGGTGCCGCTACCAGTACACCTGCGGCGGGTGTCGGGCCATGGCGTACTTTCATACCGGGGATTACATGGGCGACGATCCCACCTGCTTCTTTGATCCTGTGGATCGTTCCACCGTCAGCGAACATGAAGAGGAAACGAACCGCAACTTCAAGAAGTACCTCCTGGTGGCTCGAGCGGCGGGAGTCTACAAGCCGCCGGGAGACCGTCCGAGTGGGCGGTCGCCGTTGCCGACCGAGAAGGGCAAGTGCTGACCTTCCGCACATCGCGGGCGTGATTCCCTGGAAGGTCCGGCGCGGAAGGCAGTCCCAGGTACGCCGATCAGGTTGAGGACCTGGCGCTGCAGGGGTGTGAGTATCCTTTATTCGGCGTCCGCGGCGGCGATGAGCGTCCGAGACTGGTGGGCGAGCGCGCCGCGCGTGTATCCCGCCAATACACTTCGGGCCCTGGCGCGCCGACTGGCATGCGTACGAGGCGTTTAGCGCGGAGCGGGACGTCACAACGGTGCCCGCCACGCCGACAACTGTCGCGGCGTTCATCGTGAGCGTCGCATCAAGTGACGATGTGACCGAGGGTACGCGCTTCGTCGGCGTAGGCGGAGATGGGTTTGTCGGCTTCGAAGTGCAGGTCGCGTTCGATTGGAAACCCAAGTTTGCCGCACACGGTCCGAAGCTCCGTGAGGCTCACGTAGCCAAGTTCGGAGCAGCCCATTCCGAGATCGCAGAGGCCGAAGGCGAGGTCGGTGCCCTCGTCAATTTCGGTGAGTAGCCAGGTGCATTGGGCGTCGGGGGTGAAGAGTTTGACTACCGGTTTGAAGTCGAGTGCACCGGCGTCCTGGTCGATCGCGGCGCGTTGCGCGATGCCGTTGGCGAGGAGCTGTTCGGATTGTGCTTTGGTGATGAGTGCCATTGGTCGGTTCCTTCTGTGGGCGGACCCGAATGGTCCGGTCACAAAAACCCCGGACCATGAGGGTCCGCGAGGAACCGATCGACACCCATCAACAGGTAGAAGAGGCTAGAGGCAAGGGCAGCACCGGGCGTGACAGCCGCTTGGGGCTGACGCGACCGGTGCAACGTTTATCGTCGCACCCAACATTCCGGTAGATGTTGAGATAAAGTGGGTGATGGGCCGCGCGTCGCCTGGCGCTGCGGTGGACCCTGTCCGCAATAGGCGGGAGACAGCACTGGGAACGTCGGACGAACCAACCGACTCTCAAGACGGGCGGCTGCGACCAATCCGGCGCGGTGGTCTCGGCCACCCAGTTTGAACGAACGACTCGATGCAGTTTCTGTTTCTGGATCCTTATACGTGGTCCAGATGACGTGAGACGACCGATGGAATCAATTGAACACCAATCGTAAAGCGATCTTCATTGCCCTTGCACTAGTCAGTGCTGGTGCGTGCATCTTTATTTTCGAAGGCATTTACCAGGAAGCCAAGAGCGCCGCGATCACGAAGCTGAATCAGCAACAGATGATCTATGCGCGACAGGCTGCCCGGGGCATAGAAGAGTACTTTGCAACATGGACGGGAAACTTAAACGCCTTGTCACAGATGAATACGGTCGTCGCGGACGACCGCGAAGGCAAAGCCGTTCTGAAGCTATTCTACGAGACCAATCAAGCGCGGATCATGGAGATCACCCGCGTGGATGAAAAAGGTGTGATCCGCGATGACTTTCCCGATAGTAACGCGGTCGGATTAGATATCTCGCATCAAAAACACATTGTTGCGCTGCTGCGGAATCACAAGCCCGTGATTAGTGAGGTGTTCAGAACCATTGAGGGAATTGACTCGGTTGCCCTTCATGTGCCTGTCTTGCACGGGACTGAATTCAAAGGGTCGGTGGAAATCCTGGTCGACTTCAAGAGCCTCGCAAAGCGGTATCTTGATGTAATTAAGGTCGGCGAAACCGGGTACGCCTGGGTGATCAGCCAGGCCGGAACCATTCTTTACACGCCAGTACCAGGTTTCATTGGCAAATCCATATTGGAAACCAACAAGGACAACCCTTCGTCAGGTGCCCTGGTGAGCGCTATGCTCCAGGGTCGCGAGGGTACCGCGGAATACACCTCTCAAAGAATCGGCGTGCGGCATGTGAGCCCAACTAGGAAATACGCAGTGTATGTCCCTGTTCGCTTAGGGAACACCTTTTGGTCAATTTGCGTGGCCTCGAGCGAAGAGGACGTTTTTGCCGATCTCGCGTCTTTTCGCAATAAGTTGGCCGTGGCCATGAGCATTTTCTTCATTGCTGGCGTGATATTGTCAACGCTCGGGGCACGGGCATGGTTGATCGCCAAAGAGGAAGAAAAGAACGCGCGGGCGGAACTCGAGATCGCGCGACAGCGTACCCAACTCACCCATCTTTCCCGCGTAAGTATGCTCGGCGAATTGTCAGGGTCCATCGCCCACGAAATAGGCCAACCCCTCACCGCCATCCTCAGTAACGCGCATGCGGCGCAACTGCTTCTCAAACAGCCCGAACCAGATCTAAATGAAGTGCGCGAGATCCTCAAGGACATCGCGGCTGACAATCAACGAGCGGCAGAGGTCATCCGTCGCCTGCGTCTGCTTCTTAAGCGAGGCGAAGTGCAGTTCCAGCCGCTCAGCGCGAACGAAACCGTTGAGGAGGTGCTCAATCTGCTGCGGAGCGAACTCATCGATCGAGGCGTCACTGTGCACTCTAAACTCACCTCAAGTTTGCCGAGTCTGCAGGGTGATCGAGTGGGACTCCAGCAAGTGTTGATTAACCTGGTCACGAACGCTTGCGACGCGATGGCCGGCATGCCGAGCGAGGCTCGCGCCCTGACGATCCGCACCGGACTGGACGGCAATGATTTCGTGTTGATCTCCGTTTGCGATGCCGGTCCTGGCATCGCCGAAGGGAAACTGGAACAAGTGTTTGAACCCTTTTTCACCAGCAAGGTAAATGGCATGGGCTTAGGGCTATCCGTCTGCCGCACGATCATCAACGCCCACGGGGGAAAATTATGGGCTGAGCACATTTCGGGGCGCGGTGCCACGTTTTATCTTAGGTTGCCCGTGAGTCCGCGTAGAGCAATTCAGTGATGGCTTTGGCCGAGTTGGGATCCATTGCGATTGAGTATGATAAAGGACGTTATCATACGCAATAAAGAGTGGTAGGATCCCACTCTTATATATGGGTCCTAAACAGGCTTCGTCCCAGACTCTGATTCGACGCAGCGCCGCCGGCGGCGCAAACCTGGCAGCCGTGCCGGCGCTGTATGCCCCCAATCCGGAAGCCGCCAAGCGGTTCATCGAGTATTTCGCGGCCAATATCCGCAACCTCAACACGCGGCGGGCTTATCTGCACGCGGTTCGCGAGTTTGCTGATTGGTGCGCACTCCAAGGATTCCATGAGATCGTCGACATCGAGCCGCTGCATGTAGCGGCGTACATCGAGCAGCTGACGGCGCGGTTGGCCAAGCCGTCGGTCAAACAGCATCTGGCGGCCATTCGGATGCTGTTTGATTGGATGGTCGTGGGTCAAGTGATGGCGACAAACCCAGCGGCGCCGGTCCGAGGGCCTAAGTACACGGTCAAGAAAGGCAAGACGCCGGTTCTGGCGCAGGATGAGGCTCGCGAGCTGCTCGAATCCATCGATGTCTCCACGGTGGTGGGTCTCCGAGACCGGGCGCTCATCGCGATGATGATCTACACCTTCGGGCGCGTCGGGGCGGTCATCAAGATGAGGATTGAGGATTACTACACGCAGGGGCGTCGGGGATGGGTCCGTTTGCATGAAAAAGGAGGTAAACGGCACGAGATGCCGTGCAATCACAATCTGGAGGCCTATCTCGATGCCTATATCAATGCAGCCGGTATCGCGGATGACCTCAAGGGGTATCTGTTTCGCAGTACACGGAGTAAGACGGGCTTATTGACCGGGAATCCCCTCGCCCAGTCGAACGTCTACCGGATGATCCGCCGGCGGGCGATGATGGCAGGAATCAAGACCCGAATCGGCAATCACACGTTCCGGGCAACGGGGATCACGCAGTATTTGCGCAATGGGGGCAGGCGCGAGCTCGCCCAGCAGATGGCGGCCCATGAATCACCACGCACGACGGCGTTGTATGATCGGCGGGATGATGAGGCGGCGGTGGATGAGGTGGAGCGGATATTGATTTGATGTGCCGAGGGGCGCGCGGTAGGGGTGCTCAATGAGTCAAGCTACGCCCCGTGGGTATTCAGACGTGGCCGTTGCCTTGCGGTTCACTGACCGTTCACGGGCCCGGTGTCGACTTCTCCGACGCGATCCACTCGTCGATGGAGGTTTCAAGGACCGTCAAAGGCAGCGCACCGTGGTCCAGCACTGCATTGTGGAAACGGCGAAGATCAAAGCGCGGTCCAAGCGCGCTCTTAGCTTTTTCCCGCAGCGCGAGGATCTCCTGTTCGCCGACCTTATAGGCTGTTGCCTGGCCTGGCCAGACGAGATATCGGTCGATCTCCGCCTCGGCAAAGCCACGATCGAGCTGGGCGTGATCGATCAGGTATTCGATCGCCTTGTCCCGCGACCAGCTGAGACTATGCATGCCGGTGTCGACGACGAGCCGACACGCGCGATGGGCTTCAAGCGAGAGACGGCCGAACCAAGAGTAAGGATCTGCGTACAGGCCGAGCTGTTTGCCGAGGCCCTCGGAGTAAAGCCCCCAACCTTCGCTGTAGCCGGAGTTTCCGAAGGCACGGCGCAGTTTCGGGATCCCAGGAAGTTCCTGCGCTCGAGCGATCTGCAAATGATGGCCCGGCACCGCCTCGTGTAGCACCAGCGCATCCATCGTCCAGCGGGGCCACGCCTCGAGGTTGTTTGTGTTCGCCTCGAACCAGCCGGCTCGTGAACCATCGAGCGCGCCCCTAATGTAGTGCGGCGCGTTGTTGCCCTCTTCGGCGGGCATCGCGCGCACTCCGTACGGCAACCGCGGCAACTCGACGAACAGATCCGGCAGCTGCGGGTCAATGCGCTTGGCGATGTCCCGGTATGCCACCAGCTCTTCTTCGGCGCTGGAGAACTGGAAGCGCTTGTCGGTGCGCAGGTAAGTTCGGAACTCGGCGAGCGTACCGCTGAAGCCGGCTTCCTTCATCGCAGCGTTCATTTCGCCGTCGATGCGCGCGACTTCGCGCAGCCCGAGTTCGTGTATCTCCCGCGCGCTCATGCGCGTTGTGTTGTACCGCTGCAGCGACCAGGCGTAGTAATCGGCCCCGTGCGGAAGCTGCATCGCGCCGAGCGTTGCGGTCCCGGCGGGTACGTAAGTCGTCGCAAGGTAGTCCCTGAATCCCTGGAGCGCAGGAATGACGACGTCGCCAATCGTGTGCGCCGCCGCAGCGGAAAGCTCCGCCTGCGTCGCCTCTGGCACCTCGGACGGAAATTTCTGAAATGGCGCAAACAGCGGGTGGTGCGTGAGATCCGCGTTCAGCAGTGACGCAAACTGACCGGGCAGCCGCGCGATCGCGATCCTCGGTGGTATCCAGCCCGTGGAACGGCCGGCCTCCAGAATCGCACGCTGCTGCTGCAACGAAACCGGCAGCGCGTTGAGGCGAGCGAGGTAGTGCCGGTAGTCCGCCTCGTTGGCAAAGCGCGTCGCAAGTGTTAGCCGCGGCAGGTTGAACTGCGGTCCCGCCATTTGGTTGACCTGGAACGGAGAATCGTCCGCCGAGAAAGGCAGGTCGCGACCGGGCGCCACCGACCGGTACAGCTCGTCGCCGCGCACGTCCAATTCTGCGTTGAACGCGAGCACGTCCCACGACAACCGGTCCTCACCGGCCAGCTTCGATCGGTCGATCGCGCGGATTTCGGCAAGTCGTACCCGGTGATGATCGCGGCGCGCGGTAATCGCGGCCGGCGATTGGTCGGTCACTCTGTCATCGTACCGATGGTCACCGAGCTCCGTGGCGCGCTCCGGGAACTGCACGAGACGCCATTCCCATTCGCTGTCGAGCAGACGATGCAGTGCTTGTGCCGGAGCTGTCTCCGCGGGAGAGTCCGCGGCGGGAACCGCAGCGACAGGTCCGAATACCAGAATACTCCAAAGCAATACCGCCCTGGTCGCGAAACCACGCGGTCTGCCACGATCCGCGCGTCGTGCGCCGGGGGCTACCGAGGTCTCGTTTGGCGGGATCTCTTGGGAGAAGCAGTTTTTCTGAGCCATCGCGAAGGCCTCTGTGCGGTAGATTGAACCATCGTCGTTCAAGACGCCGGGCTGAGCAAGCGATCTCGCGAACTTCCTCCGTCAAGGTCGCATGATTGGGGTATCGTCGGCCGGCGCCCCCGCTGCATGGTCGATTTGCTCTTTCGATTTCGCCGGAATTTATCGGCTATTGATAAAATATGTTATCAAGATAGACATTCTGGAGTCGGACTCAATGCGGACTGTCCTGGCCGTCAGCTAATTGGCGGCGCGCTTGTCCAGTGCTCCTGCGCCTTGGGGTCGGGCCATGTCGAGCTCAATGGCTGCAAAATCAGCCAAGTCTCCGCGAGCTTACCCGCTTCAATCCGGTAGGCTTGCATGCCGGCCCGACTGCGTGGCTCTGCGGTCTTGGGATCAGTCCACTTGAACGCAAAGCGAAACCATGCGCGGGCGGCTTTGAATGAGTGATCGTAGACAACGACACGTATATCCGGCCGTTCCTGCCGCGTCTTGGCAATCTCGGCCGCGTACGCTTCGCGCGTTACCGTTCGGTCGCCTGCTTCGTCGTGTCGGATATAGATCGGGCCTACGCACGTATCTACCAGGTCGTACTGGCCCTCATGCCAAACGAGCTCCCACCGGTCGAACAAGTCGAGCAACTCAGCTGACATCGAAATACTCCCCAATTTTCGCGGTAGCACGTGACAAAACGCTAATTGTCGCCTTTTGATGCCGGCACATTTTACGCGCCCCTGACCAAATGAGGTCACGCCCTATTCGCGACATCTAGGGAATGTTTACGGCCCGATCACCAGTTGTGGACATTCGTGGCCAGAAGATTTCTTTCTCGAATGCAATGCGCCGCAATATCTCACCGAGCAGTTGCGCGGGCGCGCCCGGCCTCGTGCTCCCCGCCGGACTCACGACGGCGGGCTTGCCGGTTGGGATTGAGTTTGACGCACCAGCGCGTGAAGACCGGAAGCTGCTCGCGTTGGGCTTGAGCCTCGAACGCGCTCTCGGTCCTATCCCGGCGCCGATTGTCTAGTGGAGCTCTGCGCAGGTGAATGCGCAGTGGCGGAAGTCGTGGAGTTGATGCAGACGGGGAACGCTGACGGGGGAGGCCGGGAGTCACCTACGTGCCCTAATTTGACGTTCGTCATCGGCGGCTTTCGGGTAACCAATTCGCGCCGCATCACGTGGTGATCTACGCGAGAGCGCGGCCAACTAGCGATCGGAAGGTGTCCTGAAGTGCCGTGGGCGCCGGTGCCGTGGGCTGCTCGAGGGACCAAGCGAGTAGGGTAAGCAGGGTACTCGCAACGAAGCGCGGCGCAAACTCTGGGGCTGCTGGCCCGGCTTCCTTGCGCGCCGCGAGGGTCGCGGTGATCCGCGCCTCGAGCGCGTCCTGTATGAGGCGTTCCGTGACCACTCGCGTAGAGCCACCCATGAGCGAGCGGTAAACGTCGCGAGCATGCTGTACGTGAGCGAAGAGCCTCGTACAGTCGACGAGGCAGGAATCGTCAGGCAATTCAGCGAGCATGGGCAGAACGACACGGGAAAGCTCAGCCTCTAGAAGGGCGTCCTTCGATGCGAAGTGTGCATAGAAGGTGGCGCGACCGACGCGAGCCTTGCGCGTAATGTCACTGACACGTATGCGGTCATAGGAACGGCGGCTCAGAAGCGCTACGAACGAGGTCGTGATTAGAACCCGGGTCTTCTCTGCCCGAGGGTCTACATTCTGCGCGACACTCTGCGATTTCTGTATCGTAACGCGCGATTTCGCATCGAGTCTACTTGCCATGTGTGGCCGGCGCGTGATTTCTTATATTCATGAACGCACTAACCATCAACCGATTCACGCGGCAAATGCAAGCTTCTGCGCTCGTAGGATTGCCGATGCTCTGGCTCCTGATGTTGGCTCTGCATTTTCGCTCGCTCGCCGACTTCCTGGTGCTTCGCCTGCGATTCGTGCCCGTACCGGCCGCGGACAAAGTGAGGAGTCTAATTGAGGCACAGAATCGCTGGCCAATGATCCACGATCCGCACATGATCGGCTACCTAAGTCTGCCATTATTGGTACTCGGTGCGTTTGGTCTGTATTCGCTTGGCCGTCGGGCAAATCCGGCACTCGCGGCACTTGGCGTATCCTTAACAGTCATTGGCTGCATCTACCTCGGAGGGGTGTTCGGTCTATTTACCGCGCTCACTCGGGGGCTGGGCGACGTCGACGCCCGCTTCTCAGAGGGCGCGATTGCCACATATGCTGCGGTAACCGCCGAGCATGGACCCTACGGATTAACCCGCAGTCTCGCACAGCTCGCGCTACTTGGCATCGCCGTGCAGGCCGCGGCGCTCTGGCGAGCACCTGGGATCCCACGTTGGGCAATGGCGGCGGTTGCCGTCGGCTGTGCGCTCTTTGTGGCGTTTTGGGACGTCGACAACTTGATGTTCGTCGGGTCCCTATGTTTGATCGCTGGATTTATTCCGATCAGCAGGGAGCTGCGCCGGCTTACGGCGGAAATCTAGAGTCGGCATTATCGCGACGCTGCGAATGACAGCATTGTGGTCGCCATTTCGGCTATTCGAATGTCTCAAATGGGCCGATTTTTGCCTGATTGTTCTCCGAAAAGCGGCCGTTCCGCTCAAACTGCAGAATTTAACGGTGCCGGTTTAGCCGCTGCCCGCCAATGGGCAAAACGGACCCGTTCCTGTCGGTGGTGAAAGTCGGCTTTGGAGCGGCCCAATTGAATGCCCCTTTCCAGGCAATCCATCATCCTATAATTCTCGGTATTTCCAACCGGCACTCTTGGCACGCAAATCAAAGCGAGGCCCTGAAGGGAAGGGCCCAAGTAGCCGAGAGGCTGACGTCGGGCGTCATGGTCGGCCGGCCGGGAGTCGCCGATCTGCCAGTTTTTGTTGGGCGACGCGGCCCGTACCGGTGACACTATCGGCATGCGAAAGACCGAACAGGTCAAATCTGTTCAAGCTGACTAAACCCAATCGTAAGGATACTATTTCGCGCTTGAACGCTGGCCTGCCCACAATCTGCGGGGCTGTCCTTGGAGGTAGGCAATCTCAATATGCGGATATCTGGATTCGGCCATGCTCTGTTCGGAATCGCAGTGACAGGCCTCGCCATACTCAATTTGGCCTACGGCAACTTCGCGCCCATATGGGAGCCGTTTCCTGCTTGGCTTCCCTGGCCGGAAGTTTGGGCATATGGATCGGGGGCGATCCTGCTGGCTGCAAGCGCCGGCTTGTTCTTTGCGCGCACCGCTCGGGTAAGCGCGATCATTATCGGAGTGTACGAATCGGTCTGGGCCGTGGCACGCGCGCGCCCCGTTCTGCTGAAGCCTCTGATCATCGGCAACTGGTACGGTATCAGCGAAGCCCTGGGACCACTGCTGGGCGCATGGATTCTCTACGCTGTGCTACGCCGCCCATATGACGCGCCCGCGGTGACTGTGATGACCGGCGACCGCGCGCTACGCGTGGCGCGAGTTCTTTTCGGCGCGGCTTGCGTGGTGTACGGCGCCGCGCATTTCGCCTACGCAACGTATACGGCGAGCATGGTACCGGCGTGGCTTCCCGGTCGGACATCGCTCGCGTATCTGACCGGAGCCGGTCACGCTGCCGCGGGCTTCGCCCTTCTCGTTGGAGTTCTTCCCCGCTTGGCGGCAACACTGGAAGCCATCATGATGAGTCTTTTTGGTGTTTTGGTTTGGTTACCGAGTTTTTTCGCGCAACCCGTGCCTCAATGGGCGACTCCAACGCAAAATCAATGGTCGGAGACCGTCGTGACCTTCTTGCTGGCGGCGTCGGCATGGATCGTCGCCGCATCGCTGCGAAGCACCCCGTGGGGTTTCGCGCCGACTGTACCCGACGATTCGGCAGCGCCGGTCAAGTAGATTTGGCGTGAGCGCGCAGGTGACTTCACCGGGCGCCGACCGGTTTCGTATCGCGCCGGCCTCAAACAAAACCCCGGCGCGTGGCCGGGGTTCTGTGTGCGAATCAAGCACGTCGCTTTCTACTTTGCACCCTTCGTCGTGTACCAAATCTGCGGCGCTCCTTTGACGCCCGATTTCTGCATCGCGCTCTTCAACTCCGGCGATGCGGCAAACGCCTTAGCTTGCTCGAGACTGTGGAAGTCATGAGTGACCGTGACATCATTTGGATTGTCGACCGACTGGTAAACGGCCTGGGCAACGACGCCCATTTTTTTCTGCGTCGCGCGAAACCCATCGTACGCCTTCTTCCATGTGGCGTAATCCGCGACTTCGTGACGAACAAACATGTGCACATCCGCTGCGAGCGCTGGAGCCGCCACGCAGAGAACTCCGAGCGCCAGCAGGCTGGCGACCACATATGACCTGAACTTCATCGCTGTCCCCTTTATTGGTATGTCTCCGCAGGCTCTCGGTAATCTACCAAGGAGCGGGCGGGCGCGGATTATAACATCGCAACATGGTGAGGCTATCAGCGGACGGCAGAGGCAGATTCGGCACAGCGGTGCGAACGCCGACATGGCGTGCTGGTGCGGATCTCGAGCAGGTGTCCGCGCACTCTTGCCCTGCCCGGGATCGGAGGGCTCGCCGTCGCCGCAGGCCATGTCTGGCCGGTCTGAGCCAGTCGAGCTACTGCCGCCCGCCAGTGAGTCCTTTCGACCCGTTGTGGGCATTGACGAGCGTCTGCTGTTGGGCGGATCGTTAGTCTATGAAACGGCCCATTCCTGGCAAGCAGCTACGCAAGTCTGACGTGAACCTAAGCGATGCGCAGAAGGGCTTTCCCGAACTGACGTCAAAGACACGAGGGAGCGCAGTGTTGCAAGCAGGCGTCTTGTAAAGTGTTGCAAGCAGGCGTCTTGTAATAGGTAGGAAAAGAGAGAGTCGATCCGAAAGTAGGCATAGGGCTCTTTGGTACCCACGTAGTAGACATCTCCACTAAATCCCTTCAAGACGGAAATCCAGACCATCCAAGGATCAGTCTTGGCTCGCTCGGGCGATTGCAGACTCGACCAAAGAATGCAACCGGACAACGTAGCAACGGTGGTCGCGGCTATAAGCCCTCCAATCCAGTGCCTGCGGGTCATGTATACAGTCTAGTCACATTCTTCTTCAGTGCTCCAACCACCGCTTCATCCACGCCTCTACGGTCGCGTACCACTGCACTGAATTTTGCGGTTTTAACACCCAATGATTCTCATCGGGAAAATACAACAGTTGACTCGGGACGTGCCGGAGTTGAGCGGCCTCGAACGCGCCCATGCCTTGATCTAGCGGTACTCGATCATCTCGCCCGCCATGAACGACCAACATAGGAACCGTCCAGTCTGCGACGTGATCGATCGGATTGAAGCGTTCCACGGCCGCTGAATCGGCCCAGGTCGCCGCGGTATTTTGAGCCTGCTGAAAGCCCGGGATATCCGTCGAGTACGACATGAGACGAATATCGAATACACCGTCGTGGTTGATGAGGCATTTCCACGGCTTCGGCCAAGTCCCCGCGATCCATGCCACCATGTAGCCTCCATACGATCCCCCGAGGGCGCAAGCGTGCTCCCCGTCGAGGAACTGGTATTTGGAGAGCGCAAAGGACCATCCGTTTTGTAAGTCCACGAGCGGCCGATCGCCCCAGTGACCGACGATAGATTTCGCGAATGCCTCACCGAAGCCTGTCGAGCCATGAAAATCGATCATGACGACGGCATATCCCATTCCCGACCACACCTGCGGGTTCCAACGGTAACTCCACGCATTACCGAACGATCCATGGGGTCCGCCGTGAATCAAAAAAGCCACCGGATATTTGCGTCCCGCTTGGAAATCGGTTGGCTTAACGACGTAGCCTTGTACCGTCTCGTTGTTCCAACCGGCAAACGTGAACGGCTCGTAGGACGACATCGGGGTCTGCGACAGCGCGTCCTCGCCCACGTGAGTGAGCGCATGCTCTTGGTTCTTATCACCAATTTCGACGATCTGCGCCGGGCTGCCAAGTGAGTCGCGTGCGACGACCAAGGCACGCCGCGCCGCATCGACAGCACCGACATGGCCGTCCCCCGTCAACGCCTGGACTCTCCCCGTCTTTACATCCACCGCGAACAATCGCCTTTGCCCCGCGTCCTGGGCGAGCGCATAAAGCACCGTCGAGTCGACCGACCAAGCGAGGCTCTCCGCCGAGAGCACCCAATCGGGTGCGAGTTCACGAGTTGTTCCGGCGCGCAGATCGCGAATCATCAGATGCGATCGGGGCGCGGTGAAAACAGAACCAGAATGCGACAAGTACGCTAACCAGGAACCGTCCTGCGATACGGCTGGGGTATCGTCAGACGTTGCGGCGGCCGCGTCGATCCGCACCGGCGCTGCGCTGCCATCGAGCGGGACGGTGTACAGGCTCCGCGGCTCGCCCATACCCTGCTCGGAGCCGCTAGGCCGGGCGGAGAAAATCACCGACTTCCCGTTCAGGCTGACGACGAACGCCGAGTCGTCGCCTTCCGGACTCTCGACGATGTCTGCCCGGTAGTTCGGCGTGAGCGCTACGCCGTCGCTCGCCGGATGATCTGCATCGACGGGCACTGCGAACAGTCCGACGAAGTGCCCGTCGAGATAGTTATCCCAAAACCGCGCCCCGATGGCGTCGTAGACCATGCCCGTGGCCTTCTCCTTTCCCTTGGCGTCATCTCGAGTCTTGCTGCAAGCCATCGTCATACATTCGGGATAGGCGCTCGCCGCGACAACTAAATGGTGGCCATCTGGGCTGACGCGATAAAAGGACACGTCGAGCGGTAGGCTGGTCACCTGGTGGCTCTCAGAACTGTTCGGCGAGGTCCTCCACACTTGCTTGACGCCGGTGCGCGCGGAGAGGAAATATAGCCACTGCCCATCCGCGGACCAACGCGGTTGCGTCGCCGCCTTCTCTTGGTCGCGAACCAGGCGCGGCACGCCATTCGGAGCTCTGCGATCCAGGATCCAGAGCGAGTTCACGCCCCGATTCGCTTCCCAGTCCGTGGATCGCACGTTGTACGCAACGAAGCGACCATCCGGGGAGATGTGCGGATCCGATACCCGCTCCTGCGACGCGAGATCTTTGGCGGTAAACGGCCTCGCCTGCAATGAACCCGCAGCGAGCAATCCCAATGCGACGAAACACCCAAGCACTTTAAGCACGTCAGCACCTCCTTGGATCGGACTCGACATCTTTTCTTTTTAGCACGACGGACCGCTCGGATTATTCCATAGCCCCGACTAAAGGAGACCATCGAATCCGATGCGGCATCAGCATTACCGCTTGCCTTTATTCTGACTCATGTACCCCAGGCGACCTGACACCCTGTTTAGTCCGATCCGGCGGTTTAGTCCGCGATTGCGCTCTACATCTCGTCTCTTATGAACGGCAGCTTTCAGGCGCGCATTTGAACGCCTTCACCGCCCGCTCTTGCCGCCTGCTGACCGATTTGCTCCTCCGAACCTGCCACTCAGCGCGACCAACCCGGGACCGTCGGCATCCGGCAAATCTCGACTGCGGTTTCAACTGGTCGATGCAACACCTAATCTCTAACTTTAGAGAGGAGGAT
>ODAK010002983.1_pt1 | contig 17672 bp, 37 predicted proteins | sample 1539591 | NCBI WGS metagenome assembly ODAK01 (sample SAMEA3539303, study PRJEB22396) | soil metagenome | biome: tundra; feature: field; material: soil | place: USA | collected 2010-05 | depth 0.15 m
TCAAGCATTTCCGCATCTTCCCGCATACCCGGACCCGTGACCTTTTCCGCTTGACGCGGGCGCGGGGATGGGGGAGAATAAAAAGCACGAAAGGAAAATCATATGAAAAATTCTCATGAAATTCGTTCTGAACAATTGCACGTAAAAATTCGTTTCCGCATTGTCCGTGATGAAATTTCTCAGGACATGAACCGATGGGAGGAACAAGAATCTAGAACGGTCACGCGTGCTCAATTGCAAGCGTTCAATTTCGCTGCAATGGACGGGAGAAAATATCTCGTTCCAAATAGCGGGCAGGATACTATCGTTGAAGGAATGATTCTCATTATTCGTAAAATTCTTTTGGAGATTTGAACGCTGATTTCCCTTGACATTTCCCATGCGGGGAATTATCTTCTCTCTAAGGGCACCCCGCCCCCTAAACGCGGGGAGAAAAGGCAGGGTCATCATGGCAACCCCTAACAAGACTCAGGCGACAGCGAAGGGAAACGGCGAAGCGAAGGAACGTGCGCCCCGGAAGGAATGGAGCGATTCCGAGAAGCGCGACAATTTCCGCAAAGCCGCAAGCGCGCGGACTTCCCGCGTCATCAAGGCGATTCGTTCCCTCAAGAGCGTTCTTCGCCCCTCGCGCTATGCGTGGAATGAAGCGGATGCGGGCAAGGTGCTCGCGGCCATCGCCAACGAATTGCGGGCGGTAGAGGCGCAATTTCGCAACCCCGCCACCGTCAAGGGTGCGGACGTTTTCACGCTGTAGCAGGGCGCCTAGAGCGCGGCGGGGGCGGGTAAAACCGCCCCCGATTCTCTGGCCTGATTACGATGAAATTCCGATAGGAAAAAGGTAGGTTTAGGGGGAGCGAAAACGCTCCCCCGATTTCTTGGAAAGGATGAAATGAAATACAAACTTTTTATTCGGCGGGTAACGGTTCCATTCTATCAAATGGAACCTTTCATTTTCTAAGGGAGTTTTTATGCAGGCAAAATCCTATCCCTTCATGGGAGACTCATACGCGCTGGGCGGATACAAGCCGCGCGAAACGGGAAACAATAAAAGGGCGGACCTTTCGCGCTATAGTAGCGCGCTGCTTTTCGTTGAAGTGAAGCCTAATGTTTGGACTCTCGAAAGGGGGAAAGAAAATGGAGCACGAATGTCAGAAGGAACTATGCAAGCAACTCGCTACCGCGTGCGCTGTTCTCACGGATTCCACTAATGAAGTCCGTGCGCATATGTTCGTTTGCGATGAGCACGCGAGAGAAATGTTTGCCGTGAATATGGACCGCGAACGCAAGCTAGATTTAAGCGTGGAAAGAATCAGACTTTCCCAACGGCTTGATGACGCGGGGATACACAATGAAACCGAAAGAGAATCTATTTTGAAAGCGTTGAAATCATGAAAGCAGACAGTACGCATTCTCCCGTGTCATTCGATGCACCGAAAGATTCATACGATATTAGTGCATTGAAATTCACGCGAGATAATTTGATTCGCGTGGTATGTATTTCGTGCGGATATGCTTCGCTCTATGGTGCATCAATCGAAGGATTATGCAATCTCTATTTTCGTTCTCATTGGCACGTCTTGAATCCTAATGCAAAAATCGAGGAAATCATTCTTCCTATTGCATTGGATATTGATGCTCTGTGTAAAGATTGCTTGGAAGCGTATGCAAACGAAAGAAAAGCAAAAAGCGATTAGAGAAAAACGTGCTCTTGAAATTGAGCACAATCTCCGGGAGCAAGGGAAACGAACACGCAAGACGAACGAAACGAAAGAAAAAATTCCTAAGTTACGGCATACACAAGAAGAATAAAAAATACCCGGTAGGCTTCACCGCCTGCCGGGTATTTTCTTTTTACGGTGCAGGAGCAACAAATACGCGAATGTTAGGTCCGGGATCAATCCGCAGAATTAGCGACCAAGCAGCATTCTGACATTGAGCAGTAGGTGGAGCACAAACAAACGTGATATTCCATGCTCCCCCTGTAGGTGTCACAGTAGGCGCGGGCAGGGGATAGGTTGCAACTGGGGCAGGTGTAGGCGGAACCGCTGTTGGGGCGGGGGCAGGTGTAGGCGGAACCGCTGTTGGGGCGGGGATCGCTGTAGGCAGCGGGATTGCCGTTGGCGGGGGCGCGGGGCGCGGTGTAGGCAGCGGGGCAGGGGTTGGATAGGGCGCGGGAGTCCATGATGCCCGCGCTAATCCTACCGCTAAAAAAAACGCTAGAATTAGCGCGAGTTTTCTCATGCTAAAAACTTAGAAAATTTTCTTATGAAAGGATGAGGCTCCCGCGATACCGGGCGGAAGTCCGGGTCCGGGTGCGGGGGGACCGGGGGGAACTACTACAGGAACGGGAACGGGTAGCGGAACCGTGGGAGCTACTGCAAGGGCTTGTGCGATTGTCTTCCATTGAGGATCATCAATTTGATGATTTGGGCCGTATGCATTTCCGGCATTATGCCCAAGCATACAAAGCCAAATTGCATAATCCATCGTCTTAGTTGAGCTACCCTGAAAAATCGCTTCCGCATCTGCGGAAGTTAGTGCGTCTGAAAGGCGATCCGCTGTAGCACGCGCTGCATCGCGTCCCGCCGTCCAATTGAAAGTACGCCAACCATAAGGCTCGAAAGAGAATGCAGCGTAGAGCATTGCATCCGCTTCCGTTCCATCACACGGCGGAATTGCGGGGGCGCCCGCTTCGCCTACCGCTCGACGTTCCCCAAGCAGATCCGCTACACTCCATCCGATTCTAGCAGCGAAAGCAGTTGCTACAGATATAGACGGTTTCCACCACGGATTCAGAGAGTTGATAAAGGCAACAAACGCGTTTTGAATTGCTTGACTTGCAGCGGGCGGACCTGCAATAGCAGATTGTAGAATATCAGCTTCCGCCTGTTGGGTAGCTGTTAGTGACATTTTTTACTCCTGTTTTTTGTTGAGAAGAAAATGCCCGGTAAGCGGTAAAGCCTACCGGACATTTTTGTCTCCGCTGCCCCTTAGCTTTTGCAGGGTTAGGGCAGAGCTAATTTAGACGAGGAAAGCGGAGACTAAACGTTGACAAGCATTGCTTGAATCTGCGCAGCGGTGGAAGTTGTATCAACTCCCCCGCCGTGATGATTGACCGCGACGTCGATAGTCTGTCCCGCAATTCCAACGGAAATGAAACCGCTGATATTTGCAGTTGGATTAAGTTGGTTAGTTCCTTCCAAAATATCCACGACGTCAAAAATGGTTACTGCTACACCGTTGACTCTCACGGATACCGTGAGCAATTGACCGGGGATTCCCACGACTCCCGCGACAGCGGAAAAATGATAAACTCCGGCATACGGTGCGACCACGCTAGCAAGCGCATTCGGGACACCGTTTACAACTGCAACCCCTGCCGCTGCATTGTCCTGCAAAAATGAACCATTTTCCCATCCGTTCACAGTTAGAAAAGAAGTTGCATTAAATACGATAGGGTTCGGCACGCCACCCTTACTAACAGCAGAAAAATCCGAAATATTGATACTGTGAACACCGCCACCCACATCAGTAATGTTTATCGGTGATCCGGCAGGTTGCAGAAGAGTTTGAGCAGGAGTTGCATCGCCATTGAGTGACACAATCACTCCACCGCCTACCGGTAGCGGTCGGAAAGTGTTATCCGCTCCAAGATAATCTGTAGCAGGAGCGACTCCCGGATCACTCACAATTCCCGGTGTACCGGGAGAGAATGGTGCGGGTGGTGAGGCTCCTGCCGGATGCCACGTTCCATCTGCACCCAAATAATCAGTTGCAGGAGTAAGAGGGGGCGCACCCGGAACCGTTCCGGGGAATGATCCACCGCCGAATTGATCGAGAGAAATAGCTAAGTGTCCGGGAGTTGCGAGAGAGTGCAACCCGGTCCCCGCGACCACGTTTACAGCTACTCCCCCCGCTCCTGTAAAATTTGTGTTTCCAAGACTAGGTACTTGGTCGGTCATATTTTCTTACCGATTCACGGCAGGATTGAAGTCCGTGAGTTTTGGAGCGGGCGCGGGAGTCCTGCCGAATGAAGCAGTAGCAGGAACCGCTTTTGCAAAAGCAGCGGGAGACGTGCGGAATGCGGCAGGAGAGACTCCGGGAGTCACCAACGTACCCGGAAGCACTCCGGGAGTTACCGTACCCGGAAGCGGAGCCGGGAAGGGAACGGGCACGGGCGCGGGAGAAAATCCAAGCGCGTTATTCAAGACTACGGTTTGAGCCTGTAACTGCGAAACGGAATCCGCAAGCGAAGCCGCATCTTCCGCCGACAATCCGCCCGCAGGATTTCCACCATTCGCAAGAGCAGAAGCGACCGCAGACGTAGCGGTAGCATTAGCGGAGACGGCAGACGCGAGACTAGAAACAACTGAACTAAGCATGAGAATTTTCCTTTCGATTTTTAGCAAAATGATAGCAAGAAAAACGCAACAGACGAGCACGGCAATCATTGCTTTATGATTCTCCAACCCCATCCTCCTCCCTTATTTTGTCTAGTAGACTTGATTCCTTTTTGTCTTTTCGTAACTCTCTTCGCAGTGATTTTATCTCATTCAATACATCCTCAAGATTTTCAGACAAAACACGTATGGCGGAAAAAACACACTTTAGAAAATAGGATACAAGCGCGGCCATTAGAGCGACGAAAAATTGAAAAGCATACTCTCTCATTTTATAACTGTATTGCTCCTATTCCTGAGATACGCAACCAACGCGAGAAGTCCCCCAAGAACTAACATTCGCCAATTGACAGGGCCGGTAGCTTGCAAACTTTGAATTACCGGCTCTGCTACTGCGAGGATTGCTCCAATTCCTGCCGTCAAAAAAGTAGGATCAAGAAAACGATTGACTGTATTAACTGCTACCACGGGAGCATCGCCTGCCGGTCCAATCACGGGCGCGGAGGGAACGGTTAGCAATGTACCCGCTTCGACCTTGCTTACATCAAGCGTTCCTTTTTCGATGATTGGTTCGAGCGGAGTTGTGATTCCCGCGAGCACTTCTCTAATGCTTTTTGGATCTGTCATTACACGGTCATCCGCTTGGGTACAAGCGTATCGAATGCTTCCTGAGTTGACAAATAGGCGGTAATATCCGCCGCTGTTACTGCGCCCTTTTTGATAGCATCCCCCAAGATGGTAGAAATGAGATTCGGAATCGCTGCAATTGCGGCAACCCCAACAGGAGACTCAACGAATGCAACTAGAGCGGCAATAAATGTCATGGTGCTCCCTTCAACGATTGCACAAATTCGATAACATTAGAAGCGACTAACGTTAGTTGTGAGAGAATTGCATTTGGATCGCTTCCCACGGGGAGCAATGCTTCCGCCGCGATTTTATCCGCCGCTAGATATTTGTCATAAAGCACACCTAAATCCGTGCGCTGTTGCTCTGTGAATTGACCTGCTTGGTAACCCGCGTTAAAAACTTTGAGAGAAGTTGTAACTGTATCACGGATTCCTTGCAGGGAATTGAGTGCAACTCTAGCAGGCGGTGCTCCCGCACAAGCCGCGAGAAAAGCGATAATAACAAGCGGAGTAACAAGTCTCTTGAATTGTCTCATTTTTACACTCCAACATATACTAAGCATAGCTCTGCATCTAGCGTCAAATCTCCTCCCGAATCTTGACCTATCCAAGCAGATACAATTTCTCCCGCGTTTAGTGTTCGCGGACTGCATACAAAAGTTTTTGCATATGTTGAGATTGTTGCTCCTGCTACGTCCGAATAAATGCACTCTTCCCAAATAGCAGCCGCAACTCTGAAACCAATCCTCGATACCATAGGCAAAGGAACTGCGGACATTGAAGTATTTTTTACTGTGATAATTGGAATGTATGTTCCATGTTTGGGAACTGAAAAACTAAGCAATTGCACGTCGGGCGGGGCAACAGGAACGCGGACGCCTGCTACCGATCCTCGCGGAGTAAATGAGAGAATGTTCAAGTTGATAAGTTGGGGAGAATTTGGTCCCCCCATGTCGATTGTATTGGGAGCGTATTCCTCCCTTACAGGATTTTCGCTCATTGTGTAGCACTCCGGAGAAATGTCTGCCCTGCCGTAACTCCGCCGAATACCGTTTGCCCGGAGACTACAAGCGTGGGAATGTAGATTCCCGCCGCCGCATCATGCCCAATGCAGAGCACGACGTTAACCGTAGAATCCTCGTCACTCTGCGGAGATCCTTCCTGTTGGGCAATTGGGTAGAAAATTGTATGAGGCCCCACGTCTGAAAATGTTACATCATACAAGACTTTTCCCAACGCATCAAAATTTGTGTTAGAAACAAAATCAACAGGTGGAGGAGAAAAATATCCAACTTGAAGCGGATTTAATTGCCCCTCAATGATAACAAGTCTCCCTTGAAAACTGACAGCAGGAGCGACCAAACTAGAGACTTGATAAACTGCCGTGATTGCGAGGATATTTTTCCTGCCTTTTCCTCCCACGGTTACGCGGGCATCCCCGCCCGCGAGTCCTTTAATTGACCCGTAACGATAAAGCGGATTGCTCAAGTTTTCCTCCCCTTTTTGATGCCTTGAATAGCGTGACCGATACCCGGATATTTAGCAGGATTTTCTAGTTCTAGAAGAGTCCCCGCTCCTTCTTCACCAATCAACCCAAATCCACGCGAAATAATCATTAGACCAATTACTACAAAAAGAGCAGCATAAACTAGCTCTTTTGTAAATGCTTGTTGCTTAGGCGTGGAAGTTGTTCCTACAATTGCACCAACTTTTGCAGCTTCGCTGAAGATTGGAACATTACCCAAAATTCCATTCATAAGATCGTTAATCCACGATGTTCCGCTAACAGCTTTTTCCGGTGCGGTATTCATACTTTTATTAGCAGATGAAAGACTATCCGCGCCCGTCGCCATTGCGCTAGTTCCCATCGCTGAAGCGAGAGCAGTATCCCCCCAAACTACAGGCATTGATTCCAACCCTGTTTTTGCTACATAGGATTGCGGTGCATCACTCATTTCATAACCCCACGTACAATTACAACCCCAACGATCACGACGGCGGCCCAAAAAATTACGTGACTATATTGCATGAAAGAATCTCCGCTCGTCACGTTTGGCGATGTAGTGGAATTGGGAGAGTTTTTTTTTCTCCGCTTACTAACGCTGTTGGCGTAACGATTTTGGCGACATAAGCAAGTGTTTCAGAATATGGCGGAATTTTGTTCCCGTGTTCTTCTACCGCGTGCGGTCCTGCATTGTAGGCAGCTACCGCCAAATCCCACGATCCAAACTTGTCAAAATAGGAACGTAAAAGTTTAGCGGCTCTTTCAATCGACGCGATTGGATCGAATCGGTTAATATCGGGAGCGGTCCCCGGTTCAAGTTGTGCGATTCCCTCCGCGCCTGCTTTTGAAATTGCATTAGGATTCCATGAAGATTCTGCCCCGATAAGATTGGTAAAAATTTCAGGGGGGATTCCGTTTGCGTTTGCTTGGTCGATTGCGTAACTCTTAAGGCTTGCCGTATCCTGCACAAGACTCACCTATATTTCTTGACGAGATACCACGCAAGCAAAATGATTGCCGCAACTAGAGCAATTTTCTTCCAATGACTTTTAGCAAGCGATCCGTACGATTGAAAACGCCCGATAAGCAAATCCCCGCCGGGGGATTGCGGTGCTACCGGCTGAAACGTGGGAGGAGAATTTGGGTCCATTTTTGTTTATCCTTTATGCTTAGATTTGTACCATATCCAGCCGCCAATCCCGACGGCAATTACTACAAAAATTAACCAAGTGTTAGATGTAGCTTTTTGGATAGGCATAGAAACGGGTCCGTTTACGATTCCTGTATTAGCTAAATTTAGCGCCTGAATTGCCGCTAGATCCGCCGCAAATTGATCCGCTAGAGTTGTACCACTTGGAACGTTTGAACCCGCTACAGCGGCAGGGGCGGGGCCTGATGATCCCTGTGCGGGGCCTGCCGCAGCCGGTGCTCCCCCTTCCCCTGCAACTTGATTTTGGGCTGTCATTTCAGATACTCCGGGTAACCTGTCAGAAAAACCGCGTACTGGCGATACGCCAAACCATAGCGGGAAAGCATAGTTGATTCCGCGCTAGCGGCATCCCTGCCCAACGTGGAAAGCGCATCCTGTCCCGCGATGGATCGCGTTATCGTATCGTCTTGATTTTTGTAACGTCTTGCGAAGCTTGAATTTTCTGCATAGGGAATTTCATATTGAAGCTTGCGCAGATATGGTGAATTATTCATGGTGACACCGCCGCAAAAGGATTAGTTGTTAGGTCTAATGGTGCGCTTGCGTCTGTTGGTGAGCTACCAAACCAATCATTAGCTCCGCCGCCAATGTTGCCTTTATAATAATCTGGCGAAAGAACGGTTCCCGCCCCAATTACACCGCCATTTATGTCATACGTGCTAGGCTTGATATATGACGAGGATACGTCAACGATTCCGGCAGGGATTCCAGTATCATTTGGTTTCTGTCCGTAATCATAACCAATTTTAGGAAAAATATCTCCCGTGCTCCGTTGAGTAGGCGCCGCATCTGTAGGCTTGGAACCGCCCGGAAGAATTATGCCTTTCAGAATGTCGAGAATCCCCTTTACAGCCGCTCCTCCTGTAGCTCCTCCAATAACTCCAATTGCGGCCGCACTTTTAGCTCCTGATGCATTGATATTTGCAACTCCCAATTGAGTATTTGCATTTATCCCCGCAATGTTAGTTAAAACGGTTCCTTGAGCAGCTTGAATTTGTGCGGCAAGTTGCGCTTGAGCAAGCGCGGATTGTGCTTGAATTTCCGCCGCCAATGCGGGGTTGCTTGTGCTTCCCCCTTGCCCGCTTGTAGCTCCCATGCTAGGCATTGATGCAGCTTGCTTGTTTTTCATATATAAAACAAGAGCCATCACGGAAGCAATTGCGCCCGCGATATAGAGCATTGTTTTTTTCTGTTCTGGTTCCATTAGTAAATTGCTCCCCTCTTCCACGGGGACGGCTGAGTAAATTTAGGAGATTGCGACATAGGAACGTCCCCACGGAATCCAAGCGGGATCTGAAAGATAGGCGCAGGCATATATCCAGCGGTCCCTATTTGTCCCCATGCATCCTCAAAGTGAAACGGCCCCGGTTTATAGCTTTGGAAACCGCGTGAGAGTGCTACTCCCGAACGCTGAAAGACGTTCCCATAATCGCTATTGATCGGAGAGAAGTATTCACTTTGGTTATAGTTGGGGATATATCCATTGGCAAGCGGATTTTTGCTAGCCATAGATGCACCTAAAAACTAGCGCGTGTGATTTGCACGTCGGGGAAGTTGACTTGTGCGCCCTGTAGCACGCCGAAAAGTCCTCCCGTATTCTGCCCAATTTGCGAGATAACACTCCCCGCCTGTTGAGCATTGAAAAAGATATAGAGCGCAATAAGCCCAAAAGCCGCAAGCGCAATGCGTTCGACTAGGATCATACTTCCCCTTTTTTTCTCGCGTTGAGAATCAAGACGAGCAAGAGCACGCCCAAAAGGGCGGCTCCTGCCCGTGGAAATTGTGACATGATAACGAGCACAAGCAAGAGCGCCAATCCTGCTAGCCAAAATGGAGGAATTTGGTTCATTTGGTCGCTCCCATTCCAAGCGATTTTAATGCCTCTTGCCAAACTACGGATTGCGGCTGATTCAGCATATCAGACTTAGCGGAACCGCTTGCAGAAGTGCTAGCGGTTCCTGCTTTTGCTTGTGTAGTTCCTCCGCTCCCCGGACTCGCTTTTATCATTCCCAATGCAGCCGCAAGCGCGGGGAATCTACCTGTTGCACCGATCCAGATTATTAGACTCCCAATGATGATAAAAACGAGTCCGTTTAGAGATTTCATTTTACGCCGCCATAACCCAATTCTTAAGCGCAGTAATTGGCACCTTGGAAAAGAGGAATTTCATCAGCGGCAACCCAACAACTGCCGCGAGTGAAATCAAAATGACGTTGTAGAACGAAACGCGAATGTTCTTAAATTCTTCCTTCCCGTCAAGCTGATGCCCAACGAACATCAGAACGAAAAGCAAACCTACGAACGTAGCACCTGCTACAAGCATTGAAGAGGAACCGCCGAGAGTGTCAGGACTCACCGCGCCCGGCGCTTCCGCGCTATCTTCTTTCGATGGAGAACCGGGAGTGTTTGACATAGCAGAAGCGCGGGAACCAAGCGATGAGCTAGAGCCGCTGTTGAGCCACGGGTAAACGTTTCCCCCAGGAGTCGAGTTAATCATTCCACTCATTTTCTTATCTCCTGTTTAAGCAAGCCGCTGAGTGAATTCGCGGATCGTATCGAGGAAATTGTTACCGCTACCGAGAACCGCCGCCGGATAAATTCCAACGATAGACTCAAGCGTGGAAATCTGTTCAGAGTCGATAACATCGCGGAAATCACCCGCCGCATTGAGATCCGCAGCGCGCCACCAGTCGTGATAAAATGCGCCGCGTGGAACTTTGTGTCCGTAACGCATATTGGAGAGCCAACGGTTCATGCTTTGCGTCATGCGGTAAATTTCGTCGGTTTTGTTGACGCGAATAACCAAATCAGTAGCAAGGCCCGTGCTCGTCACGCCATTGATTTGCACAGAATGAATAATCCGCTGAATCTGACCCATGCGGGGAACCGTGTAAACCTGATCCCCAACGGCGGCGATTGCCTGCCGCTCCTGCACCCAACGGTGAACGATATACGGGGGAATGTCAACGAGATCTGGATTTGGAACCTCATAATAGAGATAATGAACCCGCACGCCGTTTGCATTTCCAAACGCCGTTCCCGTGAGAGTCGCACCCGGTTCAAAAAGATCTGTAAGGTCACCAAATTGCAAATCGAGAGTTGCACGAATTTCCGGCGCCTGCAAGTTGATAAGCCCAACGTTGAAGTTAAGACCATCATTCATTGCAATCGGAATCCAATACGCAAATACAAGCGGTGAAAGCGCAAGAGGAACCGTGGCAAGCCCTGAGAATACGGCAGGGTCCGCCGTCCGCTCAAGAGGAGCGGGAAGAGAAGTGTTACCGTCCCCCCCAAGATCAGCCGCAAAATTGAATGACATTGCTTGATTGATGAGATTGATACCGTGCCCGGAAACATCAAAAATTTGCGATGCACCAATATTCAAATTGACAGAAGCGCGGCGCAAAATATTGAAGAATTGATCCGAGAAATTTCCGGTATCCCCTGCCGTGCGCGAAAGTCCTCCCGCAATCTGGATATGGATTCCCGCGAGATAACCGACACGCGGTAGCTCAATGGATACCCTTCCGTTTGGTGTAAACGGAACATCAGCAACCCTCTGAATTCGCTGACGAGCATTACCACGGAAAGGGAATTTGGTACGTGTAGCAGCCATGTTAAAAAATCCTCCGATTTTTTGTTGCATTCTCTCTATGCAACTTTTTTACTTCTGAGAGAGAGTGTGATAGCGGGGGTTGACAAATCTTCGTCTGCCTTGACGAAGTAGAAATATCGCTTGGGTAATCTTCCAATTTCCTCTTGAGCAAGCCCAATGCTTTGCTCTACTTTCCTCCGGTCCCCTTCCATGTTCAGGCGGAAAATATACCAATTCTCACTCTCCGACATAATGACGGTAGGAATAAGCATTGGTCTTTGTGTCGCTGAAAGTAACCCAATTCCTCGCTCTCTTCCGCGTGTCAAAATAGAGTGATAATGCGGAGGAATGTCATTCCGATATGAAACCGCATAAACCTCGTCTACATATGTATAAGTATTTTTGCGTCTGTAGACAATTTCAAAAAATCCATCAATGCAGGCTTCATCACGCAATTCATGCGCTTCCGGTGCGTATATAATTTTTTCTGCTTTAGATTTGCAAAAGTCTTTTAGCGTGGTAACGCGTTCAAACTCCGGCCATTGTAGCAATCCCTTTGGGTCAATCGCTGCAACCCATCGGTAAGGATCTAAAAGCAATTTAGCAAGCGTAGATTTTCCGCTGCCCGTCATGCCTACCAATACACCGCGCCCGGTAGCGGGGATGTATAACTCGTCAAGATTCGTTGGACGAAAGAGCATGAATTGGTAAAACCTCTGCTTCGATTAATTGAGACTTTTTTGCGTCCTGTTGCAGCTTCCAAACTTGACCCGCAAAATCGAGAATGCCATTAGCAATATTCTCCGCACCTTGCTCTGTCATATTATCAAGGGATGACGTAATCAAGGGGAGGAGCATTTTTAAGGTGGCCGGGAGGGAAACTTTGTCTACCGTTTTCGTTAGCTCCCGTTTCAGGAATTCCGGCAGAGTCTCGGAAAGTCTCACCTGTAACCCTTGAATCTCTTTCCTCCGAACGAATCGGAATTGGAGCGGGAAAGCGTGAACGCTTCCGCTGTTTTTCAATCTCGATAGAGAGTGCAATTCTTGGGTAAGTAATTACCGCCCCAAAACCAACCAATGCAATCCACGGTAAATACTTATCAAACTTCTGCACAATTTTCGTCTTGGTTGCAAGCGGAACCGTATTAATGCATCCTACGGTAACCTTACCAAGTTTTTTCGCTTCCTCTTGAGTAAGTTGCCAATGATCTTCTTTCCGTGCAAATTTTGCTAACTCGAAAAGCGAGGAATATGCAAGTGAAAGCAGATCATCAATTTTCGGGGCTTTCCCTTCTTGCATCCCCGGAAAAATATCTTTCCAATCTACATATTCAGGAATAGCTTCTTGAGTCGCCCGCCCCCGCTTTTGCGTTCGGGGGGAGCTACTTGTTTCGCTTCCGGTTTGACCGCTTCCGCCTTCGGCGGTTCTGCGATAACTACAGCGTTCGCAGATGCAGTCTCGCCCGTGCCTTCCCCTTCGTCCGGTGTAATCGGTTCCTCCGCTTCCGCTTCCGCTTCCAACGTCGCTAGACGTTCCTGCATCGGGGATATTTCCGCTCGAATCGTTTCCCGAATCCCTGCTAGCAGGCGGTCCGTTTGAGATGCCGATTCCTTCGCTTCTGATGCCGCTTGTTCCGCTCGTTCCACCGCCGCCCCCGTCTGTATTGCCGCTTGAATCATCGTCTCCGCTTGGGGCGGTGGAGCCTGAATTAAGGGCAAGGCGGGCGAGGAAAGCGCGGGCGGAATTTGTGTCACTACTTCCGTTTTTATCTCCGCCATTTTCTGATTCCTTTTCGGTCATTTTTCTAACCCTATTTTCCCTCTTTTTTACGCCGTAGCAGTTGGAACAATCGAACGCTTATTGAGCCACCAAACGAGTCCCGCGACTGCCGCCAACGCAATCCACCAACCATGCTTTTCCATTTTTTCCTCCCTTGCTAAAAAAGCATTTGTTGCTTTTTTGCAAATGTAATATGTTCCTGAAATTGCAAAACCATTTCCGCTTGATCTTCACGGGTAGCTTTCCCCATAACCAAATCATACGGCACGTCATACGGGAAAGCAATTCTCCAATTTGCACGCGCTGCCGGAGTGACAAGTTGAAAGCATTGCTTACAGAAAATTTTGTTGATTGTAACGAGATTATTGCAGGGTAGAATTTTATCTTTTTCGCTTCCGTTGTAGTGACAAAAATCACTCACGATTTATTCTCCTTCATCCTCTTCAATGTTCACGCTTGCGAATGGGAGCGTACTTGGATAGCTTAGGTTAGTCTCAGGAAATCGCAGCGGACTCGATAACGCATTTTGTGTGTTCCAATTGGCAAGTTTATCCACCGCGAACATTCTCCGTGTATTTTGGAAGGGGCGAAGTGTTTTTTCAGTACGTACAAAACGCAACCTATCGGCGGAATAGACATTTGGAAAGTGTATCGCCATAGAGTGAGTGACAAAAGTAGTAAACGGGTAGGTATATTGTTGCCGTGCATTTAACCCCTCTGTTATGTCATTCCAAGTTATATCCTCCTCCGCCGTTCTTTCGTCTTTTACGGCAGGGAGTCCGCGTGTCGCGCTCTTGCTCTTTCGCGTCTTATTGTCTTGATGATAAAATCCGTTCATTAAAATTAGCAACTTGTCTGCCTGTTCTGATTTCCATGAACCAAGTGAGCTATTGCACGAAATGGGAAGTTTAGTTCGCGAAAAAACGCTATCAGTTGCGAACGAGAGCACGCTCTTTTCTCTTCCCAAACTTGCACGTAGTAACATGGAACGCGATAGCGACGTAATCCACCCTGCCCACGGTACACAACGGAACGGGGAATTTCCGACACGTTGGGCAAGTTTTCCATATATGGAATTGAGCGCGATCTTGATTGCATATTCCCCAGGATTACCATTTCTTTTGAGCATATTCCGCAATTGATAGAGTTGCGGTATTTCTTTTTGAAAGACACTTGGCGCTCCTATTTTCTGATACCAAACTTCGTGAAGTTTGATATCGTTTCCGAACATTGCTAATGCCGCGCTAACTTCCGGCTGCCAATACCATCCTAATCCGTTGAGCGGGTAGAAAATTCTGCCTTGAGAATCACGCCACGGAAAGGGACCAAACGGAGAACTATTTGGCACGTTCCATTCTACCAAGTAAACCGCTTGCGGCCCGTGCTCAACTCTCGGGCGACGTTTGCGAATCCAATTGCTTCCATAGTCAATTTGACAAAGTTGTGAAAGCGCAAAAGGATACGCTGAATTTATATCGTATGAATGCACGTTCTGAAATGTACCAATTCCCATATTCTCGAAACGTCCCCCATAGTAAGAACAATCCCACGCTTCCCATAACCCGCGCGGGCATTCCCATTCCTTCAATACGGGGAAGTCCTGATGCGCGTTCATTCCGTTTCTACCTAGTACGTACTCCGCTACTGCACCGGGACCGTGCCATTTTTTCAACGCGATATTCTGAGAGAGAAAAATCTCGTTAAGTTTATCGCACAACTTGACGAGCCATTTTACCTCTAATTGGTTGTATCGTCTGATGGTAGACAAGTCTCGTTTTCTGAATCGTGACCGTCGTTTTTTTCCCTCAATAATTTCTCGTGGTACGCTTCCCAGAAAACCTTTGCAAGCATTAACAAAACTTCCTCCGAAAAAAGTGAAGACGTCGAATAGTGTAAAACTGCTTCGTGCATTACTCCCGTCCCCGATTCGTCGAAGCTTAAAAATTTTACGTGGTATATATAAGATCTCATAATTTTTCCATTTTACAAAATCCTTGTCTTCAGAAGTAAAAATCTTACTAAGAGTTTCATCGTCCAAATCGCGAAAAATCATGTTCACGTCGTATGTAGTTACGTAACCAACAAAAACAGGATCAATATGATGAAGCTCCCGATTCCGCAAAAGTAACCAATTAAAAACGCTAATAGTGTCGAGTCCGTCAAGGTTGAGAATCTCTCCGCCTTCGGAGTCTTGAATGAGACAATATTTTTCATTGATTCCTTCACCGTCTAAGCCGACGAATTGCATTCATTGTTTCCTACGCTGCCAATGAAGAATTTGAACAATCATCACAGAACGCGAAATAAAAACATTCTTGTTTTGTTTAATGAATTTTTGTGCTTCTTCTAGTTCTGCAAACGTTCCCCATAATATCCATTGCCCGTAAATATCTTCACCAATAAAAACAGCATATTTATTTGTTGCTTCTATAACTGTAAACCTATTTTCTTCTAACACGAATCCTCCGCGCTGCACGCTTGCGAGAATGCACAATGCGCACCGCTTTTTTACGCTGTAGCTTTATCGTTTTTGGATATACAGGTATGATAAATTCTCCCTCTTTTGTCTTGCGTATTCCAGGCATCAGGACGCGTCTAGTTTTCTCATCATGATATTCCTTCACCGCCTTTTTAAAGTATTGCCTGCCCTTGATTCCCTTGCGAGAATACCGCCGTGCATACTCAATCTGCCCCGGTGTCATAGTCTTAGATGCATCGGGAAAATAGCTTGCTATCTTGTAGTCTGATGGAGCCATCTTTCCAATTGCCTTTTTCACTTGCTTCAAGCGTGCATCGCTGATGCTATAGTCGCGCCCTGCATTAGCAAGAGCGGAGAGAGTCTTAGGATCTATACGCAATTTTTTCCCCGCTTGCGCATATGAACCGTATAGGAATTGAAAAGACTCAAAAAACTCAGGGGTTTTTGTGAGTGCAACTATTCGAGCATCGGAGAGTTTAGGCATACAATAAAAAAGGGGGAGCGTTTCCGCTCCCCCTTGCTCCCTTCTCTTTCGAGATTTTGGTTACTCTGATTCCGGTTCAGGATCGGGAACCGACACCGTGTCAAACGCTTTGTAATTCTTCCCCTCAACTTCACTCCGCACCGAAACGAAACACTTACCAACCAATTGATCCCCCGGAAAACTTGCAAACTGATTAAACAGCATCGTATTTAAAAGCAGCGTGCAATGATCCCCCGTGTCGAGATCCTTCACGGGACAAGTGAACGGCGGCTCCATCGAGGAACCGGCGCGCTTTGGTTGCTTGACGGGCAAACCCAAAACCTTGAAATACTTTGGCACTCCATCTTCCCATTTCCAAGACGATGAAGTAACAGGCTTCGCATCCCCCGCGCTGATGCCCTTGCGCGCAAGGTAATCCATGAGATGCGCTTCTGATGCAGAGACTCCTCCCGACGTGGTAACTTTTCCGGCCGTTTTCTTGATAGGCATATTAACCCTTTTTTCCTTTCGCTTTTGCGTGTTCGATGAGAACCATTCTGCAATAGTGAGCAATTTTCATGATTGGCTCTTGATCTGTTGCAAGTCTACTGAGAGAACGATACGCGGATTTGGGAATGTCAATTCGATTTATTGTCTTGGTTTCCTCCGTTTCAATTTCGAGCGTTTTTTCTTGGTTCGTTTTTGGACGCTTGATTGGCATTTTTCATCCCCCCTTCCCTGCCCTAGATGTTCTTCCCATTGTGCTACTTTGGGAGATAAGCAATCCTCTTCGATTTCACGAGGAACAAAGTTGGACATTCGAGGATTCCATTTCTCATCTATTAGACTCTCGTAAACTTCCCAAAAAAGATTCCTCTCTTCTGTGATTGTGCAATCAGGAGCAAGGTTTGCGCGAAGGGAGGAAATGCTCCCCCCGTATCGCGGTGGTTCCCTGTTAGCTTGAACAAATGCAGAATAATTCACTTCTGCAATTGAATCTTGATTAGCTCTTGCTTCCCCGAGAACGTGCGGCCCGCTCTTATTGCATCCAGGATCAATATCGCAAACGCGCTTCGGTAAATTAGCAATTCTCTTTCGATAGATTTTGAGAAATAACCAATCAATGAAATTTGTCATTTGCTAACCTGATGCAATCTCAATTGCAGCTTACCATTAGTTGACGTGGTATCTTCCCCCGCTCCATGATGATTAACCGCCACGTCTACAATATCATCACGTCTTAGTTGTATCATTCCGCCTGTAGCAATTTGCATAGTTTGATTGTTGATTTCTGTGACGCCGCTAAAATTGGCGCTTTCAACGGGTATTGTATTGACACGCAAAAGCACGTCTAAAACTCCGCCTGTTTTTCCCATCACTCCGCCGCCATAGGAAAAATCATATTGCCCCGATTTGGTAACTGTAATGCTTGACAAAACAACGTCCCCGCCATTGAGAGGAATGAAGATGCCTTTTTCGCTAGAATCATGTAAGAAAATTTCGCAACAAAAAATGATGATTGCTAATGTTGATTTCATTTGCTAACCCTGCCTTTCCTGATTTGCATTGTCTCCCCATCCCCGCGCCCGCGTCAAGCGGAAAAGGTCACGGG
>ODAK010002984.1_pt1 | contig 17670 bp, 17 predicted proteins | sample 1539591 | NCBI WGS metagenome assembly ODAK01 (sample SAMEA3539303, study PRJEB22396) | soil metagenome | biome: tundra; feature: field; material: soil | place: USA | collected 2010-05 | depth 0.15 m
TGCCCATGGGGGCGTCGGTGTGAATCCGAAGTCCCTCGAACACGGCGACGAGGAGCACTCCGAACGTTCGTGAGTTGTGCGATGGGCTCTACCAATGACGTTCGGCACCTCGTCGATCGCGGTGTCGATGGATTGATTATTCGCGAATCGAAATCGTCAATCGGTTGTGATGGATGAGAATGAGAGGAAGTGGAAAATGATCTCGACTTCGTCACTGCCCAACTAGCTGAAGCTGGGTTCATAGCCGCGCGCGACGAGGCTGAAGAACTGCTCGAATGCTCGCACGACGATGACAACGTCCTGGCGTCAATGATCGATCGGCGAATGCGAGGTGAACCACTCGCCTGGATCACGGGTTCCGCGACGTTTTGCGGAGTGAAGATTCGAGTCGAGCACGGCGTGTACGTTCCGCGCTGGCAGAGTGAAGGGCTCGCACGCTTAGCCGTCTCACGTCTCCCCGAGCGCGGGACGGCCATCGATCTTTGTACCGGATCCGGGGCAATAGCGGCGACCCTTCTCACGCATCGGCCGAACGCCCGAGTGGTCGCTTCAGATCTCGATGAACGGGCGGTCGCGTGTGCGACTTCCAATGGAGTGGAGGTCTACGGCGGCGACCTCTTCACGCCACTTCCCCACGAACTCTTCGGCGAAGTCGACGTCGTGGTGGGTGTCGTGCCATACGTTCCCACTCCGAGCCTGTCGTTCTTGCCGCGCGACACCTTCATCTTTGAATCACGCACGTCGTATGACGGCGGCCCTGACGGACTCAATATCCTGCGTCGCGTCGTACGAGAAAGTCCGCGCTTCCTTCGATCTGGGGGCTGCTTGTTGGTCGAATTGGGTGGAGAACAAGCTGAACTTCTTCAGAGAGAGTTGACGAGATTTCGTTTCATTGACGTCAAGCTCTTGACCGATGATGACGGTGACGTCAGGGGCCTCGAGGCCACGCTGTCTGCGTAGCCGAGTGAATCTCATCCGAACGGCGTATTCGGTGACCAATTTTCGTCCTGTCGACGAGCCTCGGGGATCGACGTGGGGTGCTAGTACGAGTTGGGTCCTAGTGGTTTCCCTGCTTTCCTTGTGTCGCGGATTAAACGAAACTGTCGGCAGGTTTTCACAGACACGGGCACGCGGAGGTAATCAAGGCAATGAACCAAGCCCTGCGCGTCGCTTGGTATCGCAACCGTGCATGTTTTCGACAACGATTGACGAGTCTCGTGACGATGGTGCTGCTCATCGGCGCAATCGGAGGGCTGGCTCTTGCCTCGGTCGCGGGCGCACGGCGCACCGAATCATCGTTCCCGACGTACCTCGCCAGTACAAACCCGTCCCTCGTTGGCGTCTTCACGCGCTACGACGATCCCGGCTTGGGGGTCAACACCGGGTATGACCCACTGATACAGAAAGAGGTTGCGCGCTTACCGCTCGTCACGAGGCTGACGTCCGGAATTATTTTCGACGGCAACATCAACCTCCCGGCGATCAAGGGAACCCATTCGAACGTGCTCGCCGGCGAGACGCCGCCCACCTTCATCGGGAGTTTCGACGGTGAGTTTTCCAAGGTGGACCGCGTCTCACTGGTGAAGGGAAGGCTCGCCGATCCCAATCGGCCAGGTGAAGCCGTTATGAACGTCCAGGCGGCGAATGAGATGGGCCTGAAGATTGGCTCGGTTATCCAGATCCCGGTTTACACCGACGCCCAGACTCGGTCCGCGAGAAGTGACTCGAAACTCCCCAAGCCATTCCTGGTCGCCAGTGTGAAGATGGTGGGCGAAGTAGCTCTTTCCAACAACATTGTCGAGAGCGATTTCGACGCGCTCGGTTCAGCGACCGTGATCTTCTCGCCAGCGCTCACTCGCCTCCTATCTACGAATTGTGCCACCGGCACCGAAACGTGGCTTCAACTGCGTGGTGGGAACCGAAGCGTCAAACGAGTGATTTCGGAAGTTCTTCATGTCGATCCGATCGCTAATTCTTTCGGCGGCGATCAACTCACGTCGAGCTTCGTTCCCGCCGTGCAACAAGCGATCGAACCCGAGGCGATTGCGCTCGCCGTGTTCGGCGGAATCGCCGGACTCTCGGTCGTACTTATCATCGCCCTGATGATCGGACGTTTCCTTCGAGTGGAAGCCGAGGAGACGGGAACCCTACGTGCGCTCGGCGCGAGCAGGCGAACGATGCGCTTCGACCAATTAATCGGCGTGTTCGGCGCGATCTTCGTCGGTGGACTCACGGCGGTCGCAACGGCGTTCGGGCTCTCGTCATTGAGTCCCATTGGACCCGTCCGACCGGTCTATCCGCATCGGGGCGTTACATTCGATTGGACCGTGCTCGGATTCGGTTTTCTCACGCTCGTGATCCTCTTGGGCGCCTTCGCGGCACTCGCGGCGAATCGAGGAATCAGAAGGATCACCTTGAAGAGCGCACTGCGACCGCCCAAACGTGAGCCGCTACTCGTGCGTTCCAGCGCCAACTCTGGGCTACCAATATCCGCCGTGACGGGCGTTCGTTTCGCACTGGCATCCGGAGAGGGCCGTAACGCAACTCCAGTGCGATCAGCGATACTGGGCACGGTCCTCGCCGTCACGGTTCTCGTGACCACGCTCACCTTCGGCGCCAGCCTTGACGGGCTCGTGTCTCGTCCTCCGCTGTACGGATGGAACTGGAACTACGCGATAATGGCGGGCTTCGCCGGGGCCGAGGATCTTCCCGCGTACCAAACCGCGTCGTTTCTCAACCGTGACCCGGACATTCAGGCTTGGTCAGGCGTGTTCATCATCGGCGCCAATCTCGACGGTCAATCGGTGGCGATGCTGACCGAGAGGCCCGGCGCACGGGTGGCGCCACCGATACTTTCGGGTCACAGCCTGAGCAAGAGCGACGAGGTCGTCCTTGGTTCGACGACGTTGGCCGAGCTCCACAAGCACGTTGGTGACACGGTGACGCTTTCCAACGGCGTCTCCAAGCCATCCACGTTGCTCATCGTCGGCACAGCGACGATGCCGGCGATTGAGGATGGCCTCGGCATGGGATCCGGAGCATGGGTGGCAACGAGTGACTTTCCCACGTCACTTCTCAATCTTCAAGACGCGCCAATCTTCGGCCCGAATGCGATTCTGGTTCGCACGCGCCCGGGGGTCACAGCCGCTGCGGCCCATCGCTCCCTCGAAAAGGTCAACCGAGAGATCAACGCGGTTCCCAAGGACGGTGGCCTCGCCGGTGGGGTGGTCAAGGTGCTTCGCCCCGTGGAAATCGTGAACTTCCATTCAATGGGCACGACGCCCACCGTCTTCTCTGCGTGCCTCGCACTCGGGGCGATCGCGGCTCTCGGCTTCACCCTGGGTGCCTCGGTGCGACGACGACGGCGAGATTTGGCTCTTCTCAAGGCGTTGGGTTTCACGCAGCGACAACTCGCTTCGTCGATTGCCTCACAGGCAACGGTCGCCGCCGTGTTCGGCGCCGTCTTTGGCATACCGATCGGTATCTTCATTGGTCGTCAACTCTGGTTCATCTTCGCCCGGAGCATCGATGCCGTCCCGGATCCGTCCATACCGGTGTGGTCCATCGTGTTCGTCGGCGTGGGAACGATCCTCTTCGCCAACGTCGTCGCCGCGATACCTGGTCGGATTGCAGCACGGACCTCGACCGCCCTTGTTCTTCGAACCGAATAGGCGCTCGAACGTGACTGCTGGCGAAGCGATCAATGTCGTGACGAGGTAATCCAGCGCGAAACCACAATCAGCTCGATTGGTCATGTCTGAAAATGTCGTGACACTCTCGTCCGGCGTAGTACACGAGGACGAAGCCGGCGCTCGGATCGGCCCACCACCAACCGAACCCGGCGTTCAGCACGAGTCCGATCAAGACGGCCGAGGCGAGAATTCCGTCGACGAGGGTCACGCGACCCTCCGCTTGCAGGACACGATTGTCAAGCGCCCTACCCGTGCGTGACTTACCAGCGGCCAAGGTGAACATCGCGACCGCGGTCATCGCGGTCCACACGATTCCGACGACGCTGTGGCCCGCCCGGTGATTGGTGGCGATGACGATCACTCCTTGGACGACGAGATACGTCGCGAGAAGAGCGAACGCCACGCCGATGAATCGCAACGCCCGACGCTGTCGCAGTTCGTTCGTCCCCTTGAGTTCCCAGATGACGACTACCGACGCACCGATCTCGATGAGACTGTCGAGACCGAATCCCGCGAGCGCCACGGACCGCGCGGCGAGCGCCGACCACGCCAAGATGAAGATCCCCACGACGTTCCATCCGAGCGTCGTGTATTCCAGACGCAGTCCTACGCGCAGGAGACTCACACGGTTCGAGGACGGCACGTACCGATTGTCCCATGCGTTTCGAAAGATGCGGCGTGGCCATGGCCACTCAATGGGACAATGTAGGAATGCCGACCAACGCGAGTGGAACTGAGGGTCCGTATGGCTGAGGGCCGGGGCGTCTCGGATCACTCTCACTCGGTCTCCCCGACGGGCGACATGCGCTATGTCCTCGTCGCGCTCGGACTTATCTCGATCTTTCTGATCGGCGAGGTGACCGCGGCCATCCTCGGACATTCACTGGCGCTTTTCGCCGACGCCGGTCATATGGTGACCGACGTTGCCGCGCTCTCGCTCAGTGTCTGGGCCATTCGGCTGGCGAAACGACCGGCCGAGGGTCGTTGGACGTTCGGTCTCCAGCGGGCCGAGATACTTTCCGCGGCGGCCAGCGGTGTCGCGCTGTTCGCGATGTCCTTGCTGATCGTCGTCGGCGCCATCGAGCGACTCGTGAACCCTCATCACGTACGGGGAGGCCTGGTCCTCGTCGTCGCGGTGGTCGGCGCCTTCATCAACGTCCTCGCCACGTGGGTACTCTCCAAAGCAAACCGCCAAAGTCTCAACGTCCGTGGCGCCTACGTGCACATCGTGACGGACCTCTACGCGTTCATAGGGACGGCGATCGCCGGGCTCGTCATCGTGCTCACGGGGTGGAACCGTGCGGATTCGATCGCGTCGCTCGTCGTCGTTGGCCTGATGACGTACGCGGCGTGGGGACTGCTCCGAGACGCCGGTCGCATCCTGCTCCAAGCGGCGCCAGAAAGCTTGCAACTCGCAGAAATCCGCTCGCATCTCTGCGGCGTTCCTCACGTGCTCAACGTTCACGACCTCCACGTGTGGACCGTCACCTCGGGTTCACACACGGTGTCGGCGCACGTCATTGTCGAGGATCACTGCTTCGACACCGGCCAAGCACCCCAGATTCTTGACGCGCTCCAACGCTGTCTGGTGGAACACTTCGACGTCACCCACGCCACGTTTCAGCTGGAGCCCTCATCACACCTGAACCATGAAGGAAAGTTGCACCCCTGAACCGCGGGCGCCCTTGACAGCGTTTCCCACGTCGCGTCGTAGAGATCCATTTTGGCGATTCCTCCGTATAACTGACGTGATCAGTATGAGGATCCGTCGATGAAGCTACGTTTTCCATCGGGGACCCTTGCGCGTTCGACGCCTGATCAGGTTCACTCCCCGACAGGTTGGCGTCTCGGGAGATTCTTCGGCGGCGCACTTCTGTTCGTCACCGGCGCGATACATCTTGATCTCTATCTCACTGGGTATCAGACGATCCCTACCATTGGATGGCTCTTCCTCTTCCAAGTCATCGGCGCTTTCACCCTCGCGTTCGCGGTGATGGTCGCCAACAGCCGAATGGTGGCGGCGGCCGGAGCGGGATTCTTGATGTCGACGCTCGTGGGCTACCTCGTATCACTTCGAGTCGGACTCTTTGGCTTTCGCGAGATTCGCACGAGCGCGGGAATCCTCGCCGGAGTGATCGAGATCGTCGGATTCGCGGTGCTCGCTTCGTTCGCGTTGCGCCCTTATCGTCCGGTGGCGCCGGTGCGTGACCGTCAGCCACTCCTGAACCGGAGAGTGATGACCCTCGCGGGGCGATGGGTCGCGGTGGCCCTCACGGTTCAGGCGGCGGTAACCCTTGGTCTGTTGCTCTCCACTGCCCGTGTGTCATCCACGAGTTCCGGTGGTTCGGTCGTCATCGTCAAGGCGGTCGAAGTCCACGGCGTCGAAGTACTCACGAACGCCCGCGGCTACACCCTGTACTGGTTCGCGCACGACTCTTCCAGCGCGTCGCACTGTTACGGGACGTGCGCGGAGTACTGGCCACCGGTGCTCGGAACACCGTCGACTGGCGTCGGTGTTACCGGGTCACTCGCCACCGTGAAACGACACAACGGTGCGCTGCAGGTCACCTACGACCGACATCCGCTCTACACCTACGTTGGCGACGCCTCCCCCGGCCAAGTCAGTGGAAATCACGTGAACCTGAACGGTGGCTGGTGGTACGAAATGAAGGAATCGAACTAGCCGATCCGGCGCAGTGCGCAGACCGTTTGGATGTTCGCCATCACCACACGCCGGGCACCAACCTCCATCGGACTCGCATCCGGTACTCGTCGTAACGACTGGATGCGCTGAGGAGTCGCTCTTCGACGACGGCTCGACCGACGTTGCAGCTACAGATGAATGTCACGACCATCGCGTTTCGCCACGAGAGGCTTTGCAGTAAGTACCCGATCTGGAGGAAGAAGTAGGCGGCGTAGATCGGATGACGGACAATCGCATACGGTCCGCCCTGTTTCAATCCCCGATCGGCGGCGGCGAATCCGAATGATCGACCCAGCGCGAAGAAGGACGCCACGCAGATGACGAGACCGATCATCTGGACGTCGAAACCGGCGACAACGCCCCAGTGTGGGTGGGCACCCGAGGGACGCAACATCACGCCACCGAACGTGCCCCCGAAGGCGAGGAGCCAATCGATCGGTCGCTGACTCACCACCAGCGCCGGGCGCCTGACCAGGTACGCGGCGGCGACCCACAACTCTTCGAAGAAGAAAATGGCTCCTATCAATGAGTGCGTGCGCTCGTAGTACTCGAATCCCGCTCGTGCGAAAAGCGCCGCGCCACACGCCGCGACGAGGTTGGCCCCGATGCGAATGAACAGGACCGACCGAGGAGATCGCGGCACCCGGAGCGCTTCGCGAAGCGTTCGAGGTCTGTGGGCCTCGATCAACTCGTGGGTCATATTGGCTCGCTCGGGTGCGCGCTCTCGCTGGCGAGCGATCCCAATCATTCCGGGGTCAATCGTTTCGAATGACTGAACCGGCGCTCAATGAGTGCGTCGACACTCGCTCGACCCGGACCGAGGAAGACGATCACGAGCGCCATGACAGCGAGCGCCATATTGAACTCATATCCCGGCGTCAACGACTCGGAATTGATCCCATTCGTCCACGTCACGGTGATCATCGCCATCACCTGGTCCCCGAAAAGGGCGAGCCCGGCCAGCCGCGAAAACACTCCGAGAGCGAGCGCTATTGCTCCACCGAACTCGATGGTGCCGCCCAGAACGGCGAAGAAGCCGCCCGGGTGGAGATGGGCGGTGTTCGAGAAGAAGAGGGCCGTTCGATGGATTCCCGGTCCATTGAATGCGCCGAAGAGCTTCCCCGCGCCGTAGTAGATGAAGATCCAGGCGAGGGCGATGCGCACGGCGGCGAGAGCGAGGTCACTCGCCCGAGATGAGGGACGGGTCGTGAAGATCATCGACGCCAAGGAGCGGCCACGTCGTCGGGCTTCGTCGTTCAACGCATCACCCTCGCGGTGTTCCGCGATTGTTGAGGGTCGTCGGGCGAGAGTCAACCGTGTCGAAACCTGCTCCGGTACGGTCCCGAACTTCGTTGTCGAAAGACAGGACTGCCAAGCGATCAGTCTCGGTCTCCGGAGGCGCGTCCAAAGGTCGAAAGGGACCAAGGAGTTGGGCGACGAGGACAGAAAAGTGTCGCGCGCGCAGCGCGCTCTGTTCGACGGCGAGTGGTCGACCGGGCAACCCGGTGTCAATTCGGATTGTCTCCTTCGTCGGGAAGACCGCGCGACCGGAGAGCTGATCCCAGATGGTGAGAGCGAAGCCGAGATTTACGTCCTGACGTCCCTCAACGCGGTGGTGGATTCGGTGATAGTTCGGACTACAGAAGATTCGGTTCAGTGGGCCAAAGCTCAGGTTCGTGTTCGAGTGCTCGAACGCCACCACCGCGGCGTAGACGACGAGCAACGTCGTGGTGACCGCACCATTGGCGACGAGAATTATTCCTGGGATCAGCGTGATGAGGTAGGACACGTGAATCAACGGATGCGTGCGAAAGACGGTGAGTACGCTCATGTCCTCTTGAGAGTGGTGAAGCTCGTGGAATCGCCACAGCATCCGAACGCGGTGATTCGCCAGGTGTGCGGTCCAGTTGCACGCGTCCATGGCCACGAAGATGAACGCGATCACGAACCAACGCGGCAAGAAACCGAATCGGGGCAGCACGATCCATGGAAAGGTCTTGGTGGCGACCTCGGCAAACGACAACGAGAGCGCCACGACCAACGGCACGACGAGCGTCGCGTTCAATACGGTGTAGAGAACGTCCTGTCGATATCCGCGGGCGAAGAACGATCGCCGTTGCGCCGGTCGCAGTCGCTCGATCACGAGGAACAGCACGAGGATCGCTACGGTCACCGGGCCGACGATGACCACTCGCAGATTCGTGATCGACGCGGCGAAACTAGTTCCTCCCCACCGACTGGACAGACCGATCGCGAGGAGGACAACCGCGACCGCGACGACGGAGAGCGCAGGCAAGTAAATCCGAGAAGACACTGATCGACGTCGGCTCGTTGTTCGAACGCGAGATTGGGGCGGTGACGCGGTATCCATTGAACTATTCGGTGCGGTGATGACGGACGACATGGTGGCCTCCTCGCTCACAAACTACGGTTTAGAACCCGACGCCGCCACCGCCGCCGCTGACGGTGGTCGTGGTGGTCGGCTTCTTCCCCGCGGGCTTGACGAGCACAACGTCGGACCACTTACCCCAGGTGTCAGTGGCGTTGCCCGTCACCTTTCCGGGGGCCTTGTCCTTGGAGAACCAGAACAGCGCCTTGCCGCCGTAGGTCACCTGAAGTGCACCTCCGGTGCCCTTGGTGGTCCCGAGCTTGGCGGCGTTCACGCCCGCGCCGGCGGTGGCTTTCGTGACGCCCTTGGGTAGGAGGACTTCAACCCAGAACTTCTGGCACGCGGCCGCGCAACTCACATTGTTCGGTTGCAGCGTATAGAGCGTCTTGCCGCTCACCAGGATTGTGCCGTACTTGGCACTCTTCGATGTCGAAATGACGACGCTCTTCGCATGGCTGTGCTCCGCTCCGGATGCGCCCGACACACCGAACGTGATCGCGAGACTTCCCGCGGCCAGGAGCGAAGCCGCTGCTCGAGCTCGTGGGTTCCAGCGCGATAGCGGTTCGTTCGATGTCTGTGTCATGTCGTAGGTCTCCTCGTGAAGTCGGATCTCGGGTGAAGGGGTGAATCGAGAGAATCGATGAAACGTCATAGGTCGAATCGTTGCAACTGCTTTTCTTTCATTTCGTTGTTGATCAGTACTACGGAGGGAAGGACCGAACGGATCACTTGGTGTGCGTGGGTCCATCCAACGACACACGAATCACTGGAGGGTCGTCGATGACGGCGTGGGAGAAACTTTGACGCGATCGTGACCGCACTTTGTCCGATTCGGGGACTCTCTTCGCGACAAATCTTCATAACACTCACCGCGGTCACGCAGCGAAGGACGCTCGAGCGATCACGGTGCCGTTTGCGTTCACGAGTTGGGCGGTGCGAACGTGACTTCCCGCCGCTTTGAGTGGCGCGATCCATGAGTCGTAGCCGTGCGCGAGGGTAAATTTCCCGACGGACTCGGTTCGGCCGTTGGCGAGCGTGACCTCGCACCACACCACGCCCGACAACCTTCCGGCGTCAACGTCCATGATCACCCACGAGGGACTCCCGGATGAGATGGTGACCTGTCCCACGTTCTGACCGTCAGACATCAAGCGGCCCGACGTCGGCCGCGCGGTCACGGACGGTTGGTTGGTACCGCCGTTCGACGTCACCAAGGCGTCCACCCCTAGTCCCACGACCGCCGCGAGCACCGCCGCCATTACCAACACGCTCGCTCGGCGTCGCCGGGTAGAGCGACGTCGAACATCGCTGCGGCGATACCTCTCGATGAGTCGAGTTTCGAAACCCAACGACGGTTCGGCCTCGGGAGCGAGCCACAGCATCGCGTCGGCCACGCTGGCCAATGATTCCAACTCCGCGTCGCAGTGCGCGCAGGTTTCCAGGTGGTCGAGGACGAGAGACCGGCTTCGCCCCGAGAGGGTTCCCAGGGCGAACTCGATGAGGTCATCGCCGATGGATTCGCACTTTGTGGATTCCTCCGGACGACGATTCATGGTGACTCCGTGACTGCGGCGTCGCGCAGCTTGGCGAGCCCCAACCGAATTCGACTCTTCGCCGTTCCCAGGGGTATCGCCTCGAGTGTCGCGACCTCCGCGACCGTCCTTCCGTACATGACCGCCAGGACGATCGCACGCCGTTGATCGATCGGGAGTGCGGCCAGAGCGGAACGCGCCTGAGCCACGGATTCCGACATCGCGGCAGCGTCGTCTGGCGAGCGTTCGTTGCTGACGAGGGCGAGGAATGCGCGGTCTTCGGGTGCCGTCGGAATTGGTCGACGAACCCGCACCGCGTCGATGGCGAGATTTCGGGTGATTGTCAGCGTCCACGTCGCGACCGACCCGCGACGCGCGTCGTACACGGCAGCGTGACGCAAAATGCGTATGAACGCCTCTTGGGCGACGTCTTCAGCCATGCCGGAATCACCGACGATCCCCAACGCCAAACCAAACAAGCGTCGCTGATAGCGCCGGACGAATGCGAGGACCGCCCGATCGTCCCCGACGGCCACGCCCGAAAGAAGAGCTTCGTCCGAAGCCTCGTCGTCGTAACTGCCATGCATTCTCATCAACAGATAGTACGTACGAGGTGCCAAATCAGATCATTTTCATGGGCAACTTGTCTGATTTCCACTCAATTTCAGTGATCTAACACATGGTGTGAGTGCTCCAACGACTCCTTAGAACCCGCTTTCATGATTGCCACTCACCGATGAACCCGCGAACTGGAACGTCGTGCGCGCGCCGGAAGGCGGGTCCGCGTTTGAGATTATTGGATCACGCCAGGGCCACTATGACGCAACAGACCGTGAGAAGGAGGGCTATCGGGGCCATCAGTCGTCGTTCCACTCGGCTATGCGAGGAGAAGTTGGCGAGCGTACTGACGCAAAAGATTAGTGCCAGGACCCATATCCCAACACGGGCTAACGACGACGACTCGTTACCCCTTCCCAGGATGCCACCACGAGCGAGGACGATATAGAGCGCGGCCAAGAAGACCACTACTGTCATCGCACTCAGAAAACGCAGTTTCCTGCTCAGTATTTGGTTTTCTCCACCAAACGCGCCGTGACCGAGAGGTAGTCCCGCGACAAGCAAAATCTGAAAAATTACCATTGCCACGACCACAATCGCGGCGACGCCCGCGACCCAATGAATCAATAATGAGTTCATGTGGACACCGTCGTTAAACGCATTTCACGAGTACCGAGATCATGCGTTTGCTCGACACGGCATCGTCATTGCGATCGGAACGATGAACATTGCAAAAACCACCGGTCCAGCCAAGGATGAACGCACGAATTCACGATGCATTCAACTCTCCAGGTCCGGGCATTTTCGGAAGGCCGCCCTTCGATTGTCCCACACCTGAGAGTGAACGCATCAACGCGTTCGCGTGTCAATCGTCGATGACGTTGGCCGTGCGTGCCGACGACTCTCCGCGACGTGGGCATGCGAGAACGTCGCTCTCGTGGGATCGTGAAGCGCAGTCGCCTACGCGTCTCTCTTAACCATTCGCCACGCTCCGAGCGCGGTCCAACCGACGAGCCAGGCAATGATGACGCACACACCCACCGTGGCGCTTTCGGGAACGAGCTGGGACACTCCCCCACCCCCACCGCCGCCGCCGAACCCGCGGGGCAGTCCCCCGGGTTCCAAATGCGCCATCGCGAGACCTACGAGACCACGTTGGGCGTTAATGAGGTGAGGAATCGCCGCGTGTGAGAAGAGAGGCGTGAGTATCACTTCCAGCACGATCATCAGGACGACCGGAACGGTTCGCTGCCCCATGAGTGACGCGAGACCGAGTCCCACGATGAAGCCGATGATCGCCTCGAGCTCGATCCATAAGCCGGTCTTGATCATCAGAGCGTTCGACGGATACAAGAATGTGCGTTCGTACGCCGAGTAATTTTCTTTGGCAACGAGTAGAGCGTCAGCCTTCAGTTTGGCGGGTGACAACTTCGAAAGTCCTGGAGTTCCAGGATACGGCCGCGCCTGTCCCCGACCATTGACGTAGCACGGCACACCGTTCGGTCCTTTGAACGGCAGGCCGCATATCGCTACCTTCGGGTGACTCTCCGCCCAATTGTTGAAACCTGAGGCGCTCAGGCCCGGAGGTACGGACACGCCCTGGTAGTCGAGCTTCGTGGGCGCCGCGAAGACACAAACGGCGCACACGATCGTGAATCCAACGGCGACCAATGGGATGATGATCGCGAGTCCGGCCGGGATTCGCGCGAAATAGAGCGCGAGACGCGATCGGCCGGTGATGACCATGTGTCGAAACATGCCATCGGTGAGGTCGACCGAACCGGCGGTGCAACCCAGTGTCGCCGCGACGATGAATCCGAAGACGAACATGATGCCGACGACGAGCGTGGTGAAGATGTCGTAACCACCGGCGGGGCCATACGACTTGGGCGCCACGGCGTGGGCGATCAATCGAACGGTCAGAAAAATCGTCGGTATGCCGATGTTCACGACGATTAAGGCGGCCATGAGGCCTCGCCGCTTTCGAAGTTCCATGATGCGAGTCCTGATCATCGCGCCATTGGGGATCCACGACCCGCGGTTGTCACTCGGAACGCCGTTCGCGTGCGCGGCTACAGAAACCGCGGGGTCATTGGAAACTGTCGTCATTCGCTGTCTCCCAAACGACTGGTCACTCGCAAGAACCACGACTCCAGCGACACCTGCAACTCTTCGAGTCGGTACACGGAAATCCCGTCTTCGACGAGAAGCCGATTGATTTCGGCGATAGCGTCGCGGCCGGTGCCCGATGGGAGATGTATCGAGAGCCCCGTTGTCTCAACGTCGATCTTCTCCCCCAGCGTCGTGCCGGCCAGAATCGTCCGGGCTCGTTCGGGTGACGAGCAATCGACGTGCACCTCCATCGCGGCGCCGGCGAGCAGTTCGGCTATCGGACCCTGACGGATGACCTTCCCGTTGTCCACGATGGCGACCGCGTCGCAAGTCCGTTCAACCTCATCCAAGAGGTGCGACGAAAGCATGACCGTGCGTCCTTCGGCTACCAGCGAGAGGATCATGTCGCGCATCTCGTGCATGCCCGCGGGGTCGAGTCCGTTCATCGGTTCGTCGAGGATCAACAGCTGGGGGTCTCCGAGCAGGCACGCGGCGACGCCGAGTCGCTGGCGCATGCCCATTGAGTACTTGGAGACACGGTCATCGGCTCGCTGGGTCATCCCGACGCGCTCCAGAGACGATGCGATGCGCCCGCGTGCTTCGCGTTCGCGCGCCGCCGCCAATATCTCCAGATTCTGGCGACCACTCAGATGACCGTGGAATCGAGGTTCGTCAACGATGGCACCGACTCTCGCCAGCGCCCGGTCCCGATGTCGGGGTACTGGGACACCGAGCAGGGACATGGTGCCCGCGTCGGCGTGCGTCAAACCGAGCAGTACACGGATGAGGGTCGTTTTTCCCGCACCGTTCGGACCCAAGTACCCGAACGCGCAACCACGCGGAACGAGCAGCTCGACGTCGTTGACCGCCACGTTGTCACCGAAGCGCTTGGTCAGGCCGTGCGTTTCGACGGCCCACGAGCCCTTCACGGAATCCGAACGAGACATCTCGTCGATCGTCAGCGCGCTCATCTCGACATCTCCCTTTTGAGGTATGCGACCTCTTCGCAGATTAAGTGAGTGCGCGGCCACACACCATAGGGGAAAACCCTTGCGAGCCCAGGGTTGCGCTGGATACTCCGGCCGAGAGAACCGCAAAGGTCTGATTCAAATGGTGCACCGATCGAAAATTCACTCTCGACGTCCACACGCCCGTCGTAGGAATCGTCCCAATTCAGATTGAAGGACGGGTGATGGTTGACGCAACATCGACTGCGCCGCCTTCGCACCGGTGAGCGAACACCGAGAAGGAGTCGAAACGCGCACTTCAGTGGACGTTGATGAACTGCAGGTGTCGAGGGGGCAAAAGCCAGTTCGTAAGACCTTTTGAGCGATCGCCGACCGTCGAGTCAGGATTGTGAGTGATTAACCTTCTCGCAGGCGGCTCACGACGAAATGGAATGCGTGACAACTGAGGTCCGAACTCGATGAAAGTCACTTGGCACGCGCGAACTGAGAAGCTTCGTCACGGCACGTCGGTCCCCCGCTTCGCGCTGGTCATGGTTTCGACAATCGTCATTGCGACCCTCATCGCCGCTCCACTCGGTGCGCTCTCTAGCCGCGACAGCCACTTGACGCCGCCGCCTCTTTTCGGCGTCGGCGTCGCTCGCTGCACATTCGTTGATCATTCGCGCGCAGCGCTGAATTATTCGGCGACGCCGTACCGGGTCCTCGCCGGTGGTCGAAGGCTGGTCACTGAGATCAGGTACCCGATCCAACTCCGTCCCGGTGAGCCGGCCGAAACCGACGGTGCACCTCCTTTGCCACGGACGGGCGGATACCCGATGGTCGTCTTCGCCCACGGGTACGACGTCACGCCTGACACTTACGCGGCGCTGATGGACGCGTGGGTGCGACAGGGATTCGTCGTCGTCGCGCCGTTCTTTCCGGACGAGAGCGCTTCAGAAGTCGCCGCACAACACGGCGCGAACACCGAAGGCGATCTCGCCAATGAACCCGGGGACATCACCTTTGTCACCACGTCCGTTCTCGCGGCGTCGGCCGACGAGTCGACCAACTGCCACATTGTCAGTGGGCTCGTCGATCCGTCGCAAATCGCACTCGCCGGACATTCCGACGGAGCCGAAGCGGTGGGGATGTTGGCCTATGACCAAGGTGACGATCCCCAAGGCGATAATTTCGCCAGCTTGCGATCCGGGATCCCCTATCGAGCCGTGATCCTCTTGTCGGGCGCCGAGGAAACGACGCAGTCATACGCCGACGAGGCGAGTCGGCCGGACCTGCTCGTGGTGCAGAGCCTCGCCGACCGGTGCAATCCCATGCGCTTCGGCGTGCAAATCTACGACAGCATTCACCAATCCAACAAGTGGTTCCTCGAACTTCAATCCGCCCACCACCTGCCGCCATTCGACGGTGTCGACAGTGCGGCCTTCGGCGTGGTCGCGGCGACGACGATCCGCTTCCTCCAGATGTCGCTCCAGGGTGACGTGACCACGACCGGCTTGGCCGCCGTGGGTAATCAGCGTCCCTCGATCGCCCGGATGTTCGTCGGGGCACCGGGACCCTCGATGACGAACGTGAAACCATTGAAGGAAAGTTGCGGCCCCAACTAAGACGGGCAACGCTGACGAGTCACTCTCTGGTCTCGCCCGTGAAAGAAGAGTCGGAGGACGTTATCCGCACCGCGCCTCCTTCATACGCCTACGATGCCCTCAATCGCTCGTCGTGCGGCGGTGCCTCATTCCGACTCCGCAACTCTCTTCAGGGCAGCGAGAGTCTCTGGTATTCCCCGTTGCGCAGATTCGATATTCGCGATTAGTTCATCTCGCCTTTCGGCACTCGGTAGCGAGGCGGCTGATGTGTCAGATAACTACGCGACTACCACTTGGCCCGTTCAAAGCGGCCCCCAAGGCAGGTTTTGGAAATAACGGCTGGTCAACGGTTACGAGCACAACCCACAAACCCTTGTGTCTGCGTACGTATATGGCCAACCCTTTCAATCGGAACGGGTGTAGATAAACCGTCGGTATCGGGACGTAATTGTGCATTTTTTGGGCTTGCGTTGGTCAAAATGTGTTCTTGATTCACGAGTGTGGTACTCGTGAAAGTCCTCCGGACGGTCCCTACCTTCAAGCGTGAAGTGACGCGTCTTTCGGCGGGGGGAGGGCTCGAAGAGAACAGACTCTCTGATGACGATAGCCCGGTGAATGGTCGAAGTCCCGACGATCGAGGTCGGAGAGCCGGCCCGGACGGTCCCACGCCCTCGATCCAAGAAGAGCCGAACGTCGGCTGGAAGGGCCGCCCCGGTTTGTCAAAGCTTCTCCGTGCGACGGTATTGGTGGTGCCCCTGGGCGCCTCAGTAGTTACAGCGGCAGTGCTCAGCCGGGTCCTTCCGTCGGGGGAAGGATGGACCTACGTAATGCGCCTGGTTGTAATGCTCGGTGTCTCCACCGTTGTTCTTTACGTAATCACCCGGCTCACCCGGCGCCTTCTTCCTCTTGCGATGCTCCTTCAAATGTCGCTCGTCTTCCCCGATCACGTGCCGAAGCGGTTCTCTCTCGCTCTCCGAGCGGGAGCCGTCACGAGGCTGACACGTGCGGTTACCGACGCTGCGGACGCATCAGATGCTGGAAGCACGGCTTCGGAAGCGCTCTCCCGAGTGCTTATCCTTCTAGCCGCGCTGGCGCGACACGATTCGCGTACACGAGGCCACTCGGAACGAGTGAGCGCCTTCAACGACCTGATCGCCGCCGAGATCGGGCTGTCCGAAGGAGACAGGGTCAAGTTGAGGTGGGCAGCTCTTCTTCACGACATCGGAAAACTCCACGTTCACACCAAGACCCTCAATAAGCCCGGAAAGCCGACCGACGTCGAATGGCGAGCGATCAAGCACCACCCCGAGATCGGTGCGCGAATCGTCGCTCCGCTTCGACCTTGGCTCGGCGACTGGTTGGACGGAGTCGGACAACACCACGAGCGCTTCGACGGGCAAGGGTATCCGAATGGTCTTGCAGGAGTTGAGATCAGCGAGGCGGCCCGGATCATCGCAGTGGCCGACGCGTTCGAGGTGATGACCGCTCTGCGCTCGTACAAACGGCCGGTTAGCGCCCGCGCCGCGCGCGAAGAACTAACGCGTTGCGCTGGAACTCATTTCGACCCGCGGATGGTGAGAGCGTTCCTCAACGTCTCGATCGGGAAAGTCTCGACCGTGATGGGTCCACTCTCGTGGCTCGCACAAATTCCCTTCATAGGAGGAATACCCCAGTTGGAAAACGCGGCGGTCTCGGTGACTCGACAGGCGATTTCGAACACCGGGACTCTCTCGGCTGCAGGTCTCATGGCGGTGAGCGGTGCCATCGCGGCTCAGCCAGCTTCGTCCGCTGTGGCACTGAACACGAGTGCTGCCTCTTCCGTCTCGGTGAGCAATATTGGACCGTTAACTTCGGGCACGCTGCATGCAGCGGGCCGCTCCATGTCCGGAAAGTCAGGAAGCTTGCCCGGCAACTCAGGTAACACGCCCGGCCAGTCGGGAAGCACGCCCAGCAACTCGAGTAACACGCCCGGCCTGTCGGTAAGCACGCCGGGCACCTCAGTTAGCACGCCTGGCAACCCAGTTAGCGCGCCCAGCAACTCCGGTAACATGCCGAGCACCCCGGTTAGCACGCCGAGCACGCCGAGCACGCCGAGCACGCCGAGCACGCCGGTTAGCACGCCGAGCACCCCA
>ODAK010002986.1_pt1 | contig 17660 bp, 19 predicted proteins | sample 1539591 | NCBI WGS metagenome assembly ODAK01 (sample SAMEA3539303, study PRJEB22396) | soil metagenome | biome: tundra; feature: field; material: soil | place: USA | collected 2010-05 | depth 0.15 m
TACCGCGCCTTCGTGATGTGCTGCCGGCAGGTCGCTTCCCGGCGCGGCCGCGGCCGGCAGCGCCAATGCAAAGGCGGACATTGCGATGAAGTTGGTCATGATAGATGCTCTGGTTTTCATGGTATTGCTCCTTGAGTGACTAGTGCAATTGGGGACCCCGCAAGTGCGGGGTTGCCCCGGGGTTCGTCACGCAAACCGGCTCTCAGCCGATATCGACGGCTACGAACCGCTTCATGTCATCGCGCTGAACCAGCAACGCGACGTGTTTGCCAGTCTTCGACAGAAGCGACTGCAACTGCTCGACGCTCCTGACGGGTGTACCGTTGACCGATAGGATCATGTCGCCCGGTTGAATACCCGCATTTGCAGCGGGCCCGGTCGCGTTCTCGACCACCAGCCCGCCTGTGACGCCTGCTTGCTTCTGCTCGTCTGGATTAAGCGGTCGCACCACGACACCCAACCGCCCGTGGTCCTGTCCGGCCACATCTGCCGCAGCAATCTTGGCGTTCTTGAGTTCACCCACCGTTACGTCGATGTGCCGGGTTTCGCCTTTGCGCATCACGTCGAGCCTGGCGGCGGTTCCCGGCGCGGTATTGGCGACGAGCACCGGCAGCTCCGACGAGATCATGATGTCCTTGTCGTTGTAACGCAGGATCACGTCACCGGGTTGGAGCCCCGCCTTGGCCGCGGCGCTGCCCTTTTCAACCGCGCTCACCAGCGCGCCGGCCGGTTGCTTCAGACCGAACGAATCCGCGAGCGCCTGGTTCACGTCCTGAATGGTTACGCCAAGCCGCCCGCGCGTGACGCTGCCGTGTTTCAGCAGCTGGTTTTGGACGTTGAGCGCGACGTCGATCGGGACCGCGAACGACAATCCCTGGTAGCCGCCCGAGCGGCTATAGATCTGCGAGTTGATGCCGATTACCTCGCCCTTCATGTTGAACAGCGGTCCGCCCGAGTTGCCGGGATTGACCGCGACGTCCGTTTGAATGAACGGCACATAGGAATCACCCGGCAAGGCGCGCGATTTGGCACTTACGATGCCAGAGGTCACGGTATTCTCAAAACCGTAAGGCGAACCGATCGCCAGGACCCATTCTCCGACCCTGACGTCATCGGCCTGGTCGAGTTTCACCGTGGGCAGATTTTTTGCGTCAATTTTCAGCACCGCCACATCGCTCGGCTTGTCGATGCCGGACACCTTCGCCTTGAATTCGCGCTTGTCGGTGAGCTTTACCGTCACCTCGGTCGCGCCGTTGACCACGTGTGCGTTGGTGAGAATGACCCCATCGGGACTCACGATGAAGCCGGACCCGACGCCTTGCAGCGGCATTTGGCCGTGCGGGATCGGAACCCGGAATTGCCGGAAAAATTCATAGAAAGGGTCGCTCGGATCGACTCCCTGCATATCGGCGGCGAATCCGGTCGGTTCGGTCTTTTGGATCACGCTGATGTTGACCACGGCCGGGCCGTTTTGCGCGACGATGCCGGTGAAATCGGGCAGCGCCGCGACCGTCGCAGGCTGCGCGCTCAGCGTCACGGCGGGCGCGGAGGCGCTTGCGGCGACGGCGTGTTGAAAAACTGACGGATCATACTTCGCGTAGCCGCCTAACCCGGCCGCAATGACGCCGGCCGCGATCAGGCTTCGCACCAGTATTTTCTGCTTCATGTTTCGCTCCTAGGGTTGAATGCACAAGCAATAGAGCCGTTGCTCTATGTGCCCGCCATTCTGGGAGCAAAGAATTAAGACAGACTTAAGACCGGAAACTGAATGATGCGGAGGGCTGGCGGCTCACGGAATATTATTCGGGATCATCAGGACGATTCGCACGAGCTCCGCGGCGCTCCGGACCTGGAGCTTGTCCATCACCCGTGCTTTATGGACCTCGACGGTACGGGGACTGATGCCGAGCGTTGACGCTATTTCGCGGTTATGACATCCCTTCGCAACCAGTTCCATCACCTGCCGTTCGCGCGTGGTCAGTACGCTTAATTGCCGTTCAGCGCGCCCCGCTTCGAGCGCCGCGCGCCGTTGTGCCGCGTCGGTATCAAGCGCGATGCGTACCGCCGTCAATAGCGCATCGGGATCGACCGGTTTTTCAAGAAAATCGACGGCGCCGGATTTCAGCGCGGTTCTGACGGTCGCCACGTCGCCGTGCGCCGTGATTACAATGATTGGCAATGCAGGATGCTCCAGCCCCAGGGCCGCCTGCAATTCCAATCCGCTCATTCCAGGCATGCGGATATCGAGCAATAGACAGCCGGCCCACGCTGGCTGATAAACGCGCAGGAAATCTTCCGCGCACGCAAATGACTGTGTGCGGTAGTTCTTCAGCCCCAGCAGTAACCCGAGCGAATCGCGTACCGCTGCGTCGTCCTCTACAATGAATACCGTCTGCTCACTGGCGATCATTGGTTGCCTCCTTCAGATCCGCGGTCGGCAGCGAAAAGTGAAAAACCGTGCCGCCGCCAGCGCCCGGTTCGGCCCCCAGCTCTCCGCCATGCGCTTCGACCATCGACCGGCTCATCGCCAGACCCAGTCCGATGCCGGTAGGCTTGGTCGTCGTGAACGGCTCGAACAGGCGATCGACGATCGCCGGATTGATACCGGGCCCCGAGTCGACCACCGACAGCCGGACCCAGCCGTTATCCGCGCCGGTTGCCGCAACACGTATATGGCGCTCGCCGCCGCTCGTGGTCGCGATAGCCTCGATTGCATTGCCGACCAGACTGTGGAGCACGGTTTCGATCTGTACGCGATCAACCAGCAGCTCGATCTCACCGTGCGCAATGGCTGTTTCAAGCGTAATACGGTGCCGCATCGCATCTTCACGCATCGGCTCGAGCGCGCCTTCGACCAGCCGCCTTACGCCGATGCGCTCAAGCCGGGAAGCACCGCCTCGGAAAAAATCGCGCAGCCGCTGTACCACATCCGCCGCGCGCGCTGCCTCATGCTCGACCTTGTTCATCAACTCGCCGGCGGCGGTCGAATGCATCAACATCTGCGACGCGCGTGCATAGTTGCGGATCGCGGATAAAGGCTGGTGCAATTCGTGCGCCAGCGCCGCCGCCATTTCGCCGGCGGCGGCGAGCCGCGCCGTGCGATTGAGCTCGGCCTGTTTCTCGCCGAGTTGGCGCTCGATTTCCCTGCGGTGCGTAATGTCGCGTGCGATTGCGATGTGCAGCTCCGGTGCCCCGCCACTGGTCGTGCCAACCGCAAGCTCCGCCGGAAAACGCGAGCCATCACAGCGGATCCCGACCACCTCAGTCACCTCTCCCAGACGCGCCACGCGCTCGAACCCGGGCAGCACCCCGCACACGCGCGTTCCGATCAGCTCGCCCGCCGCGCAACCGAAGATGCGCGAGGCGGCCGGATTGGCGGCAACAATCGTACCCTTCCCATCCACGGTGACGATGCTGTCGGGCGCGGTCGAGACGATCGCGCGCAATCGCGACTCGCTGCTATTCAGCGCCTTGCGTGCCGCGCGCCGCTCGGTCACGTATATGCCGTGAAACAACCCCGTTGTCGCCAGCGCGAGCATCAGGAACTGGAACTCGAGTACCGCGGCCGCTCGATGCCCCGAAATCTCGACCGCTGTCATCAGCCCGAGCTGGATAACCGTAATGCCGATCGCCGCGCCGACAATCCCATGCTGCACCACGATCCAGATCAGTGGCAGGAACAGCAGGTAGAACAGCTTGTATTCGTCAGCCCACTTGAGGCCGAAGATCACCCATAACGTCAGTATCACGGCGCAAAACTGCGCCGCAATCTCGCCCCAGCGCCATTGCCGCAGACGGTGGGCCATGCGCGCCCAATCGGTCAGCAGCAACAGCAACGGCGCCGTGGTAACGATGCCGATCCAGTCGCCGATCCAGAACCGGATGACCGCACGCTGGAAATCATACTCGGGAACCAGATCGCCAATGCGATAAACGGACACGTATGCAACCGCGATCAGCAGCGTTCCGAAAGCAGACACGATGATCAGTACTGACACGTCGCGCAAATGGTTGAATTCGGCGCGAAATCCGAGCGGGCCACGCAACAGCGCCACCATCGTTGCGTAGCCCACCGTGATGACGCATGCCGCCAACGGCTCCAGCAACGGAAGCGGCGGGATACCACGCACCAGTATGTCCGCCATAAAGACCGCGATCGCGAGCGCCGGCCACATCCGCATGCCGAACACGAGCAGCAGCGCCAGCGCAAGGCCTGCCGGAGGATGCCAGAGGGTAATCGCGAACGGCCGGATCGGGTAAACATAAGTCGCCCAATCCAAAAACACGTAACAGGCGATGAATACCGCTGTAACACCCAGCGCGCGACGCGCGGGCAGCGGATGCGGCAATGTGGCCACGGCTCCCATGAGAGGGTGCATACCGATTGTCCGGTCTCCAGGTGCCGGCAAGTATATAAGGAAAAAACGCGAAGAGGTGCTCGCCGCGGAATAACGCGGCCGATCCTGGATTCCCTCGACCAGCCGCGCCGATGAGCGCCATCCATGTTTTGATGCGCTATTGCTTGGGAAAGCGCACCGTGGCCTTGAGGCCCCGGCCGTCCGGGCCTGCGCCGAGTTCCACCGACGCGCGGTGACGTTCCGCAACCTTGCGCACGATCGCGAGCCCCAGTCCGCTGCCTGTGACGCCGGCGGCTTCGTAACGGTAGAAGCGGTCGAACACCCGCTGCCTCTCGGCCGCGGGAATGCCGGGGCCGGTGTCGGTCACCACCAAACATGCCTGACCGTCTTGCGTTTTCGTTTCCACGTCGACGGCGCCCCCGGACGGCGTGTAATGGATCGCATTGATTACCAGGTTACTGAGCATTGTGCGCAAGGCCTCCGGGTCTCCCATGATCGGTATGGGGGCTGCGCTCGACAGACCCAGTTGAAGATTCCTGGCTTCGGCGATTGATGCTTGTTCCGCGACGACCTGCCGGGCGACATCGGTCAAGTTAACCGGTGTGAAAGGTCGGCCCGCGGCTTCGGGCTCGTTGCGCGCCAGCGTCAGGAGCTGCGCAACGAGATGGATTGCACGCTCGGTTCCGCCTTTCAGTTGAGCGAAGGCCGACGCGCGTTCGGCATCCGTGACTGCGCGTTCTGCCAGCTGTATCTGCAGTTTCACGGCAGTCAGCGGTGTGCGAAGCTCATGTGCGGCGTCCGCAATAAACGACCGCTGCGAGCTCAGAGCACGACCAAGCCGCAGCAGCAGGTCATTCAATGCCGCGACCAGGGGTTTCACTTCACCCGGAAGACGATCGTCCGGCAGGGGTTGCAGGGCGTCCGCGGAACGCCTGCCGACAGCCGACGCAACCTCATTCAGCGGTTTTAGTCCACGTCCCACCGTGATCCAGATCAAGACGATCAATAGCGGCAACGTTATCAGCAGCGGCAGCATTGTGCGCAAAGCCATGCTTGCAGCGAGTTCCTCTCGTACGCTCATCGGCTGTGAGACCTGAACGACGCTGTTGCCGACGAGCGCGCTGAAAATGCGCCAGCCCCCGTCCGGTGTAGTCACGGTTGAGAACCCGATGTCCATGCTTTGAGGCGGTGGCGATCCCGGTCGGGACAGGTAGAGCTGGGCGCCGTTTTCGCCCCAGATCTGGACAACCACGACATCTCCCATGCTGGATTCATCCGGGGAAGGCGGCGTGACGGGTCCAAATCCCTCATGGGGGAATGCGGCCGCCATCTGCTGGAGTTGGTAGTCGAACAGCTCCCTCGCTTCTTCCCGCGCCCGCGCATAGACCGCGAATGCGGCGACGACGGTGCTCAGGGAGAAGCCTATGAACAGCCAAAGCAGTAATTGCCGCCGAATCGAAATCATGAGCGCTTGGGCACCATGTAACCGACGCCGCGCACATTCTTGATGAATTCCTGACCCAGCTTCCTGCGCAGTGCATGGATGTAGACTTCCACCGTATTGCTTTCCACTTCCTCACCCCATCCGTACAGCTTTTCTTCCAACTGCTCGCGTGAAAGCACCATGCCAGGCCTGTCCAGAAAGACTTCCAGCAGCGAGAACTCGCGCGCCGAGAGCGACAGCGGTTTGCCTTGGAACGTGACTTCGTGCGTGGCGGGATTGAGGCGTAAATCTCCAAACTGGATCGCCGGCTCGGCTCGACCCGACTGCCTGCGCAGCAAGGCTCTGATACGCGCTGCCAGCTCGTCAAGATCGAAGGGCTTCACGAGATAATCGTCGGCGCCCGCATCCAGGCCCTTGACCCGATCAGCCACTGTGTCCCGGGCCGTCAGTATCAGCACGGGTATCCGGTTGCCGCGATGGCGCAGCGTTTTGAGCACGTCGAGGCCGTCCTTCTTCGGCAATCCCAGGTCGAGCACCAGGAGATCGTAAACCTCGTTGTGGAGCGCGAGTTCCGCGCCAAGGCCGTCCCGCACCCAGTCGACCGTGAACCCGTCCTGGCGCAAGCCCTGACGCACGCTATCCCCGATCATCGAATCATCTTCTACCAGTAACAAACGCATGGTCCACCTTGTGGATCAAGGGTAACGCGCAGATACTTAAAGCAGACTTAACCACGACTGGGTTGTGCGGGGCAAAGACGCTGATACGGTGTCCGAAAGATCGCTTTGCGGTGCAATTACCTGGCCCATTTATCGCTGAGCAGCTTGGCGATCGGCTCGGAGATTTCGTAGACGCTCTGCACCGCAAGATCGGGCCCGAACGCGACGTCGCCGTCGCCCATTTCCAGCACCTTGTCGACTATCGAACGCACTTCGCGCCGGATCAGTTCCTTCTCGTCCTCGAATTCTTTCATTCCGTCCCTGCACCGGTACCTTGACGGGCTGTTCCACCGCGGGCATTTCGAGCGCGGTGTCGAAAGCGTGAATCGCGCCGAGCGACAAGCGATAGGGCGTCGTCAGTGGTACCCACAGGCGGCAGAGCGTGAACTGTTCGATTTTCATCTGCGTTCATCTGCGGCTAATTGCTGTTTGAGGACTATGAGTGCATTCCTATAATATAGCGTTTTACGGTATGAGCACCTCCGCACAACATCATGATCTCGAGTCGCCGTCGGCTTGGGTGTGCCGCTTCGCGCCGCTGATCCGTGCCGGCGGCTGGGTGCTCGATGTCGCCTGTGGCAGCGGACGCCATGCGCGCCATCTGGCCGGGCTCGGGTATCGCGTCGAGGCGGTCGACCGCGACAATGAGGCGTTGCGCCGGCTTGCCGGCGTAGCCGGTGTGACTCCGCGTGTCGCCGATCTCGAAAACGGGCCATGGCCTTATGCGGGCTGGCACTTTGACGCGGTCATCGTTACTAACTATCTGCATCGCCCGCTGTTTTCGCCCCTGCTGGCCGCGCTGGCGGATGGCGGCGTGCTAATTTACGAAACGTTCGCAGCCGGCAACGAGCGTCACGGCCGCCCCGGCAATCCCGACTTCCTGCTCAAGCCCGGCGAGTTGCTCGAACTGGCGCGTGGCCGGCTGCGCGTGGCCGCCTATGAGGACCTTTACGTCGAGACTCCCAAGCCGGCGATGATTCAACGCCTCTGCGCCGTCAGCCAGTCCTCCGGCGCCCGCTGAATATTCCGGATGCGTAAAGCCCCGTCGCTCGAAAAATTTTCCGCTTTTCGCAACCTTTTTGCGGCTCGTGCGTTGTTAGGGGAAAGGCCTGCGAGTGCCCGCGTATGGGCGAACGCAGGGCTGCAACCAGGGCTATGATCATGAACTCCGAGGACAAGAAAAATACGGTGCCGCAACCGCAGCCTTACGCTGAGGAAGTGCTATGCGCCAACTGGAACCCGCTGGTGCCGTTGCTGTCGGAACCGCTCGCTTGCGCGCAAAAAACGGTGCCAGACAGCAGTGACGTCGACGATTTCATGACCCGTCTGTATGTGAGCCAGCAGGCCTGACGCTGCTTCGGCGCCGGCCTGCGCACCGCCCAATTTCCCGATAGTTCACAGCGTTTCCGCGCGCCGGTTGAACCCGGCGGTGCCTCTTCGGTCTCAGATTTGTTCTGAGCGCTGGTCGATTGCTGTAAAATGGCCGATTTAACTACCGCGGCTTTTCCCAATCTTTCAGGAAAAACAGTTACATGGCAATGCTGAACGGCAGTCTGGTGGCGATCGTCACGCCCATGCACGAGGACGGTAGCCTCGATCTCGATGCGTTTCGCAAGCTGATCGACTGGCACGTCAAGGAAGGCACTGAGGGCATCGTCGTGGTCGGAACTACGGGTGAGTCGCCGACGGTCGATTTTGACGAGCATCATCTGTTGATCAAGACTGCAGTCGAACACGCCAACCGCCGTATCCCGGTCATCGCCGGCACAGGCGCCAATTCGACACGCGAAGCGATCGAACTCGCGGCATACGCCAAGCAGGCTGGCGCCGATATGAGCCTGTCGGTGGTGCCGTATTACAACAAGCCGACCCAGGAGGGGCTTTATCGCCATTTCCGTGCCATTGCCGAGGCGGTCGACATTCCGCAGATCGTCTACAACGTGCCGGGCCGCACCGTCGCGGATCTCGCCAACGACACCATGCTGCGGCTGGCGCAGGTTCCGAATATCACAGGCTTGAAGGATGCGACTGCAGATATCGAGCGCGGCTGCGATCTACTGCGTCAGTTGCCGGCCGACTTTGCCGTCTACAGCGGTGACGACGCGACCGGGCTCGCTTTGATGCTGCTCGGTGGCCGCGGCGTGATTTCGGTCACCGCAAACGTTGCGCCGCGCCTGATGCACGAGATGTGCGCGGCCGCGCTGAAGCCTGACCCGGCGCGCGCGCGCGAACTCAACAACAAGCTGCTTGGCTTGCATCGTGACCTGTTCGTCGAAGCGAACCCGATACCGGTCAAATGGGCGGTGTGCCGGATGGGGCTGATCAAGTCCGGCATCCGCCTGCCGCTGACGCCGCTGTCCGACAACTGCCGCGAGCGGGTGGCGAACGCGATGCAACAGGCTGGAATCAATGTTTAGATCAAAGTGGAAGTGCGACATGACGCCACTGGGATTTAAATCGTCGGTGGTATTGCTGGGCGTTGCGCTGGCGCTGGCCGGCTGCAGCAATATGCGGACCGTAATAGAGGGCGACAAGATCCAGTACAAGTCGGCGGGCAAGCTGCCGCCGCTCGAGATTCCGCCCGATCTCACGCGCCCGACTACGGACGACCGTTACGCTGTTCCCGATCTCAACCCCAAAGGCCAGGCGACCTATTCGGCCTATAGCAAGGAACGCGCTGGCGCGCCCGATCCCTCCAAGGCGGTGGTATTGCCGTCGCAAGAAAACGCGCGCATCGAGCGTTCCGGCTCGCAGCGCTGGCTGCTGGTCAAGGGCGAGCCCGACGTGGTATGGAATGTCGTCAAGGAGTTCTGGCAGGAGAGCGGCTTTCTCGTCAATACCGAAAACCCTGATGCCGGTGTGATGGAAACGGACTGGGCCGAGAACCGCGCCAAGATTCCCGAGGGCGGGGTCCGCGGTTTTCTCGGCAAGGTGCTCGACAGCGTGTATTCGAGCGCGGAGCGCGACAAATTCCGCACCCGGCTTGAGCGCAGCACAGAGCCTGGCACGACCGAGATTTATATCAGTCACCGCGGCATGGAGGAAGTGTATATCTCGTCGAGCGCGGATAATACACAGACAAAATGGCAGCCACGGCCGCCCGATCCCGACCTCGAAGCGGAAATGCTGCGCCGCCTGATGTCGCGTTTCGGGGTGCAGCAGGAGCGTGCCAAGGTCGAAGTTGCCGTGGCGCAGGCGCCGGCACGCGCGACGCTCATCAAAGGTCAGGATGGCTCGGGTACGTTGTCGATCGATGACCAGTTCGACCGCGCCTGGCGGCGCGTCGGCCTTGCGCTCGACCGCGTCGGCTTCACCGTCGAGGACCGTGACCGCTCGAAAGGCCTGTATTTCGTGCGTTACGTCGATCCCGATGCTGACAACAAGACCGCACAGTCCAAGGGCTTCTTTTCGAAGCTCAATCCTTTCAGCAGCAGCAAAAAACCGGCGGCCGAGCAGTTCCGCATCCAGGTCAAGGACGCCGACAGCGTGAGCCGGGTCAGCGTGCTCAACAAGGACGGCAATCAGGAAAAGTCCGATACCGCGAACCGAATCTTGTCGTTGCTCTACGAGCAGCTGAAGTGAAGGGTAAAGGGTGAATGAGTGAAGGGTAGAATCGCAAACCCGCCTGTTTTCCAACAGAACACCCTTTACCCTTCACCTTTCACCCTTCACTGCCAATGATTCGTTTCTTATCATTGGGCAGCGGCAGTGAAGGCAATGGCATGCTGGTGGAAATCGACGGCACGCGCATCCTTGCCGACTGCGGATTTGTCCTCAATTCTGCGCTCGCGCGCCTGGCGCGCCGCAACATCGATCCTGCGTCGATCAGCGCCATCCTGATTACTCACGAGCATGACGATCATATCGGCGGCGCGGCACGCTTCGCCCGCAAGTTCGGCGTGCCGGTCTGGCTGACCCACGGCACGCTGCAAGCGGCCGCCGACCAGTTTGCGGACGTCGATGCTATCGAAGTTTTCGATTGCCACCAGCGCTTCGCGGTCGGCGCTATCGAGATCGAGCCATACACCGTGCCGCACGATGCGCGCGAGCCGGCGCAGTTCGTATTCAGCGATGGCGCCGCGCGGCTGGGTTTGCTGACCGACGCCGGCTCGCTGACCGCGCACATGCAGGCGGTGCTGAACGGTCTTGACGCGCTGGTGCTCGAATGCAATCACGATCTCGACATGCTTTGGAACGGCAATTATCCGCCGCGCCTCAAGCAGCGCATCGCCGGCAAGTTCGGCCATCTCGACAACGCAACCGCCGCGCAGCTGCTGGCGTCGGTCGACTGCGCCCGTCTTAAGCACCTGATCGCCGCACACTTGAGCCAGCAGAACAATACGCCCGAGCTCGCGAGCGCGGCGCTGGCGCGGGCGCTCAATTGCGAGCAGCAGTGGATCGGCGTTGCCACCCAGCACGACGGGTTCGACTGGCGCAGCGTCAGCTAGGCGAAAAAAAAGCCGGCCCGCAGGCCGGCTTTTTCATTGCTACGGCCGCAATTACTTCTTCATTGCGTCTTTGGACATGTCCTTGGCGGCGTCTTTGGCGTCACCAGCAGCTTTGCTCATGTCGCTGGCTGCATCTTTGGCGGTATCAGCAGACTTGCTCATGTCCGTAGCGGCGTCTTTGGCGGCATCAGGCACGGGCGCAGGCGCCGGGGCCTCGGCAGGGGCAGGAGTAGCTTGGGGAGCAGGGGCGGGCGCGGGTTTCTGGCCGCAGGCGGTCAGGCCGACGGCCACCAGAGCGGCGATCAGAAGCGAACGATTCATGGCTTTTCCTTTCAATAGAGGGTTGATTCGGGACGCTATCCGGCCGACCATGAGCCGGCCGACCAAGCCAAACAGTATATTCCGTCTTGAGCGCGATTTCCAGTGCGACGCACGCACCCGGCTACAGACCGATGGTGGTTGCAGCAACCGCCGGCGCCGAGGCTTGCCAGATTTCCTCGTAGCGCTTGAGCAGCAGGCCGGTGGCGGCAATGTCGCCGACCGTGGCGACGCCGCGCACATCGTCGTAATGGAAGCGGTGCACGAACCGCGCATCGTCGGCGACCGCGAACGGATCGTAGACACGGCGCGCATCGGGCAGCGTCTGATGGATGCTCACGGCGTGGCTGAACTGCCTGAGCAGCATGATCAGCCGCGGACAGTCGCGGGCAATATTGGCGGTTTCGTGCAAGACGATGTAGACGCGGTTGGTGCGCCTCGCAAGCAGCAGTTGCCGCAGCAATTCGTAGCGCTGCGGAGAATTGAAACCGCGCCCGATGTTTTTGTCGAAGATACGAACGGTGTATGCGGCGTTCGCGATCAACTCATCGAGCGCCTGTTCGCAGGCGATTGCCCCTTCGAGCATGCGCTCACCGGGCATGCGTTCGGGCGGAACGGGTTGCATCGAATATATCCTGCGCAATACCACCGGTAGATAGGATTATAACTTGCTGATTCCAATTGTCCCCGGGCGCGCTGCGCGCCGCCGATCGAATGCGCGCGGCGCCGCGTTTTTGACTCGGAGGGTGCCGCGGTATTGACAGCTGCAGTACTTTGTTAAAATCAATTACTGAAATACGCGCTGTACGGGGTCAGCCCGTGCGGCCATGCGGCGGAAGTGCTGGGCCTGATAAGGAACATGCAGAAATGCAAATAGCAGACAACACGGTGGTATCTCTGCATTACGAATTGCTCGATTCGAAGGGCGAGCTGATTGAGAAGACCGAAGCGCCGATCGAATACCTGCATGGCGGCTATGACGGGATATTTTCGCTGGTCGAGCAGGCGCTGCAGGGGAAAAATGTCGGCGAAGTGTGCGACGTCTATTTGCAGCCGGCCGATGCTTTCGGCGAGTATGACGCAAGCCTGGTGCGCATCGAGCCGCTTGCCAGGTTCCCGCCAAAGGTCGAGGTCGGCATGCGTTTCGAGGGGGAAGCCGAGGGCTCGGAGGAGGCGCTGATCTACACCGTGACGGATATTGCCGACAAAAAAGCCGTGGTCGACGGCAACCACCCGCTCGCCGGCATGGTGCTGTGTTTCCACTGTACGGTCGAAGCGGTACGCGCCGCGACCGCCGAGGAAATCGAGCACGGCCACGCGCACGGTGCGCACGGCCATCATCATTGAGGCTAAGCTTTTCACCGCGAAGGACGCCAAGGACGCAAAGGAAAACAAAGTACACGCCTTGTCATGTTGAAATTAGACTCGTCACCCCGGTGAAAGCCGAGGTTCCAGAGAACGCGAATCATGCGAATCAACCCTTATTGGATGCCGGCCCCGGCTTAAAACCTGCCGGGGCAGGTCTTCACTCGCCGGCATGACGGAATCATGACTACTGTGCCGATTTTCAACACACCGCTAATTCGTCACTGCTAGCGGCGTCCCGGCGCTACGTCGAACCGGATACTTCCGGCGTTTTCCACGACGCGTGGCCGCACCCAGTTTACGTTCGGGCTCCCAAACACTTCGACGCGCATGAAGTTCTGCATCACGCAGCATCTCCATGAAGCGCACTTCTTCGTCCTGCGAATAGGGCGTATCGCCAAGCAGCGCAATGCTGAAGTTCGCTGCCGCCGCCGCGCCGCACGCCAGCAGCGCGATGACGGCAACCCATGCGCGCAGCATCATTGGCCGAGCAGTTTTTTGAGCGCGTAGAGCGCTTCGAGCGCCTGTTTCGGCGTCAAAGTATCGGGATCGATCCGCCGCAGTTCATCGCGCAGCGCCGGATCGATCGCCGGCTCGGGTTCGGGGCTCGCCGGCGCGGCGAACAAGTCCGGCTGGCGGCTGCGGCTGACGCCATCCTGTTCGAGCTGCAGCAAATGTTTTCTGGCGGCGCGGATCACGCTTGCCGGCACGCCGGCAAGCTGCGCGACCTGCAGGCCGTAGCTCTGGTTGGCGGGGCCTTCCTCGACCGCGTGCAGGAACACGATGTGGTCCTTGTGCTCGACCGCGTCGAGATGCACGTTGGCAAGCTGCCTGAAATCCTGCGCGAGCCGCGTCAGCTCAAAGTAATGTGTCGCAAACAGCGTCAGGCTCTTGTTCGCTTCGAGCAGATGGCGCGCGATCGCCCATGCCAGGGCGAGCCCGTCGAAGGTCGAGGTGCCGCGGCCGATCTCGTCCATCAGCACCAGGCTCGCGGGCGTCGCGTGGTGCAGGATGTAGGCGGCTTCGGTCATTTCGACCATGAAGGTCGAGCGCCCGCCGGCAAGGTCGTCGGCCGCCCCGATGCGCGTGAATATCTGGTCCACCGGCCCGATCCGCGCGCACCGCGCCGGCACGAACGACCCGCAATGCGCGAGCAGCGCAATCAGCGCGACCTGCCGCATATAGGTCGATTTGCCGCCCATGTTGGGACCGGTGACGAGCAGCATCTGGCGTGCGGGCGCGAGCCGCGCATCGTTGGCGATGAAGTTATCGATCTGCGCTTCGACCACCGGATGGCGTCCGGCCTCGATTTCTATCAGCGGCGCGTCAACCAGCCCGGGCGCGATGAAGTCTAGTGTCTGCGCGCGCTCGGCGAAGGTTGCGAGCAGGTCGAGTTCGGCAAGTGCGTTTGCGACGCGCTGCAGCGCCGGAATTTCGGGCACGAGTTCATCGAGCAACTGATCGTAGAGCAGCTTCTCGCGCGCGAGTGCTCTTTCCTGCGCCGACAGCGCCTTGTCTTCGAATGTCTTGAGCTCGGGCGTGATGTAGCGCTCGGCATTTTTCAGCGTCTGGCGGCGGCGGTAATCGTCGGGCGCCTTGTCGGACTGCGCGCGCGTGACTTCGATGTAGAAACCGTGCACGCGATTGTATTCGACCTTGAGATTGGTAATTCCGGTGCGCATGCGCTCACGCGACTCGAGATCGAGCAGGAACTGCCCGCAGTTGTTTTGGATTGCGCGCAACTCGTCGAGCTCGGCGTCATAACCGTCGGCGATCACGCCGCCCTCGCGCACCACTGCCGCCGGCTCGGGCTGGATTGCGCGCGTCAGCAGTGACGCGGCGTTTTCCAGCGGCCGCACTTCGGTTGCCAGCGTCTGTAACCTCGGGCTGTCGAGTGCGGCAACCTGGGCGCTTAGCTGTGGCAGCCGCACGAGCGTGTCGCGCAAACCCGACAGGTCGCGCGGCCGTGCGCTTTTCAGAGCAACGCGCGCCGTGATGCGCTCGACGTCGACACACGCCTTGAGCTCAGCGCGCAGCGTTTTGCACGCCGTGGCGCCGGCATCCTCGGCAAGCAGCGCGACGGCTGCGAGCCGTTCGCGGATCCGCGCGCGATCGCGCAGCGGATGGTGCAAGGTGTGATGCAGCAATCGGCTGCCCATGCTGGTCGCGCAGGTGTCCAGCAGCGACATGAGCGTCGGCGCAGGCTCGCCGCGTATGGTTTCCGAAATCTCGAGATTGCGGCGCGTCGCCGGGTCGAGCGCGACATAGGCGGATGCGTTTTCGATTGCGATCGCAGTGACGTGTGCAATCGAATTGCCCTGGGTTGCGCGCGCGTATTCGATCAACGCGCCGGCGGCGCAGGTTGCGGCCGGCAGCGCGTTGAGACCGAACGCAGCGAGGTCGAGCGTCGCGAACTGGCGGCACAGCGCGCGCGTCGCGGCCTCGAGCTCGAACTGCCATTCGGGCAGCCGCCTCAGCGCATAAGTGGCTGCCTCTGGCAGCGCAATGCCCGCGCTTTCCGCGATCAGCACTTCGGCCGGGCGCAGCCGCTCGAGCTCGATGGCGAGGTCAGCCGCCTTGATCTCGGCGGCGCGGAAACGGCCGGCGGCGAGCGCGAGCCAGGCCATGCCTATCGTATTCTGTTTTTGCCACAGCGCGAGCAACAGGTTGTCGCGCTTGTCGTCGAGCAGCGCCGCGTCGGTCAGCGTGCCGGGCGTGACGATGCGCGCGACCTGGCGCTCGACCGGGCCTTTCGACGTGTTGGGGTCGCCGATTTGCTCGCAGATCGCGACCGATTCGCCGAGCTTGACCAGTTTCTCAAGATACTGCTCGACCGCATGGTACGGCACGCCCGCCATCTTGATAGGCTCGCCGGCGGAGGCGCCGCGGCGGGGGAGCGTGATGTCGAGCAGGCGCGCGGCTTTTTCAGCATCGCCGTAGAACAACTCGTAGAAGTCGCCCATGCGGTAGAACACCAGCATGTCGGGGTGGCTCGCCTTGATGCGCAGGTACTGCTGCATCATTGGCGTGTGCTGCGGGGCGATTACATTGGGGGGCGCTGCGGGTTTCATGGAGCGGCCATTATACCGGGCGCTCCTCTGTCAACGCTTACGCGGCGGCTGCGGAAAATATTTCTTGATACTGTTTGTTACAAGTTTCAAGACCGCGGGATCGAGCTTCGTGACCGCGAGGCGCTTGAGCAATATCTTCCGGCCCGTCATCAGGTGTTCAAGGTCGGAACTCCGCATACACCCGCTCCCGTTCGCGGGCGCTGAGCACCCCCGCGAAGGGCGTGGACTGGCGCAGTCGCATGGCGCGCTCGCCCTGATCGGTGATGAGGTGTTTCGGCAAAGGTTGGCCGGCGACGGAAAACGAAGAAAAAGAGCAGGCGGTATTTTCCATCGACCAAGGCCTTGTGGAACTTGAGCAGCGTGGCAGGCTTGATCAAGCAGGGCCGCTACGCCGACGAGATCATGCAAACGCCGTAACTTCATCCGACAGCCTTGGCACTGACTTTGCGCGGCCGCGGGAAAAGGTCGCGAGCGTCGCTCTCCGCCAGTCTGGTTATAGGCACGACGCGAACGCGCTCGGCCAGCGGATACGCTTTCGGACCAGGATAGAGCACGACGAGTTGTTCGAGATCCAAGTCCTCCAGCGCGGTACGCATGGAAGGCGTAAGCCCGGGGGCATCCATCCTCTTCACCTCAATGCCGAGCCGCCGGCCGTTCTTGAAGAGTAATAGATCGAGTTCCGCCCCTTGGTATGTGGCCCAGAAATCTACCATGAATATCGCGTAATAGATGCTCGATATTCATGGTCTGACACCGGGTAATGCCAGGCTGGTTCCGGCGCTTCTGTTCGCGCCGCGGCATTTCGGTTTGCTTTCGTTCATTGGTAAAGCGGTAGTGCGTAAGTGGCGCGAGCAGGGATGTTCAAGGCAGGTGCGGGAAGGGCTGCAATGGTCGATGATTTTGGGGGCGGCGCGCGCTAAACGCCGAAACCCGGCGTGTTCCCAACCCCATCTGCATCGGCGACTCGTTAGACGTAGGCATCCCCCCCGGACTCGGCGTTCGCGTAGCGATGGGGGCGGGCAGGGATGCAAGACGGCTGCATGGATTGATATCGTCGAAGTAATCACGTTCATCTCAACCAGTTACGTGCAAGTTTGCCTCGCATCCGTGTTTGCGGCAGCGGAGTTCCGCTTGTCAACGCGCGAAACGGCCCATAGCATGATTAGTCTCCCATCAATAGCATAATCACTCGGGCTCAATGCCCGCCGCTTGGATGATTCTTACCCCGCGCGCAAGCTCGGTCTTGATGAATTCGGCGAACTGCTCCGGCGTGCTGGTCATGGTGTCGAAGCCCGCGCCGGCGATGCGTTCGCGGCCGTCGGGTGACCGCATGATTTTCACCAGTTCGGAATTCAGGCGGTTTACGATTTCGCGCGGGGTCCCGGCGGGAGCGACCACGCCGTACCAGCTCAGCACTTCGTAGCCCGGAAAGCCGGCTTCCCTGGCGCTCGGCACATTAGGCAGCGCCGGCGCACGTTCGGCCGCGAGCACCGCCAGCGCGCGCACCCGGCCGGCCTGGATCTGCGGCACCGCCGGGGGTATGCCGATCACAACCATGTCCACCTCGCCGCCCATCATGCCCAGCATCGCCTGGTTCGAACCCTTGTACGGCACGTGCACCATGTTGACCCTGGCGAGCACTTTGAGCGTTTCGCCGGCGAGGTGCTGGCCGGTGCCGAGTCCGCCCGAACCGAAATTGAGTTTTCCGGGATGGGCCCTCGCGAGCTGCACCAGTTCCTTGAGATTCCTCGCCGGCACCGACGGGTGGACGAGCAGCACGTTGGGGATCTGCGCGACCAGCGCAACCGGCGCAAAATCCCTGACCGGATCGTAGCCGAGCTTCTTGTAGAGGCTGGGACTGTACACCAGCGCCGGCGAAACGAGCGCGATAGCGTAACCGTCAGGCGGCTCTTTCGAGGCGAATTCGGTGCCAACGT
>ODAK010002987.1_pt1 | contig 17659 bp, 21 predicted proteins | sample 1539591 | NCBI WGS metagenome assembly ODAK01 (sample SAMEA3539303, study PRJEB22396) | soil metagenome | biome: tundra; feature: field; material: soil | place: USA | collected 2010-05 | depth 0.15 m
TGGGCCTCCCCAGGATGGTCGTGCGCGGGGGCGGCGAAGGCTCACGAGCTTCGCGCCGGTCGAGGGGAGGTGCCTCATGATCGTGCAGAAGGGGTGCGTCGGGTTTTCGGCTCACGGCGGTGCCAGCGCATGGTTGGTTACGACGGCTCCTTGACGGTAAGGGTGAGCGCGACTCAGCCAAGGCTTTCTTTTCGGCTGAGCTTCGCCAGTGTTTCGCGTCAGTCACGGGGCGCCCCAGGACGTCGGAATGAGACCGTGGAGAGTGCGAGCGCACGCCGCTCCATCGCCTGCTTGGTTCGCGATGGCCAGCCGCTCGCGTTCGTCGCCGCGGTGCGCGCGCTACTGGCGGACTGGGAGCACTCGGTCCCGCGGGGGAGGTGATGTGGGAACTTCGACGGTCCCATGGCCAGCATTCTCTCGGCCGCGTTGAATGCGGTGAAGACGATCGCCCAGAGCGGCGGCGCTTCGATCATCGTGCCAGCAACCGATTCTCACGTGCTCTCGCGAGGGTGGGCGCGTTCTCGGCACGATCGAAACGCCGCCGATTCGCAGGATCGCTTCCATCAACGCCGACCTGCGCACCTTCTTGACGCAGCTCCAAGCGTGACCGTTGGAGCTGGGGAACCGCGAGCCCGAGCCCTTGTCAGCCCTCGACGCCCGGCGTGTGCTGCGAGGAGGTCGCGATCCGGTTAGTGGGGCGGGGAAGACGGGCATGGCGAGGCGCTCCGTCGCTTGGGGGGGCGACGCTATCACCCTCGTGTCGCGCTGCGGTCGCGGGGATCAGGGTAGAGAGCAGCGCTCCATGACCCCGTACACAACGGCCTTGCGAAATTTCTCATCGCGCCCCGGCACGAGCGACGACACGAAGCGCATGAGCCACCCCAAAGGCATCTCCCGTCGCAGGCGACGAGCCTCGTCCATGAGCGACCTCGTAGACCCTGGCGCCCAGCCGTGCGGGCGGAAGAACTCCAGTCCCTCCGACGGAGCGAACTTGTGGTCCGCTCCGGCTGCGCGCAGCTTCTCGCCCCACAAGCGGCGCTGCCTTGCCAGGATGTCCGGCGCGACGGTCTCCAGAAGCCACGAGCCGCTCGGGAAGTGGCGATGAAGATCGTCGGCTAGTGAGGCGACCCCCTCGGCGTCGAGGTAGACGAGCAAGCCCTCGGTGACGACCAGCACCGGCGTCCCCTCGCCGCCGACTCGGACGAACAGATCCTTGCGTGCGCGTTGGTCGGCTATGTCGAGGGAGACCCGCTCGACGGAGCAAGCGGCCTGCTGGGTTCCGAGCACCTCGTTCTTGAGGCGGATGATGCCCGGCAAATCGACCTCGATCCATCGGAGGTTGACCGGCAGCGACAGACGATACGGCCGGGCATCAAGGCCGGCGGCGAGGTTCAGGACCACTCGAACGCCGCCCTGCACCGCATCCAGGATCAAGTCGTCGAAAACGCGCGTGCGCACGGCCAGCGACCAAGAGAGCGGTCCTTTCGGAAGCGTCTCGACGATCGCTCGCCCACGGTCCCCTGCCAAACGGCGCGCATGCGGGTCGTGGAAGAGAGCGTCCGGACGGTCAGACTCCAAGGCTCGGAAATAGGCAACCCACCGCGCGGTATCCGAGACATCACCGAGCGGCGCGTCGGCGCTCAATTCACCCCCTGTGGTCGAAACCACGCCGCGAGGGGGAGGGGATACGATTGAGCGGACCGCGGTGCCGGCGTGAGTACCGCGATGGATTGAACGACGCTTCCTTCAGCCGTCGCCAACGTCATCGGCATGCCGAAGAAACGAAATGGCACCAAGTCCACGGTGGTCGGCAGCACGTTCGTCCCTATCAAAATGCGCTGCCGTGCGGTCTGGTAGCCCTCGCCGGTCCTCGCCATCCGGCCCCGAATCTCCGCCCTCAACTTCTTGTGGCTGTGTCTATTCGCCATGCTCTCTCCTCGCTGATCGAAGTCTCCGCCCCGGCTCGGAGCGCTCGGAATTGAGAGAAGCTCGCGAATCGTACCCGAAGGGCCGTGCCCTCTTCGCGCTCGCGAGTGGTCGTGCCGGGGCGACCGGCGAGCGCTGGGCTCGGGTGAGCCCAGAGCGAACATACCGGCAAGTGAGCGCTCGGCCAAGACTCTCGCGCCTTGTTTCCGCGTCCAGGGAGGAGGTTGTGACAGCCAACACACCGGAGGTCGATGACGATGTGCTTTGCCGAAACGCAACGGATAGTCATACTATCCGAACGGCATGTCCGGGCACGTGCGTACGTTCATGGTCTCCGAGCTTGCGCAGCGGTCGCGGACACCGCTGTCCAGCATCAAGTTCTACCTGCGTGAGGGTCTCCTACCTACCGGCGACCTCGAAGCGACCCGTCGAGCTTTCTACAGCGACGTCCACGTTCGTCGGCTCTATCTCATTCGAGTCTTGAGGGACGTGGCGGGGCTGGCGGTCCCCGCCATCCGCGAAATCTGCAAGCTCCTCGATGGAGGGGGCGAACGCGATCTCTCCAACGTCATCGCTCACGTCATCGACGCTCTTGGGCGGCGGGAGTCCCCCGCGTCGGGACCCGAGGCCGTGGCAGCCAGACGAGAGGTGTTCGACCTGCTGCACGGGAAGGGCGTCCACGTTCGACGGAACGCGAAGGCCGTCGTGGACCTGGCGGACGCGCTCCTCGGGCTGCGCCGCACGCTGGGTTCCGATGTCCCGGCAGAGGCGTTCGTTCCCTACCTCGACGCGATGTGCGCGCTCGCCGAGAAGGACTTCGAGGCGAACAAACACCTCGTGGCAGATGCTGCTAGCGCTGCGGTGGGAGCCATCTTCGGCACCGTCCTCTGGGAGCCAATCCTCATCTTGCTTCGACGGATCGCTCACGAGCACGTCGCCGTGAAGACCTTCGGCAACAAGAAGCCCCGCGAGCGAAGGAGAGCGTGACAAATGCGCGTCGGTCTTCAAGGTTGGGGTTCGGAGGGCGACTTGCGGCCCCTCATTGCGCTCGCTGCCCAGCTTCGCAAGAGCGGGCACGAAGCACGCTTGGTGCTCACGCCGGTGGATGGCAAGGACTACAGTCCGCTCTGCGAGTCGCTCGGGGTTGCGATGAAGGCCGTGCCCGAGCGCATGGCCGTCACGCTCCAGCAGCTCGTCGCCGACGCGAAGAGCGCGGACCCCACGAAGCTGATGACCTCGGTGCTCGATCTCACCTTCTACCCGTACCTCGAAGCGATGTACGCGGCCTCGCTCGACCTGTGCGCCGACTCGGATGTCGTCGTCGGCGGTCCGCAGTCCTGGCAGCTCAAGGCGGCGAGCCTGCATACGGCGACCCCATTCGTTGCCCTCGATTTCGTTCCGGGCATCGTTCCGTCACGCGAGGTTCCGCCCGCCATTTTCCCCCCATGGCGCTGGCTCGCTCGCCCGGCGTGGGCCCTTCTGAACGTCATGTTCGACATGGCGTTCACCAAGGCGCCTCGAAAGTTCTTCGCCGAGAAGGGCCTCCCGCCGATTCGTCACGCGATCCCCGACGTCATCTTCTCCGATCGCCTCAATCTTCATGCAGCGAGCCCTTCCTTCTGGCCGCCGGCCCCCGACTGGAGCGACATCCACTGCGTCTGTGGGGAGTTCTTCATGCCGCTGGAAGCCGAGACCTGGACCCCCTCGCCTGCGCTTGCGGCGTTCCTACGAGACGGGTCGGAACCCGTTCTTTGGACCCTGGGGTCGTGGGAACACTTTGCTCCCGAGCGCGTTCGAACGCTGCTCGTCGAATCCGCCCGCGAGGCCAAGATGCGGGCGATCATCCAGACGAAGAAGAGCAACAACGAGGGTCGCGACCGTGAGCTGTACTTTCTTCCCTGGGCTCCGCATCGCCACCTCGCCCCGCTGTGTTCGGCGGTGGTTCACCACGGCGGCGCAGGAACGACGCACATGGCGTTGCGCGCCGGGAAGCCGGCCGCGGTTCTGCCGTTCATCCTCGAGCAGCGGATGTGGGCGGCGCGGGTCAAGGAAGTCGGCGCTGGCGACTGGCTGTCGTTCTGGAAAGCGACCCCGCAGAAAGTCGGCTCGCTCATCCGTGGTGTCGTCGGTTCCGCACCGCTCCGCCAGCGCGCTTCGGACATGGCGAAGGCGATGGTCGAGGAGGACGGGACGGGCGTCGCGACCAACCGACTCGAGCGTCTGGTGGCCGGGGAGATGGCCCCGTGACAGAACCCGCGGTTGTGCTGGACGGGTTCACGCTGCAAGAGCGAAGTCGATGATCGCGGTGGTAACATCGTCCACGTCGGACGCGCAAGATAAGCGGGAAATCGTACTAGTCGCGAGCGGTGTCCATGCGCGGGTGATCGCACGGCCAGCTTCGTCGCGAGGCGGGCGCTCACACGACGCCGCCCCCGTTCGAGCCCGCTATCGATCCGGCTTCTTGAGTACATCGTCGATCCAGTTGACGACAAGCGCGTGGAACCCGATGCCAAGCTTCAGCACCGCGAGTTCGTGATCCGCACCGGCCTTCTGAAGAACGGGGACGAACCCTTGCAGCGTCTCGAGCTGCGCGACGTGCCTGGCTCGATGCCCTCTACAGAAGGCCGCTAGGCGCGAAGGCTCGACGTGTCGTCCAAAGTACATGGTCAGCGCGAGTGGGAACCGCATCGTCTTCTCGCCCGGCTCCCGCGCGATCCATTCTGAAAACGCGGCGCGACCGCTCTTCGTGATCGTGTACGGACGCCTCTCGCGGCGTCCGGTCTTGCCCTCGCGCACAAGGCCCTGCTCCGCGAGATGCCGAAGCTCTCCGTACACCTGGCTCTTCGTGACGTTCCAGAAGTCGGCGATCGTCGTGGTCGTCTTGTTGACGAGATCCCACCCGGTGAGCGGGCCTTCGTGCAGAAACCCCAAGATCGATGCTGCCGTCGGGTTCAAGTCTTGACGGTTCATTCTGGACGGTCCAATTTAGACCTTCGCAAGGGCAACGCAAGCGCAGTGAAGGGCGTGCGGACGAAGACCCCCACCGTGCGCACTTCGATTGCCGGGTCAACGAGGTATTGAACGTGAACGACATATGGGTCTCGGTGCTGGCTGGCGCCCTGAGCGCGCTGATTTCGTGGAGGGCGCGCGTTTGGCCGCCGCTCGGCTGGGTCGCTCTCGCACCCCTCGGGTTTGCGATGGTGCGGTGCGGTTCTACGGCGGCTCTCTCGGGCGCGATCGTCGGCGCGTTCTGTAGTGCTCCGGCCGTGAGCAGCCCAACACTGCGCAAGCTGCTCCCGCTTGCCGTCGTACCGAGCGCGCTGACCTGGGCCGTGACGTCGGGGCTTGTAGGCTGGTTCCTTAGCGAGCACCCGGCAGCGTGGCTCGCGGTACTGTTGCCCGCAACGGCGCTCGTCGCGTCGCTGCCGTTGCGGGCCGTGGGCGCTCCGCGCTGGGTCTCGAATCCGCTGGCCTGTACGCAGGAGCCTTGGTTGCCGGCGGTGCATACAGCGCGCGTAGGAGGTGAGCTAACGACTACAGCGCTGCTTGCCGAGGCCAGCGCCGCCCTCGTGCTCGCGCTCCCAACCCCGGCGCGGTCGCTGATCCTGGCGCTAGCAAGCACGGCGTTGGTGGTCATCGCCCTCGGCCTTGCTCTGCTCGCGCTACGAGGTGCTCGGCGCCGCATCGAGCGGTCTCCGCGTGAGCGTGTCGCAGCAGTGGTGGTTGACGGTCCGCCACCCGTCGGCGGCGGGATCGTGGGCGGGCACTGGCCGATCGAGTCACCCGACTATCGGGACGTCGCGGGTACGGTACGCCGCTACGCGCCGCATATCGAGGCGGCGGCTACGGCCGGGGCGAAACTGCTCGTGCTTCCCGAGGTGGCGGTCTACGTCGTAAACGAATTATCCCGTGTTGCTTGGATCGACGCCGTCACCGCGTGGGCGCGCACGTATGGGGTCACCATCATCGCGCCGTTCTTCGACGCGAGCGTCCCCCGAAACACCCTCTGCGTCGTCGAACCCACGGGCGTCGCATTCACCTACGACAAGCAACACCCCGGGCGTGGGATCGAGCCGCCGCGCACTTCGCCCATGCCCCCGGGCCCCCATCGGTCATCGATCCGTGCATGGGCGCTCTCAACGGTGATCTGCGTCGATCTCGACTACGGGGATCTCGTCCCGCCCGTGCGTGGGGCTGGCGGGGTGCTCTGCGCCCCTTCGAACGACTGGCTAGACGGCTTCGAAGAGCTGCACCACCGGACCGCCGTGTGGGCGGCGGCGTGCACCGGAGCAACAGTTGTGCGCGCGACCGGGCACGGCATATCGGCGGTGTTCGACGGGACGGGTCGCGTCCTCGCTCGCGCGTCTAGCCAGTTCGGCCCCGTGGTCCTCGTGGTGGACGCTCCGATTGGGAACGGTCCTTGATGCTGAGGTTCCGCAGGCTTTCTTCGCCCTGCCCGAGCACGCCACTGTCGTGCAGGTCAACCGCCCACCTCCAGCATCCGTTGGGCTACGGTGGGCTGCGAAAGAGGCCCCATGCAACGGCACGACTTTCGTAGCGGCGGGCTCCGACTCTCCTACTTGGACGATCGCGGCCCCGGTCGCCCCATCGCGGCGCTGCACGCGCACTGGCTGGATGCGGAAGGCTTCGGTGCGCTTGCGGCGGCTTTGGCGCCTGAGTACCGGCTGATCGCTCTGGATCAGCGGGGTCACGGTCACTCAATGCACGCGGCCCGAAGGGGTCGGCGCAGGCCGTCTCGAGGGCGCGCTTTCCCATGACCATCCTCGTCGTCGCCGAGAAGCCGAGCGTCGCGCGCGACATCGCGCACGTGCTGGGCGCTCGGTCGCGTCACGAGGGGTACTTCCAGGGCGACGCCCATCTCGTCACCTGGGCCGTGGGACGTCTCGTGGCGCTGGCCGAGCCGGGCGAGATGAAGCCCGCGTGGAAGACATGGCGCCTCGGCGACCTGCCACTGCTGCCGCACGCGTGGCCCCTCGTCGTCGCGGAGTCGACCCGCGCGCAGTTCGAAACGGTGCCTGTCGGCTGAGGTTCGCGGGGTCGTCTGTGCGACCGACGCCAAGCGCGAAGGCGAGCTCATCTTCCGCTACATCTACGAGGCCGCGGGGGCGACCAAGCCGGTCCGCCGCCTCTGGATCTCCTCGCTCACACCCGAGGCGATCGCGAGCGGCTTCCGTGCGCTCGCGGATGGCAAGGCGTTCGACCGGCTGGCAGACGCGGCTCGCGCCCGGAGCCGCGCGGACTGGTTGGTAGGGATGAACCTCTCGCGCGCCTACAGTCTGCTTCACGACGACAACCTCTCGGTCGGACGGGTCCAGGCGCCGACACTCGCGATGATTGTCGGCCGCGAGCTCGAGATCCGCGCGTTCGTCCCCGAGGACTACCTGGAGGTCGTCGCGACGTTCGCCCCGCCGGCGGCAGGCGACGGGCTGGCCAAGCAGGACACGTACGTCGGGACGTTCGTGGGTCCTGGAGCCCGCGTGCAAGAGGCGAAGCGGCTCCCGCCGGACGGCAAGGAGGCGAGCGCGATCGTCGAGCGTGCGAAGCGCGGGCTCGCGCGCATCGAGCCGGTCGACCGCCAATCACGGCGCATGGCGCCGCCACTTCTCTACGACCTCGTTGCCCGTGGAGAGCTAGGACAAGCGAGCCAACGAGGCGAGGTGTTGTGGGAGCTCCTGTCCCTCGCCGCACCGCCCTAACACAGGCCTCGCGCGGGAGATCGCCGGGTGGCTACATGATCTCGCGACCCGCCTTGCGGTTCACAAGGTCGCGGAGCTTCACGACCTCCGCCTTCGTCGGCTTCCATTGGCTCAAGTGCTCCAGGCGACGCTTCGCGAACTTATCCTCCGCCTCGATCACGCCTGGTCGAGCCTTGGAAACCCGCAGCCTCCCGAAGGCCGCCTCAGGCGCGACGGCCATGATCTCGTCGAAATGCTTGCGGTCGAGCGACCGAGACGTCCACGTCGTGACCCCCAGGTGGTGTGCAAAGTGGCGTGCATCTTTCTGCTCGTCGGGGCTCCCGCAACTCGCCGCCGCTGCCTCTCGAGCTCGCGGACGGGCAGACGGTTGCTACACTCAACGGGCTGGGGGCGAGCAATGAAGACCCAAACAACTTGGATTCTCGCGGTGTCCGCGTTCGTTGCCGCGGCGCTGCTGTCGCGCCAGGTCCAGGCACGCCCGTGCTCGGTGGCCTCCGACTGCCCGAAGGGGTTCGACTGCGAGCCAACCAATGTCGCGCCCGACGCGGGCCCCGCGGGGCTGTGCGTATCGCTTCCTTGCCAGAGCAACTCGGACTGCGGCCCCGGTCTGACCTGCTATCTCGAAGGGTACGGCGAGTCGCTGCCGGCCGAGGTGGCGACGGTCTGCGCCCAGGCCGACGGGGGCACGTGCGGCGCCTGCGTTCCTCAGTGGGATGCACCGTGCATCACCGCCTCGGACTGCGGGCCTGGATATACCTGCCCGGTCGACACCTTCACCGGTTCCGTCAGCTGCGGAAAGGATCAGCAGCCGGATGCCAGTGAACCGCCGTACGTGACGCTCAGCGTGATCCCGTGCAGCGCGGTGCCCAAGCCGCCCTTTCTGCCGCCGGCCGACTCCGGGTTTCCTGCCATTCCTGCCATCTGTGATGCGGGCAGCACGTGCACCAAGGTCACGTGGAATTCGTGCATTGCCCAGCAAAGCGGTCCGTGCAGCGCTGACTCGGACTGTCCTTCGACGTGGACGTGCGGGTGCCAGATGACCTTCGGCGGTGGACTGGCGGCTCCTCCGGGAACACCCGTCGTTGATGCCGGATGCACGATGATCTGCATCCCGCCGAACTCCGATCTCGTTCAGGAGGTCCCTAACAATGGATTCGGGGGTGGTGCGTCCGGACCCGTCGCACCGACTGCACCCTCGCCGACCGCGTCCGATAGTGGGGTCGATGCTGCGGCATCCGGGGAATCGCCGGTGGCACCCCCGTCGGGCGGGCATGAGGGTTGCCACATTGGCTCTGACGGTGCGAGCACGAGCTGGACGCTCGTTGCCGCGGGAGCGCTCGCGTGGGCCCGATGGAGGCCTCGAAGGCGACGGCGCCTTACCCGTTGAGAGGCAACGTGATCCGGAGCTGCAATCGCGTCGAGACCCTCCGTGTGGGAGTGTGCTTGGCCTTGGCCTGGGCGTTTCTCTCACTCGGCTGCAGCGGCGTCGTTTCCGACCAGGCGAGCAAAGTCGACGCCGGGGAGGAGGAGACGGGCAGCGAGATCGCCACGTTCGCCGACGCCGGTCCCGCAGCCTCGGCCTGCCTCCACTACTATGCCGCCCAGGACTCGCGTTGCGGCGGGCCCCTTCTCCCCGCAAGTGAAGGCGCACGGCAACGCGCTCGCTTCGTACAGGTCTGCCTCAACGACATCGCGCTGCCCGGCAGCGGAATGACGATCGCAGCAGTCGAGGCGTGCGCCTCCGCGCTCGACCTTTCCGCGTGCGAGCTGCCCGAAGGCCCACCGGTGGCCTGCAACTTCAACGGCTCGTTGCCTGGCGGGGCCCCATGCAACGAGGGCCTGCAATGCCAAAGCGGGATGTGCCAGGGAACCGCGTTCCTCAGCCCCGAGGGGCCCATCGGTCCATCCACCTGTGGAACCTGTGCACCGTTTGTTCAGACCGGGCAGGTTTGCGCGCACCAGAACTTCACAGGCGGCTGCGCGAACGGCCAAGTGTGCTTGATCGGTGCCGGAATGGAGACGGCGGCGACACCAACCTATACGTGTGTCCCAATCGCCGAGGGCGATGCCGGAGCATCCTGCGACGGCCTTTCGAAGATATGCCCACCAGGCCTCTACTGCTCCGCAACGACCGGTCGTTGTCAGGCTCTCGGTGACGCCGGGGCGTCTTGCGGGGAGGGGATGACTCCACCGGGCAACCCGGGCGGCTGCAGCGCACCACTCTCCTGTGTCGGTGACCCGGGCATGGCGACCTGCGCCCTTGGAGCCATGGGCTCATTCTGCCTGGGCGATTCCGACTGCTCTCCTGGGCTCGGCTGTGTCCCCGGCCCGTGCGCGCCCTCCGGCTCCATCGTGCGGTTCGGCTGCGCGGAATCGGGGACCTGCCAACCTGTGACCTGGGCTTCGCCCGGGCAAACGTGCGACAGCTATCGAACGCGGTGCCTCGTGGGCCCGTGCGGCGGGTCGGCGTTCGGCCCGCCACTGCCCTCGGTCGATGGAGGGCCCGCGATGGGCACATGCCCTGCGATCGCTTCGGACGGCCAGCCATGCGGTTCCGAATGCGATGTATTCGCCGAGTGCTTCAGCTCCACTGGCAAAGCGGGAGGAACCACAGCGCTGATGGGAACCTGCACGCTGCTCGATAGCGTTGCGTGCAGATGATCGAGTGTGGACGGGGAACGCTCGGGTTCAGCATAGAGCGCTCAACGGACCGGTAGCGCCATGCGTAAGCCGCGCGCCGCCCCGTGTGCGCGGGTAGCTCGATCGGTTGGCGGGTGGTCCTTGGATGGCGAGCCTCTGAAGGCCCCGTTAGCTTCGCAGGATGGACGACATTGAAGCGACGATTCGGGCCGTGGAGGAGCGGCTCTGGAAGGCCCAGCTTTCCGCTGACGTCGAGGCGCTCGATGACCTGATCGCGGACGACCTGCTATTCACGGGCCTGGCCGGCTCGTTGGAGACGAAGGCCGCCGACCTCGAGCAACACCGATCCGGGGCGCTGAGGATTACCAAGCTGGACCCACTGGAGTTCCGTGTCCGGGCCATCCCCGGCGGCGCGATCACGAGCGTGAAGATGGATGCTGCCGCTGTCATCGCAGGCAAGCCCACCTCGGCCGTCCTGCGCTACACGAGGGTCTGGATTTCAGAGGGGGGGCGCTGGCAGATCGCCGGTGGCCACATGAGCGTTCTCGCGTAGTCGCCGCGCGCCGCTTGTCCCTTTGATGCTCCGTTCACACCGGGATCGCGGTGGGCATCACGACGGACTGCGCGCACAGCGGGCCCGTGCTGCCATCAACTCGGAGGCCAACGTCGCGGAGCGCAGAAGGTCCCATCGTGGCAACGGCAGGTGAAGCCGACGTGACCGGCGGACGTCGTCGAGGTCGTGGTAGACGACGCCCATGCTCACCGTCGACCCGTGGCACTGGCTCACCGAGGACGGTCATTTCCTGGTCGACAAGCCCCTCCTGTACCGCCGGATGCTGCGCATCGCGCGGTTCATCGAGTACGGCGGCGAGCTCCAGAAGCACGAGACGCGCGAGACCCTCGTCGAGTGCAGGCGTCGTCCGAAGGGCAAGCCATGCTCCGGGCTCATGTGGGTCGTGAAGACCGCCGACGATGGCATCCTCGCGCACTGCATGGTCTGCAAGACCGAGGAGGTGTTCATCCACAACTGGCAGAAGACCGAGTGGGCCGAGGGGATGATGGAGCCGGTGCCGGTGGAGATGGGCGGACCGGCGGTGCATTGAGCCTTGGTCGTGCCCACGGGACTGGATCTCTGTTGCCCCCTGTCTCGCCCGAACACCGCGCCTGAGGTCTCGGGGGGATGATCAGAAGACGAACGCCTTCGAACACGCCCCGCGCGGGAGATCGCCGCGTGGCTACATGATCTTGCGACCCGCCTTGCGGTTCACAAGCTCGCGGAGCTTCACGAGCTCCGCGTTGGTCGGCTTCCATTGGCTCAAGTGCTCCAGTCGACGCTTCGCGAACTTGTCCTCCGCCTCGATCACGCCTGGTCGAGCCTTGGAGCCCCCCAGCCACCCAAAGGCCGCCTCAGGCGCGACGGCCATGATCTCGTCGAAATGCTGGCGGTCGAGCGAGCCGTCCGGGAGCGCGCGGTATTGGAAGAAGCCGACGCGCAACACCTCGACGGCGTGGCGATCACGGAACCTCACGATCACTTGCGCGTACCGCACGAAGCCCTCCGCGTCGGCCGGCATCCGCCCTCCCTCGGAGATGAAGGCTTCCGCGGTGCGCTGTGCGAGTGGGTGCAGCTCACCCGGTCGCGGCCGCAAGAAAGACCAGGCACTCACGCCCATGACCAAGAGAATCGCCCATCCTGCCGAGCCGCGCCAACGCGACGGGGGCCTGCGGCTGCTCGAAACGATGACCTTCCCAGGCGGTGTCGTCCTGCTCCGCTACGAGCGCACGGAGCGCGCGCCGCGGTCGGCAGATCGCTCGCGCTCACCTTCACCGGGACCAGACGAGGTCGCGCTCGTCGAACTCGCGGCTGTCGAGCGCGAACTCCATCCACCAGAGAAGGCACTCGGGGCAGACCGGACGTCCTTTGGTTCCCACGGCACGTCGCGTCCGCTCGAGATACCAGCCTTGGCACTCGAGCCGCGCCCACGCTTCCCCGACGGAACGTGCGGCGAGCGCCTGGTGCACCCCGGAGCGGCAAGTGAACGGGAACACTCCCTCGCAGCCTACGACCCACACTCGCTCGCCCGGCTGGAGCTTGCCCCGCTCGGCGAGCCGCGCTCCGGCCTGCATGGCGCGACGTCGCGGTTCGCGATGCGGCGTCAGGCGCCACACGATTCCACGGTCGAACAGCGGCCAGAGCCGGCGCCACATGGTCGTCTGGCACGCTAGCACGGCGCAATGCGCTAGCCGGATGGGGCTGACGGGGACTGGCGAACCCTTCCGCGCTTATGCTTGGAGCTACTTCTACGAGTGCATCACCGGGTGCCCAAGCGGCTGGTGACCGGGCGCGAGCCCTACCGTATCAGCGTGACGACAGGCGTTTCTGAGAGGTACGGAGCGGTTCTTTTCCCGAGAAAATCGTTACTGGCGGGTACCGGGGCGTCCACGTCGTGACCCCCAGGTGGTGTGCAAAGTGGTGTGCATCTTTGTGCAACCGGGATCTACGGCCAAGCGAGGCGTCGCGTCAGCTCGCCCCCGGGCAGCACGAGGCGCACGCAGGTCCGCTGGTCGTGCACATGCAGGCCCAGCCGCCGTTATAGGAGCATGTGCAGGTAGAGCCGACGCAGCTCGCTTGCCACATGTTGCCCGCCCGGTCTTGGCACGTGGTCTGCGACACCGGGCCGTTGGGACCGCCGCCCCCGCCTCCCGAGCAAGTGGATGTGCCTGTCGGCCTGGGGATGGCCGGGCAGACAGTGGCGGGGGCGCAGGCCGAGCCGGGTGCGCCGCCCGGTGACCCGGGACCACCCTCGGAGGGAGGGGTCGCGACATTGCCTGGGCCCCCTGCGTCCACGATGCAGTCGTTGACGGCCTGCTCCTGGGCCTCGCATCCGGAGAAGACGGTTCCCGCGCCGCTGCATGTGGGCTGCACCGGACCTGTGCAACGCAGAAAGGCGATCAAGGCCCCCCCGCACGCGGGGACCATCGAAGAGAGGTTCGCGCAGTGGGTGGCGCACGTCGGGTCGGTGGTGGTCCCGGGGCAGCTCGCCCGCGTAAACTTGTCGCACCACGAAGCGCACGAGTCCGCGACCTGGGCCGCCGAACAGTTGTTTGTGCACGAGGCCACGCCTCCGCCGTCGCCGGCCTCGACGATCACCGCCGAGCCGCCGCACGCAACCAACCCGGCGAGAGCCGGCAACATGAGACGCAAGCCGCCACCGAAGCTCATCATGAAGTCTCTCCCCCCGGTTTTGCTGAGGTCGTCGCCTCGGGTGGCGTAGCAGATCAAACGATGCCGTGCGCGCTCAGCTTGTCGCTTCCACGATGCCGAACCCCCTGCGCGCAAATCCGAGCACCGGATCTAGGGCATCCAGGCAGCCGAACGTGGCGAGACCCGGGCGCTGACGCGCGAGGAGCTAGATCGTTGGGCCGAGACGGGCGAGCTTCCGGAGCAGACTGACGAGTGCCGCGACGCGTCCCGTACATCGGCGAGCTGACAAAGCGCTTCGTGTCGTTGGGGTGTAGTCCCGGAGCGCGCCGGGCGGTCGGGCGCGTCGTGCGCGACTTGTGCGACGCGCGCTACCCCGGGGCGCGCCGACGTTCTCATGGCGCTCGAGCTCTCTCACCCACCTCTCACGGACCCGTATTCGTTGCCCCGCCGTCGAGCAGCCCCGCCACCCAGTCGGTCATGAGCCCTCCCGGGCCGCCGTCGGCCTGGACACCGCCGTCCCCGGCTCCCCCGTCGACGGCTCCCGAGACGCGCGTGTAGAAGGCGGCGCTCTGGATCGTGGTGTGGTCCGCCCCTGCGAAGACGAACTCGCCGAAGTTCGGTTGCGACGCGAGCTGGGCGCGGATGTCGAGCAGGCCCGCGGTGAAGGTCGCCTCCGTCAGCGGCCCCGTTCCGGTGCAGCTGCTCATTCCCCAGCCGTAGAAGGTCGTGATCGTGGCGTCGTCGGTCGAGTCGGCGAGGCCGAAGGCGACCTTCGGATACAATGCGGTCAGGTGCTCGACGGCGTCGAGGAAGACGCTGCCCGGCGTCGCGCAACCGCTGCCGCAGTCCGCGAGCACGGTGCCGTCGAGGCCCCAGAGGGCGCGGAGCTCGTTCTGCAGGCAGCTAGCGAAATACGGGTCCTGCATGAACGGCCCCGAGTCGTCGAGCAGGGTCACCGGCGCCGACCCGAAGGCCCTCGCCACCTGGGCGTAGTTGAACGCCGCGCCGAACCCGCCGGCGCTGATGCCGGTCAGGAGGACCTGCGTGACGCTGGGGAACGTGGGCACGAGGCGATCGAGGTAGACGCCCATGTTCGCGTAACCGACGAAGTGCTGCGGCGAACCACCGGCGTCGCCGGCGGTCGCGACGTTGTTTCCCGCGTGCAGATCGCCGGTGCAGTACGGGACGTAGACGAAGGTCCAGTCCTTGACGGGGTTGGCCGGGCGGGTGCGGTCGAGGATGCCGACGCCGAGGCCGATCTCATCCATCGTGCTCGCGGCGCGGCTCTGCAAGTCGGCCGAGCCGAAGCTTGGCGGATTCCCGGCGCACGTCGCCCCGTTGAAGCATGCGCCGCCGCCCTCGAGGAAGATCACCAAGCGGTTCGCGGTTCCGAGGTTGACCCCGACGCCCGTGAAGGACCCGTCGCGGCAGAAGGCCTGGGGGAACGGCACCCACGTCCACGTCCCCGCCGTGAGACCCGCGATGGGGGTCGTCGCCAGGGCTTGCGGGCACACGGCAGGCTTGCAGATCGGGGCGCTGAAGCTGCTCGGGATCGTGCAGACCGTGGAGTTCGTGTCGGGCGGCGGAACGGAGCCAGCGCTCTCGACGACCCCCACCAGGTCGCCCGAGACCTGATCGAAGTAAAACGTCGTGCTTCCCGTATCGGGCAGCCCTGGCTGCGACAGGACGTCGTAGCCGCCGCACGACGTCGCGATCCTGGCGAGGGGGCTATGGGTGCAGGTCTGCTGCGCGCTGGTCCAGGTGGTGGGGCAGGCGAACACTTCGGCGCAGAGCTCAGCGATCGAGGCAGGGCAGTTCGGCGCGCTTGTGGCTTCGACGCTCAGGTCCAGGGCAGCGTCCCCGACCGGCTGGTCCACCGAGGCGTCATCGACCGCTCGGTCCAGGGCGGCGCCGCCAGCGTCTCGAGGTGCCTCCCGGGACGTGCCGCAGCCCCCTGCGAGCATACCCGCAACGCCGAAGATCAGCAGACGGCCCACGCCTACACATGGCCAGCGACGGTCCGATCCGTTCGCTCGCGGTGCTTCACTGCAGCAGGGGCGGCGGCTGGGAGCACCGGCCATTGATGCACGAGTCGCCCGAGACGCAGCAGTCCGAGGCCGCGGAGCAGCGCTCGTTCTCGTTGGCGCAGGTCATCGGGGGCTTGTCGACGCAGGTGGGGATGGACGTGGACCGCTGGCGCGTCTGCCGCCCTCTGAGCGCTTCACGTCGGGACCCGTCGTGGTCGCACCGGGCGGCGGTCCGTTTACCATCACCACGCTGCCGTTCTCGGACGCTCAGGCTCTCGAGGGGGGGGCGACGGTTCGCCGACTGCACGAACCCCACGTGTGTTCGCGTGCCGTTCGAGTATCCATCCCAGACGGTTGTCGTGGGCACCCTGAACGTGAACGACCAGTAGACCGGTCGACCGGAAGGCTCGATGTTTCGAAACCGCCGATTTGAGCCTCTCCGGTAACCCTTGTTTTCAAGCTCGCCCTGAACCTCCGAGTCCACCGATCGACGCCTTCCTCCATGAGCCGCACTACCAACTCTTCCGGCAAGCTCTGCTGGCTGCTGGCATGGTCGAGGCCGGGGAGCACGGGATCGATCGTGCCGTTCTCCTCGACGTCGTTCCGGTGCAGAACGCCGAGCTGCAGGCGATCACGACGCCTGGTCTCCGCGCGTTCGGAAGCGACATGGATACGATCTGGCGCAGGCTCCTGCCCGGTCCCCGCGTGACCTACCGCTGCCTGGATTCGTCGCCCCTTCTGGTCTCGACGCCGGAGTTGGCGGAGCGGCGTGGCATGCTCACCGGCTGACTGTTGACGTCAGGCTGCGCATGACTCGCCCGAACCTCTTCGACTTCGCCACCTCCGAGCTGTCCCAGGATGCCTTCCTGTGCTGGCTCATCGCCCAGGCGCGCTACGAGGATGACGCGAAGCTGCAGACGGTCGGCCGTGCGTTCATCGCGTGGCTCTGGGGTATGGCCCGCAACCAGCAGGTCGGTCCAGAGGACGTGCGGCTCTTGGCGGCGCCGGAGCAACAGGCCGATCACATCGACATCCTGTTCGAGGCCGACGTTGCGGGCCGCCGAGTCGTCTTCGTCATCGAAGACAAGACGGACACGAGCCAGCATTCCGGGCAACTTCAGAAGTACAAGGACGTCGCGGGCAAGCGCTCGAGCGAGGTCGTCCTCATCTACTTCAAGACGGGCTTCCACTTCGGCATCGACAAGGACGCCGCCAAGCACGGGTACGTCGTGATCGGGCTGAGGGAGTGGGTTGCGTTCCTTGGTCAGCACGCCGTCCCTCACGACGTCTTCCGCGACTACCGGGAGTACGTGAGCCGCTTGCTGAAGGATCGCGAGGCAGCACTTGCGGCCCTCAACGCTCGAGGTGGGCACCAAATGCTTGCGAAGAACTTCGTTCAGTTCGAGTTCATCGAGCGGCTGCCTGCTCAGTGTTCACAGAATGTTGCGGCCCGCGCGGTCGCTGACCCCCAGAAGGGGCCGTTTTCTCGGAGTGCTTCAGATCATGTCGTTACCTCGTGAGCCGCCCCGAGTGCTTCCGGCTGGAGCGACAGTTTGCCGGGCGGGGTCTCTTCCCCCCGCAGGGAGTGCACGCCTTCGCAAGGCGCACACAACAACGCCAGCGAGTCCGCGCTGCGAATCGTCGCCCTGGCGAGGAAGAATTCGCTCTCTTCGGCAACGAGCACGCGGCCCGAAACTTCTCGGTCCTTTACTCGCTCGTGCAGACCGCCGAGCGCCAGGGCGTCAACTCCCTCGCGTATCTCGAGGACGTTCTCATGCGCGTGCAGACCCACCCCGACGCGCGCATCGACGATGCTGCTTCCAGACCGGTGGAAACCGCACGGCCCATCAGGCTGACACACCCCGACCCTCGCTCGGCGACGCCCCACGTCGGACGCTTACGGCGGGACGGGCGAGCGCTCGCGGGTGGAAGCGATCTCGCACTTGTGCGGGCAGCCGCGTTCCGCGCGAGGGCGACCTCGGATTACTCCGTAGCCGCTATTCAGCCCCTGCGTCTCCCGCTTACCGGGACGCTCACGTGCGGGACGTGCTCCCCGTAAAAGGGGCCGTGCTGTCGTCTTGCTTCACGTGGTGTTGACGATCGTGCGGATCCGTAGAGATTCGATCGTCACGAGCGGAGGCGAA
>ODAK010002989.1_pt1 | contig 17650 bp, 14 predicted proteins | sample 1539591 | NCBI WGS metagenome assembly ODAK01 (sample SAMEA3539303, study PRJEB22396) | soil metagenome | biome: tundra; feature: field; material: soil | place: USA | collected 2010-05 | depth 0.15 m
TATCGTTGGCAACTTTTGTTTTGCAGGCGATTACGGGTGCCCACACCCCGACATGCCTCCTAAGCCGCAATCGATCCCGTCGAAACCGTGACGCCCCCAAATGCCGGGTGCGAGCCGGGCCAACTGGCTCGTGCTGCATGATTCGATTCTACGCCAATTTTGAATCCGGGGTTCGGGCGCCTACTGCTTCTCCAAATCGATGCTCTCATACTCGTGCCGGCTGATGGCGGCGCGAATCTCGGCCGGCGTCTTGCCTAGTCGGGTCATCCGGTAGGCCAGAAAGGCCTCCTTGGCACAAGTAGAACACTCGGTGCCATGCAAACCCTCGTAGCAACTGCGCAGGCTGGTGTGGCCAAGCGCTCGGTCGCAACGGCAGTTGCACGGAAGCTGGTAGATCACGCTGCTGATCTTGATCGCCTGTTGGTAGACGTGGAGCTGCCAGGGATAGCGGAAATTCTCGCCCTTCAATTGATCTCCGGAGAGAATTGAGGGTAGGGCGCTCACCTTGAGGGGGGCGGTGGCATGATAAGCGGGAACGTCGTCGGCGGGGTTTGACCACTGCGCATAGCTGGCCGCGGTGATGGCGAAGGCAACCAGACTGAGTATCCAGAGGCGCTTTGTCCAATTTTTCATGGCTATTCTCTCTTGCGTTTATTCTAAACCAGGGCAAATTACATGTGTCGGGATGGAGCCGGAGGGGAGTGTCTGTGGGCAAAAAAAAACGGCACGAACGTTTTGCTGTTCGTGCCGGGAGGCCAGTGACGCAAACTACTTCCAGCTCGAAGGTGGCATGCTCTACCACCTCGTCACTGGAATATATACAACGTAACATAGAATCGGTCGAAAGCAAATACAAAAATCGAAATTATTTTTGCAGTACATCCAGGCAATCTTTTGCGGCGCACGAGCATCAAAACCCGACTTTTTACTTGGTAAGGCGGCTTGCCAGAAGAAATCGAGTGCGTGTCAGTCATGGCAAATGAAATAGAATCAACAGCTTCATCCTCCTCAAAACCGATGTTCGCTCTTCCCGCCCGGCCTTCAAGTTGGTTGGGGATCGGAATTGTTGCGGCGGCTTCGGCGCTGGCCAGCGGCCTGGCAGTGGCTTGGTGGTACCGAAAAACCCTCTACTCCCTCCACAACGCCGGACAGGAATCACAATCTTCGACGTCCGAGGTGCCGGAAGAGAATCCAACCGACGAGATGTGATCACGGAGGAATCGTGTCAGTTTAATTTGTCAACCGTGCTGGCAAGATCGAAGTCCTTTGTGGTTAACCCGCCGGCGTCGTGAGTTACCAGCCCGAAGCGAACCTTGTTGTAGCGAATATCGATATCCGGGTGGTGCCCGGCCTTCTCAGCCAGCTCAGCCACCCGGTTGACGAAGCTCATAGCGGCCCGGAAGTCGTCAAATTTGAAGGTGCGTGTCAGTTCGCCGGATTCGATCTGCCAATCGGTAAGAGTGCTCAGACGGCCGGATACATCTGCTTGAGAAAGCGCGGGCATATGTCTGCTCCAAAAGTGGGGAACCACGTTATATTTCTTGGATGCAAATCGGCCGGATCAGGAGCAAAAGGGTCAAATTGGCTTGGCTAATGGCGCGGCTGGTTTGAAACGGGCGTGAGGTCAAAGGTCGAAAACCGCCTGCTTTGGCCGGTGATCTCCGACCTCAATTCGTGCCAAAGTTCGTTGGGAATCTTGAGAAAAACCTCTACAACGGCGGGATCGAATTGCGTTCCGGAACACCGCAGGATTTCCTCACGCGCCGCATCAAAGCCCCGGGCCTTGCGGTAGGGGCGGTCGCTGGTAATTGCGTCCAGCGTGTCGGCTACGGAAAAAATGCGGGCCCCTATGGGAATCTCGTTTCCGCGGAGCCTGTTGGGGTAGCCGCTGCCATCATGGTGTTCCTGGTGGGTGAAGACTATCTCCGCGGCTCCGCTCAGAAATGGAATCTTGCGCAAGATGTGGTAACCGCGTCCGCAATGCTCGCGCATCACCTCCTGCTCTTCCGGCGTAAGCGTGTCCGGCTTTAGCAGGATTTCGTCGGGAATCGCCATCTTGCCGATGTCGTGGAGAAAGGCGCCGCGCGCGATCACCTTGATGTCTGCGGGGTTGATGCCCATGGCCCTGGCCAGCGCAATCGTGTAGGCAGTCACGCGTTTCGAATGTCCTTCGGTTTCGGAATCTTTCAGGTCAAGCGCATCCCCAAGCGCCTCGAGTGTCACATCGTAGGAGTGCTCGAGGTCTTCCATTGCCTGGCGCAGCATTTCCGTCCTGGCGCGTACCGCCTCCTCCAGGCTCTGCTGGTAGCTGTGACTTTCCTGCAGTTCCTGACGCCGGGTGAGTGCTCGCTGCACTGTGCTGATCAGGTGCTCGCGCTCGAAAGGCTTGAGCAGGTAGTCATAAGCGCCACGGCGCATCGCATCAATGGCCACGCTGATATCGTGAATTGCGGTGACCATGACCACCGGAAGTTGCGGCTGCTGGCTATGGATTTGCTCCAGCAGAGCGATGCCGTTTCCATCCTGCATCACGATATCGCTCAGCACCAGGTCAAAAGCGTTCCGCCCCAGCAACGCAATGGCTTCCCGGCCGCTGGCACAGGATTGTACGTTATACCCTTGGCGCTCGAGGGTGGCGCTTATCATCGACCGCACGGGCAATTCGTCGTCCACGACCAGGATCCTTGCCGGGCCGCGTAGTCTCGAGGCGGGGCGCGCCTCCGCTTCCGCGGGAGGGTTTCCCGCCGAATCAGGCGATTCCGGCTCTGCCAACTTCAATGCCAAGCCCCGTCCTCTCAATTCCTTCGCTTTGCCGATGCTCAGATTGCCCGGCTCATGGGCGAGTTGGAAATGCAGCAAATGGCCATCCAGGCTATGTATGGATCCCTACTGTTCATTACGAATGCGGAGCGAAATAGTTCAAATCCCCCGACGATATGCGCCAAGCCGACAACCCCCGAGCAGTCTAAACCGATAATAAGCAAACGCTACGCCCACTTTTGGTCATGCGCAATCCCGCTTAAGTAACATGCTTCTCCTCGAATACTGAAAATGGGAATTCAAGTTGGATGGGCCCGAAGATGCACTAGCACCCGGGGACGTGAAATCTTCAATCACTGCTCTCATTTAATGGTCAAGGTGCCAGGGGCTGAGTTTGTGGTATTTGCCGACGACGGCGCGCTTGAATAGGGAAAACGCATCTTCTATGGTCTGAGCCAGCGTCCAGTTTTTGTCTACAAGCTCTTGGCTGTGATTGCCTTGTGAGTGCTCACTCCGCCGGCCCGTCGGCCGTGAATGGTGAGCAGCAGGGCTTCTCCGTGGCGCGGAAATTCATCAGTTCGATGCGCACCTGGTCAGGGTCATACATGTTGAATTGGCGCTTGCCGTCCCTGCCTGTTTTCGGGCTGTCGTCATGTACGCCGCTCAACCGGTTGCCGGCTATGAGCGTCTTTTGCGCCTCGTCCACCGATGCCACGCCGACGGAAACATGATCCAGCACGCCAAGCAGGCGCTGCGTCATGTTGGGCGGCAGGCCGGGACCGGAGGCGCCGCTTTCCAGCATATATTCCAGCCAGTCGTGGCTGTCGGGAGTCTGCTGGCTAACCCAATCGACCTTGCCCTCTTTCATGCCGCCCCACCAATAGGGTCGGAACCCGAGCAGGTCGCGATAAAACGTATCTTCGACGGTCCGGTCCCGCACCAGGATTCCCACATGGATGATGTGGCGGCCAATCACATTGGGGGCGGCTACGGTCTTCGGCAAGCGGGCCGGCTGCACAAACTGGACTTTGTTGTCTTCCGGGTCGGCGACGCTGAACCAGCGGCTGCCGTCAGCGCCCTTGCTCACTGAGGCCGGAGTCTTCCAGCTTTTGGCGGCAAGATACTTGCGCATTCCCTCCGCGTCGTCCGTGTTGAGGGCAACGTGGTCAAGCCGGTTGATGCCGGAGCCAGTTGGCAGCGGCAACACTTCAACAAACTGCACGTCGTTGAAGGCGTAGCGGACACCTTTCGGATTTTCGGGATCGGGCACCTTTACCGCGCCAATCGTCGCGCGGTAATAGTGGTCGGTGGCGGCTGCGTCCGACGTATAAACGGCCAGGTGCGAAATCCCCGTGATTTTTGGCCGGACGGGGGCTGTTTGCGCGGCAGCGGCGAAGGTAAGAGCTACGGCAAAAGCGGCGGTGAGGACTCTCAAATACACTTTGCACCTCAAATGTTGTGGCCGGTCAACCATAAATCGGTTCAGTCGTCTGTGCAAGCTGCGAATGCACTCCAGGCACACAGAGAACGCGTTCCTGACCGGCAAACCGCAATGGCAAGCCAACGCCGGCCAGTTACAATTCTGCCATGCGTCTCATCCCATATCCTGCCCGCCTGGCTTCACTTACCGGTCTCTGCGTCGGTTTCATTACGCTTGCCGCCGTTGCTCAATCCGCACTCCCAACGGCTTCGTCCGCTGACCGCGCCCTGGCTCGCGAAATTTTCAAGGAACTCATCGAGATCAACACCACTGACACGCCGCAGGGCAGCGTAACCGCAGGCTCGGAAGCCATGCAAAAGCGGTTTCTGGACGCGGGCTTTCCTGCCGACGACGTTCATCTGCTCGGTCCCGATGAGCGGAAGAAAAACCTGGTAGTCCGCCTGCGGGCTACCGGCACGCCGACCGAAAAACCAGTGCTTTTTCTGTGCCATATGGATGTGGTGCAAGCCCTGCGATCCGACTGGTCCACCGATCCCTTCCAGTTTGTCGAGAAGGACGGCTACTACTATGGGCGCGGCACCCAGGACATGAAAAACTCCGACGCCGCCCTGGTGGCCACATTTCTCCGCCTGCACAAGGAGGGCTATAAGCCAAAGCGGGACTTGATTCTGGCGCTCACCGCGGACGAGGAGGGCGGCAAGTTCAATGGAGCGGCCTGGTTGGTGCGGGAGCATCGCGACCTGGTGGACGCCGCTTACGTCATCAATCCCGACTCCGGCGGCGTGGAAATGGACCACGGCAGGCCCGTGGTAGCGGATGTGGAGGCCACCGAGAAGGTCTACGCGGACTACCAGGTGACAGCCACGAATCCCGGCGGGCACAGTTCGCTGCCTCGGCCGGATAATGCCATCTATGAGTTGACTGCGGCCCTGAACAGACTGGCGGCGTACACATTTCCATTCGAGATGAACGAGGTGACCCGCACTTACTTCAAGAACCTCGCCGGGCAGGAGACGGGAAAAACGGCTGAAGACATTCGCGCCATTCTGGCGACGCCTCGGGATCTCGACGCGGCCGCCCGCCTGAGCGCCGAGCCGAGTTTCAACGCCAACTTCCGCACCACGTGTACAGCCACGCGGCTCAAAGCCGGGCACGCCAACAACGCTCTGCCGCAAACCGCCGAAGCCAACGTGAACTGCCGCATCTTCCCGGGGAACTCGCTGGAAGAGATCCGACAGCAACTCATTGGCGTCTTTGGCGACGCAAAGCTGAGCGTGAAATTCGTCTCCGATGCCGGAGAAGTGTCAGATACTGCGCCGGAAAGAAAAGCCATCGCCCCCCCGGCGCCGATACCGGCGGTCTTCCAGCCCTTGACCCGGATCACGCATGCCATTTGGCCCGGCATCCCTATAACCCCAGTGATGGAGAATGGGGCCACCGATTCCATCTACTTTGCTCTGGCGGGGATTCCCAGTTACGGCTACACGGCCATTGCATTGGAGCGGGATGACGTTCGCGCGCACGGGAAGGACGAGAGGTTGCCGGTAGACTCCTATTGGAAGTCGCTGGACTTCTTCTACTCGTTTGCCCGGGCGTTGGGCGGGGAATAAGAGTACAAAGAGTAATTCCAAACGCGGGGCTTACGAGTCCCCGCGAGCGTGGCCTTGGGCAGCGCAAAACGTTTGCCGGGTGCGATTTACTGGGCTGGCGGTGCGGGCTGGGCCGGCGCCTCTACCGGTGCCGGTTCGGCTGGCCGGGCTGGTTGGCCCTTGGACATGTTGCGAATGTAGGCGATCATGTTCCACACTTCGTCGTCCTTCGCGCGCCCCTCAGCCTCGGCAGGCATCTTCTCCCCTTTTCCATTGCGAATGGCCTTGAAAAGATCCTCATCTGTCTTGCCGGAAAGGGAGGCTGGGTCGGTCCAGTCGTCGAGTTTTAGCTGCATGCTGGTTGCCAGCTCGGTTTTGCCGTTGCCGTTGTCGCCATGGCACACCGCGCAATCGACGTTATACAGTTTCTTGGCTCGCGCTTGCCCTTCGGGGGTCACCTTATGGCTCTTGGCGGGAGCGGCAGAAGGCGCCTGGAATGCGGTCACCCCCTGGGGCAGGTGCGTCGGAGAGAACACGAGCAGGAGAACAGCAGAAAGTAACAGAATTGGATTCAACAAAGGAGCCTCCTCAGTTGCGGGTGCCAGTCTGAGGCATCTTGCAGCTGGAAATGTTATATCGTCCAAATTATAAGCCCAATTGAACGTACCTTGCTGCAATGGACGTCACCGGTCAGGGCAATCGCATGAATGTCCTCTGTTGTCGAGTTTTGCTCTTTTCGCCGCGTTCTCCAGGTCATCTGCTCCTTCCCTCCCGTAAGGGAGGAGGCGAAAATAGCCCAGGATGGAGCGCAGCGCAATCCTGGGACAGCAGCGTGGTCCAAGTTTTCGCGCCCCGTAGGGCCGCGATGAACCTTGTCCCGACGCGAAGCCGCGTTCATGCAATTGCCCTGCGTCACCGGTGATCTCCAAGTCTGACCCGCTGCAAACTCATTCGTGAACTTTCCGCGTTTCTTCACGGAAGAGCGCGCATCGCGACTATCGGGGCACCAAGGGAGGGTGGAGCTTTGTTGGGCAATCTCGAACGGAGCGCATTTCTGAGACATTCAGACATCTCGAGTTGGGACCGCGCTCACTGATAAACTGGGATTTCATGATTCTCCCGTTTGTCCGCGAAGTCTTCGCGGAGTTGGAGCACTCTCCGGGATTTGAGCGCGTACGAAGGCATCTGAGCCTGGGGACGGGGCGGAGGCGTGTGTCCGGCCTCACGGCTACGGCGCGCGCGGTGTACCTGCCGTTGATGGCGCGAGCAGCGCGGCAGATGGTTGTTGTGGTGGTTTCGGACAACAAGGCCGCCGAAGCGCTTGAACCCCTTCTCAAGGCCGGCTGCGAGCTTACCGGCGCGATGGACCCGGCGGGCGTGGTACGGCTGCCTGCTCACGATGTTCTTCCTTTCGAAAATCTATCTCCCCACCCTGACGTGCAGGAGCAGCGGGCCGCAGCCTTGTGGAAACTGGCCACCGGCGCGGTGGACATTCTGATTGCGCCTGTCGAGGCAGCGGCGCTCAAACTCTTTGACCGCGACTACTACGCCGGGCTCGCGGTCACGCTGAAGCGCAATGAAGAGGTGGACATCGAGGTCCTCACCGGACACCTGGCCGCGGTGGGCTATACGCAGATGGACCTGGTGGAGATGCCCGGTCAGTTTACCCGGCGCGGCGGGATTCTGGATGTGTATTCGCCGGAGAGCGACAGACCGGTCAGGATCGAATTCTTCGGCGACGAGATCGAGACCATCCGAAAATTCGACCCGGAGACTCAGCGCTCGCAGAGCGGGTTGGACGAGACGCAGTTGCTGCCGCTGACGGAGACGCCGGTGACGGAACGGCTCCTCGCCGCGGTGCACGGACGGCTGAATCGGGCGCGGCTGGAGGTGGAGGGCGAAGGCGAGGACGAGGAGATGGCGGCCGATCTGGCTGCTGCCGGCGGAGTGAGTGTTTTTCCGGGATGGGAGTTTTTCTCAGCAGTCGCCGGAGCGGATAAGTCGCTTCTGACCCTGGTGCCCAAGTGCGTCCTGTTTGTGGATGAGCCCGGAATGGTGCGCAACCAGATCGACCGCTGGTGGAACAAGGTGGAGCAGCGGCATGACCGGTCTGGGATCGGATCCCTGATCGGGCCAGAGGATATTTATCTGAGGCCGGAAGTATTGCAGGCGGCGCTTGAGTCGCACATGGGGCTGGACCTCGATCAGTTGGGCGTGGTGGATGTGCTGGACGAAGATACGACGCTGGGTGAGATCGAACTGAATACGCGGCCCACAGCGCGATTTCATGGGTCGATTCCGGCACTGACCGAGCAACTGCGCACACTGATATCAACTGAGACGCGGATTGTGCTGGCAGCGCCGAACCAGGGCGATGTCGAACGGATGGCCACGGTGTTGCGGGAGTACCAGATTCCGTATCGGCTGGGGAGCCGCAATCCCCACCCCGGCAGCGAGATGGTGCTCGAAGAAGCCAGTTACCTGGCCGGCGATTTGCGCGTGCCGCTGATTGTGCGGACACCGCTGGCGGCGGGCGTCAACTTTCTCGACTCGAACCTGGTTCTCTTCGGGGCTAACGATTTATCTGACGACGCGGATGTGGCTGCCCGTCCGGAGCCGAAGCGATCGAAGACGGCTGCGTTTGTTTCCGATTTTCGCGATTTGGCGATCGGCGATTACGTTGTGCATGTGGAACACGGCATCGCGCAATACCAGGGGCTGAAGGAGATTTTGCAGGACGGGCTGTCCGTCGAGTTCATGATTCTGGAATTTGCCGAAGCGGCCAAGTTATATGTGCCGCTAACTCGATTGGACCTGATTCAAAAGTACAGGTCCACCGATGCGGGCCCTGCGCCAGTGCTGAACCGGCTGGGTTCGCAGCAATGGACAAAGACCAAGGCGCGCGTGAAGAAAGCCATGCAGGACATGGCCGGCGAGTTATTGAAGCTATATGCGCAGCGCGCTACCGCGCAGGGAACGGCATTCTCCAAGGACAATGAGTTTCAACGGGAGTTTGAAGACTCGTTCGACTACCGTGAGACAGACGACCAGTTATCGGCAATTCGAGCTATCAAGTACGATATGGAATCGACAACGCCGATGGACAGGCTGCTTTGCGGCGACGTGGGTTACGGAAAGACCGAAGTGGCGATGCGCGCGGCGTTCAAGGCGGTTCAAGATGGCAAGCAGGTAGCTGTGCTTACGCCAACGACCGTGCTGAGTTTTCAACACTTCGAGACTTTCAAAAAAAGGTTTGCGCAGTTCCCCATCAACGTAGAGATGATTTCGCGGTTCCGCACGCCGAAGGAACAGAAGCTGATCGTGGAGCGCGTGGAAACGGGCAACGTGGACATCCTGATCGGCACGCACCGGCTGCTGTCGAAGGACATCAAGTTCCAGGACCTGGGCCTGCTCGTTGTAGATGAGGAGCAACGCTTCGGCGTGCGGCATAAGGAGCGCCTGAAGCAGATGCGCAAGGAGATCGATGTGCTCGCCATGAGCGCCACGCCGATTCCGCGCACGCTGCACATGTCGCTGGTAGGGTTGCGCGACATGAGCGTGATCGAGACGCCGCCCAAAGACAGAATGGCGATTCAGACGGTGGTGGCCAAGTTCGACGAGAAGATTGTGCGGTCAGCTGTCGAGGTGGAACTGGAGCGCGGCGGGCAGGTCTACTTTGTTCACAATCGCGTGGAGTCGATCTATGAAATCGCGTCGCGGATTCAGGAATTGGTGCCCGCGGCGCGCGTGGCCGTGGGCCATGGGCAAATGGGCGAGACGGAGTTGGAGCGCGTGATGCTCGCCTTCATGCGCCATGAGTACGACGTGCTCGTAGCCACCACAATCATCGAAAACGGCTTGGATATTCCCCTGGCAAATACGATTCTGATCAATCGCGCAGACCGGCATGGACTTAGCGAGTTATACCAATTGCGCGGACGTGTGGGCAGGTCGAATCGGAGAGCTTATGCTTATCTGCTCATTCCGCCGGAGAATGAATTGACCGAGATTGCGCGGCGACGGCTTGCTGCGCTGAAGGAGTTCAGCGACTTGGGCGCCGGATTCAAGATTGCGGCGCTGGATTTGGAGTTACGCGGCGCAGGTAACATGCTGGGCGGCGAACAAAGCGGGCACATTGAGGCGGTGGGATTCGAGTTATACACTTCGATGTTGGAGGCCGCGGTGAAGGAGATGAAGGGCGAGAGCAGCGAGGAGCGGCCCGCGACGCAATTGAGCCTGGGCATTGCTTTGCGCATCGATGAAAGCTATGTGCCGGAGGAGAATCAACGGCTGCGGCTCTACAAGAAAATTGCAGGAGCCACCGGCGAAACGGCAGTTGCGGAACTTCGCGCGGAGATGGAAGACCGCTACGGGCCGCTGCCGGACGCTACGGTCTTCCTGCTGGAAGCCGCACTGGTGCGCCTTGAATGTGAGAGGATGGGCATTGCCCAGGTCGATCGCAAGCGGGCCGAGGTGCAGATACGATTCATGGAGAAGGCGACGGTCGATCCGCAGCAGTTGATGCGGCTGGTTGCCCGCAATGCCAAGCGTGGCGCGCAGTTCACGCCGCAGGGGTTGTTGAAGTATCCTTTGGCTGCCACGCGGCCGGATGAGGTTTTGTTGGAAATTCGCGAGTTGCTGGAAAAGTTGGCGCCGGCAGAGGTAAGTGCATAGAGGGCAGAATCCCAGGTAATGAGAGAGATGATGAAGAAGATTGCTGCATTGGCTGTTCTTGGAGTGTGTATGTTGTCTGCGATAACTGCTCGTGCTGCTAAGGAGACCTGGAAGCAGCAGTTCCAGACGGTCTCAGATGAGTATCTAGATCAAGTGTATTTTCATTATGCCCCGACAAACGGAACCTTGGCCGGGTATCACCAATAAGATACGCAATTCGAAGACTTTTCGCGGAAGAGCATCAATGCGGAAATCACGGCTCTAAAGGTATTTGAAAAGCGGGTGGAGGCCATTCATTCCGATCCGGCCGCCTTGGACCTGACCACGCGCGGTGACCGCGAAATGGTGCTCGGCAACATTCGCTCGACGCTTTTGACGCTGGAAACGATTCGCCCGTGGGAGAAGAATGCGGATAACTATTCGAGCACCTGCGCGAATGGGGCGTTCACGCTGATGGAGCGCAAGTTTGCTTCGCCGGACGATCGCTTGCGCTCGCTTATTGCACGGGAGAAGCGGATGCCGGCACTCCTGGCCGATGCGCGGGTGAACCTCAAAAATCCGCCGCGCATTTACACCGAGATTGCCATCGAGCAGTTGCCCGGCATTGTAAGCTTCTTTGAACACGACGTGCCGCTGGCCTTTGCGGATGTCACGGACCCGGCACTCAATGCTGAATTTGCCAAGACAAATGCGGCGGTGATTGCGGAGCTGAATAATTACCTCGGATGGTTGAAGACGGAATTGCTGCCGAAGTCGAATGGTGACTTCCGCATTGGTGCGGATACCTTCTCCAAGAAGCTGCAATTCGACGAGATGGTGGATTTGCCGCTGGATAAGCTGCTGGAGATTGCTTGGACAGACCTCAAGAAGAACCAGGCGCATTTCAACCAGGTTGCAAAAGAACTGGAGCCGGATAAGGACCCGCGCGCCGTCCTTGAGGAGTTAGGCGAAAATCATCCGGCGCCCGATCATTTACTGGACGCGTTCCGCGCTACTTTCGACGGGCTGGTAAGCTTCATTCGCGCGCATCACATTGTGACTATCCCGTCTGACGTGCGGCCCATTCTGGAAGAAACGCCGCCATTTATGCGAGCAACAACCTTTGCCAGCATGGATACACCGGGACCGTTCGAGGCACATGCTACTGAAGCCTACTTCAACGTAACGCTGCCCGATAAGTCGATGACGCCCGCACAGGTTGAGGGCTACATGCATTCGTTCAATGCAGGTACGGTGATTTCAACGGCGGTGCATGAGGCTTATCCGGGGCATTACATTCAGTTTCTATGGGTGCCCAATGCTCCCAGCCGGGTGCGCAAGTTACTTGGGGCTAACACAAATGTCGAGGGATGGGCGCACTACACCGAGCAGATGATGCTCGATGAAGGGTATGGACAACCCGGCGCCGGGGCCAAAGACGAACGCGAAGCCAGGTTTTTGCGACTGGGTCAACTACAGGACGCCTTGCTGAGAAACGCGCGCTTTGTCGTCGGCATCGAGATGCACACGGGCAAGATGAGCTTCGAAGAGGCGGTCGAATTCTTCCAGAAGGAAGGCTGCCAGTCGAAGGAGTCGGCCCTTGTCGAAACCAAACGAGGCACCGCCGATCCGACTTACCTCTATTACACACTGGGTAAGTTGGAGATCATGAAGCTGCGGGAAGACTTGAAGAAGAAGCAGGGCGCGGCGTTCTCACTGGAGGAGTTCCATAATAGCTTTCTGCGCCAGGGGTTTCCGCCGGTGAGGATTGTAAGAGAGGCATTGCTCGGAGACGGTTCCCCGGCGCTGTGAGTCTGGCTAACTCCTCACCTACGCTTTCCACTTTATATTGCAGCCTATGGAGGGGCGCTGGTCGGCTAACGGCGGCTTGTCGGCTAATACCGCATCCATTGCGGCGCGCAGATCTTCGCCGGTGACAGGAATGCCGTTGCCAGGGCGGCTCCGATCGAACTCTCCGCGATAAACAAGACGACGGCCCGCATCGAATAGAAACAAGTCCGGGGTACAGGCGGCTTTGTAAGCACGGGCCACAGCCTGCGATTGGTCATATAGATAAGGGAAGACTAAGCCAAGAGTTTGCGCCTGCTGTTTGAGCTTGTCGAGGCTGTCGTCAGGATGAGTGGTCACATCGTTGCTGCTGATGGCCACGATAGCAATCGGCCGGCCGGCATAGTCCTTGCCGAGAGCGGCGAGACCTTTCTCGATGTGCTTGACGTAAGGGCAGTGGGCGCACATGAAGATAACCAGCAAGGCCTTCTGATCGCTGAAATCGTCGCGGCGAACGGTCTTGTTTGTTACGACGTCGGTGAGTGCGAAGTCCGGGGCCGGGGCGGCAAGTTCCAACATGGTGGATTCTGTGAGGGCCATTGCAAACTCCTGACGAACGATGAAATCGAGCTTTGTGGTCTCCCACCCTTTTCGCAAAGATCTCGAAAAGGATGGGGCACCCAGCATCTTCCTAAAACAGCGGCGCCTGCCTACCCGGCATGGTCAGGCCGAAGTGTTCGTAGGCAAGGCGCGTGGCAACCCGGCCGCGCGGGGTGCGGTCCAGGAATCCGATCTGAATCAGGAACGGCTCGTAGACCTCTTCGAGAGCGTCCTGCTCCTCGGCCAAGGTTGCGGCCAGTGTGCTCAGCCCCACAGGTCCGCCGTCGTATTTCTGGATGATGGCCAGCAGGAGCCGCCGGTCGATTTCATCGAAGCCGTGCGCATCCACTTCCAGCATGGTGAGGGCCGCGTTTGCTGTAGGACGGTCGATTATTCCAGACCCGCGAACCTGGGCGTAGTCCCGGACGCGGCGGAGCAGGCGGTTGGCGATGCGCGGGGTGCCTCGGGAGCGCAGGGCGATTTCGGCGGCGCCGTCGGTATCGATGGGAATCTGCATGACCTCGGCAGAGCGTTCAACGATGAAGCGCAGTTCCTCTTCCGTATAAAACTCAAGGCGGAGGAGGATGCCGAAGCGTGAACGCAAAGGCGAGCTGAGCAAGCCGGGACGGGTGGTGGCGCCGATGAAGGTGAACGGGCGAATCTCCATCACGTGGGTGCGCGCGGCGGGGCCCTGGCCGATGATGATGTCGAGTTTGTAGTCCTCAAGTGCGGTGTAGAGTTTCTCTTCCAAAACCGGCTGCATGCGGTGGATTTCGTCGAGGAAGAGAACCTGGCGCTCGCGCAGGTTGGTGAGGATGGCGGTGAGGTCTCCCTGGATTTGGAGGGCGGGACCGGAGGTCTGCTGGAAGCCTACATCCAACTCGTTGGCAATGATAGTGGCGAGGGTGGTTTTGCCCAGGCCGGGAGGGCCGAAGAGGAGGACGTGGTCGAGGGCCTCGCCGCGCGATTTGGCGGCTTCAAGAGCGATGGCAAGCTGCTCCTTGGCCTTCGATTGCCCAATGAACTCCCTCAGCCAGCGGGGGCGCAATTTGAGCTCAAAGCCCTGCTCTTCTTCAGCGCGCGAGGCGCTGACAAGACGTTCCGGAGTGTTGTCGCGGGCTATAGCCATGATGGGAGAAGTGTAACGGGCCGGGGTGGCGGCTGCAAACGGAGGGACGATGAGCGCGCTCAAACCGGCAGATGAATGACCCCGGCCACAAGTTTGTAATGATAACCTTCAAACGGTTCGCTGAGACTGACGGTGATCAATGTTCGCGTTGGTTTGTTCCCGCAAATGAGCCCATCAGGATAGAGGCCGGCGGGCAAAAGATTGAGCATGTTTAACGTGGCGGGATCGGTTACTGGGAGGTCGTAACGGATGCGGCCAATACGACCGAGACGGAAGAGAGCGCGATTCTTGCGCTTTCCTTTTTCCTCACGAATCCACCAAAACAGGTCTCCAGGAATATTGAGTCCGAGAGAACACCGGGCAGGCTTTGTTTCAAATCGGCAAATTTCGATTCGGTCACGGTATCCCTCGAGGACAACAGGTTCATCGTCGATGCAGGCAGCGAGAAGCTGTGAGTCGGAGATCTCGTCGTAGCTCCTCACGAACCTCCATGATTTTCCAGTGATGTACACGTCTTCCGGGTGGCAGTTGGATCCGCACTCTTTGTCGAGTTCAGCCTCGAATACATCCAGTAATGCCACTTCCTTGCCGTCGCGATAGCTGGCTTCTTTTCGGGTGAGACAACCTGGAACCTGTTTGCCGATGAGGCGGACCCACTTCTTTGTGTCAAGACTTATTCCGGCAACGCAACGATGATCATGCTTGTATGAGTTGGCGAGGCAGATAATCCGGTCGGACCGCATGAAGTAGACCTCATCTTGAGGAAGTTAATTAGAGATGGTGAATTAGTACGCCTTCCCAATGCTTCTGTAAATACTCCAGGACCAGCCTGCGATGGCAATGCTCGGCGGTTGGCTCACTGCATAAAAGAACAGTCCTTTGCGCGAAGCCCTCTTTATCGATAGCGGACTCGATCTTTCTGAAGCGCATAAGCGCAAGAAACTCCTTTTCATATGCAGCCCAGTCGCCCTTTCGTTTTTTATAGGCATCCAGTATCTCCTGCGTCGGGGCGAGCAGGGGCTCGTGTTCATAAGCGGCGCCACAGATTTGGCGAAGTAAGTAGGCTAGGTCTGCTTGCTTGGCAAATCCGGCGAGTTGTGAGGTGTTGTTCAGCCTCACGTCGAGCAAGCGCTCAATGCCTTTGGCCTTCAGTGTGTCGAAGAATTGGCTGGCGTTTTTTTGGGTAAAACCGATGCTGTAGATCTCCATTGGTCCTCGTTTAGTTCAGCAAAGAGTGCGGGCTGGACGTCGATCAGCGGCTTGCCTGCTTCCGCTGCAACCGCCTCGTCGGACTCCAGACGGCCGTCACCTCGAATGTGGAGCATTGTGTGACCGTGTTCTATGAGGACGCGGCCGACGAGCAGGCGGCGATGGCAGTGGGCAGGGTTTTCTTCTCCGCAAACCAGGACCACACGGAAGGTAGCAATACCGGTCTCAAGGCGGGTGATGGCTGCCTTGAAATGTTCGTCGTCGCGGAGTCGGCTATAGAGGACTCGGCCTTTGGCGTCGTAGTAATCCGGGTTCGCCGGGCGGCCGCCTAGCTCGGCCCCGAGAAAAAGATAGCGAATACCGCTTTGTTCCAACGAGCACTGCATAAGTTCTTTGTCGAACTGTGGTACGTATTTCGAGTAGGGGGAGCTGCGCGTATCGACTACGACCTCGACTCCATGTTGGCGAACCAGGGCAAGCCACACCTGGATTTCGTGGTTGGAGTGGCCGAGGGTGAAGAAGCTGCTCATACGCTTTCCACCGAGAATAGCACTTCAGGAACGCAGGCCCGGTCGAGGTCCGTGCTTTCCCACCCGTCCGCGACGGTACTGCGGAAAGGGTGAGGCACGGGGTTGGGTTGTGATCACAGACCACCCGAAAGAAACTCGAATCCGTTACATCCGCGAATCGCCGGTAGGCGTGTAGCGCTTGTCGAGGGCGTGGCCGAATGCGAGCAGGTTGCCGTCGGGGGCCAGCAGGATCAACTCGCGCTGGCCATAGGCCTTGTCGGCAGGGCCATGCACATCGCCCTGGGGTAGCAGGTCGAGTTTGGGCTTGAGTTCGGCATAGAGGCGGTCGACGTCTTTGACATCGATGTAATAAGCGAAGCGCCGGGTGCCGGGTGGGGCCGCGTCTTTGCCTGTCTGCTGCCAGATGCGAAAGCCTGCGGTCTCGCGCTGGACATAGGCATAATCGTACGCGCGGAGCTGGATTTCAAAATCCAGCAGATCGACGAAGAAGGCCAGAGCCTTTTCCAGATCCTCGACGATCATGAAGGGCGTGACTTGGATGAAGTTGGGCGTGACCCTTGGTGTCGTGTTTGGCATAATCGAACGCTTGGGAATCGCTCCGCTGGCGTCAGGTTAGCATGCTTTTTACTCCGGGATCTTGACCTCCGGCCAGTATCGGAGGCCGCGGTGAATGGCTTTCCTCGATCCGCAGGTTGAAGTTCTCACCCGAATTGGCTGGGCCGGTTAGACTGGATCAGTCTTCTTGATCGTGATGACTCATCGGTTTGCCCGACTTCGCCGCTTTCGCTTCAATCTGCCGCAGCGCATTGCGGCGGGGTTGCTGGGGCTTTTTCTCATTCAGGGACTTTGGCTCGCGGCGCACCAGACACTGACGGATCGCGATTATCAATATGCGCGGTGCGGTCGCGAGATGTGGGAGAGGCCGTCACCGCTGGCAGGCTACTACACCACATGCGGCAATATTCACGACGGCGTGCTGGCTTACCGGCTGGCAGGGCTGCCGCTGAGCTTGAGCCTGTTGGCTGAGCAAGCGCTGGATCTGTTCCGCAAGCCCGAAGACAGAGTTGTGCAAGTGGGGCGCGACCAGGGGGCCGCGGGCCTTAGTACCTGGGAACTGCGGCATCAGCAAAGGTATGTGCTGGTTCTTGAGCGGTTGCCGTTTCTGCTGGCCGGTTGCATGCTGGGCGCAGGGTTGTGGTGGGTGACGCGGCGGCTCTATGGCAACCTGGGCGGATATACGGCGCTGGCTCTTTATTGCTTCTCTCCTGCGCTGTTGAAGGCCTGTGTTTCGCCGAATCCCGAGGTGCTGGCGGCGCTCGGGGTTTACGGGGGCGTGTATACCTCGATTGGCGTGGCTCATGCCATGCAGGGTCCCAGGCGTAAATGGAGGCCGAGGATTGTGTTGTTGACGCTGGCCTTCGGCGCGGCGGCGGCGGCGCACATCGCGGCTTTGCCAGTGATGGCGCTGCTGGGGCTTGCGGCCATGCTGTGGATAGCCGAGGGGCGCAGAAGCCAGGTGCTGCCGGTGATGCTGTTGGTGGTGATCGGGGCCTTGGTGCTGGTGTTTGTTTGCTACGGATTTTCGCCGGATGCCTTCAGTTATGTTTTTCGCTCAGCGGCGGGCCTCCTGTGGGTGTCGCTCGATCCTGCCAAACGGTTCTTCGCCGCCATGGATAACGCGGGAATCACAGTGGCCGCCGCGGCGGCCGGGGTGCTGTTCTTGGGGCTGCGCAAATCGTGGTACTTCGGCAATGCCACTCCACTGCTTTGCACTTTGGTTGTGGGTGTGCTGGTTATGACCGGGGCGCCAGGGAGCCCCTGGCTCTGGGCGGTGCCCTTTCTGCTCACATTTGTGGGCGGGGTGTTTGCCGACGCCTACGAAGGGCCGCGCGGCCGGCTGGCAATGGGAGCGGCGGGGGCGCTGGTGCTGGCGCAGGCGGTGTTCTGCGTG
>ODAK010002992.1_pt1 | contig 17641 bp, 10 predicted proteins | sample 1539591 | NCBI WGS metagenome assembly ODAK01 (sample SAMEA3539303, study PRJEB22396) | soil metagenome | biome: tundra; feature: field; material: soil | place: USA | collected 2010-05 | depth 0.15 m
GAAGAAACGTATCCCAGAAATAGACGCCAGGCGGCGGCACATATCCTGCCATCGGAATCGTGAGACCAAGAAAATATTCGCTGAAGCCATACTCGGTCGCCTCGGCCGGCCGCGTGATAACCAAGCTTGCGGCGAGACAGGCCGCGCCTGATGCATTTGCCAGTGCATGCCGCATATCCATCGGTCTTGCTCCTCGGCCCCGAGTTTGGCTAGCCGGCTCGCCGTCGATCTCGCTTTCGGATGACCATATCCAATAGTTCGCCGCGATCACAATTTTTGTGCGGGAATTCGAAGCATCCCCCGCATAAATCGCGACAACGTTGCGCAACTGTCACAGCCAAAACGCGGTTGCGTGGAGCCGTGGCCGCATCGGCTGAAATCGAAAAACGGGAATAGCGGGTTTCGAACCTGCCGGCGCGCTCTAGCCGATACGAATTTCAGCAAATAATACCACTTCAAACAAGAAATTATTCATGGACTTTTTTCATTCGTTATTTGGCAGTCTCGGTTAATTTAGCTGTATTGGCGCGGTAATGAACTTCCTTGGAGACGTAAATGCTCAGCCATCAGGGCCTTTTAGAATCATATTTCCAAATTTTAATCTCGAAAATAAGTCATGAAGTTACAGTATTAAGCGGAATCGCCGCGCTTTCTGTATTAATTTTCTGCATATTTATATCCACGCCATAAATAACTTTCGATCAAAAACAATAAGCAAGAAAACCGTTCTCGCTATCGCTGACCAAAGCGGAGAATTTGGCCCGGAACACGGCGATCAAAACGATCCTCACGGCCCCGTGTCCATGGCCTTCGTCAAGGACCTTGTTGCCAGCGCGCAATCGAAAGCCGTGCCTCTTGCTCCCCTCCAAACAATTCTCGCCAAGCTTCTCGACGCCGGCGTTGCCAACGACGAAATTCCAAACCGCCTGATGGTGGCGGCGGGTCAGTTGGAGGTTCTGCGGTCGAGCCTCGCCAATTGGCAAGACGAAGGGCCAGGGCATGAGCAAATCCGTTCGGAAGCCTTGGCGTTTGTCGACCGCGGCGATCTCGATTCCGCGAGCGAGGTGCTCCGACGGGGGCGGGAGGCGGGCTGGACATTTCCCATGGCGACAGGCCGGGAGGAAGTCGAATTCCACTTGAGGGAAGCCATGATCGAGCATTTACAGTTGCGGTTTTGCGCCGCCGCCGAAAACTACGCCGCGGCCGCGGCACTCGCCGCGGACGATGGCGGCAAGGACGCGTGGCGCTTCCTGATCGAGCAGGCGCGTGAACTATGCGAGGACGGACGCGAATTCGGCACCCGCGAGAATGTCCTCCTCGCCATCGAAATCTACCATCGCGCGCTCGGGCTTGCCGGTCGCGAGCAAGCGCCGCTCGATTGGGCCGCCACGAAACATCATCTCGGCGGCGCGCTTGTGCTGCTTGCCGAACGCGACAAGGACCCCGAGCCGCTGCGGGAAGCGGTCGAGGCCTATCTTGCCGCCATCGAGGAATGGACCCGCGACCGTGCCCCGCTCGAATGGGCGAAGGCACAACATAATCTTGGCAATGCCTTGCAACTGCTTGGCGAACAGGAAAGCGATCCGGAACGGTTACGCCAGGCGGCCGAGGCCTATCGCGCGGCGCTCGCGGAATGCACCCGCGAAACCGCGCCATTTGAATGGCCGGAAGCCTACAATCGTCTTGGCGACACACTTGCCGTTCTGGGGGTTGAGGAAGGCGACGGTGAACGCCTCTTGGAGGCCGTCAATGCCTATCGAGAGGCTCTCGACGGCGTCAACCGGGAGCACGCGCCGCTCGATTGGGCGCTGACCCAAAACAATCTTGGCAAGGCGCTTGAGACCCTCGGCGAGAGCGAGACCGGCACCGGCCTTCTGCATCAGGCGGTGGAGGCCTATCGAGCGGCATTGGAAGAGCGGGTTCACGGCCTCGCGTCCTTTAACTGGGCGGCCACGAACACCAACCTCGGCAACGCGCTCGTCACGATCGCCGAACGCGAAAACAGCAACACCAAGCTGGAAGAGGCGGCCTCCGCCTACCGTGCATCGCTCGCGGCCGGGCTGCCGGATGGCGCCCCCCTCGACACCGCCAAGACCCACATCAATCTTGCCTACACGCTGGGAGCTTTGTGGAACAGGACTCGCAACCGGCAAGCGCTGGACGAGGCACTCCGCGCGGTCGAGGCGGCGCTCGGCCTCATCAAGGAGAATGGCGTGCAGGAGCATATTCCCGCGGCGGAGCTTGCGCGGGAAACCATTCTTGCCGCGATGGGCCATCGCGAGGCGGGCGCGACCGCGGCATAATATCGCGGCGAAGGTTTGACCCGGTGCGAACCGCGCCGTTAAGAACGCGCCAAAGGTCATTGCGGAATGCCCGCCGCGCGAAAATTCCTTTACGGCGCAATGTATTTCCGCCAGCCTTCGGCACGAAGGCGGCAGGCGGGACAGGAACCGCAGCCATAGCCCCAATCGTGCCTGACATCGCGCTCGCCGAGATAGCAGCTGTGGGTCGCCTCGCGGATGAGATCGACGAGAGCGGTTCCGCCGAGGGTTTCCGCAAGGCGCCAGGTCGCGGCTTTATCGAGCCACATGAGCGGCGTTTCCAGGATAAAATGGGCGTCCATGCCGAGATTCACGGCGAGCTGCATGGCTTTAACCGTGTCGTCGCGGCAATCCGGATAGCCTGAAAAATCCGTTTCACACATGCCGCCGACGATGTGCTTGAAGCCGCGGCGGTAGGCGATTGCCGCCGCCAGGGTCAGGAAGACGAGATTGCGGCCGGGCACGAATGTATTGGGCAGGCCGCCCCCGCCGGCGGCGATCGCGACGTCGTGAGTCATCGCGGTTACAGAGATTTGCGCCAAGGCCTCGATGGCGATCACATGGTCATCGCCGAGCCGCTCGCGCCAAGCAGGGAAACCGCGGCCCAGCTTTTCGCGGATCTCGGCGCGCTGGCCGAGTTCGACTCGATGCCTTTGGCCGTAATCGAAACCAACCGTCTCGACCCGCGCATAGCGGTCGAGCGCCAAGGCAAGACACGTCGTCGAATCCTGGCCGCCGGAAAAGAGCACGAGTGCCGCCGCCGTGGCTTTGGTCATCGCGCGGTGCCCGTGCCGATCCCCGGATTGGCAAAAGCCGCCCGGGCATGGAGTCTTGCGCTGCATGCGCGCGGTCCGGCCAAAATACAGCCTCCTGAAGTCCTGACTGAGGTCAATGTAAAGAGCGTTTGGCGGTTCGAATTTCCATTTGCGCGCCGGTCGTGGCAAGAGCGAGAACCGTTCCCGCGTAGTCCCCCGGCGCCCGGACGGCGGCGTCTTCAAATATTCGACGGGCTCCACGCGGCCGCCGGAGACTCGGCCCGATTGCCACGTTTGCCGCTTCGAGCGGCAAGCGAAGCCTCGCATGAGCTAAACCAAAAAGTCTGCAACTTTTTTAAGGACATGCTTTAGATCAAGATGATTTTGGATTGATTCAATCCAAAACATGAACATGATCGAGTCCAAGATCGATTCGGAGAGTTTAGAGCGGGATGCGGGCGGAAAACTGGTTTCCCCTTTTCCTCATCCCGCTCTAGGCTAGGCAATAAGCACCAACGAAATCAGGCCAGTTTATTCTCCCGCGGGCAATTCATCGGGCTTCGCCAGCAAGGGTGTTGCCGCGGCAGCGGCAGCGGCGGCCGCGCTTTCCGCTTTCTGCGCCAAAATCATTTCATCCCGCATATTCGCCACACGGCGAAGTTTGGCCATCGCGGCGCCTGTCCCGGCTGGGATGAGGCGGCCAACGATCACGTTCTCCTTCAAGCCTTCCAAGGTATCGGCTTTGCCGTTGACCGCCGCCTCGGTCAACACTCGGGTCGTCTCCTGGAAGGAGGCCGCCGAAATAAACGAGCGCGTCTGCAAAGACGCCTTGGTGATCCCAAGAAGGACCGGCGTCCCCGAGGCTGGCTTCTTCCTGGCCGCGACCGCCGCCGCGTTGGCCGCGTCGAGTTCGACCTGATCGACCTGCTCGCCGGGCAGAAACTCGGTGTCGCCGGGATCGACAATATCGACCTTCTGCAGCATCTGCCGGACAATCACCTCGATATGTTTGTCGTTGATGCTCACACCTTGCAAGCGATAGACTTCCTGAACCTCGTTGACGAGATAGGCGGCGAGTTCCTCGACGCCCTTGATCGCCAAAATATCGTGCGGCGCCGGATTTCCATCGACGATGTAATCGCCTTTTTCGATGACGTCGCCATCCTGAAGATGGATGTGCTTGCCTTTCGGGATCAGATATTCGATCGGCTCCGCCCCTTCTTCATTGGGGATGATCGAAATGCGCGTCTTGTTCTTGTAGTCGCGTCCAAATTGCACGGTGCCGGAGGCCTCGGCGATAATCGCGTGATCCTTCGGCCGGCGCGCCTCGAACAGTTCGGCGACGCGCGGCAGACCGCCGGTGATGTCGCGCGTCTTCGCCGAGTCCATTGAGATACGCGCGATGATGTCGCCACCCTTGATCCGCGCGCCTGGATCAACCCCGATGATCGAAGCCACCGGCAGGGCATAACGCGCTTCGCCGCCGCGCAGCAGCTTGCCAATCTTGCCGTCGGCGCCCTTGATCACGATCGCGGGCTTCAATGTCGCGGAACGCTGGTTGAGGCGCCAGTCCATGACAAGGCGCTTGGCGATGCCGGTTGCCTCGTCGATGGTTTCCGTCATCGAGGCGCCTTCGACGAGATCCTCGAAAGCGACGGCTCCATCGATCTCGGTCAGAATCGGCCGTGTATAAGGATCCCACTCGGCAATCCGCTCGCCCCGTTTGATCTTATCGCCCTCGTCGACCTTGAGCCTGGCGCCATATTGGACTCTATGGACCGCGCGTTCCGTGCCATCCGGACCCTCGACGACAATCGCGACATTGCGCGCCATGACCATCAAATCGCCCTCGCTATTGCGGGCGAGATGGCGGTTGCGGACCTTCACCACCCCATCGAAATTGGATTCGATGAAGGACTGATCGGCGATCTGCGCCGCGCCCCCGATATGGAAGGTGCGCATGGTGAGCTGCGTGCCCGGCTCGCCGATCGATTGCGCGGCGATGACCCCGACGGCCTCGCCCATGTTGACCGGCGTCCCGCGCGCGAGGTCGCGGCCGTAACATTTGCCGCAGACGCCATTCTTGGCTTCGCAGGTCAAGACGGAACGAATCTTCACTTCCTGGATTCCGGCCGCGTTGATGCGGTCGATATGCCATTCCTGAATCATTTCGCCAGCCTTGACGATGACCGCCCCCGAGATCTCCTTCAAATCCTCGGCTGCCGTGCGGCCAAGAATTCGTATCGCGAGCGAGGCGACAACCTGGCCCGCGTCAATGATGGCGCGCATGCGGATGCCATTGCCGGACCCGCAATCGAGCATGGTAATAATCGCGTCCTGCGCGACATCGACAAGGCGGCGTGTCAGATAGCCCGAATTCGCGGTTTTCAAGGCGGTGTCGGCGAGACCCTTGCGGGCGCCGTGAGTCGAGTTGAAATACTCGAGCACGGTGAGCCCTTCCTTGAAGTTGGAGATGATCGGGCTTTCGATGATCTCGCCCGACGGCTTCGCCATCAGTCCGCGCATCGCCGCGAGCTGCTTCATTTGGGTTGGCGAACCGCGCGCGCCGGAATGCGACATCATGTAGATCGAGTTGATCGGCTTGTCGCGGCCGTTTTCGTCCTTCCGCACCGTCGAGATGCCCGCCATCATCTCCTCGGCGAGCTTGTCCGAACATTTCATCCAGACATCGACGACCTTATTATATTTTTCGCCCTGCGTGATCAGCCCGTCGTTATATTGCTGCTCGTATTCCTTCGCGAGCGCGCTTGTCTCGGCGATAATGCGCGGTTTGCTTTCCGGAACGACCATGTCGTCCTTGCCGAAGGAAATACCGGCCTTGAACGCCTCGCGAAACCCGAGCGCCATGATCCGGTCGCAAAAGATCACCGTCTCCTTCTGACCGCAATTCCGGTAAACGATATCGATCATGTTCGAGATCTCCTTCTTAGTCATGAGCTTATTCACGACATCGAAGGGAATCTTGACATGGTGCGGCATCAATTGACCGAGGATCATCCGGCCAGGCGTGGTGTCGAAAATCTTCGCTACGCGGCGGCCCTCGCCGTCGAAAGTCCAAGCCCGCCCCTTGATCCGCGTGTGCAGGGTCACCGCCTTGGCATGCAAGGCATGTTCGATCTCGCCCATGTCGGCGAACGCCATCCCCTGGCCGGTGTCGCCGTCGCGCATCAACGAAACATAATAAAGACCGAGCACGATATCCTGGGATGGCACGATGATCGGCTGGCCATTGGCTGGATGCAAAATATTGTTGGTCGACATCATCAGCACGCGCGCTTCGAGTTGCGCCTCGAGCGAGAGCGGCACATGCACCGCCATCTGGTCGCCATCGAAATCGGCATTGAACGCGGCGCAGACGAGCGGATGCAATTGGATGGCCTTGCCCTCGATCAACTTCGGTTCGAAGGCCTGGATACCAAGACGGTGCAACGTCGGCGCCCGGTTCAACATGACCGGATGTTCGCGAATAACTTCGTCGAGGATATCCCAAACTTCGGGTTTCTCCTTTTCGACCAGCTTTTTTGCCTGTTTGACGGTTGCCGACAGGCCTTTCGCGTCGAGACGCGAATAGATGAAGGGCTTGAAGAGTTCGAGCGCCATCTTCTTCGGCAGGCCGCATTGATGCAGCTTAAGATCGGGTCCAACCACGATGACCGAGCGGCCGGAATAATCGACGCGCTTGCCGAGCAGATTTTGGCGGAAGCGGCCTTGTTTTCCCTTCAGCATGTCGGCGAGCGACTTCAAGGGCCGCTTGTTGGCGCCGGTGATGACACGCCCGCGCCGGCCATTGTCGAACAAAGCATCGACGGCCTCCTGCAGCATCCGCTTCTCGTTGCGCACGATGATGTCCGGCGCCCGCAATTCGATCAGCCGCTTCAAACGGTTGTTGCGGTTGATGACGCGCCGGTAAAGATCGTTGAGATCCGAGGTCGCGAAGCGGCCGCCGTCGAGCGGCACGAGTGGCCGCAGATCCGGCGGAATGACCGGGACTTCCGTGAGGATCATCCACTCCGGCTTGTTGCCGGAATGCATGAAGGCCTCGATGATCTTCAATCTCTTGGCGAGTTTCTTCGGCTTTAGTTCCGTCGTCGATTCGGCGATCTCGACCTTGAGTTGCTCGGCAATCGTCTTGAGATCCATGCCGCGCAGAATTTCTCGAATAGCTTCCGCGCCGATGAGGGCGGTGAAGGAATCCTGGCCATATTCATCCTGCGCGCGCAGATGATCTTCTTCATTGAGAAGCTGGCGGTCCTTGAGCGGCGTCAGCCCCGGATCGAGCACGATATAGGATTCGAAATAGAGGATGCGCTCGATATCCTTGAGCGTCATGTCGAGGAGAAGCCCGATGCGCGAAGGCAAGGATTTCAGGAACCAGATATGCGCGACCGGCGCCGCGAGCGAAATATGCCCCATGCGCTCGCGCCGCACCCGCGACAACGTCACCTCCACGCCGCACTTCTCGCAGATGACGCCCTTGTATTTCATCCGCTTGTATTTGCCGCACAAGCATTCGTAATCCTTGATCGGACCGAAAATCCGGGCGCAGAACAAACCATCGCGTTCGGGTTTGAAGGTGCGGTAATTGATCGTCTCCGGTTTCTTAATCTCGCCGAAGGACCAGGACAGAATCTTCTCCGGGCTTGCGATCGAAATCTGGATCTGATCGAACACCTGCGGTTGCACGGCCGGACTGAAGAGATTCATGACCTCTTGATTCATTGCCATCTCCTGATGCTTGGGCCTGCACGGCGCCGGTCAAAGTCCCCTTGCCGGAAATATAAGAAAAGCCACTGCGCGCGGGGGATGCCCGCGGGCTGTTTTCAGCTGCCCGCTCTATTCGGCCGCCTCGGCCGGGGGCAACTGGCTTTGCGGTTTCGCCGTCTGGGTAAGTTCGACATTGAGACAAAGCGAACGCATCTCCTTGACGAGCACATTGAAGCTTTCGGGAATGCCGGATTCGAAAGCGTCGTCGCCACGCACGATCGATTCATAAACCTTGGTGCGGCCGGCGACGTCATCGGATTTCACGGTTAGCATCTCCTGCAGCGTATAGGCGGCGCCATACGCTTCGAGCGCCCAGACCTCCATCTCGCCGAAACGCTGGCCGCCGAACTGCGCCTTGCCGCCAAGCGGCTGTTGGGTGACGAGACTATAAGGGCCGATCGAACGCGCGTGGATCTTGTCGTCGACGAGGTGGTGAAGCTTCAGTATATAAATGTAGCCGACCGTCACTTGGCGGTCGAAGGCTTCGCCGGTGCGGCCGTCATAGAGTGTCACCTGGCCGGAGCTGTCGAGACCGGCCTGCTCCAGCATGTCCACGATGTCCTTTTCATGCGCGCCATCGAACACCGGCGTCGCGATCGGCACGCCGCGGCGTAGATTTTCGCCGAGCTCGACAACCGCCTCGTCGTCGAGTTCCATGATTTCCGTCTTGGCTTCATAAATCTCGATCAACTTGTCGCGTAGGGGCTTTGTGTTCTTGTCCTTCAAATAGGCATTCACCGTGTCGCCAATCTGCTTGCCGAGACCGGCGCAGGCCCAGCCGAGATGGGTTTCGAGGATCTGCCCGACATTCATGCGGGAGGGCACGCCAAGCGGATTCAAGACGATATCGACAGGCTGCCCATCGGCGAGGAAGGGCATGTCTTCCTGCGGCACGATCTTGGACACGACCCCCTTATTGCCGTGGCGCCCCGCCATCTTGTCGCCAGGTTGAATCTTGCGCTTCACCGCGACGAAGACCCTCACCATCTTCATGACGCCGGGCGGCAATTCATCGCCCCGCTGCAACTTTTCGACCTTGTCGAGAAAGCGGCTTTCAAGGCCTTTCTTGGCCTCGTCGTACTGTTTGCGCATGGCTTCGAGCTCGGCCATCGTCCGGTCGTTCTCGACCGCGAAGATCCACCATTGCGAGCGCGGATAATCCTCGATGATCTCCTTGGTGAGCGTGGTATCGCGCTTAAATCCCTTCGGTCCGGCGATCGCTTTCTTGCCCGCGAGAACATCCATGAGACGCGCGTAGACGTTGCGGTCGAGGATCGCTAGCTCATCGTCGCGGTCCTTCGCGAGACGCTCGATCTCCTCGCGCTCGATTGCCTGGGCGCGCTCGTCCTTGTCGACGCCATGCCGGTTGAAGACGCGCACTTCGACGATCGTGCCTTGCACGCCGGGCGGCACCCGCAAGGACGTATCGCGGACATCGGACGCCTTCTCGCCGAAGATCGCGCGCAAAAGCTTTTCTTCCGGCGTCATCGGGCTCTCGCCCTTCGGCGTGATCTTGCCGACCAAAATGTCGCCCGCCTGAACCTCGGCGCCGATATAGACGATTCCCGCTTCGTCGAGATTCTTCAAGGCCTCTTCCGAGACATTCGGAATATCGCGGGTGATTTCCTCCGGACCGAGCTTGGTATCGCGCGCCATCACCTCGAATTCGTCGATGTGAATCGAGGTAAAAACATCGTCCTTGACAATTCGTTCGCTGAGAAGAATTGAATCCTCGAAATTATAACCGTTCCAGGGCATGAAGGCGACGAGGACGTTGCGGCCAAGCGCCAGATCGCCGAGATCGGTCGAAGGTCCATCGGCAATGATGTCGCCCTTGCGCACATAATCGCCGACCCGCACCAGCGGCTTCTGGTTAATGCAGGTCGACTGGTTCGAGCGCTGGAATTTCATCATCCGGTAGATATCGACCCCGGGCTTGCCGGCGTCGGTTTCCTCGGTTGCCCGGACCACGATGCGCGTCGCGTCGACCTGATCGATGAAACCGGTTCGCCGCGCCGCGATGGCGGCGCCGGAATCCCGCGCCACGACGGATTCCATGCCGGTGCCGACAAGCGGCGCGTCGGCCCGCACGAGCGGCACGGCCTGGCGCTGCATGTTGGAGCCCATGAGCGCACGGTTGGCGTCATCGTTCTCAAGGAAGGGAATCAAGGCGGCGGCGACCGATACGAGCTGCTTTGGCGAGACATCCATGAAATCGACGCGTTCGCGCGGGACCATGACGACATCGCCAGAGTGCCGGCACACGACAAGATCCTCGGTCAGCGACTGGTTCGCGTCGACCGGCGCATTCGCCTGCGCGACGAAATATTTGGCTTCTTCCATAGCCGAAAGATAAATCACCTCGTCGGTGACGCGGCTATCCTTGATGCGCCGGTAAGGGGACTCGATGAACCCATATTTATTGACCCGCGCGAAAGTCGCGAGCGAGTTTATGAGACCGATATTCGGCCCTTCCGGCGTTTCGATCGGGCAGATACGTCCGTAATGCGTCGGATGCACGTCGCGCACCTCGAAGCCAGCCCGCTCGCGCGTGAGACCGCCAGGACCCAGCGCCGACAGCCGCCGCTTATGGGTAATTTCGGACAACGGATTGGTCTGGTCCATGAACTGCGACAATTGCGACGAACCGAAGAACTCGCGCACCGATGCCGCGGCGGGTTTGGCATTGATCAGATCCTGCGGCATGACCGTATCGATATCGACCGAGGACATCCGCTCCTTGATTGCCCGCTCCATCCGCAACAAGCCGAGCCTGTATTGATTCTCCATGAGTTCGCCGACCGAGCGGACCCGCCGGTTGCCGAGGTGGTCGATGTCGTCGATTTCGCCGCGCCCGTCGCGCAGATCGACAAGCGCCCGCATGACCGCGACGATATCTTCCTTGCGCAGGGTGCGAACCGTGTCCGCCGCGTCGAGATCCATGCGCATGTTCATCTTGACCCGGCCAACCGCCGAGAGATCGTAGCGCTCTGGATCGAAAAACAGCGAATGGAACATCGCCTCCGCCGTCTCGACGGTAGGCGGCTCCCCAGGTCGCATGACGCGGTAGATATCGAACAACGCCTCCTCGCGGGAGCTGTTCTTATCGACCGCGAGCGTGTTGCGAATATAGGGTCCGATATTGACATGATCGATATCAAGCACCGGTAATTCATCGAAGCCAGCTTCGATCAGGAGTTCCAGCGATTTGGCGGTAATCTCATCGCCCGCCTCGGCAAAGATTTCACCGGTCGCCGGGTTATAAAGATCCGAGGCGATATATTGCCCATGGAGATCCTCATCCTGCGCGCGCAGGAACTTCACCCCTCGTTCGGAAAGCAGACGGGCGGAGCGCACGGTAAGTTTCTTACCCGCTTCGAGGACGACTTCGCCGGTGTCGGCGTCGAGAATGTCGAGGGGGGCCTTCATGCCCTTCATGCGATCAGGCTCGAAGGGAAGGCGCCAGCCTTCCTTGTCACGCCGGAAAGTGATCGTCTTATAAAAAATCGAGAGAATCTCCTCTCCGTCCATGCCGAGAGCGTAAAGGATCGATGTCGCCGGAATTTTCCGGCGGCGGTCGATACGGGCATGGACGATGTCCTTGGCGTCGAATTCGATATCGAGCCAGGAGCCGCGATAGGGAATGATCCGCGCCGCGAACAAGAGCTTGCCGGACGAATGACTTTTGCCTTTGTCGTGATCGAAGAACACGCCAGGCGAGCGGTGCATCTGCGAAACGATGACCCTCTCGGTCCCATTGACGATGAACGTGCCGTTCATCGTCATCAAGGGCATGTCTCCCATATAGACATCCTGCTCCTTGATGTCCTTGACGGATTTTGCGCCGGTGTCGGGATCGACATCGAATACGATCAAGCGCAAAGTCACTTTGAGCGGCGCGGCGAAAGTCATGCCGCGCTGGCGGCATTCATCGACGTCATATTTCGGCGGCTCGAATTCATATTTGACAAATTCAAGCAACGCCGTGCTCGAAAAATCGGAAATCGGGAAAACCGACTTGAAAACCGATTGCAGCCCTTCGTCCGGACGCCCGCCTTCCGGCGCGTCGATAAGGAGGAATTGATCGTAGGAGGCTTTTTGAACTTCGATTAGGTTCGGCATTTCCGCGACTTCGCGGATATGCCCGAAAAATTTACGAATACGCTTACGGCCGGTGAACGTCTGCGCCATATTATGAGCCATGTCGCTTCTCGCACCTCATGTAATGAGCAATTTTCCCAACCGGAAAATCACTTAGCCCGCATCCAGCCGGGGCGCTGGAATGGGAATGACTGCCTCAGGCGAAAGCGCTCACGTCACCGCGAACGAACTCGCTGGAAAGTCCGAATTATTTTTGCAAAACGACATAGGTTTCAGCCCGGCGGCGGCCCCAGGATTTTCCTGGAACCGCCGTCTTGCGAAACATTAAGGACCGCCGGAACGGCCAAGCCACAATCACTTAAGCTCCACCTTGGCGCCCGCTTTTTCGAGCGCGGCCTTGATTTTCTCGGCCTCCTCCTTGCTCACACTCTCCTTGACGGGCTTGGGCGCGGCTTCGACCAGATCCTTTGCCTCCTTGAGGCCAAGACCGGTCACCGCGCGCACTTCCTTGATGACTTCGATTTTCTTGTCGCCGATCGCCGCGAGAATCACGGTGAATTCGGTTTGTTCCTCCGCGGGCGCGGCCGCCGCGCCGGCGGCGGGCCCCGCCGCGACGGCAACCGCCGCCGCCGCGGACACACCCCATTTTTCTTCCAAAAGCTTGGCGAGTTCGGCGGCTTCGAGCACGGTGAGACTCGAAAGATCCTCGACGATCTTTTCCAGATTGGCCATTTTCACTTCCTTCGATTACGGTCTTGAATTTCGTTCACTTCGATGGCGTTCCACGTAGGTGCGTCCGTCAACATTCAAAGACGTCAGGCAGCTTCTTTTCCGCCATAAGCCGCGAACACACGCGCGAGCTTCGCGGCCGGCGCCATGGTAAGCCGCGCGAGCTTCGCCGCCGGTGCCTGGATGAGGCCCGCGAGTTTGCCGCGCAGCTCGTCCAAGGACGGCAGCGTCGCGAGCGAGCGCACGGCGTCAACATTGAGCGCGGTCACGCCCATGGCGCCGCCAAGAATCACGAGCTTGTCGTTCTCCTTGGCGAAAGCCACCGCGGCTTTCGGAGCCGCGACCGGATCGTCCGAATAGGCGATCAGGGTTGGCCCACGCATAAGTCCGGAAATAGAAGCAACTTCAGTGTCTTGCACGGCAATCTTAACGAGACGGTTCTTGGCGACCTGCACCTTGGCGCCAGCCGCCCGCATCTGCTTGCGAAGAGCTTGCATTTGCGCCACGCTCAGGCCGGAATACTGCGCGACCACCACCACCGATGTCGTCTTGAAGACATCGGCAAGGGAAGCGACGCATTGTTTCTTTTCCCCTCTGTCCACGGTGTAACTCCTTATGCGGACACCGAATTAACAAGAATCCCAGCCCGCGGGCTGGAATCCGCAGCCTCATCGACACGGGGGCGAACCACCCGTCGAGACGACGCCATGCCTGTCTCCCGGAGCGGGCACGCCGCGCCGGACAGTGGGGTAGACCAAAATCGAAGAAACCAAAAAAGGCGGAGCCTTCCTGCAATCCAAAATTCTTGTCGTTACCCCGTCTATGCCGGCCCAGGATCGCCTTCCCGGCAGGAACCGGACCGGCGGTCGAGAGATTAAGTTCGAGACCGGCCAAGAAGGACGGTCTCTCACGCCGGCAGTCTCGGACAGGACATGGCCGGAAGGGACAGGCGTCAACCGCCTATCCTCCGGCCTAACCTGCCGCGTCACGAAACACCTTTCGCCGGAAACAAAACTTGTTGCCAACCGAAACCTGCCGGAATCTCGCAATCGCGGAAACTTCGTGGGTGCGGGGCCGCTATTTCCGATCAACCCCGAACCTCCTATTTAACCTGCCTAATCTTTCATGCCAAGAGCCGAAATACAATTTTTTGTTTATCCGTAACGAATATGTCAGACCGTGAGCGTCGCGGGATCGACCTTGACGCCCGGACCCATTGTCGATGAAATCGCAACCCGTTGGATATAGGTGCCCTTGGCGCCCTGAGGCTTGGCTTTGGCCACCGCGTCCACGAAAGCGGCAATATTTTCGATAAGTTTCTCCTGCCCAAAGGAGGCCTTGCCCACGCTGCCTTGGACAATTCCAGCTTTTTCGACCCGGAACTCGACCGACCCGCCCTTCGAGGCCTTGACGGCCCCCACGATGTCCATGGTCACGGTGCCGACTTTCGGATTGGGCATGAGGCCGCGCGGACCCAAGACCTTGCCGAGCCTGCCGACGAGAGGCATCATGTCGGGCGTCGCAATACACCGGTCGAAGGCGATGGTGCCGCCTTGGACGGTGGCGACCAAGTCCTCCGCCCCGACGACGTCCGCCCCCGCCGCCTTGGCTTCGTCGGCCTTGGCGCCGCGCGCGAACACCGCGACGCGCAGATTGCGCCCGGTTCCATTCGGAAGATTGACCACGCCGCGCACCATCTGATCGGCATGTTTGGGATCGACCCCAAGATTCATCGCGATCTCGACGGTCTCATCGAATTTCGTATTGGCGCGCTCCCTGACGAGCTTGACCGCCTCGGCGACCGGATAAAGCTTGATCCGGTCAATGCCTTCACGCGCCTTGCGCACGCGTTTCCCAATATGCGCCATCGCCCTACCCCACAATCTCGAGGCCCATGGAACGGGCGGAGCCTTCAATCATCCGTGCCGCGGCTTCAACCGACGCACAATTGAGATCGGGCATTTTTTTCCCGGCAATCTCCTCAATCTGCGCTTTCGTGATCTTTCCCACGAAACCGCGGCCAGTGGTTTTCGAACCCGACTGGATGCCCGAGGCCTTCTTTAAAAAGTAGGATACCGGCGGCAGCTTCATCTCGAAAGTGAAGGACCGGTCCTGGAAGGCGGTGATCACGACGGGGATCGGCGTCCCCTTTTCCATCTGCGCCGTCCGGGCATTGAAAGCCTTGCAAAATTCCATGATGTTCAAGCCGCGCTGACCGAGCGCGGGGCCGATCGGAGGCGACGGATTGGCCGCCCCGGCCGGCACCTGAAGCTTCACGTAACCCGTGATCTTCTTTGCCATTGACAAACTCCCATACAAAGCCGGCCCTTGGGGCGCGGCGGTTGCGGCCGTGGTCCGGCGAGGTTCCGCCAGGGCATGGCGGGTCCGTCTCCCACGTTTCGTGCCATCGGTTGCGAAGCGCGGCCGACGGCGCTTTTCTTAAACTCTTCTATTTCGCATTTCCCCGAGACCGCAAGCGCTAACGGAACCATGCGAGGCCGACCGGCAATCAGGCGCATTCGCCGGAGACCGAAGCCCATGCTTTAAAGCGCTTTCTGATTCCGCCGAACCAAAAGCACTCCAGATCTTTGTTTTATCGCATTTTCTTCCCGCGAACCGGTATCCACTTCGCTTGAAAATCCGCTAGACCATGACCGCTTCAAGATGAATCGCTCATGGTCTCTATGTCTTTGTTTTGTCGCATGATCTTATCCAAAAAGTCCGCAACTTCTTGGGATCATGCTCTAGACTTTTTCAACCTGTCCATATTCCAATTCCACCGGCGTCGCACGGCCGAAGATGGACACCGCGACCTTGACCCTGGAGCGGTCCTCGTCGACATCCTCGACAATGCCATTGAAGGATGCGAAGGGGCCGTCCGCGACCCGCACTGTCTCGCCGATTTCAAAAGTAATCGACGACTTGGGCCGTTCGACACCCTCGGCGACTTGACCCTTGATGCGCTCCGCCTCGCTATCGGAAATCGGCATCGGCTTCTTGTCGGCGCCCAAAAATCCGGTGACCTTCGGCGTATTCTTGATCAAATGATAGAAATCGTCGGAAAGATCGCATTTCACCAGCACGTAGCCGGGAAAGAATTTGCGTTCCGAATTAATCTTACGGCCGCGTCGAATTTCGACGATATGCTCGGTCGGGACAAGAATCTCCTCGAATTTGCCCGAGAGACCACGCTGCGCCGCCTGCTCCTTGATGGATTCGGCGACCTTTTTCTCGAAATTCGAATAGGCGTGAACGATATACCAGCGCATGCTCATCGGAAAAGCTTCAACCTCTTCCCCTCACTGCCCTAGAGGTGATGCGAGCAAGCGAAAGCCCGCAATTCACTCCATTAGACCATATTCTTAACGATGGATCATAACGATGGATCTTAACGTCGTTTCTTAACACGAACGTTTATCCCCCGCGTTTTAATATATGCTAGAACTTCAGAACATGCTCTAACTCTTTGAGTTTGCAGGGTTCTTTCCAGCGACAGCTCGACATGATCGAAAAGCGCGCCAGAGCATGAGCACTTCGAGAATCGCGCATGGTCTCTATATCTTGGTTTTCTTGCATGATCTCATTCAAAAAAGTCCGCAACTTTTTTTAGATCATGCGCTAATGACCCAGACTCAGAAGACCGGTGACGATGAGACGGAGAGCCCAATCCACCGCGACAAAAAAAAGACTGGCGAGCAGGACCATGAAAAGAACAAGCACCGTCGTGATCATGGTCTCCTTGCGCGAAGGCCAAGTCACCTTGGAGGCTTCGGTGCGCACCTCTTGAAGGAATTGCAAAGGGTTGGTCATTGCCGTGGTGAGGTATCCCGTTGAAGTTACGCCATTTTGGAAGTCTTGCCGCCTCGCGGCGGTGTCCGGCGGTGTCATCGACCGCGCTAAACCAAGGCTAACGAAAAATGGCGCCGCAAAAAAATCAGGGCGCGGAACCCGAAGGCCACGCGCCACAAGTTCTCTTTATAAACAAAGGCGCGAGGAACGCAAATCCATTCTTGCTTATTGCAAGACCCCGTGTCTCGCGCCGCGCGGCCTCGATGCCACGCTGACAGATAAGGCAGGAGACGCGAAAGTCCCGTTCGCCAATGGGCCACTGTTTCGCGAGCATCGCGGTTTCGGGGCTTGAGCGATCAAAATTGTGGAGATGTGCCGCCCATGACCGGCGCCGGAACAAACCGCGGCAAGCCAAGCCTCGGCGGCGGCCCGGCCATTGTCCTGGTGCGCCCGCAACTCGCCGTGAATATTGGCATGTGCGCGCGGGCGATGGCCAATTTCGGCTTGACCGATCTGCGTCTGGTGGCGCCCCGCGAAGGCTGGCCCCGGTCCGGCGCGTGCCGGAAAGGCGCCCATGCCGCGGCGGCTGGCGCCGTGCATCTTCTCGAAGCCGCGCGGCTATTTGAAACCGTCGAAGCCGCGATCCTCGACCTCAATTTCGTTTGGGCGTCGACCGCCCGCGAGAGGGGCCAGACCAAGCCAATCCTGACCCCCGCCGAAGCGATGCCAAAATCCGCCCGGAAAATCGCAAGCGGCGAAAAGCATGGCGTTCTGTTTGGACCCGAGCGCACTGGACTTGCCAACGACGAGGTGGCCTTGGCCGATGCGATCCTCACTTTTCCGGTCAATCCCGCCTTTGCCTCGCTTAATCTGGCGCAAGCGGTGCTCCTGACCGGTTACGAGTGGATGCGTGCCGTGAGCGATGCCAAGCCGCCCTTCTCCACGGTCCAGCGCTCACCCGCCGCGCCGCGCGAAATGGCATTGTCTTTTTTCGATTATCTCGAAACCGAGCTGGAACGGACGGGATTCTTCCGGCCACAATCCAAGCAGCCGGTGATGCGGCGCAATTTGCGGAACATCTTCCATCGCATGCAACTCACCGAGCAGGATGTGAGCAGCCTACGCGGCATGGTCGTCCGCCTCGTCGAAGGGCCAAGGACT
>ODAK010002993.1_pt1 | contig 17632 bp, 17 predicted proteins | sample 1539591 | NCBI WGS metagenome assembly ODAK01 (sample SAMEA3539303, study PRJEB22396) | soil metagenome | biome: tundra; feature: field; material: soil | place: USA | collected 2010-05 | depth 0.15 m
GAGGTTTATCGTGCAGGGACACCTGACGGGAAAATCCCACCGGGGCTCTATGCGCAGTATCTGAAAAAGGCCAATGAATCGCTTGCGAAGGCCGGCGGTTACGCAGATCAGGCCCAGGCGAAAGTGATTGCCGATCTCATTCGCTACTACCAGACCGGCGAGTACAAAGACTGGCTGCAGTTCGATGCCGATTGGGTGCGGAACAACGCTCCGGTCGATTTCGCCAACGGTTTCATCGAGGTCTATCGCGATGCGCGAGGCGCGAAAGGAACGTCGCAGAGCTTCGTATCCATTACCGATCGGGAGGTTTCGAGCGCGATCGGCAAGATCGCCGCCAACGCGCAGTATTTCGAAGACCGCGCGCCCTGGGATGCGCGTTATAAGAAGCAGGGCGTGAAGGCACCGATTGCGAATGCGGTGGAGACGACGATCGAGACGGGCGACTTTCACGTTACGACGATCGGCGACAATCTGCCGAACGAAGATGAGATTCATGCGAAGTACGGCTCGAAGAGCTTCCTGTACTTCGGCAGCTCGCACGCGCTGTCTGAAGCCGCGGGGTTCGGCATGATCGATGAATTCGCCTGGACGCCGGAGGAAGCGGCGCGCGATCGGAAGAACGAAATCGAAGCCAGCGATCTGATGACGGAGATGCATGAGGTGATCGGGCATGGGTCGGGCAAGCTGAGTCCGAAGCTAACGCATGAGGCGGCGTCTTATCTGAAGGAGTATTTTTCGGCGCTGGAAGAAGCGCGTGCCGATCTGATGGCGCTGTGGAATGCCTTCGATCCGAAGCTGAAAGAGCTGGGGCTGATTTCATCGGACGATGTGGCGCGGACCATGTACGACGATGCGGCGCGGCAGATGCTGGTGCAGTTGAGGCGCATTCCGAAAGGCGACACGATCGAAGAGGACCATGAGCGCGACCGCGAGCTGATTGGCCGCTACATCATGGACAAGACCGGAGCCATTGTTATGGCAGAGCGTGACGGCAAGAGTTACGTCTACGTGAAGGATTACAAGAAGATGCGGGAGGGTGTCGGGATGCTGCTCGCCGAGTTGATGCGGATCAAGGCGGAAGGCGATTACGACGCGATCAAGGCGCTCATTGATAAATACGGCGTGCACTTCGATCCGAAGCTGCGGGATCAGGTGGTGGAGCGTTATAAGAAGCTCAATGTGCCGACTTATTATGCGGGGATCAACTCGGATCTGACGGCGCAGTTCGACGGGGCGGGGAAGGTCACGAAAGTGGAGATCAGCTATCCGCGCGATTACGTGAAGCAGCAGATGGCTTACAGCGCGATTAATTCGGTTGGGGGGAAATAAAAGCCGCAGGCGAAAGCGCCTACGCTACCTTTTTGGTTTGATATGCTGGCAACCGACATGAGTCGGATATGGATTTGGTGTGTGTTGGGTTTGTTTGCGGGTGCGCCGTTTGCTGCTGGCCAGATTGAAGTTCTGCCGGTGCAGGGGAACATCTATATGCTCGCCGGCGCGGGCGGCAACGTCACGCTGCAACTGGGCGACAACGGGGTGCTGGTGGTCGACACCGGCCTCGCGCAGATGAGCGATCAGTTGATCGCTGAGATTCGCAAGCTTTCGAAAAAGCCTTTGAAGTATGTCGTGAACACAGACGTTCACGAAGACCATACCGGGGGTAACGAAGCTTTCTCGCGCGAAGGCGGCACGTCGACCGTGGTCAACATTGTGAATACACCGGGCTCGAGCGCCTCGCAGGCGGTGGCGATTCTGGGCAATGAGGCCATTCTCGATCGCATGAGCGCGACGGTTAATGGCAAGCAGGTGCGGCCCTCGCTCGCATGGCCTACCGACACATTTTTCGATGAGCCGAAGGAGCTTTACTTCAACGGCGAATCGATTCAGATTCTGCACCAGCCGAAGGCGATTACGGATGGCGACAGCCTGGTGTATTTTCGGCGGTCGGATGTTGTGAGTACCGGCGACATCTTCATGACAACCGGGTACCCGAAGATCGACCTGCAGAACGGCGGCGGGATTCAGGGCGTGCTCGACGGGTTGAATCACATTCTGGATCTGACGATTCCTGCGCACCACGAAGAGGGCGGCACGATGGTGATTCCGGGGCATGGCCGTATCTGCGATGAAGCGGACGTTATGGAGTATCGCGACATGGTCACAATTATTCGCGACCGTGTGCGGGCGCTGGCGAAGAAGGGCAAGACGCTGGAGCAGGTAAAGGCATCGCGGCCGACGATGGATTACGACGGTTTGTATGATGTGACACCGCAGGCCGCGGACGCGTTCGTGGAGGCGGTTTATAAGAGTCTTCCTAATGACGTGAGGGCGGAGAGATAGCCATGCGCAGATTGCAGGCAATGCTTCTGGCCGTGATCGCGGCGCTTCCGGCCGCGGCGCAGGTGAACTTATCCGGCGAATGGGCGGCGCGGCAGCATGAGGACCAACTGGAGCGCGGGCCGGGTCCGGAACTGGGCGATTATCTCGGGATTCCGGTGAATGACGCGGCGCGACTGCGGGGCGACAGTTGGGATCCGTCGCGCATTACGTTGCCCGAAGAGCAGTGCCGGGTGCATCTTTCCACCTATATATATCGAGGTCCGATGGCGCTGCGCGTGTGGGAGGAGAAAGATCCGGATTCGCAGAGAGTAATTGCGATCAAGAACTACATCAGCACCTACGAGCAGACGCGCACGATCTGGATGGATGGACGGCCGCATCCTTCGGAGAACGCGCCGCATACGTGGATGGGTTTCTCGACCGGCAAGTGGGAAGGCGAGACGCTGACGGTTTACACGACACATATCAAAACCGGCTGGCTGCGGCGGAACGGGCTGCCGGAGAGTGATCGGGCGACGATGGTGGAGCACTTCATCCGGCATGGGCAATATTTGACGCACGTCAGCATCGTGACCGATCCGGTTTACATGACCGAGCCGCTGATCAAGAGCGAGGATCTGGAGATCGATAACGGCGAACAGACGTCGTGGTTGTGGCCGTGCGAGCCGGTGGTCGAAGTGGTGCGGCCTAAAGGTCAGGTGCCGAATTATCTGCCGGGCGAAAATCCGTTCCTGCACGAGTTCCCGGTGCGCTGGGGGCTGCCTTATGAGCCGACCCGCGGGGGAGCCGAGACGATGTATCCCGAGTACCAGCTCAAGCTGAAGAAGATGAAGATCGATGTGGCGGCGGACGCTAAGGCCGTCGCGGCGAAATAGTCCGTTACTCAGCGGTGGCCGGGATAGTTCCGCTTTTGGGCGAGCGCCAGGTGATGCGGCCATTGGCGTCGCGGATGATCAGGCCGGCGGACGGGCTGATTTCGACGCGCACGTTTCCCTTGGGATCGTTGAGCAGCAATTCCGCGCCAGATGTACCGCTGCGCAGCGTGGCCTGCGGTTGACCCTGTGGATTCACAAGAAGAAAGCTGGTACCGCGAATTTCGGTGGGCGGGAGGGTTTGGGCGTGTGCGACAGGGATGGCGCGGTTGGCGGCATAGCCTCCGGCGAAGGCGCCTGCAACGACGAGAAAGCAATTCGCGAAGTAACGGGTTCGACTCACGGGCGTAATTCTCCTTGGCTTGTGGACGTATGGGCCGCGAGAAGGTCACAAAAAAGCCGGGATTTCTTTTCAGAAACCCCGGCGCCGTGTCGATCAGGTTTGACCCTATTGTTGGTATTTCTCAGTCCCCTTCTAATCGGGGTATTTCGATGCTAACACGGGCTCAGATGAGCGCAAAATGTGGCGGATTGTTGATGCCGCGTGCCGCCCGGTTCACCGAGTTCGAGCCGAGCCGGCTCAGATTGCCGGCCGTGGTTCTTTCCTGTGCGAGGATCTCTTCCAGCAGCTGCGCGAGTTCGTCGAGTTCCAGCGAGCGGGCCATGCCGGACAGCGAATCGTAAAGTCCGATTTCGTAATGTTCGATCTGGTTGAAGCAAAAGAGCAGGGCAGCGTCGAGGAGCGGGGAACGGTCGATGTGGCCGATCATCTTTTCGCATTCCTCGACAATGATGCGAATGGGTTCGTTTTTCTCAGCGGCAGGACTGCGGTCGAGCCGTGTGAAAATCTGTTCGAGTTTGAAGATGTGGCCTTTTGTTTCAACCAGATGGAGGTCGAGGGCTTCCTTGAGCTCCGGGGCCGAAGCGGCGTCGATCATTGTAGACAGGTTCTTCGCGAGCAGGTGCTCACTGTCCCATGCGTATTCCAGGCCGCGCTGGAAGAGGTCCGAAAGATTGTCAAGCAGCATCGTAATCCACCTTCACGGGATAAACAGCACGTAATGGGCCGCGACGAAGCGGTGCCTCTCAGGAGGCCCGTTTGAGCGGCCAAAGTTTAAAGAACTCGGCGTAGCATACCATCAGCGGGAAAGTGACTCCGAGCAGAGCCGAAGCGATCCAGAGTTCGAAATCGTAGGTCGGCGGACCCGGTTTCAGAACACCAGTGACGTGGCCGGACAGAGCACCGTAGACCTCGAAAAGGAAGCTTCCGACGACGGTCACCGTGACAATGTTCATCACGCCTTTCAATGGTTGAGTCATCTTCCCGAAGAGCGAGCCCTGCATCATGTTCAACACAATAATCGTGCCGAAAATATAGGTGACCGGCACGTGCACCATAAAAGACACGACATCCATCTTCAGAACGTTCACGCCAAAATAAAACACGACATAGCCGATGATCACGCAGATGACGCTCCAGACCAGACCGAGAACCGGCTGCTTCATGATGGCGGGGAACTTTGTCAGTGGCCAGAGGTCGAAGCTCAGCATCAGGAACATCACAGCGATTATGGTGACGTAACAGGTGACGGCGTTCCAGGCGTTGAACAAACCGTGGGGATCGAGCGAGGCGACGTAAACCGGCGCGCCCTGCAGGAAGGCGTAATTGAAAAAGACCCGGAAGATGATGTAAGTGACCAGATAGCATGCCGCCAGCATAGAGACGCCCGCGACAACTGGATTTTTGATCATATTCATGAAGGGCCAACCTCCCCAGATGATGGAACCGGCGAATGTGGTCAGTACAACGATAATGATGAACATCAGCAGAAACGGCGTTGGGGGGGTGATGCCGCCGTTGACGGTATAGAAGAACAGCGCGCCGGTGATGATGCCGGCAACTACGGAAATCAGAAGAAGGAGCAGACCCTTTGCGGGTTGGGTGCGCGCCGCGGCGAAGTGGGGATGTTTGGCGGCCCAGGTGATTCCGATGACGATCTGCATGGGAATCATGCACTCGATGCTGTAGGCGACCCAGCCCGTGAAGGTCGACAACTCAAAGAGCGATATGAAAGCCAGAGCAACGGCCATCACGATCACAGTGGCAATAATGCCGGCAGCGGGTTGTTTGGTTTCCGTTCTTTGCTTCTTCGCCATTTGTGCAGCCGGCATGGGGGAGAGTCCTCGATTCTCTGACGTTGAGACGTTTCCGCGATGTGACGCGTCCGCAGGGTAGCGTATCATGATTTTGCACGATTTTGACTGCGGGGAGAATTATGCGAGCGATCGACGAAAACACAATCACTGACGCCACCATCGAACAGATGGCATCCACGAAGGACCAGCGCTTTGCGCAGATTATGGAGGCCGCGGTGAAACACCTGCACGCGTTCGCGCGCGAGGTGGATCTCACGCCTGAGGAGTGGATCGAGGGGATCAAGTTTCTGACGGCGACAGGACAGATGTGCACGGAATTCCGGCAGGAGTTTATTTTGCTTTCGGACACGCTGGGGCTGAGCAGTCTGGTGAATTCGCTGCATGACCGGCGAGCGACGGAGTCGAGCACGAAGTCGAGCCTGCTGGGGCCTTTCTACCGGCAGGATTCGCCGACTTTCCAGCTTGGGCAGTCGATCGCGACCCATTCCGACAATACGAAAATGCCGGGCACAGAAGTTGGAATTTACGGGCGCATCACGGATGCCGCGGGGGAAGGGATCGCGCACGCCTCGATCGAAATCTGGCAGCCGGATGAAGACGGCTACTACGATCTGCAAAAGCACGATCCGAAGGAGATGGATCTGCGCGGCCGGTTCTTCACCGATGAGGACGGGCGTTATCATTTGCGGACGATTCAGCCCACGGGTTACATGATTCCGATGGACGGGCCGGTGGGAGATATGATTCGCGCGCAGGGACGGCACGGATACCGCCCGGCGCATATTCATTTCCTGATCGGTGCACCAGGGTATCGCGAAGTGGTGACCGCGCTGTATCTGGCGGGCGATCCGCACATCGATTCGGATACAGTGTTCGGCGTGACCGAATCGCTGGTGGCGGAGCCGAAGCCGAACGATCCGGAGTCCCCGTTTGGAGCTCTGCCAAGTATCGGGTTCGATTTCACGCTGGCGGCGGCGAAAGATGGGCTGTCCGGACGTGTGGGTGCCGACCCGTCGCAGATTACTTCGAAGAAGGCCGCCGATAACGGGCAGTAAGCTGCTGCGCATTTTGCCATCTGATTTGTGGCATTATGTAGGCAGGAGTGTCGATGGAACGGATCAACGTACAGATGGGGGACTGGCTGGGCTTTCCGCCGCCCGCCACAGGGTCGGATCTTCTGCACGTTGTTGAAGCGAGGCTCTCACCCTCGGTTATCAACCGGCTGATTGCGGCAGGTTTGCAGCGGGCGGAGATCGATACGGCGATCATCCCGCTGCGGACGCTGCAGCATCGGCGTTCGCGCCGCGAAAAACTGACCATTGAAGAATCGGACCGGGTTTTGCGCATGATCCGCGTGCTCTCGCTGGCGGAAACCGTTTACGGAAGCCGCGAGAGAGCGCTGGCGTGGCTGCGGACTCCGAAGATCGAGGGGCGGACCCCGCTCTCACTGCTGAATACGGACGCGGGCAGCCGCATGGTTGAGGAACTGCTGATCCAGATCGACGACGGCATGTTCGTCTAAGCGTGCCGAATCGGGTTTTCTGGAGGATCAGCCGGCATCGTGATCTCAGCGGAACCGTTGGGCAGCGAGCTCCGGGGCGGTGGCACCATGCCGGGCAACCGGTCGTCTATCTGGCTGACAATCCGTCCGCTGCGCTGCTTGAAGTCTGCGTCCACACCAGCGCCGGCGATATTCCGCCCGATTTCACGCTGCTGAAGATCGAAACAACGGGTATTAAGCCAAGTGTGGTCCGGCTCAGGGATCTACCCACCGACTGGGTCACTGACATAACGGTGACGCGCGATATCGGAACCGCATGGCTGCGGAAAGGCTCCGGTGCTTTGCTGCAGGTACCGAGTGCGATCGTGCCGGAGACGGTCAATTTTTTGCTCAACCCATTACACGCGGACGCGGCGAAGTTCCATATCGCCGATGTTTTTTCCTGGCCGTTCGATGTTCGTCTGAAAACGTAAATCGAAGTAGCGTAAGAGCAGTACCGCGATACAATCTTCCTTATGTTTGTTGGTGTGGAGCATACGGCGATCGCGTCGCCGGATCCTGAAAGACTGGCGCACTGGTATGTGGAGCATCTTGGTTTTCATATCAACTTCGCTTATGCCGGGAATTTTTTCGTGAAGGCGGCAAATGGTTCCATCCTGGAGCTCATTCCGGCCGATGGACCGCAGCCGGCGCAGGGCATGGCGGACAACAAGACCGCGGGCATCCGCCACCTGGCCATCGCGGTGAGCGATTTTCAGGCCGCATACGAGCATCTGCAGAAGCTGAAAGTGAATTTTCTCGGCGAACCGTTCGATCTGGGCACGAACCGTCTGGTCTTTTTTAACGACTGCGACGGCAATCTTGTGCATCTGATTAAGCGCGAAAAGCCGCTCCCGTAACCCCGCAAACCGAGTGCTGAGAAACACCTTCAAGGCATTTCAGTACCGCGATTTCAGGCTGCTGTGGTTTGGCGCCTGCACATCCACCACCGGCACGTGGATGCAGGAGATTGCCCAGAACTGGCTGGTTCTGGAGATGACGAATTCGCCGTTTCTGCTCGGGCTCGACGCGTTTCTGGGCGATATTCCGATATTTCTTTTCTCGCTGGTTGGCGGCGTCATTGCGGATCGAATGGACCGGCGCAAACTGCTCGTCATTTCGCAGTTGATTCAGATGACGAGCGCTATGGTTCTCTCCTTCCTGATCGCGACACATCGCATCCAGATCTGGCACATTCTGCTTTCCTCTTTCGTCGTGGGTACGGCCCAATCGTTCGGCGGGCCGGCCTATTCGGCGCTGGTGCCCAGTCTGGTGGAAAAGGAAGATCTACCCAACGCCATTGCGCTGAATTCGATTCAATTCAATCTGGCGCGCGTAATTGGGCCCGTGCTCGGCGGCCTCGCGCTGAAGTATGTTGGCGCGGCGTGGTGTTTCGGCCTGAATTCGCTGTCGTTCGTGGCGGTGATTATTTCGCTGTCGCAGCTGCATATTAATTTCAAGCCGCCACGGACCGGAGACTCGATTTTCACCGGCATGAAGCAGGGAATCCGTTTTATCCGGACGCAGGGCGCCATGGAAACACTGGTGTTCATCGCGTTCTGTATGACGGCGCTGGCGATCCCGATGATCACGTTTCTGCCGGTTTTCGTCAAGGATGTTTTTCATCAGAACGAAATGACGTACACCCTGTTTCTGGTGACGACCGGCCTGGGTTCGATTACAGGCGCTTTAACCGTGGCCTGGATGGGTAATATCGCGAATAAAGGCAGAATCGCGTTGACGATGCTGATGGCACTGGGCGCGGGGATTACCGGGTTTTCACTTTCCAACTCGCTGGTCGCCAGCTGTATCCTGCTGTTTGTTTCGGGTGGGTTCATGATGTGCGCCTTTGCGATGATCAGTTCGCTGGTTCAGCTGGTGACGCCCAATGATATGCGGGGGCGGGTGATGAGCGTGTACAACGTGGCTTTCCGGGGCGGGATGCCCTTTGGAAGCATCACAACAGGACGACTTGTACCGATTTTCACGGCGCCTAACGTCCTATCTGTCAATGGCCTGGTTCTTCTCAGCATCGGCGCTTATTTCCTGTTTGTACAACGCAAGGTCGCTGCGCTGTAATAAGTTCATGCGGACTCTCTCAGTCGTGGTGTTGACGGTGCTCTCCGTCTCTTCGGTTTGGGCGGCCGGCGATGAACTGGACAAATTGCGGGACAAGCAGGATCGGGCGGGCCTCGATTCCTACGCCGCTTCGCTCCAGACCGCGGCCGAGAAAAAGCCCGACGACGCGCACGGCTGGTATCGGGCGGCGGTCGCGTATTCCTACGTGGCGGAAGTTGCCATGGAAATGCGGGACAAGAATGCGGCACAGCGAGCGGCGGAAACCGGAGCCGCCGATGCGGATAAAGCCATCGCGCTGAACGGTAAGGTTGCCGATTATTATCGGGTGCTCGGGACGCTTTGCGGGCAGGTGATTCCGGCGAATCCCATTATGGGCGCACTTTCTTACGGCAAGCGGGCCAAAGACGCGCTGGATAAAGCGATCGAAATGGATCCGAAGTCGCCGAAGGCATTTGTGGCGCACGGGGTCGGCTATTACTATCTGCCGAACAACTTTGGCGGCGGCCCGGAGAACGCGATTAAGGATTTCAAGCAGGCGATTGCGCTCGATCCGCGATCGGCCGATGCCTATCTCTGGATGGGAATCGCGCTGAAGAAGGAACATCAGAATGCGCAGGCACGGGATGCGCTGTCGAAATCGCTGCAGTTCGACCCGGATCGGCTCTGGACGAAAGATCAGCTGCAGAAAACGCCTGCCCAGTGATACTCGCTGACGTTTGTAACATCGTTGAGGTTTTCGAACCAGGCCAGGACGGCCTCGCCGCCAAGAGCCGGGAACTGGTGCTGCAATTGTTACAGTACACGCCAGCGCCCTTTTCGCGGCAACAATTCACGCCTGGGCATCTTACGGGCACGGCTCTGGTGCTGCATCCCACGGAGTCCAGCGTGTTGTTCATGTACCACCACAGGCTGCACCGGTGGCTGTTGCCGGGCGGCCATCTGGAGGACGAAGACATTTCACCTGTGGAGGCGGCGGCGCGCGAAGCGTGGGAAGAAACGCTGGTGCGGATCGACGGAAATTACACGGCTCGATTGGCAGGTATCGATGTACACGGCATTCCGCCGAAGGGCGACGAGCCGTTCCACTTACACCACGATCTGATCTGGTGTTTCCGGGCAGCCTCAGCTGAGATTGATATTACCGACGAAGCGCCCTTAGTACGATGGGCCGGCGAGGCCGAGTGGAACAGTCTCGAAATCGCCGACAGCATCCGGAACGCGATCCGCAGAGCGATTGCCGGTTAGCAGGCTACTGAAAAACCGGCAAAACCGCTTGCTTGCGCGCGCGGCTCAGAAAAAAGCCGCTGATTCGAGATGACTTACAGAGCCGCGATGGCAAGGGAGCGGTTGCACAGTTAGTTTTTCAGCGCCCTGTTAGTTCAGCAGGCCGCCGTGGCCGAGGCAGGAGACTTCCCACGTCGACACCCGATACTGAGCCATCAACGGCGGCAGCATCAGGTCGATCACGTTGGGCTTGAGCGAGCGGAAGCAGCCCGGGGCGGACATGATCGGCACATCGTCCTTATAACCGATGAGCAGCAGGTTGCCGGGTTCAACCGGAGCCAGAAACCGCTCGATCGGGCAGCCGATCCTGGCCATGGCTCTGCCGACGGCATCATCGGGGCCAGCCGGTGCGGTGGTCGAGGCAACCAGAATCACGGAAGGTTTGGCGCGCAGAAGAGACTGTAAGCCCCGCGAGATGTGCTCTTCGTTTTCGAGCACTGCCAGACTGGCGTGAGACCGGACGCCGAAGCGCTCCAGTTTCTGGCGCAGCACTGACTCAAAAAGAGTGCGGGCGCGATCGCCGTTGCCTGGATCGCAATAAAGGACGCCAACGGTGGCACCGCGCGTCGGTCGGGCCTGAAGAATCGGGCCGCGTTCCCGAAGCATTTCCACAAGACCGTCGAAATCGGACTTCGATACCGCGAAAGGAGCGCTCTTAATGGTCGCGATTCTTTGTCCGGCCAGCGCAAAACTGAAGTTGACGGTGGTCGCGATGACAACGCCGGAGGTGCAGTTGACCCGACGGAGCAGTTCATCGTCAACCAGCACGGAGCAGTTTTCGGTAGCGATCAGATTCGCCCGGCCGCCGGGGGCCAGCTGAATTTCGCAGGATCCACAGGCCATTTCGCCGGCAACGGCGCAAACAGCTTCATCTTCGGAGATCTCGCCTTCTTCGAGTTCCGCAACCCAGATTGTTTCCATGCCTTCGGACTGGAGGACGCGGACGTCTTCCTCCCGAAGGATGTGGCCCTTGGCCATCAGTTTCTTGCCGCCGGGCCGGAAGATGGCAGAAGAAAGAATCCGCCCTGCCGAAGCCTGAATTTCGATTGTCTGCGCTCTCACTTTGAACAGTCGCCTCCATTTTTTTCACCGGCCAGAGGCCGCTGCACTACGCTACCGAGGCGTAATGATAATCCAATTACAAGACTATAGGTAATACAATATCCAATAATTCTCAGGATTAATTTAAAAGAAACGTAAGGGTATTACGGAGGCGCGGCCGGGAATACCAGGCAAAAGCCCAGCCGCGGATACGAAAGTGGCTGTTTTCAGGCGGAAACGGGCTCGACGGGCTGTACGGGTTGTTCTTCCGGAACCGGAATAAACTCCCGTTTATATTTGCAGCCGGTGGCCGGGCATTGCAGAAAGGCGCCAGCTTTGAGATATTTCTCGACCAGATAAGGATTGCCGCACTCCGGGCAGGCTTCGGGCACGGGCCGCGCCCAGGCGACGAAAGCGCAGTCCGGGTAGCGATTGCAGCCGAAGAAGGTCTTGCCGCGCCTGGAACGGCGTTCGACAACTTCGCCTTCAGAGCACTCGGGGCACTTCACGCCGATGGTCTTCTGCTTGACGAACTTGCAGGCAGGGTAGTTGCTGCAGGCAGTAAATTCGCCGAAGCGGCCGTACTTCTGAACCATATTACTGCCACATTGCGGGCATTTTTCGTCCAGCAGAACGTCGGCCTTCTTCTGAGCGCCACCGATCTGTTTGGTGGTTTTACAGTCGGGATAGCCGGTGCAGGCGAAGAAAGTGCCAAAGCGGCCCTTCTTCAGGACCATGGGCCGGCCGCAGTTCTCGCAGTATTCCTCTTCGCCCTGCTCGCCCAGGTCGCCTTTTTCAATTTCCGGTAAATCCACCGTCAATTCGCGGGTATAAGTGCAAAGGTTTTCCTTTCTGCGCCAGAGCAAGGCGCAGCCCTCTCCGGTGTCTTGCAGATCAACCTCATAGAACTCCCTCATCTGTGGATACCGGGCAAGAATCGTTCCCAGACGGCTCTCAATTCCACTGCGGTCGTTCATCCGCCGTTCGGTCAGCCGGTTTTCGAGCTTTTCCAGATCGTGGTCAAATCGTGTCCGGATCTTCTCCCGGCGCTCAAAGGCATCACGATCGGTCAGGCCGGGCTCGGCAATTCGCTTGTCAAGCTTCTCCAAATCGGCTTCATGCCGGGCCTTTATTTTTTCCAGGCGCGTTTCGACGTCTTTGCGAGTTCGCTCCCGCCGGACAGCGACCTCTTTGTCCAGATTTTCCAGGTCGCTTTCGGTGCTCCTGGGGGAGAAGTCGGGATAGCCGGTGCAAGCGAGAAAACTGCCGTGCTGGCCCCATTTGACTACCAGCGCCTTACCGCATTTCTCACATTTCAATTCGGTCGGCTTCTCCATGCGCTTGATGTTCGTCATGTTTTCCTCGGCATTGCCAAGGTCTTTCATGAAGCGCTCGTAGAATTCGCCCATGGCTAAGCGCCAGTCGAGCGTGCCGTCTTCAATGCTGTCGAGTTCCTGCTCCATGCGCGCGGTATAGCGCACGTCGAAGATGTCGTTGAAACTTTCGAGCAGCAGATCCGTGACGACCATGCCGAGTTCGGTCGGCTTGAACTTGCCGCCTTCCTTCGTCACGTATTCCCGTTCCTGAATGGTGGAAAGAATCGACGCATAGGTCGACGGGCGACCGACGCCATCCGATTCCAATTTCTTGACCAGCGTCGCTTCCGTATAGCGGGGCGGCGGTTCGGTGAAGTGCTGTTCGGGTTTCAGGTGGCGCAGTTTCAATTCTTCGCCCTGCGTGACGGCCGGCAGTTTGTGCTTTAGTTCGTCGTCTTCTTCGTCTTTGGTGTCTTTGCCTTCTTCGTAGACTTTGAGGAAGCCGTCGAATTTCTCGACGGAGCCGGTGGCGCGGAAAGTATATTCAGTCCCGCTGACGCCTTTGGCATCGAGATCGATGGTGGTCTGATCGAAAACCGCGGGGTTCATCTGGGACGCGAGGAAGCGCATCCAGATCAGGCGGTAAAGCTTGAGCTGGTCTTCCGCCAGGTACTTCGCCATTTCTTCCGGCGTCCGCATCGCGGAGGTCGGGCGCACGGCTTCGTGGGCGTCCTGCGCATCTTTCTTCGATTTGTAAATATTGGCAGTGGCGGGAATATACTGCGGGCCGAATTTGCCGCTGACGAACTCGCGCACCTCGATCACCGCGTCATCGGAAACGCGGGTGGAATCGGTACGCATATAAGTGATGAGACCGACCGAACCCTCGCTGCCGACTTCGACGCCTTCATACAACTGCTGCGCCAGCATCATGGTGCGTTTCACGCTGAAGCGCAGCTTGCGGGAAGATTCCTGTTGAAGCGTCGATGTAATAAAAGGCGCGACCGGGTTGCGGCGTTTCTCTTTCGTGCCAACGGATTTGACAACGTACTTCGCGCCTTCAAGATCCGCAACCAGGCCGTCCGCAGTGGCCTGATCGGGGATTACGGGCGCTTCTTCGCCCTTGCGAAACAGCCGGGCATCGAACGCCGGCGGTTTCTTCGCCGATATGTTGGCGTCGAGCGTCCAGTATTCCTGCTTTACGAACGCGCGGACCTCGCGTTCGCGTTCCACTATCACGCGTACGGCGACCGTCTGGACGCGGCCGGCGGAAAGACCGCGGCGCACTTTGTCCCAGAGAAGCGGAGAGATTTTGTAGCCCACGAGCCGGTCGAGGACGCGGCGCGCCTGCTGTGCATCCACCAGGTTGATGTTGACCTGACTGGGTTTTTCGAAGGCCTTGTCGATGGACTTTTTGGTGATTTCGTTAAACATGACCCGGAAGAATTTCGGGCCGTCCGGCGATTTGCCGTTCGCGCTGGTCTTGCCCTTGAGTTCTTCCTGGAGATGCCAGCAGATGGCTTCGCCTTCGCGGTCAGGATCGGCCGCGAGGTACACGGACTCGACGCCTTTGGCAGCGTCGCGAAGCTCCTGCATGAGTTTTTTCTTGCCTTCAATGACTTCGTACTTCGGTTGAAAACCGTTTTCGACATCGACCGCGAGGTCCTTCTTGGGAAGGTCTTTCACATGCCCCAGCGAAGCCTTCACGATGAAATTCTTGCCGAGGTACTTATTGATTGTCTTCGCTTTCGCCGGTGACTCGACGATCACTAATGCTTTTGCCATATCCCCATTTGCCTGTTTCCGACCTGCGCCAACACGTTACCGCACCCACACCTTATCGGACACGTTGTCGTGTTCTTTACGTTTTGGACTGGCGCGGCTAATTCAGAGTAAACCACACACCCCATGCCAAACCTACACAATGCCGCGGGGTCGAGGCTCGTTTCGGCCGAGCCGGGCTACCACACTTTAACAAAGTTCCGCCCGGGAAGTTGTTTGGCGAGGCCCGTGATTTCAAGCTCGAAGAGCGCCGCAATGATCTCGGACGGCGATGCGTCTTCGACCGTATCCACCAGCAGGTCGAGGTGAATGGACTGGTCAAGTTTGAGCGCTGCCAGAACCCGCCGGGCTACTGCCTGGTGCGGTTCATTGAGTTGCGACTGTTGAGATGCGCCTGTTTCGCCGGAGGATTCAGCGGAGATCATAAGTCCTTGATCCATAATCCTTTGTCGGCCTTCGTCGATCAGCCGGCGCTGTGCTGTCTGGGGAAGATCGACCACTACATCGTTCCAGTCCTGAACGAGTTTTGCACCCTGTTTGATGAGCAGATTCGGGCCCCAGCTCATCTTCGACGTGATGTTGCCGGGGACGGCGAAGACTTCGCGTCCCTGGTCGATGGCGAGGCGCGCCGTGATGGCCGAACCGCTGTACTGAGCTCCTTCGATTACGAGGATGCCGCTGCTCAGGCCACTGATGATCCGGTTGCGAATGGGGAAATTCTGGGGGAACGCGGTGGCCTCCATGGGGAATTCGGAAATGATCAGGCCCTTCGCCGCGATCTCCGCCGCCAGTTTCCGGTTTTCCGAGGGGTAGACAATATCCACTCCGCAGCCGAGCACAGCGATGGTGAGGCCGCCGACGGCGAGCGTGGCTTTGTGTGCCGCGGTGTCGATACCGCGGGCCATGCCGGAAGTGATTGTGACGCCGGCGCGCGCGAGATCGCCGGAGAGCTTTTCGGCCGCAGCCATACCGTAGGGAGTCGGATGTCGTGTGCCTACAACCCCGATGCAGACTGATGTCATCAGGTCGACGCGTCCGCGGGCGAAAAGAACGGGCGGCGGGTCGAAGATCTTACGCAGGGCGTCGGGATAGCGCGCATCGTTCAGCGTGACCAGGTGCGCGCCCGCTTCCCGGATCTTTTGCTGCTGAGTGGCCGCGTCTTCGAAACTGGAGCCGCCGGCAACCGAGCGGGCGATCGCGCCGGTCAGACCGGCGGCCTCCAGTTCGCTCGCGGAAGCCCGGAAAATGGCCTGGGGCGTGCGCATTCGCTCCAGCAGAAGGCCGATGCGGCGAGTGCCGAGGCCTGGGATCATACGGAGGGCCAGCCAGCAGAGCTCTTCTTCGTTCGTTAAGGCGCAGGCAGGTGTCGCCGGATGTTGGACGGGCGGATTCATCGCCTAATATAGTTGTGATCCGCCGGAAGTCTTCTCACTTAAATTCCACATGAAGCAGGAAGCTGATTATTTTGAAGGCGTAGAGCCGGAACTGATTTTTGTGGCAAAACGGCTGCCCGAGGCGATCGAGCTGGAATCCGTCCTGACCTCCGCGCAGGTGGACTATGCCGTGGAGGCGGACGAGTACGAGGGCGGCGTCATCTTTAAATCGATGCGCGTCGGAGCGTTCTTTTATGTCCGGCCTGAAGCCAGAGAACGTGCCGTGGCCGTAATGCTTGAGAACGGCTACGTCCCGGTGAAGTAGGCGTCGGCATTAGCAAATCGGCATTTGCGAAAATCGGCATTTGCGAAAATAACGGGGAGCCATGCCAATTCCAGCCGCTGTCGCGGGCGAATCCGATCGCCTGCGCGACGCGTTTCAGACCGCGAAACCTTACCGCCATGTGGTGATAGACGACTTTTTCGAGCCGGATTTCGCGGAAAGGCTACTCGAAGAATTTCCCAGTTTCGACAAGCGTCTGGCAAAATCGGAGAGCGGCGAAGTCGGGGGTAAGGCGGTCAACACCCGTATCTCCGAGATCAGCCCCGCCTATCTGGAACTCTACCGGGAGATTTCCTCAGCACCTTTCCTTGAGTTGATTTCGAAGCTTTCCGGCATTCCCGAGCTGATTCTCGATCCGGCGATGTTCGGTGGTGGTACGCACGAAAATCTGCAAGGGCAGGACCTCGATCCGCATGTCGATTTCAATTACGACCAAGCCGAGCAGATGCACCGCCGGCTGAACCTGATCGTCTATCTCAATAAAGGATGGAAGAACGAATGGGGAGGCGGTCTGGAGGTTCATTCGAATCCCCGGCAGCCGCAGGAAAACGAGGTTCGGACCTACGAACCTCTGTTCAACCGCGCCGTGATGTTCGAGACCAACGAATACTCATGGCACGGGTTTTCGAAGATCGCACTGCCTGACGACAAGCGGCATTTGTCGCGGAAATCGATATCTATTTATCTGTACACGAAAGGACGCCCGGAAGCGGAGATAGCACCGCGCCACGCTACGTTCTATGTGCAGCGGCCATTGCCGGAACGGTTTGCGGAAGGCTATGCCCTTCGGGCAGAAGACGTGATCGAACTGAAGACCCTGCTCATCCGCCGTGACCGGTGGGTAGAGCTCTACCAAAAGATGGAACTGGACACCAGCGCGCTTATCGGGGGGATGGAGCGGGAGTTGGCGGTGTTGAAGCAAAACACGCGGATCCCGCTGACTGGTTATATCCGGCAGGAGAGCGCGGCGCATGGATTTCACCACGATCTGTGGGTGGAGCCGAGCCTGCGGGTTCGTCTGACTGCAGTGGAGCCGGTGGTCAAGCTGGAGTTGAGGGGCTATCGTCCGGAAAGTTCGCGAAAGGGTCGCGTGAGCGTCTCCGTCAATGCCGCTGAAATTGGCGGGGGCGAGGCGGGGGCCGGACCATTCACGGTTGGCTGTGTGCTGCCGTCGCGGGTTGAGGGCAATTTCGACCTGGAAATAAAATTCACCGGCTCGGCGGCGCCAAAAGGCGATTCCGACGATCGCAACCTCGCGTTTATGCTGCTCGACCTGCGCGCGCTGCACCCTTTGACCTCAGCCTTTCGCCAGCGAAGAACGAGACCGTAGCTTACAATGGGCATGGAGGCTTTCTCTTTACATGGGTTCGCTAGGTGCAGGGGAAATGGTCGCGATATTTATCGTGGCGCTTCTGCTGTTTGGTCCCAAGGAATTGCCCAAACTCGGCAGGACGATCGGGAAAGCGATGACGGAATTCCGGCGCGCGCAGTCGGAACTGAAGTCC
>ODAK010002996.1_pt1 | contig 17629 bp, 17 predicted proteins | sample 1539591 | NCBI WGS metagenome assembly ODAK01 (sample SAMEA3539303, study PRJEB22396) | soil metagenome | biome: tundra; feature: field; material: soil | place: USA | collected 2010-05 | depth 0.15 m
CGCACCGCAACGAGGGCATGATGCTCGCGGTCGGCGCGGGCGCGTTGTTCGGCGTCTCCGATGTCGCGATCAAGTACCTGACGCGCGCGGCGCATGGGGGTGTGCTGGCGCTCGTGAGCCCCTGGCTGCTGGCGGCGCTTGTCGCGATGGTCGTCGCGTTCTACGCTTCGGCCCGCAGCCTCCAGCTCGGCCCGGGGCTCGAGGTAATCGCGCTCACCTCGGTGGCCGCCAACGTGGTCGCGATCAGCGGCGGAATCCTGGTCTTCCACGACCCGATCGGGAGCGGGCCAACGCAGATCGTTGAACGTTTGCTGGCGTTCTGCTTCGTGATCGTTGGCGCCGGGTTGATGCCCGCGCCGCCCCGGGCAAGGAGGGGTCGGCGGACCGCAAAGATCCGCCGCCACGGCGCTGGCCGGTCCGCTTCCCACTCGCGACCGGGCCACGAAACGCCCAGTCCCGCGAACGCGCAGCCGACGCCAGCCGACGCCACCGTCTCAGCCGCCAACCGCTCTAGCGGCGGCGCAAGCCAGGATCCAGCGTGAACACGCAGCCTGCCTCCGCCAAGCGGCGGCGCGTGGCTCCGCGCGTGAGAACGGTCGTCGTGTCGCTGATCGTCGCCGGCGGTGTCGGGCTTGCGGCGCTGGCCCTCACGCGCTTGGACCTCTCGCGCAGTCTGCACGCGCTTACGAACGTCCGGCCAGGGTTCGTCGCCCTTACCTTTGCGCTGTTGTCCGCGTCATTGATGGCGCGGGCCGAATGCTGGTATGTGATCCTCCGCGGCGCACGGGTCAGCACGCGGATCAGTCGCCTCGTCTCGGCGCGCGCGACGATGATCGGGGTGATGGTTTCGGCGACCCTGCCCGGACGGCTCGGTGAACCCGCGCGCGTGTTCGTGGTCGCGCGACGCGCCGGTGACCCGCGCAACCACATCGCGCTCGTCGCCGGCACGGTCCTCGCCCAGACACTGCTGAACATGGCCGCCCTCGTCGCACTCGCCTCCGTGCTGGTCGCCAGCTTCACGCTGTCCGGCGACGTGGCGTGGGCAATCGGGCTCGCCACGGCCGTTCCGATCGTAGTCGTCGGGGTGATACTCACCGGACCGAGGCTGCTTGACCGAGCCGCGCGCAAGCCGACGGCGCTAGGTCGCGCGGCCGCCTTCGTGCGTACCGAGACCAAGCGAATACGAGGAGGCTTACGCGTGTTTCGCCGACCGCGTGACGCCTTCCACGCAACCGCCGCTCAGCTTGCCGCGTGGTCGCTGCAGCTGTTGGCTTGCGACGCGCTGCTCAGCGCATTCGGGATCGCGACGCCCTCACGCCTGGGCACGGCGGCGGCCGTGCTGGTCGCAACCAACGTCGCCGCCGTTGTCCCTGTCACACCAGGAAACGTCGGCGTCTTCCAGGCCGCCTGCGTCGCCGTCCTCGCCGCATACGGCGTCGGTGCTGGCCGCGCACTCGCCTACGGGATCGCGCTGCAACTACTCGAAGTGACAACAGCCATCGCCCTCGGATTGCCAGCCCTGCTCGCGGAAGGACTCAGGCCGCGTGACCTGCGACTGGCAACCCAGCGTGCGGTCGTACCTCCTAACCGCCCGAAACCGCCAAGCGAACCTCGCCCCGGCACGCCGCCAGCTGACCGTGCCGCTGCGGACCCCGGGAGCTAGCAGGCGATCCGGGCTTCACGGTAGCCAGTTCGCTCATGTCGAGTCCGGAGCCAGGCGCGGTGCCAACGAAACGTTGCAGCGTGAGTCTGCCGCACGCCCGATCCTCAGCGCCCGAGGCGAGCCCTAATCGCCGGCCGGCGCCGAGCTTGGGGGCGGCGCGCCGCGTTCGTCGAGCCGCGCGCTGAGGTACGCCACGACGCGATGGGTCAAACCAGAGGCGAAGCTCAGGTCCGCCTGGCTGAGCGTCGGAGCGGCCGGCTCGGAGGGGAAGCGCCGCGCCACCGTGGGCGCGAACGTGCCGATCAACTCGATCGCCACCAGCGTCGCCGCGTGGACCACTTGAGGCTCGAATGACCACAGCAGCTCAAAGCTGCGCAACGGGTCCGGGCGGCTGGTGGAGCTGGGCTGCTCCCAGGCGGCCAGGCAGGCCTGCGCGCCCGGGGCGTTGATCACCAGCGTCCATTCCCGCGCGAGCGGATGCTCGCGTCCGATCGGCACTTCGGCCGGGGCACGATCGGGCTGGCGCAGCGACGTGAAATCCGCCATCACGACCGCGAGCTCGGCGGTGCGGGCGAGCTCGCGCCAGCGTCGCCGGGCCTGGCGATAGAAGTGCACGCGCTGGAAGCTGGCGATCAGCAGGCCGGACGCGGCCCGAGCGCAGTACTCGTCCTCGATCGCGTGGGTCAGATCAAGCAGCACCCGCTTGGTCACCGACACCGGTGCCACTTCAGGCCGCCGGCGGCGCAGGCCGGCGAAGATCGATGCCGGCTGACGGCGATCGGCCTCGCGGACGCGAGCGATCGCGGCCGTCAGCGACAGTCCCTGCTCGCGCAAGCGAAGAACCTCGCGGACTGAATCGACATCGTGCTCGCTGAAGCGGTGATGGCGGCCGGGAAGCTTGACCGGGGTGGGGAACCCGTGTCGGCTCTCCCACATCCTCAGGGTACCCGCCGGCAACCCGGTCCGGTCAGACAGCTGCGTGGTGCTCAGATCTGGGTTTGAGGAGTCGTTCACCGGGAATACAAACAACGTGTTGCGTCTGATTCAACAATACGTTACGTTTTGTCCGATGTCACCACATAAGCCAACCGACACGGGGCGAGGGCGCTGATGCGCGTTGTAGTCACGGGTGCCACCGGGACGATCGGGCTGGCGCTCACCGACGCGCTGCGCGGCCGGGGCGACGATGTCGTCGCGCTGTCACGCGACCAGCAGCGCGGTCAGCGGGTGCTGGGAGACGCGGTGGAGGTGCACGCTTGGCCGCACCCGAATGACCAGCCGCCCCCGGAGGCCGCCCTGCGCGGCGCCGACGCCGTCGTCCACCTGCTCGGCGAGCCCGTCGCCCAGCGCTGGACCGACGAGTCAAAGCGCCGGATCAGGGAGTCACGCGTGAACGCCACGCGGTCTCTGGTCGCCGGTCTCAGCTCGCTGGCCCAGGCCGACCGCCCCCGGGTGCTGGTCTCGCAGTCGGCGACGGGCTACTACGGCCCGCGCGGCGATGAGACCGTGGACGAGCACGCCTCTCCCGGGAGCGACTTCCTGGCTGAGGTGGTGGTCGCGTGGGAGCGGGAGGCGTTGCGGGCGAAGCCGCTGATGCGCGTCGCGCTGACACGGACCGGTGTGGTGGTCTCGCCCAGCGGCGGCGCGCTGGCCAAGATGCTGCCGTTCTTTCGCCTCGGGATCGGGGGTCCGGTCGCCGGCGGGCACCAGTACGTCCCGTGGGTGCACCTCGATGACGTGGTAGGGGCGCTGCTGTTCTGCGTCGACGACGAGCGCGCCGCCGGCCCGGTCAACCTGACCGCGCCCAATCCCGTCGACAATGCCGAGTTCTCGCACGCGCTCGGACGAGTGCTTCGACGCCCGGCCGTCCTGCCCGTGCCGGGTTTTGCCATCGGCCTGCTGTACGGCGAGATGGCCCAGGTGGTGACCACCGGCCAGCGTGCGATACCCGAGCGGCTCAGGGAGCTCGGATACGTGTTTCACCAGCCGCAGATCGAGCCCGCCCTGCGCGCCGTGCTCGGCTAGTGCGCAGGTCAGGGTACATCGCTTGGGAACGCGAGCAGGTCCTGCGTCAGTCACTGCCGGTGCTTAGTGGTCTCCGCCGTATTTGCGGCGGCGACCACTTAGTCGACCGCCAGATCCGCGGTACCTACCGCCTCTGGCATCACCGGCACGAGTTCTCCGCCGTACCGGCGGGAGCCCGCGTGCGTGACAGGTCGACTACGCGCTGGCGCTGGGAACGCTGGGGGATCTGGCCCACCCGCTGTTCGTGCGGCGTGACGTGGAGCGGATCTTCGATTACCGCCGCCAGGCGGTGACGCGTTGGTCAAGGGCGCGTTTGACCGGCCGCTGGAGACCGGTGGTTCGGTCGTACCCCACGAGGGCGGGTGCGTCATGCGCTGTGCCTTGCTTTCGGTCTCGCTTCCGTACTCTGAGCGCGTGAGGACGATCGACGCGACGTGGTCACAGCGCGCGCCGTCTCTGGACGCGCTGGAGCAAGGCGCCGCCCGCGCCTGGCCGGCGACCGTGGAGGTAGCTGCCCCGGGCGGCTGGCTGTTGCGCGCGACCCCAGGGCTTGATCGCGGGCGTTCCAATCACGCGTTGCCCCCCTGCCGCGAGCTGGCGCGCGACGAGCTGCCGGCGGCGATCGAGCGCGTGCGGGCCTTTGCGCAGCAGCACTCGATCCGCGCCGGCATCCAGGTGAGCCCGCTGGAGCGCCACGATTCACTGCAGCGCGGGCTTGATGCCCGAGGCTGGACGACGAACTGGCCGGTGCTCGTGATGGTGGGGGAGGTCGGTCCGGTGATGCGGCCGGGCGAGGCCGCCGGCGACCGGCTGCTGATCGATGATCGCGCCACGCCGGAATGGCTGCGAGCCTGGGCACAGTGTGAGCCGGGACGTGACGTCGAGGCCCACGCCAAGACGGTTTTCGAGCTCCTTAGGGGCAGGGCGAAGTTCACTCGCTTCGGCGAGTGGGCCGTCGCGATCGGTGTCGAGGATCAGGGGCTGGTCGGGCTGTTCTGTCTCGCCGTCGCGCCGGCACAGCGCCGTTGCGGGCTTGGTAGCGAAATCGTCCGCGCGCTGCTGGCGTGCACGTCCGCGTCGGCCGCCTACCTGCAGGTCGAGCAGTCAAACACCGCGGCGGTCTCGATGTACGAGCGCCTTGGCTTCAGCGAGGCCTATCGTTACTGCCATCGCACGGAGCCCGGTTAGCCGATGGCACTCAGACCACTGAGTCCGGTTACGCTGAAGCTGAGCTCCCGGTCGGCATGGGGCGCGCGGGCGCTGGCGGCGCTGGCGGTCGTGGTGTCGGCGGCCGGGTGCGGATCGACCGGCGCGTCGCGTCGCGCACACGCTTCACCCATCGCCGCGTCCGCGCCGCCACCCGCCTCCACGTCGGCGCGGGTGCCGACACTCACGCCGGCGGCGACCTCCTTGCGTGCGCTCCCGCGCGCCCAAGTCGTGAGCACCGCGACGGTGGGCCGGCCGGCCCCGTCGTCATCGCCGCGCAAGCCCCCCATCGTCTGGGACCCGATCCCGTTCGGACTCCAGCGCAAGGCGCAGATGGCCGCCTATGTTCGCCGCCACTACGCCAGCTTCATGAAGCCGACCTGGCGGCTGATCGATCCCCACGTGATCGTGATCCACTACACCGACGCGAGCTTCTCCTCCACCTACAACACCTTTGCCAACGACGTCCCGGATTCAGAGCTGCACGAGCTGCCCGCGACGTGCGCGCACTTTGTCATCAACACCGACGGGACGATCTACCAGCTGGTGTCGCTGGGGACGATGTGCCGCCACACCGTCGGGCTGAACTGGACCGCGATCGGGATCGAGCACGTCGGCTTCAGCGACGCGCAGGTCCTGGACGACAAGCGCCAGATCTCCGCCAGCCTGCGGCTCACGCGATGGCTGCGGTGCCGGTTTCAGATCCAGGTCAAGAACGTGATCGGCCACAACGAGAGCCTCTCCAGCCCGTATCACCACGAGGACGTGCCGGCGCTGCGCACCCAGACTCACAGTGACTTCAACCACCACGACATGCAGATCTACCGCTCGCGCTTGAGAAAGCTCGGCGCCTGCTGAAACTCTGCGGATCAACCACGCGATGCACCTACCCGTCGAAGTCCGGTGAGCGAAGCCCTGGCACTGGTCGCGCTGGCGGCGAGCCTGGCGGCCGCGGTCATGCGCCCGCGCTGGGCGCCCGATTGGGCGGTCACCGCCGGTGCCGCGTTGCTGGTCGTGCTCGTCGGGGCGCTCAGCTTTCACGGCGCGCGCTCGGCCCTGAGCGCGCTGGGGCCGACGGTGGGATTCCTGGCCGCGCTGCTGGTGCTCGCCGACGGCTGCCGGCGCGCCGGTCTGTTCGACGCGCTGGGCGCGGCGATGGCCTTCGGCGCCCGGGGTCAGCCCCGCCGACTGCTGGCGATGGTGTTCCTGGCCGCCGCCGGCACCACGGCCGTCCTGAGCCTCGACGCGACGATCGTGCTGCTCACGCCGATCGTGTTCGCCACCGCGGCGCGGCTGCGCGCCAACCCCAAGCCGCACGTGTACGCGTGTACCCATCTGGCCAACAGCGCGTCGCTGCTGCTGCCCGTCTCCAACCTCACCAATCTGCTCGCGTTCCAGGCCAGCGGGCTGTCCTTCACGCGTTTCGCTGAGCTGATGGCGCTCCCGTGGCTCGCTGCGCTGGCGATCGAGTGGGTGGTGCTCAGCCGCTCATTCGCGGGAGATCTGCGCCGGCCCACGCGGGCCCAGCGCGCCGATCATCGTCCCCAGCTGCCAGCCTTCGCGCTGGGGGTCGTGCTGCTCACCCTGGCGGGATTTGCGCTCAGCTCGCTGGTCGGGATCGCGCCGGTGTGGGTGGCGGCGGCCGGCGCGCTGGTGCTCACGCTGCGCGATCGTCCGGCGGCGAAGGAGCTGCTCAGCGCGGCCGAGCCGACGTTCTTGATCTTCGTACTCGGCCTGGGCGTGATCGTGCGCGCGGCCAGTAATCACGGTCTGGCCTCGGCCATCGACACCTTCCTTCCACATGGCAGCGGCCTTCTCGCGCTGCTGGCCGTGGCGGCGGTGAGCGCCGTGGTGGCAAATCTTGTCAACAACCTGCCGGCCACGCTGATCATCCTCTCGGCCGTCGCGGCCAGCGCCCCGGGCGCTGTGCTGGCGATGCTCATCGGCGTGAACGTCGGTCCTAACCTGACCTATGTCGGATCGCTGGCTACGCTGCTGTGGCGCCGCGTCGTGCACGCCCACGACGAGGAGGTCAACGTGGGGGAGTTCGTGCGCCTGGGAGCGCTGACCGTTCCGCCGACGCTGCTGGCCTCAACGGCCGCGTTGTGGTTGGCTTTGCACCTGTTCTGATGCGCGCACTGGTCTGGATATCCGAGAGCACGTGGGAGGGGTGCATCGATCATGCCCGCGTGCTGCTGCCCGACGGCGCCCAGGTGACGCTGCTGCACGTCGCCTCCAGCGACGTGGAGAGCGTGGCCGCGGGTGGTGGACCGGGCCGCCTGGGGCGTCATCGGCGACCCCCGCCGGGACCACCCGTCCGGGAGATCGCCGCCGAGGAGGCGCAGGCGCTGCTAGGCGCTGCGCGCGACCGGCTCGGTCGGCCGGCCGAGGTCAGCGCCAGGCGCGGGCGGGTGGAGCGCGAGGTGCTCGAGGCCTGTGACGACGTGGATCTGCTGATCCTGGCGCGTGACGGGGAGGCCCGGCTCGGCCCCAAGAGCCTGGGGCCGAGAACCCGTTTCGTCGCCGACCATGCCCGCTGTCCGGTGCTGGTCGTCTGGGCCGGCGAGGCTCCGGGCGCCGAGACGATGCGCTGGCCGCTGCATCTGCGCTAGCTGCTCGCGGCACGGACCGGCTCCGGCGCCCGAGACGGGCCCCCGGCGCGGGGATCGACGCGCGGCGCGGCGCCGTACGGCAAAGTGGCCAAGCCGCGACCGCCGGCGGATCGGCGCCGGCACCACTCACCGAGGCACCAAGAGCAAGGATATGAGCCAGATCAGCAGCTCAGCACGCAGAAGACGCAGGATCCTGGCCGCCGGAGTGGTGGCGATCCTGTTCGTGGCGGTCGTCGTCGCGATCACCTCCTCTGGCTCGAGCCCGGGTCCTACCGCCTCGACGGTGCTGACCGTGCAGCGAACCGAGCTCGGGCTGGCAATCCCGTCGGGATTCGTGGGGCTGTCGCTGGAGTACCCGGCGCTGGAGGTATACGCCGGGAGCGATCCCCAGGCGCTCGATCCGGTGTTCGTGTCGCTGCTGCGCAACCTCGCGCCGGGTCAGAGACCCGTGCTGAGGATCGGAGGCGACAGCACCGACTGGGCATGGTGGCCGCTCGCCGGGGTCACCCGGCCTCCGGGTATCAGGTACGACCTCACACCGCGCCTGCTGGCGGTCATGCGAGCGCTGTCGGCCGCGCTGGACGCCCGCCTGGTCCTGGGCATCAACCTCGAGGCCGACAGCTCCGCGGTGGCGTCCGGCGAGGCGCGGGCGCTGATCGCCGGCGTCGGGCGACAGTCGATCGAGGCGCTGGAGCTCGGCAACGAGCCCGAGCTGTATGGCAGCTTCAACTGGTACCGACAGCCTGCCGGCGGCGGCGTCAAGGGGCGCCCGCGCAGCTATGACCCCACCGCGTATGCGCGAGACGCGGCGAGCGTGGCGCGGGCACTGCCGAAGCTGACCCTCGCGGGCCCCGGCATCGGAGCCCCGAAATGGATCGCCCAACTGGGTCAGATCCTGACCGCCGGACCGTGGGTCGGTGTCGTGACCCTGCACGCCTACCCGCTCAAGCACTGCACCGCGACCAGCACCGAGGCGACGATCCCGCACCTGCTGGCCGATTCCTCCTCCCGCGGGCTCGCCCAGACCCTCACGCAATACGTGACGATCGCCCACGCTCACGGTCTCCCGCTGCGGATCGATGAGATGAACGCGGTTTCCTGCGGTGGGCGGCGAGGCGTCAGCGACACGTTCGCGACGGCGCTGTGGTCGCTGGACACGTTGTTCGCGCTGGCGCGGGACGGGATCGAGGGCGTCAACATCCACACGAACCCCGGCAAGGTCAACGACCTGTTCGGCGTCAGAGCCAGCAACGGCAGCTGGCAGGTGTCCGTGCACCCCGAGTACTACGGGATGATGATGTTCGCGCAGGCGACGCCGCCGGGATCGCGGCTGCTGGGGCTGGCAGGCAAGCCAGCCGGCGGCCTCAGCGCCTGGGCCACGAAGGCCACCGACGGGCAGATACGCGTTGTGCTGATCAACAAGTCACTCGATCAGACCCAGGTCGTCAGGGTGCGGCTCTCCTCGCCGGCCGGGCCGGCGGCGCTCGAGCGGCTGCAGGCGCCGAGCGCCGGCGCAACGTCGGGGGTGACCCTGGGCGGCCACGGGTTCGGCGCCGAGACGGCCACAGGGCGGCTCGCGGGCTCGTCGGCCGGAACGCCGGTCACGCCGACGTCCCGCGGCTATCGGATCAGCCTGCCGCCGGCGAGCGCGGCGATGCTCACGCTCGCGCCGAGGTGAGCAGGTCGACCAGGTCCTCACGCTCGAACCGCGCCGCGGCCGCCACCGCCTGACCGGCAGCGGGTCGGGCCGACGAGGGCGGCTTAGGCGTCAAGCAGCGCCGGCGGAAGCACCGACGGTGCGGAATCGGTGACCTCGATCGCCGTCAGCCGCCCGTAGTGGTCGAAATGCAGGATCAGCGAGTCGAGGGCCGGGATCCGGTCGGCCTCGTCGTGGGCGCTGAGCTCCACCGAGTCACGGGTCTCCCCGTCGCCGAGCCTGATGTAGGCGCGCCCGTCTTCGGATGCGGTGACCGACACCTCAGCCATCGCCAAGCACTGTATTGATCTGTCTCGGGGCTCGCAGCAGAGATTCGGGGCTCGCATCAGAGATCGTTTCACCCCGTCGGCCGGGGCGGGGTCGCGGTTCGCCGGGGCCCGGCGTTTGTTAGCGTGAGGTTTACGTCGTGTTAGAGACAGGAATCCCCAAGGATGCTGAGAACCGGGGTCTCCGAGAGTTGAGCAGCGGCGATTCGCCGCACCACCTGCCGGCCCGTGTCCGAAGGCATGCGTGGCTGGCGGTGGGTGTGGGTGTGGGCGTGGTCGCGATCTCGATCGCGTTTGTCGTCTGGTCGGGCATGCGGCCGGGCTATGACGCCTACGGCTGGCTGGTGTGGGGGCGCCAGACGCTCCACTGGGATCTGGACACCAACGGCGCGCCATCGTGGAAGCCGCTGACGTTCCTGTTCACGCTGCCCTATTCGCTGCTGGGCAGGCTGGCGCTATGGCTGTGGATGGTGACCGCCGTGGCGGCGGGACTCAGTGGCGCGGTGTTCGCCGCCCGGATCGCCTTCAGGCTCACGGGAGCAGCCCCTGAGCGGCGCTACGCCGCGTGGGGCGCGGCCGCGTTCGCCGGGCTGGGAATTTTGGGACTCGACGGCTATTGGCAGCTGGTCCTGCAGGCCAACTCCGATCCGATGCTCATCTCGCTGTGCCTGGCGGCGATCGACCTGCAGCTGTCCGGCCGTCCGCGGGCGGCGTTCGCGGCGCTGGTGCTGGCTGCGCTGGGGCGTCCGGAGGTGTGGCCGTTCGTCGCGCTCGACGTGCTGTGGGCCTGGCGGGCGCGACCATCGATGCGAGGGCTGGCCGCGGCCGGCTTGGCGATCATCCCGATCCTCTGGTTCAGCGTGCCGGCGCTGACCTCGCACAGCCTGTTGACCCCGGGCGACCTGGCGCTGAACTCGGCCCATGCACTGCGCGGGAGCAAGATCATCGGGGTGATCGGGCGGTTTCTGGACATAAACGAACTGCCGGTGCGCCTGGCGGCGCTGCTGGCGGTCGTGCTCGCCGTCGTTCGCCGAGATCGCGCATCGCTGCTGCTGGCCGCAGCGGCCTGCCTGTGGGTGGCGATCGAGATCGGATTCGCGCTGCACGGCTGGTCGGCCGTGGCTCGCTACATGACCGAGCCGGCCGCGGTCATGGTCGTGCTGGCGGGAGCGGCGGTGGGTCAGCTGCTGAGCGCCGCGCCTCAGGCCACGGTGATGGTGTCCTGGGCGGCGCCCGCGGTCGTCCTGGTTCTGGTCGGGTCCCTGGTGCCGGCCGCGCGGACCCGCGTGCGGGCGGTCCACAACCAGATCCGGCAGGTCCGGAGCGACACGATCAAGATCAAACGGCTGCAGGCGGTGATCGATCGCGACGGCGGCGGGGCTCGTATCCGCGCCTGCGGACAGCCCGTCGGTGACGTCGGCTATCAGAGCATCCTCGCGTGGGATCTGGGGATGAACGTCGGCAATGTTGGTTATCAGCCGGGCCTGTCGATCAACCAGGGGCACCCGATCGTGCTGTTCAAGCGCCACGAGTTGGGCTGGACGGTCCGGCCGATCCACACCCCCGCCGCCGACCGGGCCACGTGCCGGCGTCTGCGAGCTGACACGCCGCGCCGGTGATCTGGTGCCGTGATTTACGAATTGCTCCCGGGATCTCGAATCGCGACACTAGACAGCGCGCGCCAGGCAAAGGCGCGTGACGTAGCTCATCGGCAACGAGCCGCCGTGGCGCCCGATCTCCTGCGCGACGGCGGTCAGCAGCCCGGCGCGTCGCTCCTCGGACAGCATCCTGGTGTCCGAATGGGTTTCCAGCAGCTGCGCGTACTCCTCGGCCGGGTATTCGCACGTCCAGTCGTAATTGCGGATCCGGGCATCGTCAAAGCCTGTGGTCTGCGCGATATCGCGGTCCCAGTCGTCCTGGCGCTCGGGCCCGAGCGGGCCGGCGGGATGCATCGGGTTGTCGAGCGCAAGCTCCGGCGCGTGCGCCGCGTAGACGGCGGCGAGCTCCTCGCGCAGCTCCACGCGCTCCCAGCGCGGGCGGTTCCAGAACGCCGCCAGCCGGCCGCCCGGCGCCAGCGCGGCGCGAGCCCGGAGATATCCGAGCTCCGGCATGACCCAGTGCCAGGACTGCGCGGCGTAGATCAGCGAGAACTCGGCGTCGTGGGGATCCCAGTGCTCGAAGTCGCTCTGCACGAGCTCGACCTCCGGGTAGGGCTCCAGCTTGCGTCGCGCGACCGCCGCCATCTCCGGGCTGGGCTCGAGCGCCAGCACCGGGACACCGCGTAGCGCGAACATCACCGTTGCCTTCCCGGTACTCGCGCCGACCTCGAGCGCCGAGCGCCCCGGACCGAGTCCGGCCAGTTGCACGAGGTCGTCGACCAGCGCATCCGGATACGACGGACGACTGCGATCGTAAAGCTCTGCCACCTCGCCGAAGATCAGTCGCCGCTCGCGCGCCATCCGAGAAGTCAAACAGATGCCCCTGCCTCCGATCAGCGGTTAGGCTACCCACCCGCGCCGTCGATCAGCGGGCGGGTGAGATGAACTCCGGTTGGTCGAGCAGGCGCAGCCAGGTGCCGTCGGGTTGCCGGCGGGCGACCTGCGCGCGGGCGCCGGCGCCATCTTTCGGAGGAGTGGAGGTGAGCGCGATGTCGCCGCTGATCAGGGTGGGCAGCGGTGGCTCAGGCTCGAATCGGGGCGCGCTGGCCAGCACCTTCTCCCACAGCGAGCGGATCGCGTCGCGACCAACCGTCTGGCTGCCCGGCGGATAGGCCATCACCGCCTGCTCTTCGTAGAGCGCCGCGATGCCGACGGCATCGCCCGCGTTGGCGCGCTCGACGAACAGGCGGGTGAGGTCTTCTGGCTTGAAGGCTGTCTGGTTGTCTGACACGGGAGTGGTCCTTTTATTTCGGTGACTGAGGTTCGACACAGATCGAGTCTGAACGACCTCGAACTAGAAGTCCAACAAATGATTTTGCTGATCGCTAGAATTTCTCGTTATGGAGATGAGGCAGCTGGAGTACTTCGTCGCGGTGGCCGAGGAGGCCAACTTCACCCGCGCGGCCGAACGCGTGCACATCAGCCAGTCCGGGGTCAGCGCCCAGATCCGGCAGCTCGAGCAGGACCTCGGCGTGACGCTGATCGACCGATCGGGCCGTACGGCCACGCTGACGACCGCCGGAGCGGCGGCGCTGGAGCACGCCCGCGCGGTGCTGGCGTCAGCCGACGCCCTGCGGCAGGCGGCGGATGAGGTTACCGGCCTGCTCCGGGGTCGCCTGGTGATCGGCATGGTCACGGCCTGTACGGTCGCCGGCCTGTTCGACGCTCTGGCCGCATTTCACCTCGCCCATCCGGGCGTCGAGATCACCCTGATCGAAGACAACTCCGACCAACTGATCGAACGCGTGCGCACCGGCGCCGCCGACTTGGCTCTGGTGGGATCGGCCGGAACAACGCCGGCCGGCCTCGATGCGCTACCGATCGTCAGCGAACGATTGGTTGCCGCCGTGCCGTGCGGCCATCCGCTGGCCGGGCGACAGCGGGTGACGCTGGCCGAGATCAGCGAGCACCCGATCGTCTGCTTGCCTCAGGGGACGGGGATCCGGACAGTGTTCGACCAAGCCTGTGCCGCCAAGGGAATCCGGCCGAACATCGCGCTCCAGGCCAGCGCGCCGACGGCCGTCGCCGACCTCGCCCGCCGCGGGCTCGCCATCGCCATCCTCAGCCGGTCGATGACCGCGCACCCCGACAGCCGATTGAAAGCTCTCGCCATCGAGGACGTCAGGACGCCGGCGGTACTCGCCCTGATCTGGACAACGACCAGGAGCCCCGCGCTCCGAGAGCTTCTGCTGCATTGTCGGCGGGCGTTTCAGTCAGAGCCAGAGTCCTCAGCACCGCTGTGAACGGCGCCTGGTCGTGGGCTGTTTGCGCCGGGGGCCTGCTTTAGTACAAGCCGCAGCCCCAATCTCTAGCCAGTGGGCTAAAGGCATATGCCTCGCCCGCCGACAATATTGTGACTGTGAAACCTCGTCCATGAGGGAGTCAGATGAGTCCTGAGCGTACCCATGCATACCGGCGGGTAATCCACACCCTCAATGAGTTGGGGCCGAGCAAGCTGCTGGGCGGCGAGCAGGACCGGATCCGCCTTGCCGCTGACAATCTCATCTTCAGCTCCGATCTGATGGATGGCTCAGCGCGTGAGGCGCTGGAGGATGCCCAAAGCCTGTGCCGTGATCTGGTAGAGAGCGGACGCTGGGAGCAGGTCACGGCGACCCGGCTCGCCAACGACCTCAACGATTGTGGGCCCGGCCGGCCCGTTGAGCTCAGGGCCGCTTAGGGTCCAGAGGCCGGCGCAGTTGCCGACCCTGGTCACGCGCCTGGCGAACTAACGCCTCGCGGATCGTCTGCGCGCTAAGGCTGGCCAGACGGGCGCCCACCGCTATCGCGGTGCGCGATAGCGGAAGCCGCCCGCCCGACTGATTGAGCTGGCCTAAAACGTGGTTCTGAATGCGCAGCGGCGCCGAGCTGCTATGAGGCGGCCAGTCGCCGGCGCGCCTTCTGCACCGAGGGCAACCCGGCCTTGGCCTTGGCGAGCGGTCGCGCGCGAAGGTCGACGCTCGCAGGCTTGGCGGCAATCGTGATCTCCTCGCCGGTGGCCGGGTTTCGGCCCTTGCGCGACTTCTGTGCCGGCTTGACGCGGACGGTGAGCTGCACGAGACCACCGATGCGCACCTTCTGGGCGTTTCCAAGTTCCTCGAGCACGATCTCCTCGAGCACGCCGAGCAACCGCTTGGCCTCGCTCCGGCTGATCTCGGCGCGGTCAGCGACGGCGGTCGCGAGTTGGGTCTGGGTCAGCGGCAAGGCAACTCCTTCACGATAGAACGATGGTGCGGACACACAAGGTGATATTGAACCTTCCGGGGCGGACGTGCCCGTCCCGGCGACGATTCCCGGCCCGTCCGATGATCAAGATCGGGTCGAATTCTTTCGCACTTGCGGGGGCGCATGCCACGTCACTGACAGCCCGCCGGGAGCCAGAGTCGAGTCCGCCGCTGACGCCGGAGCCTGCAGGCGACGTTGAAATGCCTGCGCGACACGAAGCGCGTGGGACTTGGCGAGCTCAGCTCGCTCGCCGACGAATAGCTCGTCGACCGTGGCTCGCCACAGCGCCAGCCAGCGCTCGAAGTGGCCGGCCCGCAGCCTCACCCGTGCGTTCAACGCGGCATGAGGTGCAAACGCCCCTCCAGCATAGGACCGAGAGCCGAGCAGGATCGTCTCCCAGAAGGACGCGATCTGCGGGACGTGGGCCTCGACGTCGAGCTTGGCGACGTCGACGAAGATCCAGCCGATTATCGGGTCAACCAGCGCCCTCCCGTAGAAGGCACGCACGAGCTGCTCGCAGTCGGCGCGGGTCTCGATATCACGGAAGTCGCTGCTCACGCTCATGCCCGGACTATGGCGGATCGGCTGATCGTTCAAATATGAAGATCCATTTCCCACGTCTTACTCCCTCGCTGGTGATCAGTCTTCGGCGCCCTGTTCATCGCGCTGGGTGGTACCGGTTACGCCGCTGTGGTCGCGAACCCTTAGTCGAACAGTCCGTCGACTGACACTGTGATCAGGCGAGCGGTGGGGGTGGGCGGGCCGAGGTGAGATGGCTGATCGCTGGAGCGGATCACATCGCAGAGTTGCTGCACCTGTTCGGTCAGGAATCGGGACGGCTTGCCGTAGCCGTGGGCGTCGTCGGTTCCGTTTGGACGGTGGTAGTAGCGCACCGGCACGTAGAGATGGAGCTGTCGCCGGGCGCGCGTCATCGCCACGTACAGCAGCCGTCGCTCCTCGTCGACGCTCTCTTTCGAGCCAGCCGACATGCAGGCGGGAAAGTTCCCGTCGTAGAGGGCGAGCACGTGAACCGCTTGCCACTCCAGTCCCTTGGCCGAGTGGATCGTCGAGAGCACGAGGTAGTCCTCGTCGCGGTGCGGCGGTCCCGCCAGGTCAGCGCTCGATTGCGGCGGATCGAGTACAAGCTCGCCCACGAAGTGCCGCAAATCTCCGCTGTGCTCGCAGGCGGCGGCGACCAGTTGCTCGAGGTCGTGTAGGCGCGCCGCGCAGTCGGGATAGCGGGCTTCGATCAGCGGCGCGAGCGCGTCGCGCAGCCGCTCGACGCGTGGCCCAGCCAAGCGCTCGTCACGGGTGTCGCGCAGCGCTGAGATGACAGCGTCCGCCGGCCCCCGCGCGTGAGTGGGTAGGGGCTCGCGGGCGGTCGGCCACGAGGCCAGGCGGTCGGTCTGTGGTGCGGTCACCAGTAGATCGAGCACGCGTCTGGCCGTCGCGGGACCGACGCCTTCCAGCAGCTGCAGCACGCGAAACCACGAGATCTCATCGCCCTGGTTGTCGGCCAGCTTCAAGAGCGCGATCAGGTCTTTGACGTGCGCAGCTTCGAGATAGCGCAGTCCGCCGTACTTGACGAACGGAATACGACGGCGGGTGAGCTCCAGCTCGAGCAGGTCCGTGTCGTGTGACGTGCGGCTCAGCACCGCCTGCTCACGCAGTTGCATGCCGCGTTCGCGGGCCTCCAGTACCCGATCGCAAACTTCCGCAGCTTGGGCTGACTCGTCGCGGCAGAAGATGAGCTCCGGTTGGCTGCCGGCCTTGAGTTCGCAGCGAAGATGCTTGGGGAAGGCGCGGCTCGCCTGCGCGGCCAGCGCGTTGGCGGTTGCGAGGATCGGCTGGGTCGAGCGGTAGTTGTGCTCGAGGGTGATCACCGACGCCTCAGGGAAGTGGGTCGGGAACTGCAGGATGTGCTCCGGCGAGGCGGAGCGCCAGCCGTAGATCGCCTGGAAGTCATCCCCGACCACGGTGAGATCGCGTCGCTCACGTCGGAGCGCGCGTACGATCTCAACCTGCAGCCCGTTGACGTCCTGGTACTCATCGATCAGCACGTGATCGAAGGCGTCCTGCATCTGCGGCCCGATTAGCTCGTCGGTCGCAAGGGCGCGCCAATACACGAGCAGGTCGTCAAGGTCGAGCACGCCGAGCTTACGCTTGCGCGCGGTGTAGGCCTTAAACAGCGCGGCCATCGTCTCGAGGTGCTGTTCGCACCAGGGAAAGCTTTCCGTCACCACATCGGCGAGCGGCCGCTGCGCGTTGACGGTGCGTGAGTAGAGGTCAAGCAGCGTGCTCTTCTTGGGAAAGCGAGCCTTGCTCTGTGCGTGCCCGTGCTCTTCGCGGATCAGGTCGATGACGTCAGCCGCATCGCCGGCGTCAAGCACACCAAAGCCGGGCGCGAGACCCAGCGCGGATGCGTGCAGACGCACGAACCGGTGCGCCACAGAATGGAACGTCCCGCCGAGAACTGCGCCAGAGCCGACCGGCATCTGGATCAGCGCCCGCGTACGCTGGAGCATCTCACGCGCGGCGCGGCGTGTGAACGTGAGCAGCATGATCCGCTCGGGCACGACGCCTTCCGACGCCAGCCACGCAACCCTGGCGCACAAGGTGGTGGTCTTACCCGTACCTGCGCCGGCCAGGACCAGCAGCGGGCCGCCTGCGTGCGTGGCCGCAGCGCATTGCTCTGGATTCAGCGACTCCAGCCATTGCGGGGCTTCCGTAACTGCCGAGACGAACATGCGTTCCCAAGCTAGACAGGGCCTCGGACGGATCCTCTCCGGGCCGGGTTGCTGACCTGCGCTCAAGCGGGTGGATCGTGAGGCCGATGATTGTTGGGTGGCCATTGAGGTTTCGGATCATCGGGTGATCCCGGATGACGGTTTGTACCTGCCGATCGACGCGGCCGGTCGAGTTGGGCCTGTCTGTAGTCGATTACGACGACCGACCGAGGTTCGCGGTGTTCATGCCCGACAGCTCACATCGTAAGGAGGCGGCAGCGAGAGGTCGGCACTGTGAGGCGATCGTCAACTCGTCTGGCGAGGCGATCCTGTCCGAGGGGCTCGACGGCACCATCGAGAGCTGGAACCCAGCCGCCGAGCGTCTGTACGGCTACAGCGCAAAGGAGATGATCGGCGCGTCGGTGGCGTTGCTGCGACCGAACGGCAACCTCGACGATGCGATCCGGGAGCGGCGGCTCGTGTGGGAAGGCGAGTCGGTGTCACTGGAGACGCGAGAGCGACGCCGGGATGGCG
>ODAK010002997.1_pt1 | contig 17625 bp, 15 predicted proteins | sample 1539591 | NCBI WGS metagenome assembly ODAK01 (sample SAMEA3539303, study PRJEB22396) | soil metagenome | biome: tundra; feature: field; material: soil | place: USA | collected 2010-05 | depth 0.15 m
GAGCACTTCCTTCACACGGAAGGGGTCAGCGGTTCGAGTCCGCTAGCGCCTACCAACCTCTTATTGTTCCCTCCCACGACCCGAGCTCGGATTTCTTCTTGTTCAAGAGAAGAAAGCGATGAAGAGTTTCTGAGAAGGGAAGAGGGTTCGGTATGTCCTCGGTGGGAAGCGCGAACCGAATTGATCCGGCGGCTGGAGAAGGCGGAAGAAATATCCGTCTGACGCTGCCGGACGGGACGGTCAAGGAAGTGCCTGCCGGCACGACTGGCCGCGCGGTCGCCGAGTCCATCGGCCCGCGCCTCGCGAAGGACGCCCTCGCCGTCAAACTAGACGGCAAGGTCCTCGACCTCTCGCGCCCGCTCACGGAGTCCGGCCCGTTCGAGGTCGTCACGCCGAGGCACCCCGCCGCGCTGGAGCTCTACCGACATTCCACGGCGCACCTCTGTGCGAACGCGGTCAAGCGCCTCTTCTCGGGCGTGAAGATCGGCATCGGCCCGGCCATCGAGAACGGCTTCTATTACGACTTCGACCCGGGCCGGCCGTTCACGCCCGAGGACCTCGAGAAGATCGAGGCCGAGATGAAGAGAATCGTCGCCGAGGACAACGCCGTCGTCCGCAAGGAGATGTCGAAGACCGAGGCCGTCGCGATCTTCGAGGCCCAGCACGATCCGCTCAAGATCGAGATCGTCGCGGGCATTCCCGAGGGCAGCCTTTCGTGCTACGAGCAGAAGGATTTCATCGACCTCTGTCGCGGCCCGCACGTGCCGTCAACCGGCAAGCTCGGCGTCTTCAAGCTCACGCACTCGGCGGGCGCGTACTGGAAGGGCGATGAAAAAAACCCGATGCTCCAGCGCATTTACGGGGCCGTCTTTCTCACGCAGAAGGAGCTGGACGAGCATCTCGCGAGGCTCGAGGCCGCGAAAGCGCGCGACCACCGCAAGCTCGGCAAGGAGCTGGGGCTCTTCCTCTTCCATCCCTGGGCCCCGGCGTCTCCGTTCTTCCTGCCGAAGGGCGCCACGGTCTACAACCTCCTGATCGCGTTCATGCGCGACCTGTACGTCAAGTACGGCTACCAGGAGATCATCACGCCCCAGATTTTCGACGAGGAGCTCTTCCGGACATCGGGCCACACCGGCGCTTACCGCGAGAACATGTTCTTCGTCCAGGTCGACGAGCGCGAGTTCGGCGTCAAGCCGATGAACTGCCCGGGCCACTGCCTCCTGTTCGGGTCTCAGGCGTGGAGCTACCGGGACCTGCCCGTGCGGTACGCCGACTTCGCGCGGCTCCACCGGTATGAGAAATCTGGAGTCACGCAGGGGCTGACGCGCGTCAGAACCTTTTCTCAGGATGACGCGCACATCTTCGCCGCGCCGGAAAGCATCGATCGCGAGGTGCTCGACTTCCTCCGTTTCCTGGACGAGGTCTACAGCACGTTCGAGTTTCGCGACGTGGACATCTCCCTCGGCCTCAGGCCCGAGAAACGGGTCGGCCCCGACGAGGTTTGGGACCGAGCCGAGGCGGTTCTCGAGGCGGCGATCAAGGCGACGGGCCGCCCGTACGTGGTATCGCCGGGCGACGGTGCGTTCTACGGACCGAAGATCGACTTCCGTGTCAACGACGCCCTTGGAAGACCTTGGCAGCTCGGCACCATCCAGTGCGACTTCAACCTGCCGGAGCTCTTCGACCTGCACTACGTCGCGGAGGATGGCGTCAAACACCGCCCTGTGATCCTCCATCGCGCCATCCTCGGCTCTCTCGAGCGTTTCTTCGGCATCCTCATCGAGCACACGGGCGGCGACTTCCCGTTCTGGCTCGCGCCCGAGCAGGTGCGGGTCGTTCCGGTCTCGGAGAAGTTCAACGAATACGGGGAGAAGATTCTGAGAAAATTGGGAGAGGCCGGGCTGCGCGCGACGAGCGACCTCAGAAGCGAAAAGCTGGGCGCCAAGATCAGGAACGGCGAGCTCGACAAGGTGCCGGCGCTCCTCATCGTGGGTGAGAGGGAGCAGACGGCGGGCACGGTCTCCCTCCGCGTCCGACACGGCGGCGAGTTCAAGGATCAGAAGATCGAAGAATTGCTTCGAATGATGAAGAGCGCGGTCGACGACCGCTCGCTCGCCTGGCACGCCGGAGCGCCAGCGAAACACCAACGCACCGAGACCTAAGGAGGAAATAACCCTGGCATTTTTCAGAGGCGGCCCCCGCGTTCCCCCCACGAAAAACTCTCCCATCAACGAGTTCATCCTCCGCTTCCAGCAGGTCCGGCTGATCGGCTCGGACGGAGCCCAGCTCGGCGTCGTCGATCCACCGTCCGCCATCGCGAAAGCGCGCGCGGAAGGGCTCGACGTCGTCGTGATCGCCGAGCAGGCCGACCCTCCGGTCTGCAAGATCATGGACTTCGGCAAGTTCACGTTCGAGAAGAAGAAGAAAGAGCACGAGAGCAAGAAAAAACAGAAGATCACCCAGGTCAAGGAGATCAAGTTCCGGCCGAACATCGACGAGCACGACTACGACTTCAAGCTGAAGAACATCCTCCGGTTCCTGGAGGAGGGCGACAAGGTGAAGGCCACCGTCCAGTTCCGCGGCCGCGAAATGTCGCGCCTCGACAACGGGCGGAAGGTCCTCGACCGGCTCATCAAGGACCTCGAAGGCCGGGCGCACGCCGAATCCGGCACCGAGATGATGGGAAACCGGATGCACCAGATCCTCGGCCCGATCAAAAAGCACTGAGAAGGAGCCCCGAACATGGCCACTAAGAGAAAGACGCACCGCGGCGCGGCGAAGCGGTTCCACAAGACCGCCACCGGCAAGTTCAAGCGCGGCCACGCGATGAAGCGCCACATCCTCACGAAGAAGAACGCGAGCCGCCTGCGGGGCCTCAAGAAGGCCACTCTCGTGTCGAAAGCCGACACGAAGAACGTCCGGTCGATGCTCCCTTACGCCTAACGAGATCACAAGACAAGGAGATACACCATGCCTCGCGTCAAGCGTGGACCCAAGAGGAAGAATCGCCGAGTACGAGTTCTGGAGCTCGCGAAGGGCTACTACGGTACCAAGCACAACTGCTTCCGCATCGCCGAGCTTCAGGTCGAGCGGTCGCTCGTCTACGCGACGCGCGATCGCAAGCAGAAAAAGCGCGAGTTCCGGGGGCTCTGGATCGTCCGCATCAACGCGGCCGCGCGCCAACACGACCTCAGCTACAGCAAGCTCATGGCGGGCCTGAAGAAGGCCGGATCCGACGTGAATCGCAAGGTCCTCGCGGAGATCGCCGTCGAGGATCCGAAGGGATTCGCGAACATCGTCGCATCGGCGAAGAGCGCTCTGGGGCTGACCGCGACCGCGACCGCGAGCGCCTAGATCCGAATCGAGTGACCGATCTGCTCGCCTCCGTCGAAGAGAAACGAAGAGTTTTCTTCGAAGAGTTGAAGACTGCCGAGGAGATGGCTTCGTCCGGTACGGGCCTCCTCCCGGCGGAGGTGCGTGCGATGCACGTGCGCTGGCTCGGGCAGAAGCAGGGCGTCCTCACGGAGCTTCTCGCGGGGCTCCGGACCCTTTCGAAGGAAGACAAGGCCGCGGCCGGCGCCGCCATCAACGGATTCAAGAAAGACGTCGAGGCTGCTCTCTTTTCTCTCGAAGAAAAATCTCTTCTCTTCGAACGCTCGCAGAAGCAGCGCGCTCTGGCCGTGGACGTGACGCTGCCGCCGCGCTCTCCGCGCGTCGGGCGGCTGCACCCGCTCACGATCGTGAGGCGGCGGATCGAAGCCGCCTTTGCGTCTCTGGGCTACGAGATCGCGCACGGCCCGGACGTCGAGACCGATTGGCTGAACTTCGAGGCGCTCAACTTCCCGCCCGACCATCCCGCGCGTGACGCCGTGGACACGTTCTTCGTGAAGGGCGGCGGGGAGGGCAAGGACCGGTTGCTTCTGCGCACGCACACGTCGCCGGTCCAGATCCGGACGATGCTCGCGCAGAAGCCGCCTATCCGGATCGTCATCCCGGGGCGTGTCTACCGAAAGGACGACATCGATCCGCGCCACTCGCCCGTCTTCCACCAGATGGAGGGGCTCACGGTGGACGAAGGCGTGACGTTCGCCGACCTGAAGGGCACGCTCGCGGCGTTCTCGCGCCTGCTCTTCACGCCAGAGACGAAGATCCGGTTCGGCCCCACGTTCTTCCCGTTCGTCGAGCCGGGCGTGGACGTGGCCGTCTCGTGCGTCTTCTGCTCGGGCGCGGGCAACACGGGCGGCGCGACCTGCCGCCCCTGCTCGGGCTCCGGCTGGATCGAGATCATGGGCGCTGGGATGGTCCATCCCGCCGTGCTGAGGAACGGAGGGATCGACCCCGAGAAGTATTCGGGCTTCGCGTTCGGCATGGGAATCGACCGCATCGCGTTCCTCGTCTATGGCGTCCCCGACCTGCGCCTGTTCTTCGAGAACGACGTGCGCTTCCTCGACCGCGTGTGGAGCTGAGGCCGCGGATGAAGTTCTCGCACGAGTGGATCGCGTCGTACCTCCCCGGCCCCGCGCCGGACCCCAAAGCGCTCGGCGAGCGCCTGACGGCGGTCGGTTTCATCGTCGAGGGAGTCGAAGGATCGGGCGCGGATACCGTCTTCGACGTCGAGATCACCGCGAACCGGCCGGACGGGATGAGCCACCGCGGCCTCGCGCGCGAGGCGGCCCTGGCGCTCGGGCGCGCCTTCGCGGAGCCCGAGGTCGGGCCCCCTCTTCGGGAGAGTGAAACGGCCGCCGACATGCGCGCGCGCGTTTACGTCGAGGAGCCGGAGCTTTGCACGCGATATTCCGCGCGCGTCGTCGAGGGAATCCGCGCGGGTGCGACTGGCGGCGCCGTTGCAGCGCGGCTTCGTGCGATCGGCGCGGGGACGATCTCCGCCCCGGTGGACGCCACGAACCACGTCCTCTGGGACATCGGCCAACCGCTTCACGCGTTCGACCTCGACATGCTCGCGAAGGGGGTCGACGGCTTCCCGACGATCGTCGTGCGGCGAGCCCGGGCGGGGGAGACGCTCGTGACGCTCGACGGTGTCACGCGCGCGCTCACCTCCCAGCACCTCGTGATCGCGGACGCCGAGAAGCCGGTCGCTCTCGCGGGCGTCATGGGCGGGCTCGCGACGGCGATCTCGGAGAGGACGACGCGCGTCCTCCTCGAGGGAGCGCATTTCGACCCGCGCGCGGTGCGGAAGACGGCGCGTTCTCTCGGCATGCACACGGACGCCTCCCACCGCTTCGAGCGGGGAACCGATCCCGAGGCGACGCGAGACGGTCTCGACCGCGCCGCCCGCCTGATCCTCGAGGCCTGCGGCGGCACGCTGTGCCGGGGCACGATCGACGTCCGAGAACGGCGGGCGAGCCCGCATGCACCCCGAGCGCTCACGCTCCGCCTCGCGCGTCTCGCGGCGTTCCTTGGAATGGACATCCCGGCCGCGCGCTGTGCGGAGATCCTCGCCGCCCTCGGGTTCTCCCCGGTCCGCGAGGGCGAATCCCTCCGCGCGACCGTGCCCTCCTGGCGCGTCGACGTCGCGGGCGAGGAGGACCTCATCGAGGAGGTCATCCGGTGCGAGGGCTACGACCGGCTGCCCGAGACGCTGCCGCGCCCGTATGCGCCCGTGCGTCCACCGCAGGCGGCTCTCGTCGAGGACCGCGCGCGCGATCTTCTCGCCGGCTTCGGCCTCCTCGAGTGCGCGACGTACTCGTTCGTCTCGGGATCCGAGAACGCCCCGTTCGCATCCGCTGCGCCTGGCGCCCCGGTCCTCATCGAGAACGCCCTCGGCGAGCCGTTCACGACGCTGCGCGCCACGCCCGTGATCGGGCTCCTGCAGAGCGCGCGGCACAACGTGCGGCGCGGCCAGAAGGACCTCGCGCTTTTCGAGGTCGGAACGTCATTTGGGTGGAATCCGGACGCGACGCAAGAACAGAAGGATAGAGAGGGAAGAGAGAGAGTCTTGGAAAGAAAGAGGGTTGGGATCCTGCTCTCGGGGCGGCGTCGGCGCCACTGGTCGGAGACATCCGAAGAAACCGATTTCTTCGAAGGGGCGGGAATCGCCGCGGCATTGCTTCAGGGCCTCGGCTTTGCCCCCGGCTCTTTTACCTTCGAAGAAAATCTCTCTTCGTACCTCGCCCAGGGGCGCGCCGCCAGCATCCGGTGCTCGGGCCGTGAGTGCGGCTGGGTCGGGGTTCTCGAGGCCTCGCTGGCCGCCACGTGGGATCTGACCGATCCCGTCGTGGCGGATCTCGATCTCGACCTGCTGGGCTCTCTGCTGGCGCCTCCTGTGACGTCCGTCGAGCCGCCGCCTCGCTTCCCCGGCAGTGAAGTGGATCTCACCGTGACGCATCCGCTTTCGACCGCGTGGAAGGAGCTCGAATCGGCCGTGCGTGGGGGCGCGCCCGCGGAGCTCGTGGCCGTGGAGGCGAAAGGACGCTACCGTGGCCCCGGCGTGAGAGAAGGACTCGTGAAGACGACGTTGACCCTGCGGTTCGGTTCGTCGCTGCGCTCTCTGGCCCGCGAGGACGTGAACGCATGGCGCGACGCGGCGGCGCGGCGCCTTCTGGCGCTGCCCGGCGCTGCGGTGGACGGCGTGCCGGTCGCAAATTGAGGAGGACGACGTGAAGGAAACGAAAGGCCGGAGCGAAGGCAAAGCGGAGTCGGCGGGGGAGACGACCCTCGAGGGCGTGCTCGACGCGATCGAGTCGCGGCTCGAATCGCTCGTGGAGCTCGTGAAAGGCCTATCAGCCGAGAACGCACGCCTCGAGTCCGAGCTGGCGTCGGCCCGCGAGGCGAGCGAGAAGAACGGTGCCGCTGCAGCCGCGCTCGCGCGTCACGAGGCCGAGCGCGCGGCCGTCCGGACGCGCATCGAGCGCCTCCTGAAAACGCTCGAGGAGACGAACGTACCCGGCAGTCGCACCTGACCCCGCGTGCTATCCTCTCGTCGCGGCGCGAAGCGGTCGCCGCGCGAAAAAATGGCACCCAAACCGTCCGTCACGCAGGTGGAAATCTTCGGCCAGACGTACTCCGTCCGGGCGGCGGGCGACCCTGCGTACATCAAGGAGCTCGCGAGCTTCGTGGATCAGAAGATGCGCGAGGTCTCCGAGCACGCGCCGACGGTCGACGCCGCGAAGATCGCCATCCTCACGGCGCTCAATATCTCCGACGAGTTCTACCAGTACCGTTCCAAGTCAGGCTCCGAGGGTGATCCGGGGCGGGTCGCGAAGCGCGCCACCCGCCTCGTCGAAAAACTCGACGAGATCCTGAAGACGTCTTCTCGGGCCATTCCGGCGAGGGCCGGCAGCGAATCGATCGGCACCCTGCGCGGTGCGTGAATGGGATATGTCCTTGAACCGATATTTCAATCGTGGAGCCAGCGTATCTGGGCCGTCCTGTGACGCCCCTTCGGGGGAACTAATGGTCTGCCCCGTGGGCTCCCCCTGTCTTACGACGGGTTCAATCGACAACGCCCACACGGCCGAGGCGGGGCGCCTTTATCTTTATCGCGCCCATCCCAGGAGACTCTTTCGGGATCGCGTCTAGCTTCGATCCGGATCGCCCTCGAAAGAACGCTCGATCGAGGGGGACCGACCCGTGAACTCCATCACAATCATCGCCTTAGAGGTCGTGCTCGCGGCTTTCGCCGTGGGCATCCTCATCTGGGCCCTGAGAACCCGGGGCACGGCTTCCATCGCGAAGGCCGAAGCCGAGCTCGAGGCCCGCAAGAAGCTCGAGGAAGCGAAGCTCGCCGCGGAAGCCGCCGTCCGCCGCGCCGAGGCCTCCGCCCAGAAGACCGAGCTCGATGCGAAAGAGCGGGCGCTCAAGGCGCGTGAAGCCGCCGAACAGGAGGCCGCGAAAAGGCGGGCCGAGCTTCTCGACCAGGAGAAGCGGCTTCTTCAAAAGGAAGAATCCCTCGACAGGAAGATCGTCACCGCCGAAAAGCGCGAGCTGGATTCCGAGAATCGCGCGCAGAACCTCACGAAGCGCGAGAAGCGGATAGAGGAGGTCGAGGCCGAGGCGCAGAAGAAGGCCGAGGCGATTGTCCTCGAGCAGCGGGAGAAGCTCGAGAAGATCGCGGGCCTGACGGCCGAGCAGGCCAAGCGGGACCTGATCCGCGAGCTGGAGAACGAGGCGCGCCTCGAGGCGACCGGGCTCGTCCGCCGGATCGAAGAGGACGCCGTCGAGAGCGCGAACTGGAAGGCGAAGCGCCTTCTCTCGATGACGATCCAGCGCATGGCGTCCGAGTACGTCGTCGAGACGACGGTGTCGGTTCTCGACCTTCCGTCGGACGACATGAAGGGGCGCATCATCGGCCGCGAGGGCCGGAACATCCGGGCCGTCGAGGCCGCGACGGGCGTCGACATCATCATCGACGACACGCCCGAGGCCATCCTTCTCTCGTCGTTCGACCCGATCCGCCGCGAAGTCGCGCGGCGCGCGCTCGAACGCCTCATTCAGGACGGGCGCATCCATCCGGCCCGCATCGAAGAGGTCGTCGAGAAGGTCCGCGAGGAGCTGTGGCTGGACGTCAAGACCACCGGAGAAGCCGCGGCCTTCGAGTTCGGAATCGCCGACCTTCACCCGGAAGTCGTCAAGCTGCTCGGGCGCCTGAAGTACCGCACGAGCTATGGCCAGAGTGTCCTGCAGCACAGCAAGGAAGTCGGGTGGGCCGCGTGCCACCTCGCGAGCGAACTGGGAGCCGACGTCGCGGTGGCCAAGCGCGCGGGGCTCCTCCACGACATCGGCAAGGCGATCGACCGCGAGCAGGAGGGCACCCACCTCGAGCTCGGCCGGCAGATTCTCAAGAAGTACGGCGAGACGGAGTCCGTCATCCACGGCATGGAATGCCACCACGGTGACTACGAGCCGCGCACGATCGAGGCGGTCCTCGTGAACGCCGCCGATGCGATCTCGGCCGCGCGCCCCGGCGCGCGCCGCGAGATTCTCGAGACCTACGTCAAGCGCCTCGAGAAGCTCGAGAAGATGACGGAAGGCATGAAGGGCGTCGAGCGCACGTTCGCCATCCAGGCGGGCCGCGAGCTGCGCGTCATCGTCGACGCGAAGAAAGTCACGGACGACGAGTGCCTCTGGATGTCGAAAGACCTCGCCAAGCGCATCGAGGCCGAGCTCCAGTACCCCGGGCAGATAAAGATAACGGTCATCCGGGAGACGAGAGCTGTGGATTTCGCAAAGTGAAGCTCCTCTTCATCGGAGACGTTGTCGGCAAGCCCGGCCGCAAGGCGCTTTCTCTTCTCGAGAAAGTCATCGGGCGGGAGCACATCGACTTCACGGTCGTGAACATCGAGAACGCGGCCGGGGGTTTCGGCGTGACGGCGGAGCTCTTCGCCGACATGACCAAGCTTCCGATCGACGTTTTCACGTCCGGCAACCACATCTGGGACAAGAAGGAATTCGTACCGCTTCTCGGCGACCTCGAGAACCTGCTTCGGCCCGCGAACTACCCCCCGGGCAACCCGGGCCGCGGGTGGGCCATCCAGGACACGCCGTCCGGGATTCCCGTGGGCGTCCTGAACCTGCAGGGGCAGGTCTTCATGGCGAACACGGACTCGCCGTTTAGGGTGGGCGATCAGGCGCTCGCCGAGATGAAGGCGAAGCGGCCGGATCTGAAGGTCGTGGTCGTCGACATCCACGCGGAGGCAACGTCCGAGAAGCAGGCCATCGGCTGGTGGTTCGATGGCCGGGCGTCACTCGTCATCGGCACGCACACGCACGTCCCGACGGCTGACGCGCGCCTCCTGCCGAAGGGAACGGCCTACCAGGGAGACGCGGGCATGACCGGCGCGTACGAGGGGATCATCGGCTTCGACCCGAAAGCCATCCTCGAGAAATTCCTCTACCAGACGCCGCGCTCGATGGAGACCGCCACGCGCGACGTCCGCATGTGCGGCGCGATCGTGGACGTGGACGAGGCGACGGGGAAGGCCCGCGCGATCACGTCGATCCAGGAGAAGCTGACCGGCTAGGGCGCTGGGCCTGAACTCGTTCTTGGGGATCGACCTTCTCGTCTATGGTCCTCGGACCGTCTCCAGGTCACTCATGCTGGGGCGCAGCACCGCCGGGAAAGCAAGCTGCGCGCGATTGCCGGTGAGGCGCTCCTGAATCGACACCTAAGGGTCTGCTGGGAGAATCTCCAGCCCACGGGGAACTGCTCCATCTGCGAAAAATGCGTTTGCACGGCGTGTAGCCGGCCCGGATCGCCGCGCGCGCGTGCGCCCCAACGAACGACGAGTGCCCGCCGCCGGGCTCGTCCCGCGGGTCGCGTGCCGCGACGAGCGGGACTTCAGGCAAGAGTCGGAACGGCGGCCGCGCGGGCGCGCAGGATCTCTCCCGCGACGAGGTCGATGTCGCGCTCCGAAAGCGCCGGGCCCGAGGGTAGGTACATTCCCTTCCGGCAGAGCTCTTCGGCCACCGGGTAGCGCTCGCCGGCATGCGCTTTCCGGTAGAGGGGCTGCAGGTGCATCGGGATGAAGAACGTCCGTGTCTCGATGCCCCTGCTCGCGAGCGCGATGCGGAGCTGGTCCCGTGTCGGGCCGAAGCCGTCCTCGACGAGAATGCCGTACATCCAGAAGACGTTCGTGACTCCGGGCGACTCGCCCGGAAGAGTCAGCCCCGGAACGCCTTTGAGGCGCGCTTCATAGCGCCGCCGGTTCTCCCGCCGCGCCTCGACGAGGTCCCCCAGGCGCTCCACCTGCGCGAGCCCGACGGCCGCCTGCAGATTCGTCATGCGGTAGTTGTAGCCGAGGTACGTGTGCCAGAAATGCCGGTCGGGAGAGAACGCGTGGTCGCGCAGCCGGCGGACGAGGCGAGCGAGGCGCTCGTCGTTCGTCGTGATCATGCCCCCTTCACCCGTCGTGACGATCTTGTTTCCGTAGAACGAGAACGTTGCGGCATCGCCGAGACTTCCAACGGGTTTCCCGCGGTAAACGGCGCCGTGCGCCTCGGCCGCGTCCTCCAGGAGGAAGAGCCCCCGCCGGTCCGCCAGCTCCCGGATGGGGTCCATGTCGGCGGGATGTCCGTAGGTATGAACGACGATGATAGCCCTGGAGCGCGGGGTGATCTTCGGCTCGAGCGTCGCGGCGGTCACGTTCCACGTCACGGGGTCCGAATCCGCGAAGACGGGGGTCGCGCCGGTGTACGCCACCGCGTTCGCCGTCGCGATCATCGTGAAGGCGGGCACGACGATCTCGTCACCGGCCTTCAGGCCGAGCGCCGCGAGGACGAGATGCAGCGCAGCCGTTCCGCTGGAGCACGAGACGGCGCGCGTGCAGCCGGCGGCGCTGGCGAACGCCTCCTCGAACCGGCCGACGAACGGTCCCGCCGACGAGATCCAGTTGGAGGTGATGCATTCGGTCAGGTATCGGAGCTCGTTTCCGTCGAGGCGCGTCTCGCACACCGGAACGATCTTTCCAGGCGCGAGAACCGGCTCGGGACCGGGAATCAGCGCCCCGAGGCGTTCGAGCTCTTCCGTGTCGAGACGGGTCTCTTCAAGCATGCGCCTCTCCTCCGATGGGCTCGACGATCCAGCGTGTGAGGGCGTCGCCGCGCGCGAGGACGTCGCGGTATTCGGACTCCTCCTGGGCGGGAAAGCTCGCCGAGTAAATGGCCGCCACGCGGTCCGCCAGGAGCGGGTCCACGAGGCGGACGAAACCCGCTTGGTATCCCGGAGCGTCGCCAACGCTCAGTCGGCGGGTTCGTCGGCGAACGCGCCAGTAGGACGCCAGGGCGTGCAGGCCGCGCGGAGTCGCGAGGGCGAACGGACGCGAGCGGGCGAGCGCGGCCGCCATGTGGGGCGTCGACAGGGCGCGCACCGCGCGCACGGTCTGGGCGTGCAGGCGGCGGCCGACGAGGTCGCCTGGCAACGCGGGACGGCTCGCGAAGTCCGGCGGCCGCCAGCTCCCCATCGCGACGAGCAGCCGCGCGAGATCGATACCCATGCGCGACGGGGAGACCCCCGCGCGAAGCGCGCCGAGCGCGAGGCGGAAGCACTGTGTGCAGCGGCTGCAGGTCGCCTCCTCCGGGCCCACGCGCCAGCACGAGTACTGCAGGTCGCACAGGTCGGGGTAGCGCCGCCACAGGAGGTGCTGCACCTGCTCGCTGTGGAGCGGCGTGGTGAGCGACGAGTAGACGAGCCCCGCCGGCGCGATGAGAGCCTGCACGGAGCGCTGCGTCACCGCCGAGTACATGAAGTGGGTGTGCTGGACGACGCGGCCGTCGCACTCGACGTTCTCTTGAACCTCGTTCTCGGACGCGAGGAAGAAGTGCGTGACACCGAGCGCCGTGCCCGCCGCGAGCAGCGCCGCGAGATAGAGATGGGTGTCGGTCAGCTCGTTCACGGCCACCGGATAGCCGAGGCGGTCCGCGAAGTGGTTGTCCCACGCGCTTCGGAAGTCGGAACGAACCTCCACGAGCGTGACCGCGCGGCGGCGGGCCATGTCCGACAGTACCTGCCTGCGGCGCGGCGTCTCGTGGTCATGGAGCGGCGGCATGGGCGAGGTCGTCGTCACGAGGACGGGGTTCCCGGTCAGCTCCGAGAGCAGTCCCGCATGGAGCAGACTGTCTTTTCCGCCGCTGAACGCGGCGCCGCAGCGCACGCTGGGAGCAAGCGGCTCCCAGGGTGGGAGCGGCGCGTCGCCCTCCAGGATCTCCACTGCGCGCGCCGTCTCGCGGCCGCCACGGCACGCCTCGAGCGTCTGGACCGCGGAATCCACGAGACGGTTCCACAGCTCCTTCTCGCCGTTCGGAAGTCGGACCGGGATATTCACGCGGCATGGACGCAAGAGCGCCCAGTGGGCGTGAAGGCAGAGCAGGGCGAGCCGCCACCAGAGGGCCTTCGGGACTCGGGCGAGGTCGATCGTGTCCGGGAACCGGAGCTCGAAGGAGAGCCGCTGGTAGAGGGTCGTGGCCGGCTCGACGCTCCAGCGGAACGTCGCCGTGCACGCGCCGACCTCGGGCTCGAAGAGTTCGACGCGGTTCACGCGCCCTCGTTGAGTCCGAGCGCCGTTCGCACGATCCGGCGAAGCGACCAGTAGGACGTCGCGACGCGCCACCAGCGCGATGCGTAGATCTTCTGCAGCTCCTGCCCGCCGGGGCGGAACAGCGGCGCGAGGCCGCCTCGGAGCCACTCCGAGACCATCCACTGTGCACCCCGCGACGAGAGAAGCTCGAGGAAGAGCCGCGCCGCTGCGGCGTCGCAGGCGCCGGACTTCTCGCGAAGCTCCGGGACGAGGCCGAAGAGCGCCTCCATGAGGACGCCGTGAGTTTTGTAGAAATGCGCGACCGGCTCGGCGAGGCTGACCACGTGCGCCAGGTCCGTGGGCGCCGACCCGTGCCGGTCTTTCGCGACGTGGTGGTGGAGGGCGAGGGCCTGCGGGCACCGCCGGAGGGAGCCGGGGACGGTCCGCTCCACGCGGAATCCCCACTCGTTGTCCTCGTAATACGCGGCCATCCCGGGATCCAGCGGAAAGCGCTCGAAGGCGGCCCGCCGATAGAGGACGCACGCGCCGCCCACCCACCGGCAAGGCCCCGTCACCCCGCCCGCCACGGCCTCGAAAGGTTCGTCGGCGGAGAGCGGCGTAAAGCGCACGATTCCGTCGCGGATGAGGAAGTCGCCGCCGCAGATCTGCACGGTCCCGTCCGGCAGGACGACGTTCGCGGCCACGGCGAGCGCGGACGGGTCCGTATCGAGCGCGTGGACGAGCAGCTCGAGAGATCCCGGGAAGATCTCCGCGTCGTCGTCCAGGAACAGGACGTACTCCGTGGTGCACCGCCTTGCGGCGAGGGCGCGCGCGCGCGCGCATCCGACGTTCTCATCGAGCAGGACGAGCTCGACACGGGCGTCGCCGGACGCCTCGGCCTTGAGGATCTCCCTGGTCGTCTCCGAGGAATTGTTGTCCACGAGAAGCACGCGATCCCAAGCCGGCGCCGAATCGAGCACCGAGCGAAGCGAGGTCCGGATCGTCGTCGGGCGATTCCACGAGACGAGGACGACGGAGACGCGCGGCCCGGGAGCCGCCGCGAGGCGGGGCAGGCGCGCGAGGCTCGCAGCGGAGGCACGCGCCAGCCGCACGCGGACATCCTCGAGCGGTTGTGCGGCCGTGGCGGCGGGGCGCGCCGGCACGCACTCGGAAACGGCCGGGTCGTCGATGCGGACGACGGGGAAGCCGCCCAGAGCGAACGCGGCGATCTCCGGTATCTTGTGATAGCTCGACGCGCGGTACTCGACCGTCTTCCCGAGGAGCGCCCCGGCGATGAGGACGTGGGCGCGGTCGGTGCGCACGCGCGCGTGACGCGCGATCGTCCAGAGCCACTCGTCCAGCGACTCACAGGCCACGGAGATGTCCACGTTTCCAGCGGGAAGGGCATACCGGCCCGAGGACTCGCGGTCGGTCCGCCAGGCGTTCAGGACTCCATGCCCTTCGCGGCGCCAGGGCGAGAAGTCGAAGAAGAACGATGCGTCGTGCGCGAGGCGTGCATCGCAGACGGTCCGAATCTGCCGGTAGGACTCGCGCTCTCTCGCAAAAACGACGGCGCGGGTCCGGGAGAGCGCCTGCGCCACGGCCTCCACCGAGAGGTCGAACGAGGACGGCAGGACGACGACGCGGTCGAACGTACGCTCGAGGACGGGTAGGGCCTCCGGCATGAGCTCGTGATACGGCTCGCACCACGCGCCCCCGCCGCCGAGCAGCGCGAGCCGGCCGCGGACACGGCCGACCTCGCGAAGCGACACCTCGCGGTACGGGCGGCCCGCGAGCAGGGCCCGCGTGCCGCCGCCGATCAGGTGGTCTCCCATCTTCCCGACGCCGCGCACGAAGGTCATGTCTTCGCTGTCGCCGATCGCCTCGAGGATCAGACGGCGGCTCGCCTCGACGTGCTCCCGATTGAAGGTGCCGTCGCCGTCCGTGATGGGACGCGGCGGCGCGTCGCTCGACAGCACCGCCTGGTCGGTCGCGAGATCAGGAGTCCCAACGCTCATTGGAAGCGTTGGATCATAGTGCAGACGCCCCGGGGAACATCCAGAATGACGCGATGACGGTATCGGCGGCGTTGAGTGCGGGGTCACTCCGGGAGGTCGTGCTGATCGCCGGGAAGGACCCGCTCGTGGAGATCGGCGGGGGGCATTCGGCTTACGTCCGGGCACACGGGCGGGCCGCGCTTCGCGCGGGGTTCGTGCCGCAGATCTTCTGCGTGAGCGATCGCGAAGGCGTCTTCGAAACAGATTTCGGCGTCGTCTACCGGGTGAAGTCCCTGGTCCCACTCCACCTTCGTGCGGGAATAGGCTCGGGGTATTACATGCCTCTCGTGGTGATTCATGGCCCGCAGCTCGCCACGGCGATCTCACGGTTCCTTCGGTACCGTCCGGGCCCGCATGTCGTCCATGGATTCGGTCCGTGGGCGTACGCGGGGCTGGCGGTGCGAGAGCGCCTCGCGCGGCGCGGCGTCGCGGCGGCCACTATCGCGGGCGTCTACACGACGATCCGGCACGAATCGCGCGCGCGTGTCGAAGGGCTCGGACCGTCGCACGGCCTGGGCAAGAAGGCGCGCATCCTCGCGAAGCACTTCTGGATGACGCGCGTCGTCGAACGGCTCGAAAGGCGGACGCTCGCCGAAACACAGCTTCTTCTCGTGAACTACGAGTCCGTCCGCGCACTTCTTCCGCCGGCACGCCGGGATCCACCCATCTGCCGCCTCGTGCCCTACACGTCGGAGTCCTCGTTTTTTCGCGACGGGACGGAAACGCCGCCCTGCCCGACGTCCCTCGAGCGTCCGGATCACACGGGCGTCCCGACCATCGTCTCGGTGTCGCGCCACGATCCGCGAAAGGGAGTCGACGTTCTGATTCACGCGCTCGCGATCCTCAAGGGCCTGGGTGTTCCGTTCAGGGCCTGCCTCGTCGGAGGAGGAACGCTTCTCGAGGACCACCGCCGCCTCGCGAGGAGACTGGGGATCTGCGACGTCGCGACTGTCGAGGGCTTCGTGGAGGATGTCTGGCCGTATCTGCGTCACGCCGATGTCTTCGTCCTCCCGTCTCTCGAGGAAGGGAGCGGGTCGCTGGCCCTCATCGAGGCTCTCCAGGCCGGAGCGGCCGTCGTCGCGTCGCGGTGCGACGGAATCCCTGAAGACGTGGAGGACGGCGAAAGCGCGCTCCTCGTGCCGCCGGGCGACCGCGAGGCTCTCGCGAATGCTCTCGCGAGGCTGCTGGGCGACCCGGCGCTTCGCGCCTCGCTGTCCCGGGGCGCGCGTCATGCCTTCGAGAGGAAGTTCGGAGCGGACGGGTTCTCCCATGCTCTCGCGGCGGCCTACCGGTCGGCGGCGCCGGGCGATGCTTCGTGAGAATCCTCGACGTTTCACCGCGGGTCGCGTACCCGCCCCAGGGAGGATCCGAAGTTCGGACGTTCAACCTCCTGCGTCACCTCGGCCTCCGGCATGAGGTCTGCCAGTTCTCGCAGGCGCAATGAACGTAATCTGCGACCTCGCGAACTGGACCGGCCGCTCCATATTGGCTAGGATCGCCGCATGGCCGTCGACAAGGAGCTCCTCGACATCCTCGCGTGTCCCGCCTGCGACGCGCGTCCCCCCGTGACGCTGTGCCTCCTGAAGGCCGACGTCGCGAAAAACGTGATCGAAAAGTACCGTGAGAGCCTGAAGGACGAGGAGCCCGTCGTGACCGAGGGGCTCTCGTGTGCGGCCTGCGGACGCGTCTATCCGATCGTGTCCGACATTCCCGTGATGCTCGTCGAGGAGGCTCTTCCGGCCGACGCCCGGATGGCCTGATCCTTCCCTGAGGCTCCTTCCCGAACCGATCGCGCGCCGAAGCGGATGGGAACGTGCGGCGTTCGTGTTCTTCCTGCTGGGTGTCGGGTGCGTTCCGGGAATCGGCGTCGCCAACATCTTCCTCGCGCTGACTCTCGCCTGCACGATCGTGTGGCGTCTTTCGGCACGCGGGCGCGGCGAGGATTTTCTCGGCCCGTTCCGGCGCACGACGCCGCTCCATGCGCCCATCGGGGCCTTCGTGCTTTTCTCGGTGCTCTCCTGCTTCTTCTCGACGCTTCCTTCGCGGTCGCTCATCCAGATCAAGGGCTTCGGGACGTTCCTCCTGGTCGTATTTGCCGCTGCGCTTCTGGACGACGAGGGCGACGTGCGCCTCGTCATCGACCTCTGGCGGACGACGGCGCTCTATCTCGTGCTGCGCGGACTCGTCGAGTGGCTCGCGGGCGCCAACAACCTCGGTGAGAGAGTTTCGGGTGGCCTCTCCGTCTACATGACGTACGCGGGCCTGCTCCTCGTTCTGGTGCCTCTCCTCGGAAGCCGGGGCCTCTCCGGCGGCCGCCGGGGCGCACGCCTCGCGGACGCCGCCGTCGCGGCGGCGGGTGCGCTCGCGATGGCTCTCACGCTCACGCGCGGCGCCTACGTGGGCCTCGCGATCGGCCTTCTCGCAGTGCTCCTCGTGGCACGGCCGCGCCTCGCCTTGGCGGCGCCGTTCGCGGTCGCGCTGTTCTTCGTGCTCATGCCGCTGGCTGTGCGCGACCGTCTCATGTCGGTCACGAACCCGAAGGACGTCACGATGAACGACCGGGTCGCGATGTGGAAGGCGGGAGGCGCCATGATCGC
>ODAK010002999.1_pt1 | contig 17623 bp, 13 predicted proteins | sample 1539591 | NCBI WGS metagenome assembly ODAK01 (sample SAMEA3539303, study PRJEB22396) | soil metagenome | biome: tundra; feature: field; material: soil | place: USA | collected 2010-05 | depth 0.15 m
CACGTGAACATCGCGCTGGTCAACGAGATGGCGATCTTCTGCCACGAACTCGGCGTGGACCTGTGGGACGCGATCAGGTGCGCGGCCACCAAGCCGTTCGGCTTCCAGCCGTTCTACCCGGGTCCCGGGGTCGGCGGGCACTGCATCCCGATCGACCCGAATTACCTCTCGTACAAGGTCCGCACGCTCGGCTATCCGTTCCGGTTCGTCGAACTGGCCCAGGAGATCAACGGACGGATGCCGGCCTACGTGGTGGACCGCGCGACCGACCTGCTCAACCGGCACGCCAAGCCGCTGAACGGGTCCCGCGTGCTGCTGATCGGCGTGACCTACAAGCGGGACATCGCGGACCAGCGCGAGTCACCTGTCCGGCCGATCGCGCGCAAGCTTCGCGCCAGGGGGGCGATCCTCGCCTACCACGACCCGTTCGTGGCGGAGTGGTCCATCGACGGGGACGCCGTTCCCCGGGTCGTGGACCTGGGCCCGGAGCTGGCCGGAACCGACCTGGTCATCGTGCTCCAGGATCACCGCGCCTGCGACCTCGACCGGGTCGCCCGCGATGCCCCGCTCATCCTGGACACCCGCGGCCGGATCGTCAGCCAGCGGGCCGAGGTTCTGTGAGGCCGGGATGCGCGTGGTCGTCTGCACCGTGGTCCACCACCCGATGGACGCCCGGATCCTGCACCGTCAGATCCGGGCCCTGCTGGACGCCGGTCATCAGGTCAGCTACATCGCGCCGCTGCGCGCCTGCGGTGTGGCGCCCTGGCCGGGCCTGGCCGCGGCCGACGTGCCCCGTGCGGTGGGCCGCAGCCGGCTCGCCGCGCTCCGCGCCGCCCGCCGTGAACTGGCCCGGCTCAGCCCCGCGGCCGACCTGCTCATCGTGCACGATCCCGAGCTGCTGCTGGTGCTGCCGCTGGTAGGCAGGCGCCCGCCGACCGTCTGGGATGTACACGAGGACACCGCCGCCGCGCTCAGCACCAAGGCGTGGCTTCCCGGCCTGCTCTGGCCCGCGATGGCCGCCGCGGTGCGCGCGGCGGAGCGGATCGCGGAGCGGAAGATCCACCTGATCCTCGCCGAGCATGGCTACGCGGGCCGGTTCCGCCGCAGCCATCCGGTCGTGCCGAACGCGACCTACGTGCCCGATCACCCCGCCCCGCCCGGGCGCGGCGACCGGGTCGTCTACATCGGCCATCTGTCACCGGACCGGGGCACCTCCGAGATGATCGAGGTCGGGCGGCTGCTCCGGCCGCACGGCATCGCGGTCGAGCTCATCGGGCCGGCCGATGCGCAGGCCCGGTCGGAGCTGGCCCGCGCGCAGGCGGCCGGCCTGGTCCGCTGGCACGGATTCCTGCCCAACGATCTCGCGATGCTGATGTCCGAGGGTGCCCTCGCGGGTCTTTCGCTGCTGCACGACGAGCCGAATTTCCGTCATTCCCTGCCGACCAAGGTCGCGGAGTACATGGCGCGTGCCGTCCCGGTGATCACGAGCCCGCTCCCGCTCGCGGTCGGCCTGGTCGAGCGGTACGGCTGCGGCACGGTGGTCCCGTTTGGTGACCCGCGTGCGGCGGCGGACGCTGTGCTCCGGCTGGCCGCCGATCCCGGGCTCCGGGCCAGGCAGGGGCTGCGCGGGCATCGCGGTGCGGCCGAATCCCTCGGCTGGCCTGCGCACGCCCGCTCCTTCGTCGCGCAACTGGAGCAGTGGGCCGCCGCGCCATCCCGCAGCGCCCACGCATCACCGGCCACGCAGACACCGCCGGTCCCGCCGCCGGCACCGCCCGTCCAGGTTCCCGCGCCATCGCCCGGACGGCGGCCCTGATGACGGACAGCACCTCCGTACCCGCCGAGCCTTTGGACGCGGCCAGGGGCAGGCTGGGTTCCCTCGCCAGGCTGGCCTCGCCTGCCAGGCTGGCCGCTCTCGCCAGGGACAACCAGCTCCTCGCGCTGGCGCTCGGAGCGGGAGCCTTTCTCCGGGTACTCGCCGTGGTCGGGTTCCCGGGGGTCCGCTGGTTCGTCGGCGACTCGTTTCTTTACCTCGGTGCTGCCCTGCGGCCGCGGCCAGATCTCGGCAAGACCATTGGCTACTCTTTCTTCCTGCGCGCGCTTGAGCCGTTCCACAGCCAGATCCTGGTCGCCGTTGTCCAGCATCTGATGGGACTGGCCATCGGCGTTCTTGTGTACGTGCTGCTGCGGCGCAGCCGGGTGGCACGGCACTGGGCCGCGCTGGCCGCCGCCCCGGTGCTGCTTGACGGCAACGAGATCCAGCTTGAGCACATGGTGATGGCCGAGACCCTGTTCACGTTCCTTGTCATGATCAGCGTGACACTGCTGCTCTGGCGGCCGCGTCCCTCGTGGCAGGCGTGCCTGGCGGCCGGGCTGCTCACCGGCTACGCGGTTCTCGTCCGCACGGAGGGGGTGCCGCTGCCCCTGGTTCTCGCCGGATACCTGCTGGTGCGCAGGGTGGGCTGGCGGCCCGTCGTCGCCGTCGTGGCGGGCTGCGCCGCGCCGATAGCCGGCTACGTCATCTGGTTTCACTCCGTGAACGGCCAGTACGCCCTCACCCGCACGGAAGGGTTCTACCTGTGGGGCCGGGTGTCCACGTTCGCCGACTGCGCGCAGATAAAACCGCCCGCCGACGAGCGCCGCTTCTGCCTGTCCACGCCGCCTGCCAAGCGGCTTCCGGCCGGGGCGATCATCTGGGAGACCCCGAAGATCCGCCATATGCCCGGCGGGCCGGTGAGCGTGCGCAACAATCGCCTGCTGCGTGACTACGCGATCCGCGCCATCCTCGCCCAGCCGGGCGGCTACCTGACCGCCATCGCCGACGAGGTGGGCCTCGCCCTGGACTGGCGGCGATATCCCTACCCGAGCGCGGGCACCAGCTCGTTTAACTACTTCCATCTCAAACCGCAGGTAATACCCCACAGGAGCTGGATACCGGGCGGGACCGCGTCCAGTGACGTGCGGGCCTACGACCGGGCGAGCCCGAGCCGGGTGCTGCGGCCGGTGGCCTACCTGATCGGCGGCTACCAGCGGGTGTTCTACACCTGGGGGCCGCTGTTCGGCGCGATCCTCGCGGTCGGGCTGGCCGGCCTGATCCGGTGCTGGCGCCGGCTCGGCGGACCGGGCCTGCTGCCCTGGGCCGTCGCCGTGGTGCTGCTCATCACCCCGATCGCGACGGCCGGGCTGAGCTACCGCTACCTGATACCGGTGCTGCCGTTCAGCGGGCTCGCTGCGGGACTGGCCGCGGTGCCCCGCAATGGCGGGGCGCGACGGCGCGTGGCGGGCACATCGCAGGGGTCCGCGCTCGCGCCTGACGGCTCCGCGCTTACGGCCTGACAGCTCGGCCGCGGCGCGGCACCCTGCAGCCCCGGCTCAGGGTGAGGCGATCCGGTTGAGCTGAGGCGGCAACTGGCTCGCCGCGGCCTTGTCCAGGAGGAACAGCGTGCGCTGCCGTCCGCGCGCACCCGCGGCAGGCACCTGGACGGGGCCGGAGCCGGACAGCGCCAGCCGCACCGCCCCGGCCTTCTCCGGCCCGGCCGCGAGCACCCACACGTCACGGGCGCACCGGATGGCCGGCAGGGTAAGCGTGAGCCGGGTTGGCGGCGGCTTGGGCGCACCCCGGACCGCGACCACCGGCCGCTCGTCGTAGAGCGCCGGCATGCCCGGGAAGAGCGACGCGACGTGCGCGTCCGGGCCGATGCCGAGCAGCAGGACATCGAACGAGGGCACCGGGCCGTGGTCCTCAGGCCTGGTGGCCTTGCGCAACTCCGCCGCGTAGGTGGCCGCGGCCGCCTCAGGATCGTCGCCGTCCGGCCCGTCCGTTCCGGGCATGCGGTGTACCCGCCGCGGGTCGGTGTCCACGAACCGCAGCAGGGCCTGCTCGGCGGCCGCCTCGTTGCGTTCCGGGTGCCCGGACGGCAGGAACCGCTCGTCACCCCACCAGATATCCAGATGCCGCCAGTCCACGGCGCCCAGGGCTGGCGCGGCGGCCAGTTCCGCCAGGATGGCCGTGCCGATGCCGCCGCCGGTGAGCACCAGCGAGGCGGCCGCCGATGCCGCCTGGGCATCCACCAGCCTGGTCACCAGGCGGGCGGCGGCCGCCTTGGCCAGCAGGCTCGCATCGTGATGCACGACAACTTCAGGGGTGCTCACTTCCGGGTTCCGCCACCTGCGGTCTGCCCGGCACCCTCGGGGCCCCGCCGGCGGCCGCTCACTCGCTTCGCTCCGCCAGGCTCCGGCGCGAGCGCGGTAGCGAGGGGCGCGATGCTCTCGGCGTAGACCTCGTCAGGGTCCAGCCGGCGCAATTCCTCGGAAAGCAACTCGGATGTTTCCCGGCGGTGCAGCGATACCTTGCGCTCAGGCTGGTCGGGCCGGCGCAGCAGAGCCACCCTCCCATCCGGCCGGGTCAGCGAGATGTCGCCGTCCGCGGTGGCGAAGGTGACGCCGGTGATGCCCGGGCCCGCGGATACCTCGGTCTCGAATGGCACGCCGAGCCGCGTGGACAGCCACGACGCGATCAGGTCCGCGCTCGGGTTACCCTGCTCCGCGGCGATCACGCCGCCCATGATCGTGCCGTGCGGCTGGTCAAGGGTGGCCGCGAGGAGCGTCCGCCAGGAGGTGGCCCTCGTCCAGCTGAGGTCGGTGTCACCGGGCCGGTAGCCACGGGCCAGCGTCTCCAGGCAATGCCGGGGCTCGCCGGCCGCCGCGGCGTCGGTGATCCGCCGCTGGGCCAGGGCGCCGAGCGGATCCGCGGCGGGTACCTTCGGGGGGATTCCCGGCCACCAGGTCACCACCGGAGTGTCCGGCATCAGCAACGGGAGCACCACAGAATCCGCATGCTGGCCGAGTGGCCCGTACATCCTCAGCAGCACCGTCTCGCCTGGGCTGGCCTCGCCCACCCGGATCTCGGCGTCCAGGCGGGAGCCCGATTCCGGCCGCCGTATGATCACCGCGAGGACCCGGCACGGATGCTCACGCGCTGCCTCGCTCGCCGCTCGTACCGCGTCATACTGCGCGGTCTCGTCGGTCACGATGACCAGGGTGAGCACCATCCCGCTGGCTGGGCCGCCGAGTCGCTGGCGGGCCTGCCTCAAGGCGTCGTGAATCTGGCCGGTGCTGGTCTGGGCCAGGTCGATCATCATGCATGGCCTCGTCTCGTCGATGCTGCCGTGTTCACAGCCGGCGCCACGCCCGTCCGTCCCTGGCCATCAGCTCATCCGCTGAGGGCGGACCCGCCGTCCCGGCCGGGTACTGCTCTGGCTTGGTGTGCTTGGCCCAGAATTCCTCGATCGGGTCCAGCACCGTCCAGGACAGCTCGACCTCCTTGTGCTGCGGGAACAGCGGGGGATCCCCGATCAGGACGTCCAGCAGGAGCCTCTCGTATGCTTCGGGGCTGGATTCGGTGAACGACTCGCCGTAGGCGAAGTCCATGTTCACGTCCCGGACCTCCATGGCCGAGCCCGGCACCTTGGAGCCGAACCTGACGGTGACCCCCTCGTCCGGCTGTACCCGGATGACCAGCGCGTTCTGGCCCAGTTCCTCGGTGTCGGTCGCAGAGAACGGCAGGTGCGGAGCGCGCTGGAACATCATCGCGATCTCCGTCATCCGCCGCGGCAGCCGCTTCCCGGTGCGCAGGTAGAACGGCACTCCCGCCCAGCGCCTGGTCTCCACGCTGAGCTTGACCGCGGCGTAGGTCTCCGTGCGCGAGTCGGCCGGGATGCCGTCCTCCTGCAGGAATCCTGGCACCTCCACACCGCCCTGCCAGCCGGCCGCGTACTGCCCGCGCGCCGTCCCGGCGGCCAGGTCTTCCGGAGGCTGGACCGCCGAGAGCACCTTCTCTTTCTCCGCCCGCAGGGAGTCGGCGTCGAACGATACGGGCTCCTCCATCGTGGTCAGGGCCAGCAGTTGCATCAGGTGATTCTGGATCACGTCCCGCGCGGCGCCGATCCCGTCGTAGTAGCCAGCCCGTCCGCCGATGCCGATGTCTTCGGCCATCGTGATCTGCACGTGATCGACGTAGCCGCGGTTCCAGATCGGCTCGTACAAGGTGTTGGCGAAGCGCAGCGCGAGGATGTTCTGCACCGTCTCCTTGCCGAGGTAGTGATCGATGCGGAACACGGAATGCTGCCCGAACACGTCGTTGAGGAGGCCGTTGAGTTCCTGCGCGCTGGGCAGGTCATGACCGAACGGCTTCTCGATCACTACCCGCCGCCACGGCCGCGGCCGTCCCGGGGCGGGCTCGCCCGCCGACGACAACCCGGACCGCTTCAGCTTCTCGACCACGACCTGGAAGAACTTCGGCGGGACGGACAGGTAGAAGGCATAGTTGCCACCGGTCCCGCGCTCGGCGTCCAGAGTCCGCACAGTCTGCGCCAGCCGGTCGAAAGCATCGTCGTCGGAGAACTCGCCCGGCACGAACCTGACGCCCTCGGACAGCTGGTTCCAGACCGTCTCGCGGAACGGCGTCCGCGCGTGCTCCTTGACTGCCTGGTACGTGACCTGGGCAAAGTCCTCGTCTTCCCAGTCACGGCGGGCGAAGCCGACGAGCGAGAAACCCGGCGGCAGCAGGCCACGGTTGGCCAGGTCGTAAATGGCGGGCATCAGCTTCTTGCGGGCCAGGTCGCCAGTCACGCCGAACATGACCAGCACGCAGGGGCCTGCGACGCGGGGGATCCGCCGGTCCCGGGGATCCCGCAGCGGGTTAACCGTCATGCATATGCTCCTGTGGCGCTGGTGCTCGCGGCCGCGAGCAGCTGGGCGATGCCGCTGGCGCGGTCGTGCAGGTGCAATCGGACAATGGGCCGACCGCGCTCGCGCAGTGCGCGCAGGTCGCCGAGCGCCTGGGCGAGTTGCAGCCGACCCAGCGTAAAGGGCTGGCCGGGCACCTCCACATCACGCTGGACGGCCCCGGTGATCTGCAGGAACACACCAGTGGGCGGGCCGCCTTTATGATATTGGCCGGTCGAGTGCAGGAACCGGGGTCCCCAGCCGAAAGTCACCGGGTGCGTGGTCCTGGCGGCCAGCGCATCGCGCAGCTTGGCCGCCGCGCCGTCTCCTACCCGGTCCAGATAGGCCATGATCGCCAGGTAGCCGCCCCGTGGCGGCGACCAGAGCAGTGTGTCGAACACGCCGGCCAGGTCAGTCACGTCCCTGAGCACGTCGGGCTCGGCATGTACTTCGACCGCGCCGTCCACGAACGCGGGCCGGCCGGTGGGCAGCGGGCCATGGCCGGCCTCGGCCAGCAGCGTCGTGGTGTTCTCCTTCGACTCCGCCACGTTCGGCTGGTCGAAGGGGTTGATGCCGAGCAGCCGGCCGGCCACCGCCGCGGCGTACTCCCAGATCAGGAACTGCGCGCCGAGCGGCCCGTGGACCGAGGTGTCGACCGGCCGCCGGGGTGCGCCCAGGCCGATCAGGTGGATGTCCGGGCCGGGGGAGAAGCCTGGCGAATCCTCGCTGGGCACCACGACCGGCAGGATGCCGCGGCCTTGCTTGCCCGTGGACTCCGCGAGCAACTGCTCGACCCAGTCGCCGAATCCGGGGATCGTCGAGTCCGCCTCGGCGAGCACTGCCTTGTCGTGACCGGCCAGCGCATAACCGCCAAGTGCTGCCCCGAGGGTGAGGCCCGGATTGCCGTCCACACCGGACAGTTCGGAAAGCGCGCCCTCCGCGTCGTCCAGCAGACGGCTCACGTCAGCGCCTGCCAGCCCGGCGGGCAACAAGCCGAACGCGGTCAGCGCGCTGTACCGGCCGCCCACGTAGGGATCGGCCTGCACCACGTGGTAACCGGCGGCGCGGGCGGTGTTCTCCAGGGGCGAGCCGGGGTCTGTCACCACGATGAACCGCCGCTTCAGGTCGCCACCGGTGATCCCCCCGGCGGCGAAGGCCTGCTCGTAGATGCGCCGGTGGCTGTCGGTCTCGACGGTGCCGCCGCTCTTGCTGGCCACCACGACGAGCGTGCGGCCAAGCCGGTCGCCGAGCACCCGGGCGGCCTGGTGCGGGTCGGTGGTGTCCAGGATGGTGAGGCGCACCCCAGCGGCCCTGGCGATCACCTCTGCGGCGAGCGACGAGCCACCCATTCCGGCCAGTACCACGTGGTCAAGGCCGTCCGCCCGGCTCCGTTCCGCCAGTTCGCCGATCTCCGGCAGCAGCTCACGGGAGAATTGAGGTGCCTGGAGCCAGCCGAGCCTGATCGAGGCCTCCTGCTCGGCGGCCGGGCCCCACAGGGTGGGGTCGCCCGCGGCCAGCGCGCCGGGTACCCCGTCCCCGGCCAGCTTGCCGAGCGCCTGCCCCGTCGCCTCATTCACCGCGGTGCTGCGCGTCTGCACCGTCACCGAAGGCGCCCGGGCATGCGCCCACGTGCCGCCGGGCGGCCCGGTGCTCATGGTTTGGCCACCGCCGCCATGTTGGTCTCGATCGTCTCCAGGAACTCATGCCACGACGTGGCGAACTTCTGCACGCCCTCCGCCTCGAGCACCTCGACCACGTCGTCGTAGGAGATGCCGAGCGCGGCGAGATCGGTGAACACCTGCCTGGCCTCGTCGTAGGTGCCCCGCACCGTGTCGCCACGCAGCACGGCGTGGGCGGCGGTGGCGTGCAAGGTGGCCTCCGGCATGGTGTTCACCGTGCCGGGCGCGACAAGTTCCACCACGTACATGGTGTCCTCATAAGCTGGGTCTTTCGTGCTGGTGGAGGCCCACAGCGGCCGCTGCGGTGCGGCGCCGGCCTGTTCCAAGGCCGCCCACCGGGGACTGGCGATCCGCTGTTCGTGCAGCTCGTAGGCGAGCCGGGCGTTCGCGATCGCGGCCTTGCCGCGCAGCGCGGCCGCCTCCGGCGTGCCGATCTTGTCCAGCCTCCGGTCCACCTCGGTGTCGACCCGGCTGACGAAGAAGGACGCCACCGAACCGATGGGAGCCAGGTCATGACCGGCCGTGGCCGCCTGCTCCAGGCCCGCCATGAAGGCGTCGATGACCTGCCCGTAGCGCTCCAGCGAGAAGATCAACGTCACGTTGACGCTGATTCCCTCCGAGATGCACTGGGTGATCGCGGGCAGGCCCTCAAGGGTCGCCGGGATCTTGATATACAGATTCGGCCGGTCCACCTGCCACCACAATGCCCGGGCCTCGGCGATGGTCTTCGCGGTGTCCTTGGCGATCCGCGGGTCGACCTCGATGGACACCCGCCCGTCGACGCCGTCCGTCGAGTCGTAGACCGGCCGCAGGACGTCGCAGGCCCACCGGATGTCGTAGGTCGTGATCGCCCGCGCGGCCTCGTCGATGTGCACTCCGCGCACAGCCAGGTCCGCGAGTTGCGCGTCGTAGGCGGTGCCGGTGCTCACCGCGTGCGCGAAGATCGTCGGGTTGGAGGTGACCCCGGACACGTGCATGTCGCGGACCAGGGTCGCGAGGTTCCCCGTGGTCAGCCGCTCCCGGCTGATGTCGTCGAGCCAGATCGCCACGCCCAAGGCGGTCAGCGCTGCGAGGATGTCGTCCGGCTGGGAAAGCTTGTCCTGTGGCTGGGAGGTCATGACTCCTGGCTCCTTGCTTGTCAGTCCCGTGCGGTGCTCAGCCGGGTCAGGCTTGACCGGGCGGCTGCCACCACCCGGTCCGATGTGAACCCGAACTCCTTGTACAGCGTGGCGCCCGCGGCAGAGGCCCCGAAGTGCTCAAGGCTGACGCACTCGCCTGCATCTCCCACGAACGCCCGCCAGCCCATCGCGATGCCAGCCTCGACGCTGACTCGTGCCCGGACCCCCGGCGGCAGTACTTCCTCTTGGTAAGACGCATCCTGACCGGCAAACCATTCCACGCACGGCATGGAAACCACTCTGGTCGGAATTCCATCGTCCTGCAGGGCGGTGCGGGCGGCCAGCGCGATCTGCACCTCGCTGCCCGTGGCGATGATAATCACTTCGGGTTTCCCACCGGTGCCCTCCGCGAGGATATAGCCTCCGCGGGCCGTTCCCTCTGCGCTGGCCAGGCCCTCCGCGCTGTCCGGCGAGCGGTCCACCACGGGCAGGTTCTGCCGGCTCAGGCACAGGCCCGCGGGCCGGTCGGTGTGCTCGAGGACCGTCCGCCAGGCCACCGTCGTCTCGTTCGCGTCGGCGGGGCGCACCACGTCGAGGCCGGGAATGGCGCGCAGTGCCCACAGGTGCTCCACCGGCTGGTGAGTGGGCCCGTCTTCACCGAGCCCGATGGAATCGTGCGTCCAGACGTAGGTCACCGGCGCGCCCATCAGCGCGGCCAGCCGCACGGACGGGCGCATGTAGTCGCTGAACACCAGGAAGGTCCCCCCGTACGGCCTGGTGAGCCCGTGCAGCACGATCCCGTTGAGAATGCCGCCCATGGCATGCTCCCGGATCCCAAAGTGCAGCGTGCGGCCGAACTCGTTGCCCGGGAACATCGCGGTCTGGTGCTCCGGCGGGATGAACGACGGCTCACCCTTCATCGTGGTGTTGTTGCTACCGGCCAGGTCGGCCGAGCCACCCCAGAGTTCCGGCAGCACGGGCGCCAGAGCGTTGAGTATCTCGCCCGAGGCTTTTCTGGTGGCCATTCCCTTGGCGTCGGCCGGGAAGGTCAGCAGGCCGTCGGTCCAGCCCTCCGGCAGCCGCCTGGCCCTGAGCCGGTCCAGCAGTGCGGCCCGCTCCGGATTGGCGTCCGTCCAGGCGCCGAAGGACTCGTCCCACTCCGCCCGCAGCCGCTTGCCGCGGTCCATGACCTTGCGCGCGTGCGTGAGCGCCGCGTCCTCGGTGGGGAACGACACCGCCGGATCGAAGCCCAGGATCTCCTTGGTCGCGGCGACCTCAGGGGCGCCCAGCGCCGCCCCGTGTGCCTCACCGGTGTTCTGCGCGTGCGGCGCGGGCCAGGCGATGATCGTCCGCAGTGCGATCAGCGACGGCTGCCCCGTGTGGTTCCGGGCCGTGATCAGGGCCTGGTACAGGGCGTCGACGTCCTCCTTGTAGCCGCCCGGCTGGCGCCAGTCCACCCGCTGCACATGCCAGCCGTAAGCCTCGTACCTGGCGCAGACATCCTCCGACTTGGCAATGTTCGTGTTGTCTTCGATCGAGATGTTGTTGTCGTCGTAGAGCAGTACCAGGTTGCCCAGATCCTGGTGCGCGGCGAGGGCGGACGCTTCGTGGCTGATGCCCTCCTCGATGTCGCCGTCAGAGGCAAACACGTATATGTGGTGATCAAACGGGCTGGTTCCGGGGGCTGGGGCGGGGTCGAGCAGCCCGCGCTCCCGCCGCGCCGCCATCGCCATGCCGACCGCGTTGGACAGGCCCTGGCCGAGTGGACCGGTCGTGGTCTCCACGCCCGGGGTGAGCCCGTGCTCCGGGTGGCCCGGGGTACGGCTACCCCACTTCCGGTAGGCCCGGAGGTCATCGAGGGTCAGTCCGTAGCCAGACAGGTACAGCTGGATGTACAGGGTCAAGCTGGAGTGACCGCACGACAAGATGAAGCGATCCCGGCCCGGCCAGCCCGGATCGGCCGGGTCGTGCCGCATGATGCGCTGGTAGAGCAGGTAGGCGGCGGGTGCCAGGCTCATCGCCGTCCCCGGATGGCCGGAACCTGCCTCCTGCACCGCGTCCATGGCCAGGACCCGGATGAGGTCGACGGCGCGCGCGTCGGCCGCGGTCCACTCGAGCGGGCCAGATGGCGTGGTGTCAGATGGGCTGCTCACCGTGGGATCAGGGCTCCTCTCCAGGCCCGCGCCAGCCCCCGCGGCGGCGAGCATTCGATCGCTGGCACGACCCTATCCCCAGTGTGCGCTATACCCCCGCCGGCCCCCAATGGCCGGCCGGCCCGGCACGGGTGGTTCACCGCCGGTTGTCTGCCGCGACGCTCAGGTCGCCGGCGGGTACGCTCCCTGCCATGGTCACCCCCATGCCCGGTTCCGACCCCCGCGGGGTTATTGCCGGGCGCGGCACTGGCCGGCCGCGCGCGGGCCTCATCGCCGGCATCGTGCTGGCGATCGGGTGCGGGATGGTCGTGCTCGGCACGGACCTGCTGCAGAGCGTGGATGCCGCAGGTCACAGTGTGGCGCCGTTCTTTATCGCGCTGCCCTTTGCCTTGCTTCCGGTCCCGCTGCTGGTGGCCCTGGTGCTGCTGGTCGACCGGCTCGAGCCTGAGCCGCGGATCAACCTGGTCTTCGCGTTCGCGTGGGGGGCGGGGATCGCCGCGCTGCTCGCGGCGGTGATCAACACGGCCGGCCTGCTCTTCATCACCCAGCCGGACCTCGGCAATACCACCGGGCAGTACATCTCCGCGACATTCGGTGCGCCCGTGGTGGAGGAGTCCCTGAAGGGCCTGGTCCTGATCGTGCTCCTGTGGCGGCGGCGCCAGGAACTGGACGGGCCCACCGACGGGATCATTTATGCCGCCATGGTGGGCCTCGGCTTCGCGATGACCGAGAACTTGGGCTACTACATCGACGCGCTTGTCCGGCCCGAGGTGGGCGGGGTGAAATTGCTCGGCATGACCTTCGTGCTGCGTGGCGTGCTTTCACCGTTCGCGCACCCGATCTTCACCTCGATGACGGGGATCGGCGTGGCCTACGCGGCCACCCACCGGCATGGGCGGTGGGCAGTGGCGGTCGGCCTGCTGACGGCCATGTTGCTGCACGGGCTGTGGAACGCGCTCACCGCGCAGGGCCTCGCCGGCCTCGGGATCGCCTATGTGGTCCTGGCCTGCGTGTTCGCCGGGCTCATCGGGGTGATCATCGCGGACAGGCGCCGTATCGTCCGGCTGATCTGGCGATTCCTCCCGGTATATGAGCCCACCGGCCTGGTCACCGAGGCCGATCTGCGGATGCTGAGCACGCTGCGGGAACGCCGGGCGGCCCGGCAGTGGGCGCGATCCGCTGGTGGCCGGGCCGCGTCCACGGCCATGGCGGACTATCAGCTCGCGGCGACCGAACTCGCGCTGGCCCACCTGCGCCAGGAGCGGGGCGTGATCGCGCCAGGCCCGTTCGAGGAGCGCCGGCGGACGCTGCTGCGGCTGATGGCCACCGCGCGTGGCGCCTTCTTCAAGCAACAGCCCGAGCCGCCCCAGCCGCCGTGGGCGGCACGCTCGGGCTCCGGCTTCGGCCGCCACCGTCAGGGGCCGACCGTGGAGACCGGCTAACGCGCTACCCCGCGGGTGCGGCTGCTACCGGGCGGGTGTGGCCGGCCGGGGCGGCGGCCGCCTCGCTGGCCGCTCCGGCGGCCGCCTCCGTGACCGGGCCCCGGTCACGGGTGGCGAACATCAGCAGCAGCGCCACGATCCAGATCAGCACCGAATCGGAGACGTGCACCCAGACCAGGCCCGCCGGCAGCCCGCTGAAGTACTGGCTGTATCCGATCGCCCCCTGCGCGAGGACTAGGAAGAACATCACCCAGCCCAGCCGCGCCGCCCGCTGCGGCGCGCCCGTCAGCTGCAAACTGAGCGCCAGCAGGGCGGCCAGCATGCCCAACGCCCAGCCGATATCAGCGTGCGCCTGGGTGACGCCTTCCAGCGGCAGGTGATAACGCGGCACGTTGCCGGCGCCGGCCAGCGGCCCGGTGCCGGTGACCACGGTCCCGGCCGCGAGCATGAGCGCCACCAGCGCTACCAGTCCCCGGGCCATGATGCGCTGGTCAATGCGCACCAGCGACCTGGCGGGCCCAGTTCCCTCGGCGCACCGGACATACAGCGCCGTGGCGATGCCCACGACCGCGATCGACACCATGAAGTGCACCGACACCCAGGCCGGGTTGAGATTTGTCAGCACGACGATGCCACCGAGCACAGCCTGCGCCACCACCCCGATCGGCTGGCCGGCCGCCAGCCAGACCAGTTCCCGGCGGCGCCTGCCGCCTGGCCGGAACTGCCACGCGGCGACGAGCACCACTACGGCGATCACCATGAGCAGACCGGTCAGTGTCCGGTTGCCGAACTCGATCCAGGTGTGGAACATGGGATCCCCGCGCGTAGGCGCGGCGACCAGGCTGCTTCTGGTGCACTCCGGCCAGTCCGGGCAGCCCAGGCCGGACTTGCTGAGCCGGACCGCGGCACCCGTCATGATGATCCCGGCGTTGGCCAGAATCCCGGCCAGCGCGATCCGCCGCATGATGGCCGGGGTGGGATCGAGGAGCGGCGCAGCCCAGCGCCGCGGCGCCGGGGAAAGCCGGGGCCGCGCGGGGACATCGGGGCTGTCATCGCGTGGGGCACGGTCGGCGGGCACGCACCTATGGTAGAAGCGCCCCGGCCGGCCCGCATCCCACGGTGCCTTTCACGCCGCGACGGACCTGCGGTGCCTGGGCCGCAGGCCGGGCAGCGGTGCCTACGGTGCGGGCGGAGGCTGGGCCCGATCCACGGGATCCCCGCGAGCCGCACCCGCGCAGGCGACCATCACGCAGCCGATGGCGACCCACTCGCGGGCGGCCAGGTCCTGTCCCAGCATCACCAGCCCGACCAGCGCGGCCACCGCAGGCTCCAGGCTCATCCAGATGCCGAACACCTTGGGCGAGATCCGGCGCAGCGCTTCCAGTTCCAGCGAGTAGGGGATGATCGAGGACAACAGCCCGATCGCGACTCCCGTCGCAAGCACGCCCGGCCGCAGCAGGGCGGCCCCACCAGCGATCACTCCGGGGGGCGTGACCAGCACGGCGGCGATCACCATGGCGATCACCAGCCCGGAGGATCCGGGGAAGCGCCGGCCCGTCGCCGCGCTGAGCAGGATGTAGGCGGCCCAGGTGGCCGCCGCGACCAATGCGAAGGCGATTCCGGCGAGCACCACGCCGCGGCCGCCATGGCCGGCTGGCTCGGCCGTCCCCCCGGTGCGGGCCAGCAGCACTACGCCCGTCGCGGCCAGCGTCACCCAGAGCAGGTCCACCGCCCGTCGCGACGCGGCCACCGCCACCGCGAGCGGGCCGAGGAACTCGACGGTCACCGCGATGCCGAGCGGGATCCTGGCGAAGGCCTGGTAGATCGAGAAGTTCATGATGGCCAGCGTCACGCCGAAGGCCGCCACCACGGCCGCATCCCGCCAGCCCCGGCCGCGCGCCAGTTCACCGACCGCCGTGGCCAGCCCGCGCCAGCCGGCCACGACGAGCAGCGCGGCGGCGCTCCACAGCCGCAGTCCCGTCACTGCCGCGGGCGGGATCTCGGTGAACAACCTGGCCGCCAGTCCTGCGCCGACCTGCACCGAGATGACCCCGGTGAGGACAAGCACGGGGGGTGGCACCGCACCAAGCAGTGCCGCACCGATCGGGGCAGGCGCCCGGCCGCTGGCTGTGACCGTTATTCCCAGCGGAACAGGCGGGCGGCGAGGCCGATGCCGACGGCGGCCCACACGGCGAGCACAGCCAGGTCGCGGAGCGGCAGGCCGCCTCCGTGCTGCAGCACGGAGCGCAGGCCGTCGGAGAGCGCGCCCGGCGGCAGCAGCCGCAGGACCGTCTGCGTGCCGGCCGGGAACTTTGTCAGCGGGAAGATGACCCCGCCGACGCCGAGCAGGACGAGGTAGACCAGGTTGGCGGCAGCCAGGGTGGCCTCCGCCCGCAGCGTCCCGGCCATCAGCAACGCGAGCCCGCTGAATGCGGCAGTGCCCGCGAGGATCAGCAGCATCACCCAGGCCGCTGCCAGCGGACCGGCGACCGTCCGCCAGCCGAGCGCCAGGCCGAACCCGATGATCACGATGGCCTGCACGAGTTCGACGCCAATCACGGTAATGGTCTTGGCGGCGATCAGCCCACTGCGCCGCAGCGGCGTGGAGCCGAGCCGCTTGAGCACCCCGTACCTGCGTTCGAATCCGGTCGCGATCGCCTGGCTGGTAAATGCCGTAGACATCACCGCCAGCGCGATGATCCCCGGGACGAGAAAGTCCACCCTGGGCCCGGACCCCACCTTGACCAGCGGCTCGAGGCTGAACGCGGCCAGCAGCAGCACCGGGATGATCAGGGTGAGCAGCAGCTGCTCGCCGTTGCGGACAAGTGTGCGCAGTTCCAGGCCCGCTTGCGCGGTGACTATCCGGGCCAGCGGCGCCGCCCCGGGCGCCGGCGCTGGCCACTCACGCGTCACCGGCCCGCCGCTCTCGCCGGCCAGCCCGCCTCCGCTGGCAGGCACGGCGTCGCTCATGAACGCAACTCCCGCCCGGTCAGCTCGAGAAATACGTCCTCCAGGCTGCGGCTTTCGATGCGCAGATCCTGGGCGAGCACGCCACGCTCGGCACACCATGCAGTGACCGCCGCCAGGAGCTGAGGGTCGACGCGGTCATGCACCTCGACGATGTAATGCCCGGCCGGGGACTCCTTGGCGGCGGTGCCCGGTGGCAGGGCCGCGAGCAGCCCGTCGGTGTCCAGGCCTGGCTCGGCCCGGAACCGGAGCTGGCCGGTGGTGCCGGTGAGGTCCGCGGGGCTGCCCGCCACGATCATCCGGCCGTGGTCGATGATGGCGACACGGTCGGCCAGCCGCTGGGCCTCATCCATGTAGTGCGTGGTGAGGATCACGCTGGTGCCGGCGGCCCGCAGGCTGGCGATCAGATCCCAGGTGGCGTGCCGTGCTTGCGGGTCAAGCCCGGCGGTGGGCTCGTCAAGGAAAACGAGTTCAGGGCGGCCGATCACGGCGGCCGCCAGTGAAACGCGTTGCTGCTGGCCGCCCGAGAGCCGCTTGAAAGGCGTGCGCACGCAGCCCGTGAGCCCCAGCCAGCCGAGCAGCACCGCTGGCTCGATGGGCCGGGCATAGAAGCGTGCGAGCACCCGCAGGTACTCTCCGGCCCGCACGGTGGGCGGGATTCCGCCGGCCTGGAGCATCACGCCGACCTTAGGGCGCAGTTCCCGAGCGTCGGCGACAGGATCGAGCCCGAGTACCCGGACCGTGCCACCGTCGCAGCGCCGGTAACCCTCGCAGATCTCGATCGTCGTGGTCTTGCCGGCCCCGTTCGGCCCCAGTACCGCGGTGACTGTTCCCCGCTCGGCTCGCAGCGAGAGCCCGTCCACCGCGGTGGTCCGCCCATACCGCTTGACGAGTCCACTGATCTCGACTGCGGGGGCGGCAGCGCTCACGGACGCGAGTCTAGAGGCTCGTGCTCCGCTGCCGGCGTTTGGTCCTGCCGCCCAGCGGCACATCCTGAGCCAAGGAGCGGGTCCAACTCCGCCAGGCCGTTACGGCCCTCAACGCCCCTGAACTGGCAGAACGGGCTGGGAGAGGCGGCGAACTTCAGCCGGCCACTGCTCATGCCCCGCAGCCCGCTCCTCCCGCACCGACTAGCCCGTAATCTCTAGCTACTGGTAATCACTCGGCCGCGAGGTTCCCGGGCAATCTCTCCGGCCGGCCCGAGGCGCATGGGCCTCCTCGGCGTCCACGATGATGCTCGTGGCGGGCGTCCGCGCCGGCGCGGCGGCAGCAGGGCCAGTGCTCGGGTGACCTGCCCAGTGGGCATCACGCGGGCGCCGAAAACCACTAGGGTGGGGCGTAGGAGGGTGTAAAGGTTGTTCGTCACAGAGCGATCTTCAGCCCTCTGCCTTACTTTCCGCGCGGCGTCGCGCACCGAGATCTCATCGCACTCATTCATCTAGGGGGCCTGGAACCCGTGAGCGGCACAGAAGTGGCTCGCCCTCGTATCGGCGTCCTGGTGGTGGCCTACAACGCCGAGTCAACCCTTCGCGCGACGC
>ODAK010003000.1_pt1 | contig 17620 bp, 20 predicted proteins | sample 1539591 | NCBI WGS metagenome assembly ODAK01 (sample SAMEA3539303, study PRJEB22396) | soil metagenome | biome: tundra; feature: field; material: soil | place: USA | collected 2010-05 | depth 0.15 m
GTCGTTGTCCACGTCGCCGTTCTCGAGGACGAAGCCGCAGTGCCCGTGGTCGGTGTACTCGCAGAGGCAGCAGTCGGCGATGACCACGCAGGCATCACCGAACTTCTCGCGAAGCGCCCGGATCGCCTGCTGGATCACCCCGTCGTCAGCGAATGCGCCCGAACCCTGCGCGTCCTTCGTGGCGGGGAGACCGAAGAGCAGGACCCCGCCGAGTCCGAGGCGGATGGTCTCCTCCACCGTCGCGCACAGGGAGCCGATGCTCTCGTGATGCTGTCCCGGCATGGAGCCGATCGGCTCGGGTGATCCGAGCCCCTCTCGAATGAACGCCGGGTGGATCAGCTGCCCGGCGCTCAGCCGCGATTCGCGGGCAAGACGGCGGAGCGCGGGCGTTCTGCGCAGGCGTCGTGGTCGTTCGAGCGGGAATCCCATGTCGCCGCTCAGCGTAGCGGCTGAGGGGTGAGGCACTCGGTCAACGCCCCCACGAGCCCCTCGACCGAGGGGACCTCGGCGACCGCCTGCACGGTGAGACCGGCCAGCCGCGCCTCCGTCGCCGTCTGCTCGCCGATACAGACGACCGCCACATTCACGGGCAGCCGATCCGAGCCGAGGGCCCGCACGAGGTTTCGGGCCGTGCTGCCGCTGGTCAGCGTGATCGCGTCGATGCCTCCGTCGAGCGCGGCGCGCAGGCGTTCGGGTGCCGGCGGTGGCATGGCGCTTCTATAGATGTGCTGCACCGTGACCGCGGCACCCCCCTCGCGGAGTGCCTCCGCAAATCCCCCGCGCGCTCCCTCGGCGACCGGGAACCAGACGGTGGCGGCGGCCATCCCGCGGTCGAGCATCGCCGCGGCCAGGCCGGCTGCCCCGTGATCCTCGGCGACCAGGTCTGCCCCAACACCCTCAGCGTCGAGAGCGGCTGCCGTGGCGGGCCCGACCGCGGCGACGAGCATCGCGGACAGCGCCTCCGCGCCGGCAGCGCCGATAACCAGGCGCACGGCCGTCGCGCTGGTGAACGCGACCCACCGCGGCGGCGCGGCGCAGCCGACCTCCGCCGCAACCCGCGAGATCGATTCAGGATCAGCGATGGGCACGGTGGTGATGAGCGGGACCACCACCACCGAGGCACCGGCCATATGGAGGCGGTCGACGAGCCCCTCGGCCTGTTCGCGGGTCCGGGTCACGAGCACACGCCGCCCGTCGAGCGCGTGCGATGGCTCGGTCACCGGAGTCTCGCCGCCACCATCTCGCCGAGCGCCTCGGGTGCGTCCAGGTCGCCCGAGGCCTCGGCGCGACGGATGGCACCGTCCGCGACGAAGGCCCCGACCAGCAGCAGGCGGCCGGCCTCGATCTTCGCCCAGGCGCCGAGCGGCAGCAGGCAGCCACCGCCGAGGCCGGCCAGCACCGCTCGCTCGGCGGTGACGGCGATGCGGGTCGCCAGGTCGTCAACCGCCGCACACGCGCCAGCGGCGGCGCTGCCGGTCACCGTCTCGAGCGCGATGGCACCCTGCGCCGGCGCCGGGACGAACTCGGTCGGGTCGAGACGCTCGCTGAAGCGACCGCCGAGTCCGAGCCGGTCGAGTCCCGCGCATGCCAGGAGCAGCGCGTCGACCTCCCCGGCGTCGAGCTTACGAAGCCGGGTGTCGACATTGCCTCGCATCGGGACAGCCCGCAGCGCCGGGTACAGCGTCGACAGCAGCCCTGTGCGCCTCGCGCTGCTCGTGCCCACAGTGGCTCCCGCGGGCAGCTCCCCGAGCAGACGGCCACTCCTCGACACGACTCCGTCCCGAGCGTCCGCCCGAGGGAGGTAGGCAGTGATCTCGAGCCCCGGGGCAAGCGCAGAAGGGAGGTCCTTGGCGCTGTGGACCGCCACCTCGGCACGGGCTTCGAGCAGGCTGCGCTCGAGGTCCGCCGTGAACCATCCCTGCCCTTCGAGCTGGTCGATGGGAGCATTGATCCGTCGATCACCCTCCGTCCTGACGACCACGGTCTCGACGCCGGCATTCCCCACCGCCTGGAGGGCGGCGGCAGCGAGCGCGGTCTGTCTCCGCGCGAGCGCGCTCCCGCGCGTCGCCAGCCTGAGGGTCGAGACGTCCGCGGCCGGCATCAACGGTCGAGCCGGAACGCCTCGCGGATCGCGACCGTGGTCGCGGGGTCTCCGGCCTCGCGGAGTCGCGTCACCGGTCCGTGCAGGAGTTTACGGACCATGCTCCGGGTGAGCATCTCGACCCGCGCCCGCGTCTCATCGTCGATGTCCGTGCGGGCGCCGAAGGTGCGGGCCACCTCCTGCGCGCGCAGCGTCTCGGCCCACTCCACGAGCGCGGCGATGGTCGGCCCGGCCGTGTCCCGCTGGCCGATCACCGTCACCGTCGTGTCGAGTTCGTCGTCGATGATCTCCTCCGCTGCCGGGATGGTCTCGCGGCGCTCGTCGAGCTTCGTGCCGACCCTCCGTCCGAGCTCGTCGATGTCGATGAGCGTCACTCCGGGCACATCCGCCGCCGCAGCGTCGATGTCGCGCGGCACCGCAAGATCGACGATGCAGAGCGGGCGTTGCGCACGCCTGCGTTGCAGCGCCTCGATCGCGGCGGCGTCGAGGACGACGGTCGCGCTGTCGGTGGAGGTGATGATCACGTCAACTTCGTCTGCAACATCCTCGAGCGCGGCCAGCGCGACCGGTTCGGCGCCGACTGCGCGCGCCAGACGGCGGCTCGATTCACCGCGGGAGGTGGTCATCAGGCGCGCGCCCTGGTCGCTCAACCGGTTGGCGGCAAGCCGGCTCATCTTTCCGCCGCCGATCAGCAGGACGCCCTTGCCCTCGAGGTTCCCACACGATTTCCGGGCGCACTCGACGGCGATCTCGCTCAGGCTCGTCGCGCCCCTGCCGAGCGTTGTGTCGGTGCGCACCCGCTTCGCGGTCGAGATCGCGCGCCGCATCACGTAATCGAGCCGGGCATCAACGGTCCCCGCTTCGGTGGCGACACGGTGCGCCGCCTTGAACTGGCCGAGCACCTGCGCCTCACCGATGACCATGCTCTCGAGGCCGCTCGCCACCCGGAACATGTGCAGCGCGGCCTCGCGATCCTGGAGCGTGACCATGTGCCGTTCAACCTGACGTGTACCTCCCGGGTCGAGGTATCGGGCCAGGCGCGGCACCACCTCAGCGCTTAGGTGGTCCGGACACACCACATAGAAGTCGGTCCGGTTGCATGTGGAAAGCACTGCCGCGCCGTGCAGTCCCGCGTGCCCGACCAGGTAGCGCAGGGTCGTCGCAGCACGCGCCGCTGGGATGGCCGCAGCCTCCCGCACAGCCAGTGGAGCGGTGCGAAAGCTCAGCCCGGCGGCTACCAGTCGCATCACGAGCGAGTATAGGTTGGAGGTCGGCCGGCGCCGGTTCCCCTGTGCAGGAGTTCTAGGATGGGGGTGTATGGAAGCTCGCCGGCGATACGGTCGCCGCCGAGGGAGGGTCCCCACGGGCGACAAATTTCTACCGCGCCTCGGTCCGGCGGGAGCCGAGCCCTTTGCCATGCTCGACGATACCGTCGACTCCTGGTCGGCGGAACGACCATCTCCGGACACAGCGATCGAGGCGCTCCACTTCGTCGCCCTCGATTGCGAGACGACTGGACAGTCCCCGCATCACCTGGTCGAGCTCGGAGCGGTTGCATTCACGGTGCGCGAGCACCTCATGAGCTTCGAGACGCTCGTGCACAGCAACGATCGGATCAACCCGTACGCGCGCCGCATTCATGGCATCGACGCGGCGACACTCAACGGCGCGCCCCCGGTGTCGCTCGTGGTCGAGCGGTTTCAGCGATTCGCCAAGGGCGCCGTTCTCGTGGAACACAGTGCGGATGCGTTCGACACGCGCCTGATCGGCCGTGCCATCGGTTCGAGTCTCGACGCCGACAACGTCGACACCACGCGCCTGGCCGCGAAGCTCTTCGATCTCAAGGACACGATCGGGCTCGAGCGGCTCTGCCGCGAGCTCGGGGTGGTGCACCGCAAGCCCCACCATGCACTCGCTGACGCCGAGGCCACCGCCGCGTGTTTCGTCGAATTGGTCCGGCGCGGCGGCGAACGCTTCAACTGGCGCACCTTGGGTGATCTGCTCGTGGCCGGGAAGCCGCCTGCCTTCGCCGGTGATGCAGGCGTCGTGCCGCCCGGCGCGGCGGCAAAAGGCCCCGATTCCGGTCCTCGAACGCGCCGGCGGCGTTGACAGCACGCGCAGCGCTGCATACCATCCACTCGAACCAACCCACTCATTCCGGCTCGCGCAACGGCGGTCCGGTGCTCCATCCCGGTTCATCTCGAGGACACAACGATGCCCAGCCATAGCAACAGGGCCGAGGCGATCGGTGCCGCGTCAGCTGCTCTTGCCGTCCTTGTGGCGTTCCTGCCCTGGTACGCATACGCCTCGGGCAACTCCCACGTCACGGTCAACGCATTTCGCGCGTCGCTGTTCGGTGACCTGTTCTTCGTGGCGATCGCCGCGGCCATCCTGCTGCTCCTGATCGGCCGCGGATTCGTGGATGACGTGGTTACGCCGTACATTCCCGAGACCACGGCTCATGCCGGCGCGGCCGCCGTTGCCATGGGCAGCGTGCTCATCCAGATGATCCTGGCAAGAGCCACCGGACGGTCACTCGGGATCGGGATCTTCCTGGCGTTGATCGCGGCCGCAGGGCTGTGCACCGCCGCGGTATTGCGGCGCCTGCATCCCGATCGGCGGCGGATGGTCCGCGAAAGTGTTTCCCATGAGGCCCTGATTACTCCATAATCCAGCGATCCGCGCTCGGGGGACCTGGCGCTCCCGAATACAAGCCGATGCCACAACTGCTCATTCACCCTGGGAGGAACCACCCGAACCTATGGCCAACATCCTGACCGACCCGCCTTTTGCAGCAGACCCGCCGGTCAAGCTGAACATCCCCGCCAAGACGCTGGGGTTGGTACTTCTGATCCTCGGCGCGATCGGCATCATCTTCGGCCTGCTCGGACTGTTCGCGACCTTCGGGGTGTGCACCTTCGGGGGCTGCGGCTTCCCCATCCTGTGGCTCCTGGGAGCGATCGTCGGCCTGATCGGCATCTGCGTCGGCACCTTCGGCGCTTATCAGATGTACCAGGTCAACCGCGACGGCAAGCGCCTGGTCATCTACGGCCTCGCACTCGGATTCCTCGGCGGCATCCTGAGCACGATCGGGAACATCATCTTCTACAGCGGGTACGCGATCCTCGGAGTGGGATATGGCGGCGCCATCTTCGGGTTGATCATCGATGTGATCGTCTACGCCTGCGTCTGGTACGTGGTGATCATCAGCCGCTGGCCCGGCGAGGCACCGCTGGTCGCCTCCGGACCGACCGGCGGCTACGGCAATCCTCCCGGCGGCTACGGCAGCCCGCCACCGCCTCCTCCGCCCAGCGCCTGATCTGACTCCGCCGATCTCCGATCTCCACCCCGTTCGGCGAGGTATTGCTTGACGTGCCACTCAACATCGCCGGCAAGCAAACCTCCAGCGGCGCTCTTGCCGTGGCGGGCGGACTGGTGGTCGGGGTCGGCGGGTACCTGGTCCGGTCCGAGCCGCAACCCGCGACGGAGCCGCTCAATTCCTACCAACCGTTGCCCGCCACGTCGAGCCCTCCGCCTGCCATGCCACCTCCAGCACCACCGGCACCGAGTGCCTGATCCCCGGGAGTGGCCGGCGGGATAGACGTCCCTGACTCAGGCAACGCCGGCGCTGAGTCGCCGGTGCCGGTTGATCGCGGCGCCGGTCCACTCGAGCCGCTGGCCTACGGGCTCGAGCAGCCCGACACCATGCTCTACGTCCGTTCTCGCAACGGAATCGGGATCGCGGCAGGGTTGTGCGGCCTTGTGGCGGTGCTCCTTTCGTGGATCCCGTTTGTCGACTACATGAGCCTCGCGCTTGGCGCCATCGGGATCATCCTCGGCGGCGTCGGTGTCCACCGGGCGAATGTCGACCCCGGAAAGGGTAAGGCCATGTCCATCGTCGGGATCGTGTGCGGCATCGCCGGATTCGCCATCGCCGCAATCGTCCTGCTGCTCATCTACGTCGTGGTGCTCACCATCAACGCGAGCACGCCCTAGCCCGTCGTCAGACGCTGAACTCGGCGACCACCGGGTAGTGATCGGACGCCACCGCGGCGTCCTGGTCGGGCCAGGTCCTGCCGCCGACGACGTCCGCGCCGAGGATGTGCGCAGCGAGGTCCCTGGTCGCGAAGACGTAGTCGACGCGCGCTGACAGCTGCCAGGTCGCGCACGTGAGCCCGCGAGCGCGGGGATGGACGTGTCGGTAGCAGTCGACGTATCCCTCCTTGTGCAGCCGCTCGACCGTCCAGCGTTCGATCATGCGCCCCAGGAAGCGGTCCATCGCCCGCGACACGGGCAGGCCGACGGTCAGCGGTGCGACAACTCGAGGGAGCGCGGGGATGCCGCCGAGCAGCCGCGGGTCGACGCCGGCTCGACGCCAGCGGTCGGCGAGCTCGTCGCCGGCAGCGTTGTCATCGGGGGCCAGCGGTGCGAGGATGCCGCTGCGTCCGGCAACCAGCAGACCCGCCCGCCGCAGATCGTTCATGCGTCGGAAGAACGAGGTGGCCATGATGTCGTCGCCGGGCGTGAGCGCATTGAAGTCGCCGATCAGCATGTGTGGGAGCGCCGGCTCATCGGCGATGTCGGTGAGCACCGCGCCGATCTCGCGGATGCGCCGTGCCTCTCCCTTGTTGCGATCGCCAAAGCGCGCCGCGAGATGCAGGCAGTGCACGCCGATCACCGGGAGCTCATGACCGCCCGTCTCGACTTCGCAATGCAGGTGGGAGCGAAGCATCCGGCCGTGGTGGCGTCGATTGCGCCACGCGCGAACCGGCAGGCGCGAGAGGATCGCCGTGTGCATCGGCGAATCCGGATCGCTCGGTTTTCCGAGGAACATCTCCATGCCGAGGTCTGCGGCGAGATCGCGGATGCGATCCACCTCGCGAACCTCCTGGAGTGCGACGACATCCGCGTTGATGCGTCGGAGCACGTTGCGGACCAGGTCGCCGCGACGTTCGCCGCCAAGCAGGATGTTGTAGGTGGCGACGCGAATCCTGCGGGGTGAGGTTTTTCTGGTTCGCGACATCGACCGAACTTACAATGCCACGGTGCAGCCACAGCGCGACGCACATCTCACCGAGCTCGTCTTCCTCGACCGCGGTCCGATCGCGCTGCGCTGTGTCGCGGTGGCGGTTGCCGCGGCCGCGTGCGGCGTGGCCGGCACCTTGCTGGTGCGCCTGCACCAGACGCTGGCCGGCCAGCTGGCCGCGCATGTGACGCTCAATCCGCTGCAGACGGTCATCGCGACCGGGTCAAGCGCGCGCACCCTCTGGCCCGGATGGGTGGCCGCTGTGTGCTTTGCCGCCGCGGTGCTTCGGCTCCGGCACGGCGCCACGGAACCGCCTCCGGGCAGGACCGCCGTGGAGCATCAGACGCTGAGCCAGCTCCGCGCCGGCCTTCGCCGCGAGTATCGGATCGTGCGCTGCGCGCTGGTGGTGGTGTGCCTCTTCGCCGCGGTCGACGTGGCGCGCACGGTGGCGAGCGAGATCACCGCGCAGGCCGGCGACCGGCAACTCTCGTCCGCGATGCCGGCGACCGTGACCGAAGCCCTGGGCTACGTGGTGGCGGCCGTCGTGCTGGCGGCGTGGGCTCGTGCCTTCGGCGCCGAGGTGCACCGTCTCGGCGCCCTGTGATCCCCGGTACCGGCGGGCAGAGCGGACCAGGTCAGATCCTGCGCTCGACAACGTAGTCGCAGACGCCCTCCAGCGTGTCACGTGCGCCCGACTGAGGGAATCCCTGCAACTCCGAAGCGGCTTCGCGGGCAAACTCCTGCGCGCTGCGCTCCGCCTCGGCGATCGCGTCGGAGCCGCGGACCAGCGCCACCACGGTGTCGAAGTCACCCTCGTTGAGGTCATTCTTGGCCAGAATACGGCGGAGGCGGGAGCCGACCTCACGGTCCTTGAGGGCCAGCATCAGCGGCAGGGTCACCGTTCCCTGGCGGAGGTCTGCGCCGACCGGCTTGCCCACCTCTGCGCTGGTTGCCACATAGTCGAGGACGTCGTCGGCGATCTGGAAGGCCATGCCGAGGCTGTGGCCGTAGCGGCGCAGCCGCTCCACCGCATCGGTCTCCAGTCCCGCGATGAGACCTCCCCCGTAGCAGCTGGTGCTGACCAGGGTCGCCGTCTTGCGGCCGATCTTGCGGTGGTAATCGGTCACGGACTGGTCGTACTCGTTGCGGCTGGTCATCTGCAGCAACTCCCCCATGCAGATGGTCATGACGGCATGGCTGATCGCCGAGTCGATCGCGGGCATGCCGATCTCCGCAAGCAGGTATGCGCCCTTTGCGAAGTAGTAGTCACCGATGATCACCGCGGGATCCGGTCCGAGCGCCTCGTGGATGGTGGTGATGCCGCGGCGTGTCGGCGCCTTGTCGATCAGGTCGTCGTGGACGAGCGTCGCGGTGTGGATGAACTCGATGCCCATCGCAAGGTTGAAGACATCGTCGGCGTCGGCCTCGCCGAGGCGAGCGGACAGGATCACGAGCGCCGGGCGCAGCCGCTTGCCTCCGGCCTTGACGATGTGCGACATGGCGCTGGCCATGGGGCCGAGGTCGGAGGCGATCTCGGCGTCGAGGCGCCGCTCGAACTCGACCAGCTCCTCGGCAATCGGCTCGAGGAGTTCCTCGGCGACGATGCTCACGACCCCGCCGCCACCCGGATCGCCTGTGGCACCGGCCGGACCAGGCGTGGATCCGGGAATGGCTCGTCGAAGAGGCGCGCCGCGCTCGCCCGGAACCGCGCCGGAGCCGCGGTGACGAGCAGCTCGATCGCATGTGTCCGGGCATCGGTCGCGGTGGGCGCGTCCGCGCCGATCCGGTTCACCGCGATGATCCGGCTCACCCGAGCCGCCGTGGTGTCGGCGCTGTCGACGACGCGGAGCCGTCGGGACCCGATCAGGCGGCGCAGCGCGGGGCGGAGCAGCGGATAGTGCGTGCAGCCGAGGACGAGCGTGTCGGCACGCCACTCGAAGATTCGCTCGAGCACGGGCTCGAGTGCGGCGTCCGCGCGGGGCGTGTCGGCGTCGCCATCCTCGACGATCTCGACGAGGTCCGCCGCAACCTCGCTGAGGACGAGGATCCCCGGATTGGCCTCCTTGATCGCGTGAACGTACTCGCTGCTCGCCCGTGTCCCCTCGGTGCTGAGGACCGCAACCCTGCCGTTCCGTGTCGCCGCAGCTGCGGCCTGGGCTCCCGGTGCGATGACGCCGACCACGGGGATGTCGAATCGCTCGCGCGCGAGGTGCAACGCCGCGGCAGTCGCGGTGTTGCAGGCGATCACGACGAGCTTGGTGTCCATCCCCGCGAGCATGCCGATGATGTCCAGGGCGAGGGCACGCACCTGTCCCTGCGAGCGCGGCCCATACGGGAAGTGCTCGAGGTCGGCGACGTAGATGAGGCTTTCCGCCGGTAGTTGGTGACGGATCTCGCGGAGCACGGTCAGGCCGCCGACACCGGAGTCGAACACGCCGATCGGGCGCGAGTCGCTCATTCGTTCCGCAGGATAGCAGGGGGGCGCGTCAGCCCATCCCCGGACAGCGCGAGACCCATGACCAGCATGTCCCGGTCGCCGCTGGGCATGCGCACCTCGCCTCGGGCCAGACCCTCGTCCTGGAATCCCAGGGAATGGTAGAGACCGATGGCACGGTGGTTGTCCGGAAACACGCGGAGGGTGAGCTTGGCGAGCCCGACGGCGCGGCCCCAGGCGATCGCCATCTCCACGAGGGAGCGCCCGAGCCCCGCGCCACGCTCCGTGTTCCTGACAAGGATGGCGATTTCGCCGACGTGCGCGTAGTGCCGTCCGGCGCGGCGCTGCACCATCACGTGTCCCGCGGGTGCGCCGTCGACCTCGAGCGTCAGGGTCAGACCGCCCTCGAGCACGATCGACACGAGGCGCACGCTCTGCTCGACGGTGTCGGGCTCCCCCGGTACGGCGGCGATCAGCTCACCCTCCCCCGCCACCGCCTCGATGAGCGCGGCGAGCCCGGGGGCGTCGCCGTCGTGCGACGGCCGGATCAGGTACGGGCGGCCGCTCGGCGTGAGTCCCTCGCGGCGAAGCACCGGCCGGGTCGTCGTCATACGGCGACGGAGAGGCCCGGGTCGTCGTGCATCGCCGTGGCGCGATCGGCGATCCGCCGGGCGATCCCTCCGGCGCTCATCACGGTCATGTGACCGTGCGGATAGGTCCAGAGGTCCGTCTGCCACGCGTCGGCCAGTTCCGTGACCGGGTCCGGTCCCACCACCAGATCCTGCATCGCGCGCACCAGCGTAATTCGATCGCCGGGCGTTCGCGGCGTCAGGTTGCGCGCCACCAGGGGCGCGAGGGTCGCCTCGAGGAAGCGACCGGCGCTGGCGCGGTCGGGTCCCCAGGACCCGCCGTACTCGCCGATCATCCCGAGATGGCGGAGCGACGGAGCCGGCGGCCGCTGCGAAAGAGTCGCGGCCGGGTCGCAGAAGGGGGCGACCGCGATGACTCGGTCGAGCTCGAGGTGCGCGGCGAGTTGGGTTGCGATGAGCCCGCCGAGGCTCACCCCGACCACGCTCACCCGCGGGCTCACCTCGGCGCGAGCCCAGGCGATCACGGCCGCGGCGTCCTCGACCGACTGGCGGACCATGGCGCGAATGTGTGCCGGGTCCAGGCTGAAATAGCCGTCGCCGCTCCGCTGCCCGGGCAGGGTTCGCCGGAGATGGAAGGGCAGGTCGAGGCGGGCGGTATGCGCCCCGCGTAGGCGCATCTGCTTGGCGAGCCATCGGTCGTACGTGGTCTGCGGGACGGCGTAGCCGTGCAGCAGCAGGACGATCGGAGCGGGTCCCGGCTCGCGACGCACGTGCGCGGTCGCCACGAGCCGGCGGCTGCCCCAGTGCCCGCCCGGGCCCTCACTGTCGCCTTCGAGCTCCAGCTCGCGCCAGCGCGGGCCTCCCAGCGATTCCCACTCGCGGTTCACTCGGATCGCGCGTGGATCGTGGACACGGCTCCGCTCCCAGAATTCGACCGGGTCGGCGGGGGCGCGGTCGATGACGTCCGGGCGGGAGATGCCGACCGCGGTGAGGCGGACGTGCACCATCCGATCCAGGATCAGCGAAACCGTCCCGATGAGCCGGTCGTGGGAAGTGTCGGAACTCATGGCCAGAACCCTCTCCGACAATCATGCCCTGAACGGGCGATTGCGTAACTCCAGTGCGTAGAACATGATCGAACGTGGCTGTGCCCGAATCATCGCCCCCCCTTCGTGTGGTCGGCGCCCCAGATCGTCCGAGTGATTGGGAGTCCGTCTACCAGGAGCATGTCGCTCCTCTCTATCGATATGTCTATTCGAGGACCGGCAACACCGCCGACGCCGAGGACGTCACCTCGACGACGTTTCTCCGCGCCCTCCCGCGCCTCCGCTCCGACGTCTCGCCGGCTGAGATCGGAGCCTACCTGCGGACCACGGCCCGGAGCGTGCTCGCGGATGTCTGGCGCCAGCGTCACGGGACGGTCCTCATGGAGTTCGACGAGCAGCGCGACGCGGCCCCACCCGCAGAGCAGGGACGCGATGTCGATATCAGCCCGATCCTTGACGGGCTTCCCACCAACTACCGGAGCGTTCTCGAGTTCAGATTCCTGCGCGGCTACTCGATCCGCGAGACCGCGGCGGCGATGGGCGTGAGCGTCGCCAACGCCAAGGTGTTGCAGCTGCGCGCACTCCGGCGCGCCGCCGCCAATGGGGTTCGTGATGTCGAAAGCTGATCGCCGCCTCGCACGTTTCGTGCGAGCGCTCGTCGCCAACCGGCGCCCGCCCCGGTCCCCCGCGGGCGACGACTCGGCTGCGATGCAGGTCGCCACCCGTCTTCGGGCGGCCCATCCCGGCGGGTCCACCCCCTCTCCCGCCTTCGTCGACACGCTCGCCCGCCAGCTGCGCGAGGCATCGGACCACGAGCCCGGATGGACCGAGGCGGGTATCCGCCGCCGCAGGTTCCTGGTCGGCGGTCTCGCGACCGTGGCGGCGTCCGTGGCCGCGGGCATCGGGGTCGAGCGCATCCACGAGGTGCTGACCGAGCCCGCCAGCGGCGCCGGCACCATCGAGCCGTACATCAGCGCTTGGGTCGCCGTCGCGACGCTGACCGACGTGACCCCGGGGAAGATCAAGCAGTTCTCCGCGGGCGGCGTGCAGGGCGTGGTGTTCACACTCGACGGCGAGATCCGCGGCCTCAGCGCCGTGTGCACGCATCAGGGATGCACGCTCGTGCCCGAGGCCGGGCAGGGCAAGCTGGTGTGCCCGTGCCATCCGATGAGCTTCAACCTCAGCGGGAGCGCCAATCCCGGTGACTACAGGCTGAACCCGCTGCCGGCGATCCAGACGCGTGTCAACGCGGGCAGTGTCGAGGTGCTCGTCCCCGCCTGGACCTGAGGCTTGGGGTCAACTCCAGCTGGGGCCGCCGTCGTGTGACGACGCTGTGATCCGGCGCACCGACCCGTCCGTACCAAGCGGTGACAGGGCGGAGGACAAGACGGCCACCCGGATCGCCAACGACCGCCCCAGCGAGGTGCACACATGGCCAAGGTGACGCGGCGGACGTTTCTGTCCACGACCGTGGGGGCAGCGGGCGGAGTAGCGGCAATGGGGCTCATCGCGGGACCGAGCACGCTCGTGGAGGCGGCGCAGAACGTCGCCGACGCGAGTGACGGTCCCCTGTCGAGCGCGCCGATGACCGCGTACGTTCGCGATGCGGCGACTGGCGAGATCTCAGTGATGGTCGGACATCGCGAGGTCGTCACCAAGGATCCGCAGCTCATCCGGCGTCTTCAGCGCGCAGCGCGCTGACGAACCGGGCACAACAGCATCCACAACTCCACGAGGGGTACACATGTCTTCGCATCGTGAAGCGCCGGGCATCTCGAACGACCCGGTTGCAGACAGCACTGACCTTTACGCGTTCACCAGCCCGGATCGTCCGGACACGGTGACGCTGATCGCCAACTACATCCCGCTCGAGGGACCCGACGGCGGCCCGAACTTCTACAACTTCGGCGACGACGTGCTCTACGAGATCACGGTCACCAACGGTGGCAGCGTGGCGGACGCGATCACCTACCAGTTCCAGTTCACCACCGAGTACACCGACCCGAACACCTTCCTTTACAACACGGGCCCGATCACGAGCCTGACCAGCTCGAGCTGGAACGTCCGCCAGTTCTACTCGGTCACCCGGATCAAGCACGGCAGCGCGCAAGTGCTCGCCAGCAAGCTGGCCTGTCCTCCGGTGAACGTCGGTGTCCGCTCCACGCCGAACTACGGCGCGCTCGCTCGCGCCGCGGTGCATCCGCTGGACGGGGGCTGGGTCTTCGCGGGCCAGCGCCGTGAAGGCTTCTACGTGGACCTCGGGTCGATCTTCGACCTCGGTGCCCTCCGGCCATTCCAGAATCTCCACCTGATTCCGCTCCCCGCGGTCGGTGGCGTCGATTCGACCAAGCACCTCAACGTCCACACCATCGCCATCCAGATCCCGAAGACGAGCCTCACGAAGAACGGCGAGATGCCGACCGATCCGGCGAGCGCCGACTCGGTCATCGGGGTCTACACGACGGCCAGCCGTCGCAAGTCGACCGTGCTCGAGCATGGCGGCCGGTCCATGGACGTCGGCCCCTGGGTTCAGGTGTCGCGTCTCGGCATGCCGCTCATCAACGAGGTGGTGATCCCGATCGGCAAGAAGGACTTCTGGAACTCCACCGAGCCGACGAACGACGCCCAGTTCGTCGCCAACTACGCCCATCCCGAGCTTGCCGGACTGCTCCCGGTGCTCTACCCGGGCGTCTTCCCGAACCTCGCCGCCTACGCGGCGACACGTGTCGACCTCGAGGCGATCCTGCTCACCGGAATCCCGACTGGAATCATCCCGGGCTTCCAGAACAACACCGGGTCGACGCCGGCCGACCTCCTGCGTCTCAACATGGCGATTCCTCCCGCATCGTCCCCGAGCATCAACGGCATCCTCGGTGGTGACCTCGCCGGGTTCCCGAACGGACGCCGCGTCTTCGACGATGTGGCAACCATCGAGATCCGCGCCATCGCCGGCGCCACGATCCCGCTGGTCGACCACAGCTACACACCCGACGGCGCGGCCGGCGTGGTGAGCGACTTCTCGTCTGCGCAGTTCAGTGGGGGCTCGGTGCCCGGCAACGGCCGGTACATCGACCACTTCCCGTACCTGGGCACCCCGCTCAACGGATTCGATACCCCGAGTTGACAGAGATCGAGTCCGCCGGTCCCGCCCCGAGCGGGCCGGCGGTCCTCGACATCGGTGGGGGGACAGGAGCGCTGCTGGTGATCCTGCCGGCAGCGCTCCTCCACACCGAGATCGAGGTCAGTCCCGACGGGCGGCCCGACGCCCGGACCCACACCGGCGTCCATGAGCGCTCGTTGGACGGCGAGCAGCTCGCCGTCGCGCTCTTCCCCTCCCTCGACGCCGGGTCCTGGACCCTCTGGGACGCGGGGCCTTGCGCCACCCGGAGCGTCGACATCAACGACGGTCAGGTGACCCAGGTGGACTGGCGCTGAGGTTCGCTTGACGGTCCCCGGGCTTTGCGTCTAACGTAGCCTGATTCTGCAGGCGTTCAGTAGAATTTCTTGCATCCGCATGCGCTGCTGGAGGGACCGGGTCCATGGGGTTGAGCCTGGGTGACATCGATTCGGATCGGGTCGCAACGCTGACCGCTCGCGAGGAAGCCGAGTTCCGCTCTCGGCGCACGCGCTCGCGTGAGCTGTGGAAGGAAGCGACCGAGTACATCCCGCGCGGAGTCCCCAGCTCCTTTCAGGACACCCCACCCCAGCCGGTCTTCATCGAGTACGGCAAGGGCAGCCACGTGTGGGATGTCGACGGCAACGAGTACGTCGATTTCCACAACGGGTTCGGCGTTATGGTCGTCGGCCACGCCCATCCGGCAATCGTCGCGGCGGTCGAGTCCCAGATGCATCGGGGCTCGCACTTCGCCCAGCCGGTGGCGGAGAACATCGTCGTCGCGCGCGAGCTTGCGCGGCGTTTCCATCAGCCCCAGTGGCGATTCACCAACAGCGGGACCGAGTCGACCCTGGACGCGATCCGCCTGGCGCGCGGCTTCACGAACCGCGAGCGGATCATCAAGATCGAGGCCTCATACCACGGCCACCACGACGCGCTGCTGGTCTCGGTGGAGCCTCCGGTCGGTTTGATGGGCGACGCCGACTTCCCGAATTCCGTGCCGATGACCGGCGGGATCCCGGCGTCGACAGTCGAGCTCACCAGCGTTGTCGGCTTCAATGACCTGGCCTCCCTGGAGCGAGCTTTCGCGTCTCATCCGGGCGACGTGGCGGCCGTGATCGTCGAGCCGGCCATGATGAACATCGGCTTCGTGCTCCCAGACGACGGATACCTGGCCGGCGTGGTCGAGACCGCCCACCGGCATGGCGCCGTCGCCATCTTCGACGAGGTCAAGACCGGCGTGACCATCGCACCGGGCGGGGCCACGGAGCGCTTCGGCGTCGTGCCCGACATCGTCTGCCTCGCCAAGGCCATCGGCGGCGGTCTTCCCTGTGGCGCCGTCGGCGGTCGCGCCGACATCATGGCGACGATCACCGACGGCAGGGTCGCGCAGCTCGGCACCTTCAACGGCAATCCGCTCACCACCGCGGCGTCGAGAGCGACGCTGCTCGAGGTGCTCACGGGACAGGCGTACTCGCATCTCGACGCGCTCACGGAGGAGTTGAGCGGCGGTCTCCGCGATGTGATGTCCGAGTACAAGCTCCCCTTCCACGTCGTGTCGATGGGAGCGCGCGGCTGCGTCACCTATCGCGAAGAACCGGTGCGCAACTACCGCGATTACGCTGCGATGGACAAGTCGCTCGCGTATATCTCCTGGCTCTACCAGACCAACCGCGGGGTCCTGATGGCGCCCGGTGCCGAGGAGAACTGGACGCTGTCGGTGCAGCACTCGTCCGACGACGTCAAACGATACGTCGCCAACTTCCGCGAGCTGGCACGAGATCTCAAGGCATGAGTGCGATCGCGGTGCGCTCGCTGCGGAATTTCGTCGACGGCGAGTATCGCGAGGCGAGCACCGATGCCTTCACGCCGCTGATCAACCCGGCCACGGGCGAGGAGTTCGCCCAGGCGCCGGTGTCGAGTGCCGCAGACGTCGACGCCGCGCTCCAGGCCGCCCGGCGCGCGTTCGGCGGCTGGCGCGATACCACGCCGAAGGAGCGAAGCCTCGCGTTGCTGCGCATCGCCGATGCATTTGAGCGGCGCGCCGAGGAGTTCGTCGCGCTGGAGTGCGAGAACACCGGCAAGCCGATCTCGCTGACCCGGAGCGAGGAGATCCCGCAGCTGATCGACCCGGTGCGGTTCTTCGCGGGCTGCGCGAGGATTCTTGAAGGCCGGAGCGCCGGCGAGTACATGACCGGCCATACCTCGATGATCCGCCGCGAACCCGTCGGGGTCTGCGCTCAGGTGACACCCTGGAATTACCCGATGCTGATGGCGATCTGGAAGTGGGCGCCCGCGATCGCCGCCGGCAACACGGTGGTGCTCAAGCCGTCGGACACGACCCCGGTGACCACGCTGCTCATGGCCGAGATCATGGCCGAGCACTTGCCACCCGGGGTCTTCAATGTCGTCTGCGGCGATCCGACGACCGGCGCCGCGCTGGTGACGCACCGGATTCCCGCCATGGCATCGATCACCGGCAGCGTGCGCGCCGGCATGGAGGTTGCGCGGGCTGCGGCGGGCGACCTCAAGCGCGTCCATCTCGAGCTTGGCGGCAAGGCGCCGGTCATCGTCTTCGAGGACTCGGACGTCGCCGCCACCGCTGAGGCGGTTGCGATGGCCGGGTACTTCAACGCCGGGCAGGACTGCACGGCCGCGACCCGAGTGCTCGCCGCATCCGCGATTCACGATGACCTGGTCGCGGCACTCGCGGAGCAGGCGGCAGCGAACAAGACCGGCGCTCCCGACGACGAGGATGCCGCGTTCGGTCCGCTCAACAATGCGAGGCAGCTCGACCGGGTTCGTGAGCTGGTCGGCGGAGCGCCGTCACATGCGGACGTCGTCGCGGGAGGCCATCGCGTCGGCGAGCGTGGCTACTTCCACGAGGCGACCGTCATCGCCGGGCTCCGCCAGGATGACGACCTCATCCAGCGCGAGATCTTCGGACCGGTCATCACCGTGCAGCGCTTCGACGACGAGGCCAAGGCCCTTGAATGGGCGAACGGCGTCGAGTATGGTCTGTCGGCCAGCGTCTGGACCCGGGATCACGGGCGCGCGATGCGCATGGCTCGGGCACTCGACTTCGGCTGCGTCTGGATCAACACCCACATCCCACTGGTGTCGGAGATGCCGCATGGGGGCTACAAGCACTCGGGGTACGGCAAGGATCTCTCGATGTACGGGTTCGAGGACTACACCCGCATCAAGCACGTGATGAGCAACATCGAAGCCTGACGCACCAGGCTCGAGTCAGGAGGACACGGTGAGGAGGAAGACATGGCGACCCTAGCGGAGCCGATCGTTCACGG